>ERZ824488.1140-NODE-1140-length-30994-cov-5.181971_pt1 | contig 30994 bp, 27 predicted proteins | sample MGYA00519936_ERZ824488 | MGnify/ENA primary metagenome ERZ824488 (study PRJEB31778, sample SAMEA3449153) | human gut metagenome | biome: human gut; feature: human-associated habitat; material: faeces | place: United Kingdom | collected 2010/2012 ... | reverse complement strand
GCATCACGTGGCGAGCAGCGACTTTGCGCGCGTGACCTACACCGAGGCCGTGAAGATTCTCGAGGAGGCCCAGGCCGCGGGCAAGGAGTTTGAGTATCCGGTGAGCTGGGGCTGCGACCTGCAGACCGAGCACGAGCGTTTCCTCACCGAGGAGCACTTCAAGCGCCCGACCTTTGTGACCGACTACCCGGCGGCCATCAAGGCCTTTTACATGCGCCTGAACGATGACGGCAAGACCGTCGCCGCGGCCGACTGCCTGGTGCCCGGCATCGGAGAGATCATCGGCGGCTCCCAGCGCGAGGAGCGCCTGGACGTGCTGGAGGCACGCATCAAGGAGCTGGGCATGGACCCGGAGCAGTACAAGTACTACCTTGACCTGCGCCGTTATGGCGGCTGCAAGCACGCCGGCTTTGGCCTGGGCTTCGAGCGCCTGGTCATGTACCTCACGGGCGTGGACAACATCCGCGACGTCCTGCCGCACCCGCGCACCGTGGGCAACGCGGACTTCTAAGAGGCGGGGCTTGTGACCCTGATCTGACTGACTTGGGCGGCGAGAAGAGAGGTCTTCTCGCCGCCCTTTTTAGTGCGGAACGGGGCGCGTGGGGCCTGGGCTGGATCTGGCCTGGCTGGGCCGGCCTAGGCCAGGAGGTCCTCGATGAACTGAGCCACGGCGTCCTCCTCGCAGGGCCCAATGTGTTGACGGGCGGCATCCCTTGCCTCGGGCGATGCATTGGCCACGGCGTAGGAGTTGGGGATGGCCTCGAGCATGGTGAGGTCGTTCTCGGAGTCTCCAAAGTAGGCGACCTCCTCGGGCGTGACGCCCATGGCACCAAGGAGGGCCGACAGTGCGCTCGCCTTGGTCCAGCCGCGCTCGATGACGTCCAGGAAGAAGGGCGACGGCTGGGGAAAGGCCAGATCAGGACAGGTGCTTTCTGCAATGCGCCGCAGGTCATCGACGGCATTGAGGCGCGTGTCCACAAAGATGCCGGCGGAGATGACGGCTCCGGCTGAAGGGAGCTCGTCTGCGGGGGTGATGGCCTGACGGGCGCCGGCGATGTTGGCACGGGCGGCCTCGTCACCTGCGGCGACGCCCAGTGCGTAGCTGGTGGTGGGCGAGAAGGGGTCCTCCGAGATCACGTTTGCTAGGGCAAAGCTGCCCTCAAAGGGAAGAAGCGCCTCGCCCAGGCGCATCATGGCGTCCTGCGACAGCGACCTGCGCAAGATGAGCTCGCCGTTGAGAAACACCTGTTTGCCGTTGGCCATAATTCCCGTGGAGACGCACCTCTGGTCTCCGTAAAAGGCAGGGAGAAGTGCGGCGCGGTCTCTGCCGCTTGCGGGCCCAAAGTGGATGCCTGCCTGTTGAGCGGCGAGGACGGCCTCATGCGTGCGCTGACTGACGGTGACGGCGCCAAAGGGGAGCAGCGTGCCGTCCATGTCCGAGAGTATGAGCTTGATCACGGGCGGAGTCCGTTTCTGTTGGGGATGGTTTGGTTTCTAGTATGACGTTGCGACTAGTCCGCGGGGACAATCTGCGCGGGCTCGGCCCAGATGATGCCGCGCTCGTTGGCCCACTGGCGGACGCGCGCCTTCATGCCGGCAACGTCAAGGGTGCCTAGGGCAAAGCCCTTGCGGACAAGCTCCTCTGGCACGAGCTCGTCGTACTTCTCGAAGTAGGGGACCTCGGCGGGATAGACCAGGTCCATGGGGTCTCCAAGCTCCGCAGCGGCGCCGGTCAGGATCTCAAAGAAGGCCTGCTCGGTCATGCCCTCGCGCATGACGAAGGTCATAAAGTAGGGTCGCGAGGAGTCCAGGCCCTTGAGACCGAGGTCCTTGGCGCATCTGATCTTGAGGAGACGCTCCAGCGCGAGGAAGGCGTAGCTTCCCAGCCAGGGGAAGAGACACCACATGTTGCCCCCAAGGCTCACGAGCGGCGACTTGGTGAGTCCGCCGTTCTTGGCGACGTGGCGGGCCTGGGCAAGGCGGGCTCGCGCCTGCGGCCGCAGGTAGGCGTAGGGGGTGGACTCCTCCAGCGCCTGGCGCATGCGCACGAGGACGCGCGTGTTGATGTCTCCGGCACACTCGCCAAAGTAGGCGGGCACACGCCCCTTTACCTGCGTGACGTAGAGCAGGCGCCGCTTGTGGTCGACCTCCTCCACAAGCCAGACGTGTCCCGCGATGGCGACCTTCTCGCCTGGTGGGGGAGGGGCGCAGAGGGTGCCGATCTCCTGCGAGTCGCAGCGGACTGTGTACTCCACGCTCTCCTGGAAGACGGCATAGAACTTGTAATTGTTTGTGACCCGCTCGCCGGCGAGGCCCACGATGAGGCCGCCGGTCTCCGTGGTCTCCACGTAGTCATGCGTCAGGAGGTGACGCAGCAGCACACGAAAGTCGTCGGCGCTTATGCGGTGGAAGGGCGTGAGCGTGAGCACGCGCGTGGCCAGCTGTGGGGGCGTGAGCTCGCCCTCGGAGGCCAGAATGGCCAGGGTCTGGTGGCAGAGCAGGCTGTAGGGCAGGCGGTCCAGGCGTGCGGGCTCCACCCAGTGCTCCTCGCGGTAGAGCTGCACGAGGGCAATGCCCTGCAAGAGCTCCCAGGGAAGGGTCTCCGGGGTGAGGGCTCGTGGCTCGGGCTGCTCTTCTCGCATGACGAACCACATCTCCGGTGGGGCCTCGCGCCGGCCGGTGCGGCCCATGCGCTGGAGGAAGCCGGAGACGGTGAAGGGGGCGTTGATCTGGAAGGCGCGCTCCAGGCGACCAACGTCAATGCCCAGCTCGAGGGTTGCGGTGGCCACGATGCTGAGATCCGCGGAGTCGTCCCGCATGAGCTCCTCGGCGCTCTCCCTGATGCTGGCGGAGAGATTGCCGTGGTGGATGAGGAAGCGGTCGGGCTCGTGGTTTACCTCGCAGTAGCGCCTGAGGGTGGTGGTGACCTCCTCGGCCTCCTCGCGCGAATTGGTGAAGACGAGGCACTTGCGGCCGCGCGTGTGCCCGAAGACGTACCCGATGGCGGGGTCGGCGCCATCGGGGGCGGTGTCCGATGGCGGCTCGTCGGGGTCCCCGGGGTCTATCCCCGTCCTCAAGCAGTCCTCGCTGCGCTGCGGAACTGCGCGCGAGGATAAACCCAGGGGACCTGCTGAGACGTCGTCAGACCTGCGCTCGGCATGAGCCGACCCCGACATCGGGTGCGGCTTCGGGCCGTCGGTGGCAGGAGCGGGGCTTGGGGCCGCCTGGGTGGAGAGCACCTCCACCTCGGTTGGGGAGGTGCTGGCGAACGAGAGCTCGGTGGCTTGGGGGCCGGTCTGGAAGAAGTGCTCCATGGAGAGGCGCCAGGTGCGGAGAGGCTCCTCGACCTTGGGAATGACGGTGTTCCTCCCGGTGCCGGCCGCGAGGAAGCGGCCCACGGACTCCGGGTCTCCCATGGTGGCGGAGAGGCCTATGCGGCGCGGGTCCACGCCCGCCATGCGGGAGAGGCGCTCTATGAGGCAGATGGTCTGGCCGCCGCGGTCTCCCCGCAGCAGGGAGTGCACCTCGTCGATGACCACGTAGCGCAGGTCGCAGAAGAGGGCTGAGATTGCAGAGTGGCGGTGCATGAGCAGGGCCTCGAGGGACTCCGGCGTGATCTGCAGGATGCCCGAGGGGCGCTTCATCAGCTTTGTCTTGTGGCTGGCCGAGACGTCCCCGTGCCAGTGCCAGACGGGGATGTCTGCCCGTGCGCAGAGGTCGGTCAGGCGGTAGAACTGGTCGTTGATGAGCGCCTTGGTGGGGCCGACGTAGATTGCCCCCACGGACGCGGGCGGGTTTTCCCAGAACTCCGTCAGGATGGGAAAGAACGCGGCCTCCGTCTTGCCCGATGCGGTGGACGCGCAGAGAAGGACGTGGTCGTCGCTGTTGAAGATGGCGTCTCCCGCAGCCACCTGGATGCCGCGCAGCGAGTCCCAGCCGTTCTCGTAGATGAAGTCCTGAACAAAGGGCGCGTATCGGTCAAAGACGGACATGGGTGCTCCTATAGCCCCGTGCCGCCGAGAAGCCCGCAAACTCGCCAAAGCCCTCGTTGGCATAGACGTAGATGCCGCCCTTGAGCTCGGGGCGCGCGGGTCCGAGTCCGTTGGGATCGGCGATGGAGTCCTCCACGGCCTGGGTCGGGAGGTCCTTCTCGCCGGAGCGAGGGGTCTGGTTCATGGATGGCCGCCTTGGCTAGATGGTGAACTCTGCGAAGGACGGGTCAACGTCAGAGGAGCCCGGCTTTGAGCCGTTGGCGTTGGAACCCGTCTCAACGGTAGCTGTAAGCTGCGCAAAGGCGCCAGGCTGTAGCAGTTCCGCAACGTCCGTGTCTGGGTTCTGATACATGATGTCCAGAAGCTCGATGAAGTCCCTGATGACCTCTCGCGGGGTGAGGTGGCTGTCGGCGCCCACGCGCCCGAACTCGATCTGCAGGAACCTCACCAGGTCATCGGTAGTGACCTTGCGCTCGTAATCAAAGTAACCGGAGTGGATGTCTGCCAGCTTCTCTGCCAGGACGAGGAGCTCCTCGTAGGTGAGCGGCTGCAGGTGGATGACGGGAGCTAGCATGTCCGTCATGTCCTCGCGGGCAAAGCGGCCCTGGGTCAGGCGGCTGCGCAGGGCCTCGTAGCTAAAGACGCCGCGACGGCGGTCCTCTATGGACTGGGGCGTTCCTCCCATGATGATGCCCAGGTACTGTGCCTTGCCCTGGAGCGTGTCATTGTACATGGTGAGGATCTTCTCGTAGTTGTTCTGGCGCGTGATGGAGTTGGGGATCTTGTACAGGTTGACCAGCTCGTCGATCATGACGAGCATGCCCTTGTAGCCCGCACCCACCAGGAAGCGCGCCAGCAGCTTGACGTAGTCGTACCAGTCATCGTCAGTGATGATGGTGCCGTTGCCCAGCTCCGACTTTGCCTCGGTCTTGGTGCGGTACTCTCCGCGCAGCCACTTGACCACGTGGGCAAGCTCCTCCTCGTCCTGCTCCAGGTAGGCCATGCGGTAGTGCCTGAGCATGCGGGTGAAGTCAAAGCCGTGGACCATCTCGTCCAGCGTAGCGAACTGCTCCCTCAGCAGGGAAGCCTCGTCCGCGCCGGCCTCCACCCGCTGCTGGACCGAGCTGGCCCAGCGGTCGAGGATGAGGTTGAGCGCACCGCCCTCCGGACGGGTCTTGGTCGAGATGTTGCGGATGAGCTCGCGATAGGTGGCAAGCCCCTGGCCCTGGTTGCCCTGCAGGCGGCGCTCCGGGGAGAGGTCGGCGTCTGCCACCACAAAGCCCTCGCCCATGGCGTGGGTGCGAATGGTCTGGAGCAGGAAGCTCTTGCCGGCGCCATAGCGGCCCACGAGGAAGCGGAAGGACGCGCCGCCGCTCTCTATGAGGCCAAGGTCCGTGAGGAAGGCCTGGATCTCCCTCTCTCTGCCGACGGTGATGTAGGGCAGGCCGATGCGCGGCACGACGCCGCCCTTGAGCGAGTTGATGATGACGGCGGCGATGCGCTTGGGAACCCTGGGCTTCTGCTCTGCCATCTGACTGCTCTCCTTCCCGTCTGCGTGAAAGGCAATCCTAGCACAGCCGCGACCCAATAACAAACAGACGTTCTATTTTTCTGTCAGACAAGACGAGTGCGGCGAGCGGGGTCGCGGGGCGAGAAATCCAGTGCGGGTCCACGAGCCCTACAGTGCGGCCCGGACGTCTTCGACGTAGTCCTCAACCAGCTGCGGCTCGCCGTCTGCCCCAAACTCTATGGCGGTGTCTCCCAGCAGGTCAAAGAGGGCCTCGTTGATTGCGTCCACCATGAGGTCAACGTTGCCCGGTCCGGCGTACCCCTGCCCGGCAAGAAGTGCCTGCAGCAGCGCGGTCTGGTCCTCAGAGAGCCCCAAGGCGTCGCCGCCATCACCAGTGGTCCCAAAGGCATTCTGCGCGCATGGCGCCGCAACGGGAGCCTCCTCGGCAACGGAGTCTTCGCGCTCCTCGTCCACCAGGAGGGCCTCGCGCGTGACGGCCGCGGCGGAGCGGATGCCCGCCAGCTTGGAGAGGTCGATCTCAACGCGCCGGGGCGCGCTCGCCTGCTTCCAGCCCAGATAAGCCGCAATCTCGTCATCTATGATCTTGACCAGGTATTTTGCCTCGGCGTGGTCCTTGAGCGGGTGCGCGTAGCCAAGGGCCTGGCGCAGCTGTCGGTCCACGGCGCGCACGATCTGGCCCAGCTTGGCGCTGCGGGCGCCCCCGTCGTGGTAGGAGTCGCAGCTCCACAGGCCGTTCTTGCAGACGTAGCGCCTGGTGGGAGAGAGCTCGTAGACGCAGTCCTCGTGAAAGCCCGGCTCGTAGCGGACGGCGCTCGCGTACATGACGTGGCGCACGGCAAAGCGCAGGCCAAAGAGCGTCTCCGTGAGCCCCTGCGTGCGGCTGCCGCGGTAATGGAGCGCCAGGCGAGAATAGACCGCCAGCAGCACGCGGGAGGCATCGTCCGGCCGCTCCTTGTAGAGGCGGCTCTCGTCTAGGCGATAGCTCGAGAGCTGGCAGATGGCCTGCGCGAACTCGTCCGCGCGGCTGGCAATGGCGTCAAAGTCCGTCGGCTGTCGCCGGTGGCCCTTGGGAGGGGCCGCGGCCAGCGCGTCCTTCTCGGCGCGCTCCAGGACGGCTATGGCGGCGTCGTGCTCCAGGTGGGCGTAGGGAGCGGCGAGCTCCGCCGGAAGGTCGTGCTCCACGACGTAGTCCACTAGCCACTCGGGCACGTAGCGGTCCATGCCGGGGTCAAACTGGCGGTACGTCTTCCAGAACGCCTCGATGGCATCGAAGGCCTTGCGGCCGGGCTCCACACCAATGCCCATGAGCAGCTCGTAGAGGTAGACGTAGGCAAACGAGGCCGCCGTCTGCTCCACCTGCCCCGCGCGCACGCGTGCCCGCCACGTGAAGTAGCCGCGCAGCTGCCGGTCGGTCATGGTGCGGTACGTGGGGTAGTAGCTCTGGAACTGCCCGTGGTAGGGACAGTTGTCCTCAAAGTCCTCCATGAGGCGGGCCTGCTCGTAGAAGAGGCGCGTCTCGGACCAGGTGCGGCCGCGCGGCGTGCGCTGCAGCTCGCGCATCTGGCCGATCTTCTGGGGCAGGTAGCTGTCCATCTGCGACCCGCGGCGGATGATGGGCTCGTCGGCGTACGTCTTGGTGGTGGAGAAGGCCTTTGAGCTGCGCAGCCTTGGGTCGGAGAGAATCTGCTCAAGGAGCCGGTCTATGTCCACGCCGTTGGCGTAGATGCCGTCCTCGCCGCGCCGGCCGCTCATGCCACGGCCTGCGCTATCAGGGCGTAGACGACGGCGATAACCACGGAGGGCAGCATGTTGGCGGGCTTGAAGGTACGCGGCCAGATGAGGTTCACGCCCACGCAGAAGACCAGCATGGAGCCGACGAGGCTCAGGTTTGCCAGCGCCGCCTCGGTCATGATGGGGTGCAGCAGCGTGGCAAGCGCGGTCATGCTGCCCTGCAGCACGCCTACGGGCAGGGCGGAGAAGAGGCAGCCGCGCCCCATGGAGGCCGCCATGGCGCAGACAATGATGGCGTCAAGCGCCCCCTTGAGCATGAGGGTGGAGTAGTCCCCCGCAAGGCCGTCCTGGATGGACCCCACGATGGCCATGGCGCCGATGCTCACGGTGAGGGAGGCCGTCACAAAGCCGTCCACAAAGCGCGCGTCCCCGGAGCTGCCGGTCTTCTCGCGCAGCCAGACGCCGAGGTCCTCAAAGCGGGCGTCCAGGTCAAGGGCCTCTCCCAAGACGGTGCCCACGGTCAGGCACACTACCATCATCATGGTCCCGCCGCTGGCCAGGGCAATGGTACCGTCCGCGGCAAGGCTTGCGGTGAGCATCTTCTCCAGCGTGCCGGCAATGCCCACGAACATGACGGCCACGCCGCACGAGCGCAGGAGCGCCCGCTGGAGCCTCTGGGTGATGGCGCCGCGGCACAGAAGCCCTACCAGGCCCCCCGCCGCGATGCATGCCACGTTGATGAGCGTTCCGAGTCCGACCACGCCGTTGCCCCCTTTGTTTTCGCAGGCTATGGTAACAAAGGGTCTGCGGGCAACGATGGGGGAGGAACATGGCTGGTAAGAAGAACATGCGGGCTGCGGCGCTTGCCGCTGGCGTGGTCGTGGCTGCGACGGCATGCGCCCTGCGCCGCCTTGACCCGCATCCGCTGCGTGACGGCGGCCTTGTCTATACCACCCGCGGCCCGCAGGGCGAGCCCGTGCGCGTGCTGCGCCGTGGCGGCGTCTTCCAGTCCGCCACCTACCTTGGCGAGAAGTGCCTGGAGCCCGTGTTTGAGTACTGCCGCGCCTTTGGCGACGTGCTGGGGCGCGCTCCTGGGGCCTGCCGCGTCCTGGTGGTGGGTGGCGGCGGGTGCTCCTTTCCGAAGCTCGTGGCCCTGGAGCGTCCGCGTGCCCGCGTCGACGTGGTGGAGATAGACCCGTGCGTGGTCGATGCGGCCGGGCGCTGGTTCTATGTGGACGAGGCGGCCCGACGCATGCGCGATAATGACGGTGACCTGCGGCTTGTTTGCGCTGATGGTCGCGCGTTCCTGGACGCGGCGCCAACCGCCTCCTACGACATGATCGCGCTCGACGCGTTTGCCGGGGCCGCTCCCGTGGCCGAGCTCGCCGACGAGGGCTGCGCCCGCGCCTGTTGGCGCGCCCTGACGCCCGGTGGCGTCGTGGCCGCGAACGTGGTGACCCCCGCGGGCGACGCCACCTTCCTCCGGGACCTCTGCTGCGCCTTCGAGGCCGTCTTCGGGCAGGTCGAACTTCTCCCCTGCGAGGATGACGCCTGGGGTGCTGACGACAACTACCTCATGGTGGCCTGGCGGTAGGGCTGCCTAGACTGCAATGAATGAGCTTATGTGGCTGTCGTCGAGGGAGGGTGTGAAAGCGAGCGAAAGACGCTCGCTCCATCGCCCATCAAGGGAGACGAGGTGCAGTCTGTCGCTGCTGTCTAGGACGCAGAGTTCGTTATTGAGGAGCTCGGCCTGCACTGCGTGATAGGGAAGCGCGCCCTCCGATTTAACTGTCCATGTCTCATAGTCAAGGAGAGCGGCCTGCGTTCTGGTAGATGAGGTCTGGTGGATGTCGCCGTGAATGATAATCAAGCCGTCGTCTGCTGGAATTGTCTCGAGAATAGGCTTCTTAAGCTCGACAGTTTCAAGTGCTCTTGATGAGATGTCGTAGACTCCTAAGGTGCTTGACCTGCTGTTTTGGTTTGTTATGCTCGTCCAGCTCGGAATGAAGATTCTATTGTCGAAGATCCGCGGCCGAAATGCGCAGTAGCCACAGGCATCAAGAGAAACGCACGAGATGGCGTTGAGGTCAAGGTCGTAAATGTGAAGGCTTGACCGCACCGATCCGTTGATGTCTTCCCATGCAAAAGCATACAGATTCGTTGTGTCTGAGATAATTGAATCAAGTATCAATTTGGAGAGGGTCAAGGACTGAACGTCTCCATTGGCAAGATTGACCTTGCTGATATGGGAGTTGAAATTCAGGTTCCCCCCAATGAAGGCGTGGCCCCCTGCTGCGGTGATGCAATAGTTGTTGACGGCGTCAAGCGCATATTCCGTTACGCGGAAATCGTCAAGCTCAATCGAAAGGACGGTCTTGTCGTCGTTTCGTCCCGTTAGACCCGTTGGAGCAAGGAGCAGCTTTCCATCCATCACGGCGGGGCGAGAATAGTCTCCAACGGCTGCATGGTTGATTTCGGTAGACCCGAGGGCCTCCAAGTCGCCGTCTAGCCAGTGAATGCGGCTCGGGGCAACGTGGGGGCGCGTTTCAATTACTGCAAGCGCGGGCAACCGACTAGATGTTGCGTCTTGATTAGATTGCGACTCTCTGGAGCACCCAACCAACAGGCTCAAGGCAGCTAACCCAGCTCCGCAAATGAAATCCCGTCTTTTCATGGCTCCTCGCGCTCGGGTCGAGGCGGGTCTTTGACCGTAGTGTACCCAAGAGGGGGGTGGCGACCCCACGCTCTTCTCGGCAAGAAATCTAAGCGCTGACAACTGAGGTTTTCTTAGTGCCCGGAATAACGACCACATGAGTCGGGTACAGTCATGTCTGTTGAACATCGTTCGTCGAAGGGATGCGTGGCATGCGCAAGTTCAAGACAGAGAGCAAGAAGCTCCTGGACCTCATGATCAACTCCATCTACACCAACAGGGAGATCTTCCTGCGCGAGCTGGTCTCCAACGCGTCCGATGCCATCGACAAGCTCTACCTCAAGAGCCTGACGGACGCCTCCGCCCAGATTGACCAGGCAAACCTTGCCATCACCGTCACGCCTAACAAGGACGCCCGCACGCTCACCATCTCCGACAACGGCATCGGCATGACGGCCGAGGAGCTCGAGAAGAACCTGGGCACCATCGCCCACTCCGGCTCCGAGGAGTTCAAGGCCGCCAACGCCGACAAGCAGGGCGACGCCGTGGACATCATCGGCCGCTTTGGCGTGGGCTTCTACTCCGCTTTCATGGTGGCCAAGGAGGTCAGCGTGGTCACGCGCGCCTTTGGCTCCGAGGAGTGCAACCGCTGGACGTCCGACGGCGTCGAGGGCTACACCATCGAGGCCGTTCCCGCCGATGACCCGGCCTTTCGCCAGACGGCCGGCTCCGACGTCATCCTCACGCTCAAGGACAACGCCGACGAGGCCAGCTACGACGAGTACCTCGAGGAGTACACCCTCAAGGACCTCATCCGCCGCTACAGCAACTACGTGCGCTACCCGGTCCAGATGATGGTCACCAAGAGCCGCCAGAAGGAGAAGCCGGAGGACGCCGGCGACGACTACAAGCCCGAGTGGGAGGACTACCAGGAGCTCGAGACCATCAACTCCATGACCCCCATCTGGAAGAAGCGCGGAAGCGACGTCACCCCCGAGGAATACAACGAGTTTTACAAGTCCACCTTCCACGACTGGGAGGACCCGGCCCGCACCTTCAGCCTGCACGCCGAGGGCACCCTGGAGTACGACGCGCTGTTGTTCATTCCGGGCAAGGCCCCGTTTGACCTCTACAGCCGCGACTACGAGAAGGGCCTCGAGCTCTACAGCTCCAATGTCCTGATCATGGAGAAGTGCGCGGACCTGCTGCCCGACTACTACAACTTCGTGCGCGGCGTCGTGGACTCCGCCGACGTGACGCTCAACATCTCCCGCGAGACCCTCCAGCAGACCCGCCAGCTGCAGGCCATGGAGCGCCGCATCGAGAAGAAGGTCACCTCCGAGCTGGAGTCCATGCGCGACAATGACCGCGATGACTACGTCAAGTTCTTTGAGAACTTTGGCCGTGGCCTCAAGTACGGCATCTACCAGAGCTACGGCATGAAGAAGGACGAGCTCGGCGGCCTGCTGCTCTTCTGGAGCGCCCGCGAGCAGAAGTACGTCACGCTTCAGGAGTACGCCGAGGCCATGCCCGAGGGCCAGAAGGCCGTCTACTACGCCGCCGGCGACGACCGCGACCGCCTGGCCAAGATGCCCGTGGTCAAGGCCGTCCTGGCCAAGGGCTATGACGTGCTGCTCTGCACCGAGGACGTGGACGAGTTCTGCTTCCAGGCCATGCGCGACTTTGAGGCCAAGGGCCTGCCCAAGACCTACGAGGACGACGCCGCCCGCGAGGCCGCCCAGAAGGCTCAGGCCGACGGCGCCGAGCCCGAGACCGAGGACCGCACCCTGGAGCTGAAGAACGTCTCCTCCGGCGACCTTGACCTTGCCACCGAGGAGGAGAAGAAGTCCGCCGAGGAGGCCGCCAAGGCCAACGAGGACCTGTTCAGCGCCATGAAGGAGGCCCTGGGCGAGGACGTGGTCACCAAGGTCACCGTCTCTGCCCGCCTGACCGCCGCCGCCGACGCCCCGTCCTGCGTCTCTGCCGAGGGCCCCGTCTCGCTCGAGATGGAGAAGGTCCTCTCCGCCGGCCCCGCGCCCGAGGACATCAAGAGCCAGCGCGTCCTTGAGGTCAACGCCGCCCACCCGGTCTTTGCCAAGCTCCAGGCCGCCCAGCAGGCCGGCGACAAGGACAAGCTTGCCCTCTACACCTCGCTTCTCTACGACCAGGCGCTGCTGACCGAGGGGCTGCCCGTGGCCGACCCGGTGGCCTTTGCCCAGAACGTCTGCAAGCTCATGGCCTAGTCGCCCGACTGACATCGCGTTGCCCCGCGTCCTTCTCGCCTGCCGCTTGACCGCTTGGCGAGAAGGGCGCGTTCTTGTAACAATGCCTTGCTATGCTAAGAGGTCCCGCGCGGGCGAGGCCCGCCGGCAACCGATGGTCAGGGGGAAGCATGGTCAAGACGCTGGTGCTCGTTCGTCATGGAAGCCCCGAGGACGTGGCCGCATCCGGCCTGGACGAGGACCGCAGGCTCACGCCCGCGGGCGTCCGGGCCCTTGCCGCGGCGTATCCGCGCACGTTTGCCCTGCTGGGAGAAGACCCGGAGCTGGAGGTCTGGAGCAGCCCGGCGATACGCGCGCTGGAGACCGCGCAGGCCGTCTGCGACGCCACGGGCGCCCAGGACGTCGCCGTGCATCAAAGCCTGTACCGTCAGGACCTGGCGGCGTTTCTGGCCGAGCTGGCCGACGCCCAGGCCCCCGTTGTTGTTGCCGTGGGGCACGTACCCTTCATGGACATGGCTGCGGCCCAGCTCACGGGCTGCGGCCTGACGTTTGGCAAGGGTGCCGCGATGGCCATCGACCTGCCTTGCGGCCTCTCCGGCCGCGGCCGCGTGAAGTGGTTCGTCGCCGGGCCCGACCCCGTTGCGTGGGACGCCCCCGCCGTGGCCGAGGGCGAGGTGGCCCAGATGGCGGCCGAGCTCAAGGATCTCTTCGCGCAGTTGCGCGAGCGCCCGGACGACCCGGTTGCCCTGCGCTCCTTCCGCGTGGGGCTGCGCCGCCTGCGCTCCCTGCTGGAGTTCTTGGCGCCCTGGCAGGCAAAGAAGCAGAACCGCCGCTCCGTGCGGCTCATGAAGGAGCTCCAGGAGGCCACGGGGTCTCTTCGCGGCCTGGACATCCTCTGCGAGTGCGTGGACGGCCTGGTGGAGTCCGACGAGCTCGCGGCGGGCAGCCTGCTGCCCATGGCGTGCGCCAAGGAGCGGGCCCTTGCCCGCGAGGGCGTGGCCGAGCTGCTGCGCAAGGAGCACGCCGCGCGCCGCCTGGACGAGCTGGAGGCCGATCTCGCCACCTTTGCGTGGAAGGGCCGCGTGCTTGAGGCGGGCCTCTCCGCGTCCGACTTCAAGACCCACTTTGACCAGGAGCTCGCGCAGGTGGACGAGGCCCTCTTTGGCCTTGACCTCTCTGATCAGGACGCGGTCTTTAGGGCCCGCCGGGACGCCAAGGAGGTCCACTTTGTCTCCGAGCGCCTGGCCGAGGTGCTTGGAGACGAGCGCGCCCAGGCAAGCGAGTACATGGACAGCATCCAGGTCGAGCTGGGCGCCCTCTCCGACGCCCGCGTGAACGAGCGCCTTGCCCAGGACCTCTCTAAGAGCCCGCGCTTCCGCGGCGTCCGCGCTGACCTGGGAGTTGTTGCCCGCGACCAGTCCGAGGTGGTCTCCGCCATCCTCTCGGGCCTGCAGAGGCTCGAGCAGGACGGCCGCGCGTCCGAGTAGTCAACCCCAAGCCCCGAGCATTCCGTCAGAAAGGCACCAAGAGATGGCCCAGAACACCGCGACGTCCGAGGCTCCCGCCGGCTGGCGCGTGGAGCGCGACTCCATGGGAGAGATGCTCGTGCCGCAAGACGCCCTCTGGGGCGCCCAGACCGAGCGCAGCCACGAGAACTTCCCCATTGGCACCGAGCGCATGCCCGATGAGATTGTGCGGGCGTTTGCGCAGCTCAAGGCCGCCGCCGCGCGGGCAAACTGTCGCCTGGGCCACATGAGCCGCACGGACGCCGACCTCATTGGCGCCGTGGCAGACGAGATCTTGGCTGGCAAGCTGGACGGCAACTTCCCGCTGGTGGTGTGGCAGACGGGCTCCGGCACGCAGTCCAACATGAACGTCAACGAGGTCATTGCCAACCGGGGCAACCAGATTGCCGGCGAGCGCCGCCTTCACCCCAACGACTCCGTCAACATGAGCCAGTCCTCAAACGATACCTTCCCCACGGCCATGCATATTGCGGCCGTGACGGCGGTGCGCGAGCGCCTGCTCCCGGCGGTGGCGCAGCTTACGGCCACCTTCCGCCGCCTGGAGGTGGAGAACGCCGATGTGGTCAAGAGCGGTCGCACCCACCTGCAGGACGCGGTGCCCATCTCCTTTGCTCAGGAGATTTTTGGCTGGCGCGGCCTTCTGGAGGGATCTGCCGAGGAGCTGGAGGTCTCGCTTGCGGGGCTGTATCGCCTGGCGCTGGGAGGCACGGCCGTGGGCACCGGCCTCAACGCACCGGAGGGCTTTGACGTTGCCGTGGCGGAGGAGCTTGCCGCGGCCACGGGCATGCCGTTTGTGACTGACCCCAACAAGTTCCGCGCGCTCACGGGCAAGGACGCCATCGTCTTTGCCCACGGCGCGGTCAAGGGCCTTGCGGCCAACATGATGAAGATTGCCAACGACGTGCGCTGGCTTGCCTCTGGCCCCCGTCTGGGCCTGGGAGAGATTGCGATTCCGGCAAACGAGCCGGGCAGCTCCATCATGCCGGGCAAGGTCAACCCCACGCAGTGCGAGGCCGTCACCATGGTGGCCGCCCAGGTCATGGGCAACGACGCCACCATCGGCTTTGCCGCATCCCAGGGCAACTTCGAGCTCAACGTCTTCATGCCCGTCATCGCATACAACTTCCTGCAGTCCGTGAGGCTGCTCGCGGACGCCATTTCTTCCTTTGACCAGAGATGCGCGTCGGGCATCAGGGCCAACCGCGAGCGCATGGACCACAACCTGCGCCACTCCCTCATGCTGGTGACCTGCCTCAACCCCTACATTGGCTACGACAACGCGGCCAAGGTGGCAAAGAAGGCCTTCGCCGAGGGCACGAGCCTACGTGACGCCTGCCTTGACCTGGGGCTTCTTTCTGCGGAGAAGTTCGACGAGGTGTTCCGTCCGGAGGAGATGGTCTAACCGGCAAGACGGGCTTCTCGCCTGGCGTGCCTGAGGCGGGCTGACGATTTGGGTTCGAGGATTTGGGCCAAGAAGAAAGCCGCTGGTCTGTGACCTGCGGCTTTCTTGGTGTTGGCGCTTGGATGGCACGTGCGGCGCCTGGCGGCGAACCAAAATCGTGTTGGGAATTGGGTTCGAGGTTGCGCGAGCCTGCTCGGATGGCCCTACTCGGCGACCTCGAGGAGCTCGATGTTGAAGTTGAGGTCCTTGCCGGCCATCTCGTGGTTCATGTCAAAGGTGATGTTGCCATCCTCGATCTTGGCCACGAGCGCGGGGATGGGGTAGCCGGCGGGGCTGCCCAGGGTGACCTTCTGGCCCGCGACCAGGTTCTCCGCGCCGGGGAGCTGGGCGATGGGCAGGGTCTGGACGAGGTCCTCGCGCCTCTCGCCGTAGGCCTCGGCCGCAGGGATGTGCACGTCGATGACCTGGCCGACCTCCATGTCCTTGACGGCGGCGTCAAAGCCCTTGATCATCTGGCCGGCCATGCAAGTGAACTCCAGCGGCTCGTTGCGGTCGCGGGAGGAGTCGAACTTGGTACCGTCGTCCAGGGTGCCCACGTAGTGGACCTTGACCTTCTTGCCCTCATTGCTCATGCGTCTCTCCAGACTGTTGGGTCCATCGGGTAAGATGGACAAGTTAACCTACGTTGTCGTTTAGGCGAGAAGAGCTTCTCGCCGCATACAGAATCGGAGTATACCCAACATGATGGACAAGCGGCTTCTGGCGCTGGTGCCCGAGGCCCTGCGGCACGTGCTGGCAACGGTGGTCTGGCCCCTGCTGGCGGCGGGAATCGTCCTGCTCGCAGTGCCGCGTGCGCTGCTGCGCGCCCGCCCAGCGGCAGGCCATCAAGGACGTCATGCGCTATGCTGGTCCCAGGATGCTGCTTAGCCACCCGGTCATGACCGTCTGTCACGGCATAGACACGCTGCGCGCCAGGCAGTCACATCAATGACGCAATGAGAAACGGGGACTGTCCCTTTTTCTCATTTTTGGGAGATGAGCGAGCGTGAGTGGGTTTGTCGGTGTGTTTGACTCGGGGGTCGGCGGCATCAGCGTGCTGCGGTCCCTGGTTGCGGAGCTCCCGCACGAGGACTTCCACTACTTTGGGGACTCCGCCAACGCTCCCTACGGCGAGAAGACCGAGGCACGCGTGCTCGAGCTCTCCCAGGGCATCGTAGAGCGGTTTGCGACGGACGGCGCCAAGGCCATTGTCATAGCGTGCAACACGGCCACCTCGGCTGCTGCCCCCACGCTGCGCCGCATATACCCTGACCTGCCCATCATTGGCATCGAGCCGGCGCTCAAGCCCGCGACGGAGGCTCCCGGCCACGGCCGCATCCTCGTCATGGCAACAGACATCACCCTGCGCCTGGACAAGTACCAGGAGCTTGCCGCCACCTACGGGCGCGGCTGCGAGGTCATCTCGGTCCCGTGCCCAGGCCTTGCCGGACGCATCGAGCGGGGCGACCTTGCCGCGGCGGACCTGCGCGAGATGATCCGCGGCTACGTGGGCTCCTTCGCGGGCACCGTCGGCTCCGTGGTCCTTGGCTGCACGCACTACCCCTTCGTGCGCAGGCAGATTGCCGAGGTCCTGGGTGGTGACGTGCGCTTCTATGACGGCGGCGCCGGGACGGCCCGCCAGCTGGGCCATCGCCTGGGGGAGTGCGGCCTTCTGGCCGACGAGGCCCACGCGGGCTCCGTGAGCTTTGCCTCCAGCGAGGACACCCCCGACGAGCTGGCCCTTTATCGCGAGTTCTTTGAGATGGAACTGTAGAAGAACCGGTGGAGGCCGTCCGCCAGAGACCGGTCTTCAAAATCCGACCATGCCCATCTGGCTGCCCGACTGAGTGCCAACTGGGCAAACGTCCCGAGCCAATACGGATGGGTATGGTCGCCCTTGCAAGAGAAGGCCCGGACGACGTCGTCCGGGCCTCTTTTCTCGTCATTTGCGTGCGCAGCCCTGTCTACTCCCTGGGCTTGCCCCAGAAGAAGAGGGCAACGGTGCCCGGGCCGGTGTGGCAGCCGATGGTGGCACCAATGGGATAGATGCGTACGGAGCCATCGATGTGCGGGAACGTGGTCTCAATGCGGTGGGCCAGCTCCTCGGCGTCAACCAGACACTCGGACTGGCTGATGAAGACCTTGCCCGTGTAGTTGCGCCCGCCCTGGGCCAGCTCCTCCATCTTCTGCAGGTCGCGCGCGATGGCTCGGCCCTTGCTGCGAATCTTCTCCTTTACGGCCAGGCTGCCGTTGGGCTCCACGTCCATGACGGGGCAGATCTTGAGCAGGCCGCCCACCAGGCCCGCGGCCTTGGAGATGCGCCCGCCGCGGATGAAGAACGTGAGGTCGCTGGAGAAGAACCAGTGCTGCACCTCGAGGCGGTGCTCCTCCGCCCAGGCCGCAAGCTCGTCGATGCCCATGCCGGTGTCGCGCAGGTCCGCAAGCCTGTCCATGAGCAGGCCGTAGCCGGCGCTTGCGCACAGGGAGTCAACGATTACGACCTTGCGGTCCGGGTACTTCTCGGCAAGCTGGTCGCGTGCGGCGCAGGCGGAGCCGTAGGTTCCGGAGATGCCGGACGAGAGGGTCACGTGGAGGACGTCCTTGCCCTGCGTGAGGAACTTCTCGAAGTGGGTGACGTACTCGCCGACGCTGACCTGGGAGGTCTTGGCGTCCGCGCCGGCAAGCATCTTTGAGTAGAGCTGGGCAGGGGAATTGGTCTGGCCAAAGTCGTCCTTGAGCATCTGGCCGTCCAGCTGGTAGTTGAAGTAGACGTAGGCAATGCCGCGCTCCTCCAGGAGCTCGCGCGTGACGTCTGCCGTGGAGCAGCAGCTAAGGACGTAGTCAGACATGGGGTCTCCTCTCGTTCTCTTGTGCCTTAAGAATACCGCGTGCGGGCGGCGCGTGGCTTTGGGGTGCGGCGAGTGGGGTTCGCAACGACTGTTGTTGTGCTCTTCATGTGTCCATCACACGCCCGGAAGAAGGCGCTCCAGGTCTTCGGCCTCCTCCCATTTGCCGACGTTCCCGCACCAAGCCGCAAACAGGTTCCAAGCTTTATGAACACCCCTACAGGTGCCGCTGACCGGTAGAAAAACGTCGGCAAACGGTAGCAAATGAGCGGCGTATGGTTTTCGGTACAACCGTGACCGGAGCGGTTAAGACCGAAAGTGAGACGGAAGATGTTCGAGGCAGACCTGCCGTTTGACCACAAGACCATGCATCTCAAGCTGGAGGACAAGAACTTCGCCGGCCTGATGGAAGGCCACCAGAACGAGTTCACGCCCGAGGCGAGCCAGGAGGAGCTCGTCGAGAAGTCCCTGGACAACCCCTATGGCTCTCCCAAGCTCGAGGAGCTCTGCCGCGGCAAGCGCGACATCGTCATCATCAGCTCCGACCACACGCGCCCCGTTCCCTCCCGCGTGACCATGCCCATCCTGCTCCGCCGCATCCACGCCGCCGCGCCCGAGGCTCGCGTGCGCATCCTTGTCGCCACCGGCATGCATCGTCCCTCCACCCACGAGGAGCTCGTCAACAAGTACGGCGAGAAGATCGTGGCCGAGGAGGAGATCGTCATGCACGTGGCCACCGACGACTCCATGATGGAGAAGGTCGGGACCCTGCCCTCCGGCGGCGAGTGCATCATCAACAAGGTTGCTGCCGACGCCGACCTGCTGCTGGCCGAGGGCTTCATCGAGCCGCACTTCTTTGCCGGCTTCTCTGGCAGCCGCAAGTCCGTCCTGCCGGGCGTGGCCTCCTATAAGACGATCATGTACAACCACAACGGCCAGTTCGTGAACGACTCCCACTCCCGCGCCGGCAACCTCTGCCACAACCATGTCAACGAGGACATGTTCGCCGCGGCTGAGATGGCGCACCTCGCCTTCGTCCTCAACGTGGTCTTGAACGGCAAGCACGAGGTCATCGGCTCCTTTGCCGGAGACATCCACAAGGCCCACCAGGCCGGCTGCGACTTCGTGCGAAAGCTCGCCGGCGTCGAGCCCGTCCAGTGCGACATTGCCGTCACCACCAACGGCGGCTACCCGCTAGACCAGAACATCTATCAGGCAGTCAAGGGCATGTGCGCGGCCGAGGCCACGCTGCCCGAGGGCGGCGTGATCATCGACGTCGCCGGCTGCGCCGACGGCCACGGCGGCGAGGGCTTCTACAAGAACATCGCCGAGAACGACCCGGCGGAGTTCGAGCGCGCCTGCATCGAGCGTCCGAAGGACGAGACCCTGCCCGACCAGTGGACCTCCCAGATCTTCGCACGCATCCTGGCCCACCACCCGGTGATTATGGTCACCGACCTCTGCGATCACCAGATGCTGAGCGACATGCACATGACGCCGGTCAACACCATCGACGAGGCCCTCGAGCTGCCCTTCAAGATGAAGGGCGCCGACGCCAAGGTGGCCGTCATCCCCGACGGCCTGGGCGTCGTCGTGGCCCAGCACTAGTCCATTCGTCAAAATAGAGACAGAAGGAGTTTCCCGCGTGTTTAGCATCGACCTTCTTTACCACATGCTCGCCGAGTTCGGCAGCACCGCCCTCATGATCGTCTTCGGCGTGGGCGTCCACTGCGACACCGTGCTCAAGGGCACCAAGTACCAGGGCTCCGGCCACATGTTCGCCATCACCACCTGGGCCTTCGGCATCTCCGTGTGCCTCTTTGTCTTCGGCGGCGCCGTGTGCATGAACCCGGCCATGGTGCTCGCGCAGTGCATCGTGGGCCTCGTGCCCTGGAGCTCCTGCATCCCGTATATGATCGCCGATATGCTCGGCGGCTTTGCGGGCGCCTGCATCGCGTGGCTCATGTACGCCGATGAGTTCAAGGCTTCCGACGGCGTCGTCGACCCCGTCGCGCAGCGCAACATCTTCTCGACGAACCCCACCAGTGAGGGAACCAACTACGTCCGCAACTTCTTCTGCGAGGCTATCTGCACCTTCGTGTTCATCTCCGCGATCCTGGCCGCCGCTAGCCGCGCCGGCGAGAACGTCCTCATGCTCGCCATCTGCGTCGGCCTGATCGTCTGGGCCGTCGGCATGGGCATGGGCGGTATCACGGGATTCGCCATGAACCAGGCCCGTGACCTCGGCCCGCGCATGGCCTACCAGGTGCTCCCCATCGCGCACAAGGCCGACAACAACTGGAAGTACGGCCTGCTCGTTCCCGGCATCGCGCCCTTCGTGGGTGCCGCGGTGGCCGCGCTCTTCGTCCACGGCTTCCTGGGCCTGTTCTAATAAACTCGCTCTGCGGCTTCCCAGTGCACAACATAAGCCCGCGAATCGCTTCCGGCGGTTCGCGGGCTTTTTTGCAAGAAGGACTGGCGCTTTCAGGGGCTATTCGGCAAAGAGCGGAAGAACCGCCCGGAGATAGTCGGCGGCGAGGTCGGAAGGCGAGACGCTGAAGTCGTTCCATGCCCACCACTGGACCATGCCGACGAACGTCGCCGCGATGTGGTGCAGAAGAAAGCTCCGGTTCATCTGGCCGGCAGGTCCGCTCGGGTGCTCGGGCACGGCCCTGGCAGCCCGCGCCACGATGGCGTGGCGCAGGCAGTCGGCGAAGCGGCGCGATCCCGCGCCCGAGACGAGCGCGCGCACGCTGTCGCGCCGCTCCCAGAAGTTGTGCAGGACGTGCTCGACCTGGACAGCGGCATCGCTCTGCGGGTCGCCGTCCTTCGTGAGGGCATGCGCGCAGACCGATCCCACGAACACGGCAAGAAGGTCGTCTTTTCCTTTGAACTGGGTGTAGAACGTGGCCCTGCCCACCCCTGAGCGCTCGAGGATGTCCGCAACGGTGATCTTCGTGTAGTCGTGCTCGAGCAGAAGCCCCACAAAGGCGTCCAGAATCGCCTGGCGGCTGCGGATCTTGCGGGCGTCCATCTATGCTTCCTCGCCGGCCGCGCCGTCGTCGGCGTCCGAGCTCGCCTCGGGAAGGTGCTTGGTCGGGCGGCCAGGAAGCCCGTGGGGGTGCTGGCTGCGGTCGGAGTCCCCGCGGGCGGCTTTTCCCGGCTCGTCGAGCAGACCCGCGGCCTCGGCGGCGCGGAAGACTTCCTGGAACGTCGCGCCCGTGCGCTCGGATGCCTCGACGACGGAGGCGTACTCGGGGTAGGAGCGCACGATGCCGCCCGGCGTGACTACGCGCTTTACGGCCACGGGCCCGTAGGCGGTGACGACCTCGCCGGGCCTGCGGCGCAGGGGGTATCGGCGCATCCTTGCCGAGCGTATGCCGATTGTGGTGGTAGTGGCAAAGATAATATCCCTGAGCTGCGCTTCGTTTGACTCGTCGCAGACGACCTCGAGCTGGTAGCCGGGGCGGCCCTTCTTCATGACGACGGGCACGGCGTGGGCGTCCCTAGCGCCCGCGGCCATGAGCAGCTCGATGGCGCGGCCGAGCGCCTCGCCCGTGCAGTCGTCGAGGTCGCTCTCGAGCTTAACGACGGTATGGGGCGCGTCGGGGTCGTCGTCTCCCACCGCGGCGAAGGGAACGGCTGGCTCGACGTGGGCGTCCGGGGTGCGCTCGGGCGCGTGCCCGCGTCCTGTGCCAAGAAGCGCCTGCTCCGATGCCGCGGCTCGCTCGCCGTTGGCCTCGCTTGCGCCGTCTACCTGGGCCAGGGTAACGCGCAGGACGCCGGCGGTGTTGCGATACGCACGCTTGCCGGCGCCGTAGCCCGTGGCGAGTATGCGGTAGGAGGCAGGCAGCGCTTCGGAGGTGCGCAGCGCGGCCACGATGGCGGCGCCCGTGGGCGTCACGAGCTCGCCGTGGACGGGTGCGGGCACAAGGCGGATTCCCGCCGCCGCGCAGAGGTTCGCGACTGCGGGCACAGGGATGGGCATCATGCCGTGGGCGCAGCGAATGGTGCCGTGGCCCTCGCTCAGGGACGGCACGATCACGTCATGGATTCCTAGGTCGTCGAGGCAGACGGCGACGGCACAGATGTCGACGATGGAGTCGACGGCCCCCACTTCGTGGAGCAGCACCGTGTCGGGCGTCGCGCCGTGCGCCTTGGCCTCCGCGCGGGCGAGCTCGCCGAAGACGGCGAGCGCGATGTCCTTCGCGCGCTGCGTAAGGCCGGATGCCTTGATGACGGCATGAATGTCCGTGAGCGAGCGGTGAGCATGGTGGTGACCATGCTCGTGGCAGTGCTCACGCTCGTGCTCGTGGCAGTGCTCATGCTCGTGCTCGTGATCGTGCTCGTGGCAGTGGCCGTGCTCCTCGTGGGCTTCTTCCCCGTCCTCCCCAAAGAGCCACGCCATGTCGTGGTCGTGGTTCTCATGCTCGCCGTCAAGCTGCACGTCGAAGTCGCAGGCGTCGAGGCCGCTCTTTGCCACGCGGCTCACGCGGATCTTGAAGCCGTGGACGGGAAGGGTGCCCAGCGCGGTCAGGAGTCGCTCCTCGCTCGCGCCCAGGTCCAGGAGCGCCGCCACGGTCATGTCGCCGCTGATGCCGGAGGACCCGTCCACGATGAGGGCGCGGCCGCCGCCGTCCTCGTGGCCATTCTTTTTATAAAGTTCGCTCATCGATGGTCGACCCCGTTTCTTTTGCTCAGGTGGTTGATGAGGCTGGCCTGGTAGCCGGCCCCGAACCCGTTGTCTATGTTCACGACCGAGACGCCGCTTGCGCAAGAGTTCAGCATGCTCAGGAGCGCCGCGACCCCGCCGAGGCTCGCGCCGTAGCCGACGCTCGTGGGCACGGCGATCACGGGGCAGGAGACGAGCCCGCCCACGACGCTCGCAAGCGCTCCCTCCATTCCCGCGACGGCCACAATGACCTGCGCCTCGTTCAGCTCGTCCATATGGGAAAGAAGGCGATGGAGGCCCGCCACCCCCACGTCGGGAAGGCGCTTCACGCGGTTTCCGAGGAACTCGGCGGTGAGCGCCGCCTCCTCGGCGACCGGCAGGTCGCTCGTGCCGGCGCACGCCACGAGCACGTCCCCGTCCCCGTCGGGCTGGGGGAAGCCGCCGGCGACGAGGATCCGCGCCGTCTCGTGGTAGGTCACGTCGACGCCGCAGGTCACGGAGGCGGTCACGGCGCTCGCCTTGTCCGCGTCCACGCGCGTAGCGAGGACGCGCGGCTGGCCCGCCGCCACGAGCGCGTCGATGATCCCCGCTATCTGCGCGGCCGTCTTTCCCTCGCCGTAGACGACCTCGCCCGCGCCCTGGCGCTCGGCGCGCGAAAGATCGAGCTTCGCGTAGCCAATGTCGGCCACGCGCCCGCGCGCGGCGCCGGAGAGCCGGGGCTCGTTCGCGTTACTCATGGCTTTCCGCTGCCTCCCTGGCCTCGCGCTCGCGGGCCGCGCGGGCGGCGGCGTTCTCGCGCTCGAGCGCCGCCGCCTCGGCGGGGGAGGGCTCGATGTTGCCGTCGGTGCGCACGCGGTCCGCCGCGTCGGGGTGCTCGGCCATGAACTTGTTCACCGTGGCGGCCAGCGACTCGGGCGTGATTGCCTCGTTCTTGCCGAAGTAGGCGCCGTAGCACGCGTAGCTGGGCTTATTTGCCGTGGGGAGGCCGAGCTTCGCCGACTCCTCGCGCACCATGTCCTTGGTCATGCCCGCGGCGCGCAGCGGCGAGACGACGCCCAGCTCGTGGATGGCGCGAAAGCCCGGGCGACGGTCCTCGCGGTCGCTCGCGTTTGTTCCGTCGAGAAGTACCGTGCGGCCGTCCTTCTTCATGTGCTCGAGGATGGTGCCGAAGACCATGGACTTGCAGTAGTAGCAGCGGTTCCACGGGTTCGCGCGCAGCTCGTCGTGGCCCTCCCAGAGGTTGACGCGGATGATCTCCTGCTCTGCGCCGAGCATGCTCGCGATGGTCACGGAGTCGTCCGTGTCGCGGGTGATCTGAAGGTCATCGAGGATGGTGTAGGCCTTGACGTCGAAACCCTGCCGCAAGAGCTCGGCGAGAAGATAGCACGAGTCGACGCCCCCGGAGTATGCAAGGCCGTATCTAACGTTTTTATCGAGGTCAAACTGCATGGCTTGGTCTCCTTAGTTGATGCTCTCCCCCGCGTCCGGCGAGGTCCGGCGGTGCTGTGCCCAGCCCCGGTCATCGCCTTGACGCCTGTGGATAGGATAGGTCTTTCCGAACATATCGTGCAATTTGTTCGGAAATTGTCATTATCTGCACGTCGGCTCCTTATACTCGAGAAAACAATTCACATGGCTGAAAGGACGTTTCATGGCAAAGAGGGGCCTTACCTTGACCAGACGATCGTTCCTTGCGGGCTCGGGCATCGCAGGCGCGCTCGCGCTCTCGGCGTGCTCGAGCGAGGGCGCGGGCGACGACGGTGCCGCCGCCTCCGGCTCGGGGATCGACCCCTCGCGCCAGGTGACCATCGCCATGAGCACGACCAACGAGCCCGACGCCGGTTTCGACCCGTGCGTGGCCTGGGGCTGCGGCGAGCACGTCCATGAGCCCCTCATCCAGTCCACCCTCATCCACACGACCGAGGACATGGGCTTCGAGTGCGACCTCGCGACGTCCTACGAGTGCTCGGACGACAAGCTCACCTGGACGTTCAAGCTTCGCGACGACGCCAAGTTCTCCGACGGCGAGCCCGTGCGCGCCTCCGACGCCGCCTTCACGCTGAACACAATCCGCGGCTCGAAGAACGCGCAGGCCGACCTCTCCATGGTCGAGGACGTCTCCGCTCCAGATGACGCCACGCTGGTCGTAAAGCTCTCCAAGCCCTACAACGCCCTTCTGTACACCCTTGCCGTCGTGGGCATCGTGCCCGAGCATGCATACGGCCCCGACTACGGCAAGAAGCCCATCGGCTCCGGGCGCTACGTGCTGACCCAGTGGGACCGCGGGCAGCAGGTCATCCTCGACGCGAACCCCTCCTACTACGGCGAGGAGCCCCAGATCGAGCGCGTGGTCGTCGTCTTCATGGAGGAGGACGCTGCCCTCGCGGCGGCGAAGTCCGGCCAGGTGGACATGGCCTACACCTCGGCGACGCTCGCCGACCAGCAGGTGGGCGGCTATACGCTGGAGTCCTATGACACCGTCGACTCGCGCGGCGTGCAGCTGCCGGTCGTGCCCGCGGGCGCCGAGCGCGAGGACGGCCCCAACACGTACCCCGCCGGAAACGACGTCACCTGCAACCTCGAGGTTCGACAGGCCGTGAACCTCGCGGTTGACCGCCAGGCGATCATCGACGATGTGCTGGGCGGCCACGGGTCGGTGGCCTACAGCATCGGCGACGGCCTTCCGTGGGCGAGCGCGGACATGCGCTGCGACTACGCGCCCGACCGCGCCCGCGCCCTGCTCGAGGGCGCCGGCTGGGAGCTCGGTAACGACGGGGTCTACGCGCGCGACGGCCTTGCGTGCGCCTTCGACCTCTACTACGCCGCAGGCGACTCGGTCCGCCAGGCCATGGCGCACGCCCTCGCCGATCAGCTCGGCCAGGTGGGCATTCGGGTGACGCCTCAGGGCGGCAGCTGGGATGACCTGTATCCCCACGAGTTCAGCGACCCCATCATGTGGGGCTGGGGCTCGAACTCGCCCTCCGACGTCTACGAGCTCAACAGCTCCAAGGGCACCATGAACTACGCCTGCTACGAGAACGCCCAGGTGGACGCGTATCTCGATGAGGCGCTGGCGGCAGACACCGTCGAGGACTCCTGGCCCCTGTGGCAGAAGGCCGAGTGGGACGGCCAGACGGGCGTGGCCCCGCAGGGCGACGCGACCTGGCTGTGGCTTGCCAACGTGAGCCACCTCTACTGGAAGCGAGAAGGGCTCAAGGTCGCCCGCCAGAAGCTCCAGTCCCACGGCCACGGCTGGTCGATCCTGAACAACGTCGACCGCTGGAGCTGGGAGTAGCGTGAGCGTTTTCGCCCGCATGTGCCCGTCCGTCCCCGCCGTCCGCCGCCTGCCGCGCTGGGCGGCGCGGCTCGCCTTGCTGCTCGTAGCCACGAGCATGGCGACGTTTGCCCTGGTGGCAGCCTCGCCGATAGACCCGGTGAAGGCGAACCTCGGCCAGGCCGCCTACGCGCAGATGAGCGAGGCGCAGCGCGCCCAGCTCGCCGAGTACTGGGGTGCGACGACGCCCCTTCCCGCGCGCTACGCGCACTGGGCCGCCTCGACGCTTCGCGGGGACTTTGGCCAGAGCCTGCGCTTCGGGCGCCCGGTCGTGGAGGTCGTGGGCGAGCGCTTCGCGAACTCGGCTGCCCTTATGGCGTCCGCCTGGCTGCTCGCGGGTGTCCTCGGCCTCGTGCTCGGGGTGCTCGCCGGCTCGCGGCGGGGGAGCCGCGCCGACCGGGCGATCTGCTGCGTGTGCTACGCGCTCTCGTCGATGCCGTCGTTTTGGCTCGGCCTCGTGGCGCTCATGGTCTTCTCGGTGTGGCTCGGGTGGTTCCCCCTGGGCTTCTCGGTGCCCATAGGCGTGGACGCGGCGCAGGTCTCGTGGGCGCAGAAGCTCCATCACCTCGTCCTCCCCGCGCTCGTTCTGGGGGTTGCCAACGCGCCGGGCATCGCGCTTCACACGCGCCAAAAGACGATAGACGTGCTGGGCAGCGAGTACGCGCGCTTCGCGCGAAGCCGGGGCGAGAAGGGCGCGCAGCTGCTCCTTCGCCACGGCCTGCGCAACCTCGTGCTTCCGGCCATTACCATCGAGTGCGCGTCGGTGAGCGAGGTCTTCGGAGGCTCGGTGCTCGTGGAGCAGGTCTTCTCGTATCCGGGGCTCGGCCAGGCCGCCGTGACGGCCGGGCTCGGCGGCGACGCCCCGCTTCTCGTGGCGATCGCGCTCGTGTCTGCCTGCGTCGTCTTTGCGGGCAATGCGTGCGCGGACATGCTCTACGCCCTCATCGACCCGAGGATCCGCGAGGGAAGGGGGTCGCGCGATGCGTGAGCCTGAAGCTATGGCGAGCGCCGCCTCGGTGTCCGCGGGTCCCGGCGAAGTCCAGCGCCCTTCTCTGCTCATTCATGCCGCCGAGGTCTCGCTTTCGGGAAACCGCAGAAGCACGGTTACGCGCCTGGTCGCCGCCTGCGCGCTGCTCCTGCTTGTCGTTGTGCTCGGCAACGTCTTGCGCCCGCAGGCCACGGTGACCGACTTTGCCCAGAAGAACCTCGCGCCGTGCCTTTCCCATCTGTTCGGAACCGACTGGATGGGGCGCGACATGCTCGCTCGCACGGTCGCTGGCCTCTCGACCTCGGTCTGGGTGGGCCTTGCCGCCTCGCTCTGCTCGGGGGCGATCGCACTCGTGCTCGCGCTCGTGTCGGCCCTCGGCGGCCGCGCGGCGGACGCCGTCGTGGGCTGGCTCGTCGACCTGGTGATGGGCGTGCCCCATATGGTACTGCTCATCCTCGTGAGCTATGCCCTCGGACGCGGGTTCTGGGGCGTGACGCTGGCGGTCGCCCTCACGCACTGGGGAAGCCTCACCCGCGTTCTTCGCGCTGAGGCCATCCAGATTCGCGACCAGCCCTACCTGCGGCTCGCGCAGGCAGCCGGGGCCTCGAGGTCCCGCATCGCCTTTGCGCACGTGATGCCCGCGGTACTGCCCCAGCTCATCGTGGGGCTCGTCGTCGCCTTCCCTCACGCGATCCTTCACGAGGCGTCGATTACCTTTCTCGGCTTTGGCCTCGGCGCCGACGAGCCGGCCATCGGAGTGATCCTCTCCGAGGCGATGCAGTACCTCTCGATGGGCTACTGGTGGCTCGCGGTGCTCCCGGGCCTCGCGCTCGTGGCCGTGGTGATCGTCTTCGACAGGCTCGGCTCTTCTTTGCGCGATCTGGTCGCGCCCGACTCGGCACAGGTGTAGGGGGTGGCTATGGAAAACAAACCGGCAAGGGGCGAGGCGATGCCAGTGTCGCAAGAGCCTGAGCGCGCGGCTGTCCCGGACGCCCCGCACGCGGACGGCGAGACCCACCATCACCACAGCCACGCCTTGGCGTCGCGCCACGTGGGCGGCCATCACCTCCTGAGCGTCGAGGGGCTGAGCGTCTCCTTTACCATGTACGACCCGAATGCGCCTTTTTGGCGCGCCGGTCGCGTGCGCAGCGAGGTCCTGCACGACCTCTCGCTCAGCGTCCACGTTGGCGAGATCTTGGCCGTGGTGGGGGCGAGCGGCTCCGGCAAGACCGTGCTCGCCGACACGCTCATGGGCCGCTGGGACCAGAACATGGAGGTGCGCGGCAGCATATGGTTCGACGGCGCCCGAAAGGACGCCGACTCGCTGCGCGCGCTCGCGGGCCGTGGGATCTCGCTTGTGCCCCAGGGCGTGGGCAACCTCGACCCGCTCATGCGCGTGGGCGAGCAGGTCCGCGGGGCCGCCCGCGGGGCCACGAGGGAGGCCCGCCGCGCCGACGCCGAGCGCAGGGCGGCCCGGCAGCGCGAGCTCTTCTTGGCCTATGGGCTTGATTCACGGGTGGAGCGGATGTATCCCCATGAGCTCTCCGGGGGCATGGCGCGCCGGGTGCTCCTCATGTGCGCCCTCATGGACGATCCGAGGCTCGTCATCGCCGACGAGCCGACGCCGGGGCTCGACCTCGACCTGGCGGTCCATGCCCTCGACGACCTGCGCGGCTTTGCCGACGCTGGCGGCGGCGTGCTCCTGATCACCCACGATATCGAGCTCGCCCTGCGCGTGGCGGATCGTGTCGCGGTGTTCAACGACGGCACCGTCATCGAGGAGACGGGGGTCGAGAGCTTCTCTTCGCCGAACACGCTGCGCCACCCGTTCTCGAGGGCGCTTTGGCACGCGATGCCGGGGCACGAGTTCGCCGTCGCCGCGGGCGCGGCGGGAAGGGGGGACGAATGAGCCTTCAGGCGTGTGGGCTGGGCTTCGCGTATCCTTGTGGGCGCGAGCTGTTCTCCGGCCTTGATTTTGATCTAGACCCCGGCGAGCGAGTGGCCATCCTGGGCCCCTCCGGCACCGGAAAGACGACGCTGTGCCAGCTGCTCTCCGGATTCCTGCTGCCGGCGGCGGGGGAGGTGCTCGTGGACGGCGACCCGCTCGCTCCCGTGGGACGCCTGCGCGGCTGCGCAAGCCCGGTTCAACTTCTGTGGCAGCATCCTGAGCAGGCGTTCGACCCCAGGATGCGCCTGGGAAGGAGCCTGTCCGAGGTTCCCGGCTCAGACGGAGAACTCCTGGATGAGCTCATTTCCGCCTTCGACGCGCGCGAAGAATGGCTCGCGCGCCGTCCGAGCGAGCTGTCCGGCGGCGAGCTCATGCGCCTGGCGATGGTCCGCGCGCTCGCGTGCCGGCCGCGCTACCTCATCGCCGACGAGTCCACCGCCATGCTCGACGCCGTGACGCAGGCCGAGCTCTGGCACGTGCTCATGGGTCTGCAGGAGAGTGACGGCTGGGGGCTTGCCCTTGTCTCGCACTCGCCGGCCCTCGTCTCGCGCGTTGCCACCCGGACCTTCTTGCTGGCAGACGCCGGCAAGTAATAACCCAATTCCATTCGGACGAAAAAAGGCCGCCACCCGGAGGTGACGGCCTTGAAAGTCCGGCTTCGCCCTTGGCGAGAAGGACTTACTTGTTCAGAGCGGCGTCCACGGCGACGGCGCAAGCGACGGTGGCACCGACCATGGGGTTGTTGCCCATGCCGATGAGGCCCATCATGTCGACGTGCGCGGGCACGGAGGAGGAGCCGGCGAACTGAGCGTCGCCGTGCATGCGGCCCATGGAGTCGGTCAGGCCGTAGGAGGCGGGGCCTGCCGCCACATTGTCGGGGTGCAGGGTGCGTCCGGTGCCGCCGCCCGAGGCCACCGAAAAGTAGGGCCTGCCGTTTTCAATGGCCCATTTTTTGTAGGTTCCGGCCACCAGATGCTGAAAGCGGGTGGGGTTGGTCGAGTTTCCGGTGATCGACACGTCGACCTCCTCTTTTTGCAGGATGGCCACGCCCTCGCGCACGTCGTTGGCGCCGTAGCAGCGCACGGCGGCGCGGTCGCCCTTTGAAAAGGCCACCTCGCGCACAACGGCCAGGTCGCCGGTCTGATAGTCGAAGTTGGTCTCCACATAGGTGAAGCCGTTGATGCGGGCGATGATATAGGCCGCGTCTTTGCCAAGGCCGTTCAAGATCACGCGCAGCGGCTTGGAGCGCGCCCTGTTTGCGGTGCGAGCGATGCCGATGGCCCCTTCCGCCGCGGCAAACGACTCGTGCCCGGCGAGAAAACAAAAGCAGCTTGTCTCGTCGCGCAGCAGCATGGCCGCCAGATTGCCGTGTCCAATGCCCACCTTGCGCTCATAGGCCACGGAGCCCGGGATGCAAAAGGCCTGAAGGCCAAGGCCGATCTTCTCGGCGGCCTGTGCCGCCGTTTTGCAGCCGGCCTTGAGCGCAATGGCACAGCCCAGTGTGTAGGCCCAGATCGCGTTGTCAAAGGCGATGGGCTGCACCCCGCGCACGAGTTGCGCACAGTCGACCCCGTGGTCGAGGCAGATCGACTGACACTCCTCCAGGGAGGAAAAGCCATACTGGGCAAGCGCCTGCTGCAGCGAAGCCTCGCGGCGGTCAAATCCTTCAAAAGTCACCATGGCGCTCACTCCTTTCTCGGGTCGATCACGCGCACGGCCTCGTCGAAGCGGCCGTAGGTGCCGACGTTTTTCTCATAGGCTTCTCTGGGGTCGACGCCATCGCGAATGGCCGACATCATCTTGCCGAGATGGACAAACTTGTAGCCGATGATCTCGTCGTTTTCATCGAGACCGAGCGCAAGCACATACCCTTCCGCCATTTCGAGATAGCGCACGCCTTTTTCTCTGGTGCCAAACATGGTGCCCATCTGGGAGCGAAGCCCTTTGCCCAGGTCTTCCAGCGACGCGCCGATGGGCAGGCCCCCTTCGGAAAAAGCGGTCTGCGAGCGGCCGTAGACAAGCTGCTGGAAGATCTGACGCATGGCCACGTTGATGGCGTCGCACACCAGGTCGGTGTTCAGCGCTTCCAGAATGGTTTTGCCGGGCAGAA
>ERZ824488.1139-NODE-1139-length-31071-cov-3.256577_pt1 | contig 31071 bp, 29 predicted proteins | sample MGYA00519936_ERZ824488 | MGnify/ENA primary metagenome ERZ824488 (study PRJEB31778, sample SAMEA3449153) | human gut metagenome | biome: human gut; feature: human-associated habitat; material: faeces | place: United Kingdom | collected 2010/2012 ... | reverse complement strand
TTGTCTTTTCAATTTCAATATGATCTCCATACCATAAAGCAGCTCGACAGTTTTCTGTTAATTCACATTCTTTGATTTTTAAACCATGATCATGCCAAAATGGATAACGCAGCTTAAATTTTGTTTGTTCTACTGTTATATTTTCACATTCCTTAAATGCACTCTCCCCATCCTTAGGACCATCGAAAAGACAATTTCGAACAGTTGCATTTTTTATCCCATATAGAGCTCTTTCTTCATCAAATGTTTGATTTTCTATATACATATTTGACCTCCTACATAACGCAGGCCTTATACTAATCCCTAAAGTTAACTTTAAGTCAAGTCTTTTTGAAAAAAAGATGAAGCATTTATATTAGGATGATCCATCTCCTTTGAATAAATCTTCTAATTGGTTGCCAACTGCTTTTTAAACAATGATCTAAATATCCAGCGCACCAAAGGTCCAACATAAAATACTTGAGCACATAGGGCAAAAGGAAAATTAAGTACCAGCTTACTTAACCAATGGCCTAGAAATTCAGACGAAAATCCCAAATGATAAAACGATACATAAAAAGTCATAATTGGAGCCATTAAAGATACAGTAAATCCCGCTGTCGCCAGGAGCTTAAAAACAGGTTTATCATTTTCATCAAAGATTCTTGCAACTAATTTTTTCACAATTTTAGAAGCAATGTACCTCTGGGCAATAAAGGCTCCTATTACTTCCACCCACATATTCTTTAGCGCATACCCAAATGTAGAAAAAGTAACTCCATTTTCCATTCCAGCATTGTAAAAAGTCATGACGTAAACAAAGATCAATACCATGATTACCGTAAAAGTCAAATCTTGAAATTTTGTTTTTGGCATATTTCTCCTCCTATCAAACAAAAAACGAGCCGATTCAAAACAACTGGACTTACGTTTTGATCTGCTCGTTGTACAGATAAGTGTTTACCACATCCCCAACAAAAAATCAAAGGAAACTTATAAATCTTTTATTCAATGATCATCTCTATAATACGTTTTTGAACTTCTTTAAATATCTCTCCATTCACATCAATATGTGCCTTAATTTCTATAATACGAGATGTATTGATCCATTTTGAATCATTGATAAACAACACAGATACTTTAGTCAACCCTTCTATATACCCTAAACGCATCAAATGTCTTTTTCCAGTAGGATTTCCCTTATTATCATAAGCTTCTAAATACGCTTTGTATTTTCCACTTAACGGCACTACAAAGGCTTTCCCTCTTTTTACTGTCATGACCAAGCCAAAATGCAAATATCCTATTTCATGCTGGTAGGCTTGACCGAAATCTATATAGGCAAGGTCGCCCTTATTCACATTAAGATCCAAAGCCTTCCCTGATGAATACTCTTTACGTTTACAGTAATTCATCTTAGATACCATATAATCAAATTTTTCTTTATCAGTTAGTTTTAGGATCATCATTCTTTCTTGATAGAAAGCATCTTCAACCATCGGCCCAAGATGTTTGGATTTCAATATGATTTCCTTTTCACTCATCCATTTTTTTGGTTCCATAATTTTATTGAAACAAAAAAAAGTGACAAAATCCTGACAAAATAAAGAAAAATCTGCTATTTTGCAGATTTCTTCTCTTTATGTTCTTTTATTATTTTTGTGATCAACTTTATCCTATTCAGACCCCTTCGACAAATCCCCAGGATAGGATGAAAATGTTCTGAAATCATCGCTGATTTTTCAATAAATATTTCTACGGCTAACAAAATGATCATGATTGCCAACAAGCCAAACATCTCATTCAACATATAGACAAAAGCACTAAAGCCAAATAGAGTCGTAATACCACACATGATAATGACCGTGTTTCTATGGCCGAACTGCTTCATCAATAAATGGTGAATATGACTTTTATCTGCCTCTAAAAACTTTCTTCCTTTTAAGGTCCTTCGTAAGATAGCTGATAAAGTATCTATGATTGGCAGCATCAATAAAAGCATTGGCAAAGCCAAAGTTACGATTGTTGAACTTTTGAACCCTAACAAGCTAATTGCCGAAATCATAAATCCTAAAAACAAAGATCCGCAATCCCCCATGAAAATGCTGGCAGGATGTGCATTATAAACCAAAAAGCCAAATGTACTGGCTGCCAAAAGAAAAGTAATGATCGTAATATCCATTCTTCTTTCAACAATAGCAATACAACCAATAACCACAAAGATCACAACGCTCATACCGCCACATAAACCATCTAATCCATCAATCAAATTGACCGCATTGGTAATACCCACGATCCATATGATCGTAAACACAATAGAAAGAGCAATAGAATCTATTGTGATACCAAAAGGCAAACGTAAAACATCGACACCAACGCCAAAAGCTACCAAAATGAAAGCTGCACATACTTCAAATGCCAGTTTTGCCAAAGGTTTCATATCAATCAGATCGTCGATCAAGCCTGCAAAAAACATCAAACTTCCACCTAAGATCATTCCATTAACAGCCATATCCGCCTTCACAAACAAAGCCATTGAGATGATAAAAGAGACATAAATGGCCACCCCTCCGATACGTGATATTTTTCCATGATGGATCGTTCTTTCATTTTCCTTAGCATATGTTTTGGCAATCACTGAGTATTTTTTTATGAGTGGTGTCAATCCAAGAGAAATGAAAAAAGGCACGATCAGCATTGTGATATCAAACAAATTACTTCAATCCTTTCATTTGTTCTATAATATCGCATTCAGGCTTAGTTGTGCAAATAATTGGGCAGTCAAACTCATGTTTTAAAGCTTCCTTGAGTCCAAAACAGTTTGCTAATCCACCACTTAACATGATTCCATTATTCATCAAGCGTTGCTTCATCTCGCTTCCCATATTCATGTAGCAATGTTTTGCCCACAAAACAACTTGAAGTATCTGCTCTTCCATGGCTGGCCATAAATCAGATGCCCTTATTTGTATATTGACAAGTTTTCCATATCGATCCATTGCCATACACTGCAGCATAGGATTCTTATTCATCTTAAAAGCTTGTGAAACAGCTTCTTTTAAAGCGCTGGCATCTTCATTGGAAATAAGACAATTCTGTTTTTGTGCGATGGTCATCTTGATTTTTTCATCCATTCCCATACCACCAAAATAAATGATTTTATGGGCAAATTCATGTCCATGAGCATAAATTCCCATCTCAGTATAAGAATGACCGGCATGGATGATAAAACAAGCTTGCTCTGTCTGTAAAACCTCCATTGGCGTAATGAATTCAACTTTACGGACCTTACAAGCTGCAAGTTGCTGCTGCCACTTTAACTTTTGTTCATCACTAACATCTTCATTCAAGCACACCAAAAAACACGGTTTAAATACATTTTGAGAGACCTTTAGCTCTTTGAGTGCTTGACGAATCAAAGGAGTAACATCATTTAATATATCACCTTGTTTGATCGGGTATCTTACTTTTATATCTTTTTTATTCTGGTAAACATAAGCAAGCGCCTGTTCAGCCATGGCAATCATTTTTTGCTTATCATACGCAATACAAGTCTTTAAACAAACTTCTCTATCATTGAAGTAATCATAAAGACGTAAGGAATTCGAACCAGGATCCAGCGCAATCCAGTGAGCAAACATCTCTACACCCCTAACCCATTATAAATCGTCAAGCTCAATATAGCCTGTGAGCTAAGATATGCCAAAGCCAATGACAATAAGAACATCAACAAGGTAACTTTTCCGGGCTGTTTGACTTTACAGAAATCTTCAAACTTAATAACACTGAGCGCATAAAAACTCAAACCAAAACACGCAAAAAAAACAATATAATTTATCAAAGAAGCTATCATAATTTCACCCCCACACTTACGACCTCAACAAAATCATATCGTTTTTCTAATACACTCTTTGCCTTTTGTAAGACATCTTCATCAATACAAAAGCCCATCATGCTGGAACCAGATCCAGACATCATGACGCGAACCATACCTAAATCCAACATTTCTTCTTTAATTTTGGCAAGTTCCGGCCTTAATTCAAATGCTACAGGCTCTAAGGCATTCCCCATAGCCTGCACCAATAAATCCAATATCTGATTCTCACAAGCCATTTGAACATAGTCAATATCCGGATGGAATTTCTCCTGATTTTCCCACAACCGAAATGCTTCTGGTGTGGAAACCCCAAAATCAGGTTTTACAAGTAAGATGTTGAATTTCCAATTGGTATCTAAAATTTCAATATTCTCACCAATTCCTTTTACTCTAGAAAACTGATTAACTAGACAAAATGGGACATCAGCACCAATTTGCTTAGCCAAATTCAATTTTTCTTCCATTTCAACCTCTATCCCTTCAAGTTCTAAAACAGTTTTCAATACCGCTGCCGCATCCGCACTTCCTCCGGCAAGTCCAGCTTGACTAGGAATATTTTTTTTAACACGAATCAAATAGTGATGTTTAATATCATAACAATCTCTTAATAAGCCAAGTGTTTTAGAAATCGTGTTATCTTCACTAAGTTCCATATTTTCAATTTCGATCTTATCTTGATCTGCATATTCGATATCTAGTTCATCATATAAAGAAATTGGAGCCATGATCATATCCAACTCATGATATCCATTTTCCATGGTCCTGACTACATCCAGGCCCAAATTAACTTTTGCCGGTGCATAAACTTTCATAACTTACCTCATATAATCTAATAAAATCCTCTAGAGTGCATTGTTGTGCTCTGATTGAACTTTTTAATTGTGCCTTCTCAAGCAGCTGCAAAGCTTCTTCTTTATCTTTGAATAAAGTCTGGAAATTATTGTAGATCGTCTTTCTACGTTGCACAAAACAAGCTTTTACCATCTTAAAGAAAAGCTCTTCATCTTTTAAATTGTACTTGTGATGAAATGTAAACTGTAAGACAGCCGAATCCACATTAGGACTTGGCCAGAAAACATGTCTAGATACATCCATAACTTTTTTGATATCGCATCGATATTGAGTAATAACGCTCAGCGCATTATATTCCTTATCGTTTTGACTTGCCAAAAAACGATCCGCCACTTCCTTTTGCATCATCACCGTAATTCTTTCAATAGGCTCGGTTGCTTCAAAAAGCTTAAACAAGATTGGCGTCGTAATATAATAAGGAAGATTTGAAGCAAATACAACCTTCTGATCCGGTTTTCTATATTTTTTTATCTCTTCGTTGATATCTACTTTTAAAATATCTTTTAAAACGATTTTTAAGTGATCATACCCTATTTCATTTTCCAACACTTCAGGCAAGCGATCATCAATTTCAAAAGCGATGACCTGATTAGATTTCATCGTTAGATATTGCGTTAAAGCACCAATACCCGGCCCTATTTCGAACACCAGTTCATCTTTAGATTTTATAGCCGCATCCGCAATTTTCTCAACCACCCGTGGTTCAATGATAAAGTTTTGCCCATAGCTTTTTTTTGTGAAAACATTATATTTTTCCTGAATTTCTTTCGTTCGTTTGATCGTTGCAATCGGTCTATCCATTCTTTTCATCCTCTAATAATTTTTCAATTTCATCTCGTGTTATATGCATTTGATTTAATCTTTTAAAGCATGTTTTGGCATTGCACGGACCAATATGAACCATTTCACACACGCGATTGCGAAATATTGCATTCCCCACAAAACCCAGATCTATATAATCCTGCCAAGACAGGCTTTCTTCATTGTTTTCAAAACTCACTATTTGATTTAGTGCCTGCCATAAATCTTCTTTATTTGCATGCTCTACACCAACTTTTTTCTCTGTTTTTGCCTTATCTTTGGCAATAAAGGCATGCTTGATGCCCGGCACATTGTCCTGGATCCAGCGACGAATATGTTCTCCCGGCCTATCTGGATCTGTAAAAACGATTACACCTCTTACTCTTTGAGCTTCTTTGATTCTTTCCAATACCAAAGGGTTTGTACTGTCTCCGCTTGTTTCGATCGTATCACAATCAAAATAACTCTGTAAAACATTGGTATCATTTTTACCTTCCACGACAATTACTTCTTTTATATGTTCTTTCATTGTAGATCCTCATCCTCAAAAGTAAATCCATAACCTCTTACTTCATGTACATCCTGCACGATAATAAAGGCTTTAGGATCAAAACACATTACATCCTTTTCAAATAAAGGATATTGTTTTGTTGAAATAACGCACATCAATACCGGTCGATTACTTTTAGTATAAGCACCGGTTGCATTCAAGACCGTAACGCCTCTTTCCATCTTATTCAATAGATAGTCTCGAATCTCTTCCCATTTTTCTGAAACAATCAAAACATTCTTAGCCGATTGAGACCCCAGCATTACTGTTTTATTTATGGCTTGACCTGAAACAAAAACAGAAATCACACCAACAAGAGCTGCACTCAAGCCATATGTATAAACTCCCAGCAAGACTGTTAAACAATCAATGATCATAACTGCATCTCCACTTGGAATCTTGGCATACTTATGCAGAATCAGTGCTGGAATATCCATCCCACCTGTAGATGCATTTACACGAAAAACAAGTCCAACGCCTACACCCATGATTAATCCAGAATATATAGCAGCTAAGTATTCTTCCATAATAAAGGTTCCTGGTTCCAACAAACTAGAGATATATGAAGTTAAAGTAATGAACACAGGATAACAAATAGCAGAGACCAGTGATTTAAGTGCAAAAGTCTTACCCAGCAGCAAAGCCCCCAACAAATATAAACCGATTGTCAGCCCATTGATCATCCATACTGGATCAATATGAATCAAAGGTTCCAAAGCTACCGCAACACCAGATACCCCACCTGTTAATATATTATTAGGTAATACAAAAAATGAAACGCCACATGCGACAATGAGGTTTCCTATTAATATATAAATCAAATCTTTTAGATAGTTTTGTTTTCGCTCCATGATCGGTATCCTCTTTTATATTACGAATAATATCCTTTGTTTCTTTTTCTGTCAATAAAACCAATGAATATGATATTCTTATATTAAGAGGAGGTCCTTTATGAGTACACCACACAATACTGCACAAAATGATGAAATTGCCAAAATCGTATTAATGCCCGGCGATCCTTTACGTGCAAAATTCATTGCTGAAAACTATTTAGATGATCCAATTTGTTTTAACACTGTACGCAATGTTTTAGGCTATACGGGAGCATACAAAAACAAAAGAATTTCTGTTATGGCATCTGGGATGGGTATGCCAAGCATTGGTATCTATTCCTATGAACTGTATAAATTCTATGATGTAGATACCATCATACGCGTTGGTTCATGTGGCGGATATATACCAGAACTTCATGCCATGGATGTATTATTAGCTAAATCCTGCTGGTCTGAATCCACATTTGCCAAAGTTCAATCCGGTGAAGGAAGTGATGTTCAATATCCATCCCCTTCAATCAACCAAGCAATCAAAGATACTGCTAAAATCATGAACATCGATCTAAAAGAATATCGCCTTCATTCTAGTGACGTATTCTATCATGAAACAAATCAAGCACAAGACATCGCCATTAAAAATGGATGTGCAGCCGTGGAAATGGAAAGCTTTGCCTTATTTCATAATGCCCATGTCTTAAATAAAAAAGCAGCCTGCATCTGTACTGTTTCTGATTCCTTTGTCCACGATGAAAACCTCACCAGCAAACAAAGAGAAAACAGTTTTGATACTATGATCAAACTGGCATTAGAAACAACATTAAGAATATAGTTTTTCACTTGTAAAATAGTTTGACCATCCGTATAATTATTCCGGCTAACTGATCAAAATTAAAAACATGGCCTTTTGGAGGAAAAAACATGCACGATTATGACATCATTATCATCGGGGCTGGTCCCGGTGGAATCTTTTCCGCTTATGAACTTATCAAACTAAAACCAGAATTGAAAATTGGTATCTTCGAAACCGGAGGACCATTAGAAAAAAGAAAATGTCCAATTGATGGAAAGAAAATTAAGTCCTGTATCAATTGTAAGACTTGTGCCATCATGAATGGTTTTGGTGGAGCCGGAGCATTTAGTGATGGAAAATACAACATCACAAATGAATTCGGTGGTGATTTATATGCCTATGTTGGAAAACAAGAAGCCATTGATCTAATGGAATATGTTGATGAGATCAACTGCAAATACGGAGGATCCAAAACTCGACTTTATGCCAACCAGGATCCAACCATTGCCAAAAAGTGTCTGCAAAACGATCTTCATCTTTTAAAAGCAAAAGTCCGTCACTTAGGAACGGATATCAACTACATTGTTTTAGAAAATCTTTATAACCAGTTGAAAGATTGTGTTGATTTCCATTTCTATACAGCAATCCAAAGTGTTGATAAACTAGATGATGGCTATCAGGTAAAAAGTGAAGATAAATCCTTTACCTCAAAACAATGTATCATCTCTACCGGTCGTTCTGGCAGCAAGTGGATGGAATCTATCTGCTCTAATCTAGGAATTGAGACAAAAAGCGATCGTGTTGACATTGGTGTTCGCGTTGAACTTTCAGCTGATACATTCAGTGAATTAACAGATTCTTTATATGAATCAAAGATCGTATATCGTTCTAAAAAATATCAAGACCGTGTTCGTACTTTCTGTATGAACCCTAAAGGTGTTGTCGTTAACGAAAATACAAATGGTATCGTTACAGTAAATGGACACAGCTATGAAGATCCTGCGCGTTTTACAAATAACACAAACTTTGCCTTATTGGTATCAAATCATTTCACAGAGCCTTTCTCCAGCAGTAACCAGTATGGAGAAAGCATCGCTCGTCTTTCTAATATGTTAGGAGGCGGAGTTATCGTACAACGTTTTGGCGATTTGATTCGAGGCCAAAGATCAACACCTAGTCGTATTGAATCAGGATTTGTAACTCCTACTTTAAAAGCGACACCAGGAGATCTATCTTTAGTTATCCCTAAACGTCAATTAGATGACATCATCGAAATGATCTATGCTTTAGATAAAGTGTGTCCTTCAACGGCAAGCGATGATACTTTATTGTATGGTGTTGAAGTTAAGTTTTATAACATGCAGGTAAAAGTAGATAAACATCTTGAAACAAAACATAAAGGTTTGTATGTTATTGGAGACTGCTCAGGAGTTACACACTCATTAAGCCACGCAAGTGCTTCTGGGGTGTATGTCGCAAGAACAATTGCCGAAAACCTATAAAATCGAAAAGTCATAGAAATCTATGGCTTTTTTTTGACAAAAAAAGATCTGATACTAAGATCAAACCCTAATAAATTAAGATAATTTTTTAATTCTTTCCTGAATCAAGTTCTCAAGTTCTTCAAGTGATTTTGTGTCTTTTGTTTTCTTGACAAACTGACAAGCCAATTGAAAAGACTCACTTTCTACTAAGAAATTACTGAAATACTGACTCTGAGAAATAGAAGCCTTAAATTCTCTGGTTAAAGAATTTTTATTATAGCCAATGCCTGCTACTTCTAGATAATTCATTTTAAGAAGTTTTCTTAACACAGCCTGAATCGTATTTTTACTTAATTCGGGTTGAACATTATATACGTCATTAGCACTTAAAGGCTTATCAGAATGCCAGAAAATCTCCATAATTTCGTTTTCTCGAACCGTTAAATGTTTTGTTGCCATGATCTAGGACCTCCAATCCGATTTCCATATTAGGTATATAAAACGTTATAATCTAATACATACTATTAATTTAACAAAAATTTATAACATAAACAAGAATTTTAGAACTATAATTGTCAAAAAATTGTTTTTTTTTAGAAAAATTTCAGTCAAAATCAATAAAATTAACAAACAATTTCGAACATTTTTGAAAGATAATTACCTATAATTTATAAATTCATACCATTTAATCAACTTATCTTGACTTTTTTATTTTAATCTGGTTACTAACTATAAATAAAGGGAACACTATGAAGCAAAATCAAAAATTTTATTTAAAAACAATAAACAAGCTCCAAAATTCAGATTATAGACCGTTAAAAAAATGGATATCGCTCTTCATATTAATAATATTATTTATCACGATTTTAATGATTGATACGTTGTTGATCTTTATGGAGTTTAAACTGTTGACTAACTGAGGTTATTGCAGCTTATTTCTGTTATAATGAGTGAAGGTGATTACTATGTTTGATATTGTCGATAATTCTATTATTCTAGCCGATGCTAACCTGCATCTTCCTTTATACGATAAAATCCTTAAAATGAAAGGTAATACCCTTTCTATAAAAGTTATGAGCTTGAACGCTTTTACAGCTAACTATTACCCAGATAATTTACCTTCACATATAGAAATCTTATACCAGTATAAAGAAAGGTTGCAATCTCTATCTAAAAAAAATGCTTTTTTCTCTAGCAAAGAGGCGCCTGATTTTTTAAATGCGTGTTTAAGTTTTATCGCATGGGCTTATTCGTTCAATTTTGATTTTTCAACACTGAAAGATGAGACCCAAAAAGAAAAAGACCTAAAAGAGGTTATCAATTTAATCAAAGATATTCCATTAAAAGAGTCATACACCTCCAAAACGATCAATGAACTAAAAAAGCAGAATTTCTCTAATGTATATATTTTAAGAAGAATGTTCACGGATACCGAATACATCTGGATTCGTTTTCTTTTGGAAAATAACGCCCATATGCTGGAAAACGATTCATTACCAAACAAACACTACTTCACATGTTCTAACGCAAGAACGCAGGCATCCATTGTCGCAAAAGTCATCCTTGAAAACAAGATGAATGCCGATGATATTCAAATAGCTGTTACTTCTTTGAGCGACACCCAGGTATTGTGCCAAATGTTTGATCATCACAAAATACCTTACACCATACTAAACAAAAAAACTCCTTCCAACCTAAGTCAAAAACTAATTCTTGGTTTGACTTGGTTAAAAGACAAATCGTTAGATAATTTTAAAGATTTTGTCCTTAAATTCTATCAAGAAGAACTAGTAAAAAAATATTTTGATCTTTTTCCTTTTGCCTATCCAGAAACATATCCAATCAATCAAATTGAATACCACAAAAACTCTTTGATTGATGAATTTACTTATCAAACCTATCAAAATCTAGAAGTATATACTAAAAAATGGCTGAATGAACATAATCAAATCTTCGCCTGGAATCACAAAAACATTCTAGACATGATCAACGAGCTTAAAGAGCAGTATCCGCAGCTATCTTCTAAAGACCTTACCACGATAAGGCAAAGCATTGATTTGATCACACAGGCAAAACCTTTTTTAAGACAAGACAAAGATCTTGATATATTAATTGATTCTCTAAACAAAATCCAAGAATGTGAATCCCCCGAAACTTATCAAGGTGTTTTAATCGGCACACTAAAGGATATTACACCTTTAAAAAAGACTATATTTATTTTGAGCGCAGAAGCTAAAGATCTAAACGTATTATCTTTAAAAACAGGCATTTTTGATGAAGCATACATTCAAGACACAAAACTTCCTAGTCTTAGAGAGCGTATCGATTTTCAAATTGAACAGTTTTACAAAACGCTTGATCAGATAACAGAACTGTATGTCATCTCTCCTCAATCCACATATCAATCTAAAACACTTGAAAAAAACATGCAGATTGAAACCTATATGAACATGCCTTGTGAATTTATAGCCGTCCATGAACATTCACGATTTAAAACACCTCAATTTGAATTAAGCCAAGAGTTTGCCGACAAACTCTATTTAAAACATAAAACATTTGTCGGCTCAATTTCTCGACTCGAAACCTTTGCGAAATGTCCTTTAAAGCACTTCATTCGTTATGGCCTCTATCTTAAAGAAAATCAAGATTGGCAGGATATTCGCATTAGAGGCACGATCCTTCATCACATTTTAGAAACATTGACATTAAAATATAAAAAAGATTACGTTAAAGTAAATGTTGAACAAATACACGAAGTTATCGAAAACGAATTTCAATTCGCCAAAATGATTTTCCCAAATAAAGAAAAATGGATCGATGCTCAAATCCAGGAACTTCAAGCTAAAACAGAACTTATTTTAGAACAATTAGCTTATTTCGAAAAAAATTGGCATATGAATATTTTCAAACAAGAACAAAAATTTTCGTATTCCATTCCATGGCATGATATGAGCATTGAATTATATGGTTATATTGATCGTATTGATACTTCTAAGACCTCATTTTGTATCTTTGACTATAAATCCAGTGATAAAGACCTTAGAGTTGCTGACTTTGAAAACGGAACATCGCTTCAACTGGCAACCTATACAATTGCTACGCAAGCACAAAGCAACTTGATTCCAACAGGTAGTTTTTATATCTCTTTAAAAAGCTCCCCTGTATCACATAAACCATTATCTTTAAATTATCGAAAAAAGATACCTGAAAGCACTAGAATTGAAATCAAGGAAACATTGGATACTTTCACCCAACAAAAGAAACTTAAAGGATGGGCCTATCAGGATATTATGACATATTGTGACAAGGATAATCTTTTCACCACAAAAAAAGAGAGTCCTTCTTTTAAAGAACTAAGACATAAGCACACTGAAATCGTAACCAACCTTACTGAAGATATTCTTTCCGGAAATATCCGTCCGGATCATGATACTAACGCCTGTGATTATTGTGCATACCGCATGATTTGCCGCAACGCTCGCAATGAAGTTATCAAGCCAAATAGAACGAACAAGGAGGATCAATAATGCCATTTTCTAAAGCTCAACAACAAGCCATCGATCTGCGCAACAAGAACATCCTTGTCAGTGCCAGTGCCGGCAGCGGGAAAACCAGTGTACTTGTCGAAAGACTCTGTAAGCTTGTTTTGGTAGATAAGATTTCTATTGATCGTATCTTAGCTATGACATTTACTGAAGATGCTGCTAACGAAATGAAAGATCGCTTAAAAAAGCGTCTACAAGCTGAAACACAAACAGACTATATCCAATCGCAATTAGCTTTACTAGAGACCGCAAGCATATGCACGATTGATGGATTCTGTCTATCCATCGTTAAAAACTACTATTATAAGATTCCTATTTCTTATAAAATGTCTAAATCTGTAGCAAGCAGCGCTCAAGCCAATAAAGCTTTTTTAGATGCCTATAATGAAGCTTGTAACAGCATAGACACAAATGACTTTGTCAAATTAAAACTTTTCTTTAGTTCATTGGGAAAAACAGAAGATGACATCCTTTCAAATATTCGAGATTTAATAAATGTTGCAATGTCAAAACCAGGCTCTAATGAATGGATCCGTTCACTGATGAACAGACCTTGCAGCGAAGATACATTTAACTGGTTCTTTCAATATTTTATTGAACAAATCGAATCGATGATCGAAATATGTAAAAATATGAAAGAAGCCGATGAACAGCTGTTTTCTTTAAAAGAAGAAAATTTAAACACATGTTTAGATTTTTTGTATAAAAAGGACTATGCCTATTTTAAAAAACAATTCGAAATTTATTTCAACAATACCCCAGGTTTCAAGAAAACAATCAATAAAGTGAGCTATGAAAAAGAACAAGGAGAATTTAAAAAGATTGAAGGAAACATTCTTAATGTCTTATATGAAAAAGAAGAATTTGATCAAGATTTAAACAACAATATAGAAAGAATCAACACTTTCTGCACTCTATCCTTATTAACAATGGATATCTTTGCGAAAAAGAAAGAAGAAATGGAAATCATTGACTTTACCGACATGGAGCATTTTGCCTACAAACTATTAAAACAGCCTATGATCCAGGAAGAAGTTCGCAATAAATATCAGATGATCCTTGTTGATGAATTTCAGGACACAAATGAACTGCAGGAAAACATCATTCAGTGTTTTGCACGAAAAGACAATGTTTTCCGTGTTGGCGACATCAAGCAATCTATTTATGGATTCCGCCAAGCTAGACCAGAAATCATGCAAGGACACATGGACAAAGAAGATGAAAACTCTTGTTTGATCGTCCTAGATGAAAATTATCGTTCAAACCAAAGTATTGTTGAATTTAATAATGAATTTTACGATCATATAATGAACACAACTTTACTAGGGAAAAACTTTCGCCAAGACGATATTGCCAAAGTTGGAACAACCAGGCAAAAAGATGCAGAGCAGCATCCTGTCCGTTTTCTTTATACCGAATATCTAAGCTGGATGGAAAACCAGGAAGAAAGTTTCAATAAGATTCAGGCAAAAAGTCTTCATAAAAATAATGTCTATGACCTTATTGCCAATGACATCCTGACAAAACATGAACAGGGAATTCCGTATAGTTCCATATGCATCTTAACTAGAACACACTCCCCTCAAGAAGAACTTAAAAAAGTCCTTGAAGCATATGAAATACCTGTACTTGCTGAAATTGATCATGGATTCTATACAAATCATGCTATCCAGATTGTATTATCTACTCTTATTTCATTAAATGATCCAAACGATGATATCGCTCTTATGGCAAGCCTTTGTTCTCCAATAGGTAATGTTTTGTACAATGATATTGCCGGCTGCTGCATCAATAAAGAAAAAAATACATCCCTTTATTCTTTAGTTAAAGACAAACCATTTATGCAGTCATGGCAACAACTTAGACAATATAAAAACGAACCCATCAGTGATTTAATACGTCACATTTACAGTCATAATGATTTTTATTTTAATTATACAACCAATCAAGACAAGACCAACCTTGATCAATTCTTAGAAATGGCCAGTCAGTTTGAAGTACAAAATGATTTAGACTTATTCCTTGAACAAATCATCAATGACTCTAATCAGGATGCTGTAGGAGAAGCATACCCTTATGGAAAAGATGCCAATGTCGTAAAAATAAAAACTATGCATCATTCTAAAGGTCTTCAATTTCCTATCGTATATATTCTTTCCTCTCATACAACCAAAGATAAATATTCAAACAATCCCGTTCTAGTTGACCCTGTTTTAGGGATATCTTTAAACGCATTAGATCCAAGCTTAAAATTTAAAAGAGCATCTTTAAGTCATCTTGCCTTTGTCACCAAGAAAAATCATGATGATCTAAAAGAAGAAATGCGCGTCTTTTACGTTGCAACGACCCGTGCTGAAAAAGAACTGGTTATTGTTGATTACGTCGATGATATCAACAGTTACTCCTCAAGTTTAAATACTTCATCGCTTTTAGAAAAATCAAGTTATACAGGTTGGCTTTTGCACACGTATTTAAATAAACCTTCATCCTTATTCAAGCTAGATAAAAAAAATCAGTTATATAAGCGTCCATTGCCACTAAAAAAAGATGATGACATAGAAACAAGTCAATTCTATCAAGGTAGTATTTCAAGTATAAGTGGACAAACTGCTTCAGCTGCCAAGCAATCTTTAGAATGGCCTATCATAGATCTAAACAAAAAACTTTCCACAACTCGTGGTACTTTATTCCACGAAATTGTCGCCAACTGTGCATTTCCATACCAGAAAGAAGATTGCATCAATTATGCACATAAACATAACTTCACTTTACAAGCTACAGACATTAAACAACTGTTAAGTTTAAATGAGTGTCACATATATAAAGAAATGATGCAAAATAAACATGAATTTGAATGCAGCTACATCATAAGAGAAAACGAAGAGATCTATCATGGTTTTATTGACTTGATCGCATGGCATCCTGAGCATATCAGTATATTAGATTTTAAAACAGATACTGTTCAAAACGAAACAGAACTGATTGACAAATACCATGCTCAACTTGATGCATATAAAAAAGCTATTCATACAATTGAGCCCGACAAGAAAATTAAAACATATATTTATTCTTTTCATTTAAGAAAAATCATTTATCTAGATCAGTAAATCATTTGAAACCGACCGTTTCATTGTGTACAATGAAATGGTCTTTTTTATAGACAAGAGGAGAGAATATATGGAAAAATTATTTAAACTAAAAGAAAAACATACAACCGTCAAGACAGAAATCATTGCCGGAATCACAACTTTCCTTGCGATGGCCTATATCTTAGGTGTAAATCCAATTATCCTGGCAGATGCCGGAATGGATATACCTTCTGTCTTCATGGCTACAGCAATTTCAGCTGCTTTCGCTTCTATCGTAATGGGACTTATCGCAAACTATCCTGTTGCCCTGGCAGCCGGTATGGGAGTCAATGCTTTATTTTCATATACGATTTGCGGAGCTATGGGATTCAGCTGGGCCGCTGCATTATGTGCTGTATTTATTTCAGGTGTTATCTTTGTGATCATTTCGGTTACAGGAATTCGTAAAGCTATCATCAACGCAATTCCTGTTCAGCTCAAACTTGCAATTGGTTCCGGCATTGGATTCTTCATCGCTTTTGTAGGACTTAAAAACGCTGGAATCATCGTTGCCAATGAATCTACATTTGTAGGAATCGGTAATCTTGCAGATCCTACTGTATTATTAGCGGTTTTTGGACTATTGATCACAATTGCATTAGTTATCAAAAAAATTCCTGCTACCGTATTTGTTGGAATGGTCATCACTGCTATAATTGGCATCATTGCTGGAAGCTTGGGCCATATTGAAGGCATGCCTACATTGCCCGAAACTTTTTTCACAACCAGCTTTGAAATGGAGGCTGTCGGTGCATTCATGAATGGTTTTGGTGAATTATTTTCGAATCCTTTCAATGCATTCGTTGCGATTTTTTCTTTCTTGTTTGTTGATTTCTTTGATACAGCTGGTACGTTAGTTGCAATTGGCAATCGTATCGGTTTGGTAAACAAAGATGGGGAATTAGAAAATGCTGAAAGAGCTCTTCTAGCTGATGCGATTGGGACAGTATTTGGTGCCGCTATTGGTACAAGTACAGTTACCAGCTTTGTCGAATCCAGCTCCGGTGTAGGAGTTGGCGGTCGTACAGGTCTTACAGCTATTACTACAGGTATTTGTTTCTTGTTATCGATCTTCATTTCTCCAATTATCTTAAGCGCTGTTACAAATGCCGTGACCGCTCCTGCTTTGATCGTTGTGGGCATTATGATGGCTCAGCAGCTTAAAGGCATTGATTGGGACGATATGATTTTTGCGGCAAGTGGATTTGTTACGATTGTTATGATGATCTTGATGTATTCTATCTCTAATGGTATTGCTTGTGGTTTTATTGTTTATACAGTCGCAATGATCGCAGCAGGTAAAGCTAAAGCAATCCATCCTACTGTCTGGGTATTAATGATCATATTTGTGGTATATTTCGCGACTCCTTACATGATATAAAATCAATAAAAAAGCCGGGTATCAAATTGATTGACCCGGTTTTCTTATATTTTAAAGCTCTTATGCTCGATATATTGATCCTGAAAAGCGCCTTTAAATGTAGTAAGTCCTGCTTTTTTATCATAGAGAGCAGCAATTATTTCTACAACTTCATCCGTACTCATTTTTGAAGTATTGATCAATAAGTTATAGTTTTTCGCATCGCCCCATTTTTGATTCGTATGAAACTCATAAAAGCGAGCACGTTTCATATCTTTTTCCTGAACGATTTTCTTCGCTTGTTTAGCAGGAACATCATATTCATTAATTGAAAATCGAATTCTCTCCTCGAGATCGCTAAAACAGAACACAGATATCGTATCTGGATTATCTTTTAAAATATAATCTGCACATCTTCCTACAATGACAGAGCTCTCTCTTTGAGCTATACCACAAATTAAATCTGTTGCTCTTTCAAAAACTTGTGAATTCACACTTAATTCTGCAATGCTGCCAAAACTTCTAAGCTTACGGTTGGATATAGAATATAGACCATCTTCATTTTGATTGTCCTCATTAAAAAAATCTGAGCTAACACCCATATCCTTGGCAATCTTTTCCATAATTTCTTTATTATAGTAACCAATATCCAAGTATTCTGCCAATTTTCTGCCAATTTCTCGTCCATTTGATCCAAATTGACGAGAAATTGTTATCGTGATTGTTTTCTTCATAATCTTTTTCCTCTATTTATATTCTACAATGGAAATCCAATAAAATAAATGATAAACTCATTTTTGCGAAAGGAAGATTTTCGATATGATAGTATTTTTAGATTTAGATGACACCCTTTGGAGATGGCACCAAGTATGTTCCAGCGCCAAAGAGTCCATTATTCAAGCACACAGAAACGGTCACAAAATATTTATCAATACAGGCAGGACAAAATGTGAAGTTCCTTTAAAACCTTTAGAAGACCTCCCCATTGATGGGTATTGTTTTTCAGCTGGAAGTGAAATATTGATTGAAAATAAACAGGTTTTATATAAACCTTTGAGTCCACAAATTGTAAAAGCCCTGATTGAACGAATCGAACCTATGAATCTTGGAATGTCTTTAGAAGGATCCCAAAAAACCTTTCAAAACGAAGTAAATTATGAAATATTCAAAAAATTCGCCAAAGATGACAGAACCGGTGCCGGTATGATGGTGCATCATCATTTAAGTGAAATCACCGAAGATGATTACCGTCAAATCATGAAAGTTTCAATTCATTATCCAGAAGGATCTGATATTTCCAACTTAATTGATAACTTACCAGAAGGCTTGGTGTTTACCCCATTTAAAAACACTGGCGGAGAAATTACAAACTGCACTTATAATAAAGCTACAGCCATTCAATTTGTAAAATCATATTATCAAAGCGATGAAAAGACAATGGCTGTTGGCGACTCCGAAAATGATATTACAATGTTAAAAGAAGCAGACATCAGTATTGCGATGGGCAACGGAAATGATCATGTAAAAAAGATTTCAAATTATATAACAACAAATATAGACGAAGATGGATTAAAAAATGCATTTAAACATTTTGGTCTTATCGACTAAAAAGGTATTCCGACAAAATAAGGAATACCTCTTTTTCGTTTACTGATTTACTTCTGAATATTTTCTACGTCCTGGATGTAGATTATCTACATAATATCTAACAGTCAATGCGCCTGCAACTTTTGAACGAGATTTAGGTTCAACAATGAATCCATCACCTTCAAGCATTGCATCCAACATTGCTTTGCAGCAAGCTGTTAAATTCTTAACGCCAGGTTCACATTCTTCCATAAACTCTTTTGCATTAAGCTCAATGTATAACCACATCTTATCGTGTGCTTCTTGTTTCATTTCCTGTAAACGAGCTGCATACTGTTCTTGTGTCCACTTTTCCATTTTGAATACTTCCTTTCTTATAATTTTACTATATACCTTATATTTTCATAAAACAAGTATAGTTTACGTCATTAACTATTATTTTTTTAATTTTTTAAATTTATTTTTGACGTGATGATATCGTTTTGATATCATTTAAATATCAAAGGAGGATTGTCTATGTTACAAAACATTGAACAAAAAGAGATTCATCCAATAAATGGAATGATCATGCTAGTCGTAATTACCATTGGATTGATTCTATCTGTAGGTTTGATTATACTCGGTTCTATTTTATTAGAGCAAAACAATTCGGTCTTAGGAGGAATCATTCTTGCGATAGGTATCATTTTAGTTGTCATTTTCCCAATCATGTATGGTGGATTAAAAATCGTAGGGCCAAATGAAGCCCTGGTCTTAACTTTATTTGGAAACTATTATGGAACTATTTTAAAACCAGGTTATTACTACGTAAATCCTTTTGTATCTTATAATAACCCTATCTTTAATAAAGCTTATATCAATCGAAATAAGATCGAAAACAATGACAAAACAACCGTAATTCCAGATATTACGCCCAAAAAAACTGTCTCATTAAAAAGTATTACCTTAAACAATGGAACACAAAAAGTTAATGATGTATTAGGAAATCCCATCATCATTGGTGCAGTTGTGATTTGGAAAGTTACCGATCCAACAAAAGCTGTTTTTAATGTTGATAACTATGCTGAGTTTTTATCAATCCAAACTGATTCTACTATTCGCAACATCGCTAGAAAATATCCATATGACGATTTAGACTGTGAAGATGAAAACATGAACGAAAAAACACTGCGTTCAAGTTCTTTAGAAATTGCCAACGACATGAAAGATGAATTGATCAAACGTGTGCAGATTGCTGGATTAGATATTGAAGAAGTTCGAATCACTCATCTAGCCTATGCTGAAGAAATTGCCGCTGCCATGTTACAAAGACAGCAGGCTTCTGCCATTATTGCCGCTAGACAAAAAATCGTTGATGGGGCCGTGGGCATGGTTAAAATGGCTATCGATAAATTAGGTGAAGAAGAAGTAGTGGTATTAGATGAGGAAAGAAAAGCTACTATGGTCTCTAATCTTTTAGTTGTTTTATGTTCCAATAAGGATACACAACCTGTTGTAAATAGTGGATCTATCTACTAATGAATGATTTAGATATCAAAGAAAAAGCTTTACAAGAACGTGCAAAACGACTTGAAGAACTAGAAAAAGAGATCCAGGAAAAAGAAAAAGCACTCAAACAAAAAGAAAAACAAAAGAAACAAATTATCTTACGATTAGCCCCAAGCCTTTGGCAAGATATTGCCACCTGGGCAAACGATGACTTTCGAAGCATTAACTCGCAAATTGAATATATCTTGACCAAAGCCGTCAAAGAACGTAAAAAAGGTGGAACTAACCACCTTTAAGTGAAGATCCGGATAAACCGGATCTTTTTTGAATAGTTTGGTTGCTTCCATATTCATAATATGAACCATCATTTTCACAAATAACATTCATTTCTTGCGAAATCAATACATTTTTGGCTACATCTATAGCTATTGTTTTAGGAAACTCGTAAGTGGCTAAAAAGATGCCATAGGAATTGATTCTGGCAAAGGATATCTCTTTTTCACAACCAATAGATATTAGCGGTTCCCATTCTGTACTTTTTATATCTCGACTCTCAAATGTTCCATTTTCCGAATTGATTCGATAAACTTTTTCATTGTAAACTGTCATTGCATTTGTAAATGTTCCTTCTTCTATCATTTCATACTCTTCATCATTATAGAGTAAGAGGTCATGATTCAAATCATTAAAACGAATCACATAAATACCATGGTCGCCCTTCTGAACAAAATTCATATTTTGATCATTTTCTAAAGAAATTTCTTTTCTATCCCCATTGTCTAAATCATAACAATAAGACTTATACTTATTATTTAAATTCATGTTATTTCCTTGTTCGTTTTTAGCAAACTGTCCAAACACTCCATATAATTTATCATCTACCATTAATCCACTTACCAGGCATTCATCCTTATACGCAAAAACCTCTTTACGATTTGAGCCATCCAAATCCATAGAACAAATATATCCTGCATCTAAAGTCGGCAGAGTATAATTTACATACAATTGATTCTTGTAAACAGTAGGTGCACTATAACAAATAAATTCATCTTTATAAACAGAAAGTGAATATGCATCACAGTTCATATCCTCATGTTCACAATTTGGTTTAGCACATAGTGGAACATTTTGTTCTGTATCAAAATCATAAAACTCAAAATGTCCATTATATCCATCTGTTAAAAAGTTATATATTCCATCATTACTAACTACAGAATCAAACAATATAGCCTGTGATCTATCTACATCATCTGCGTTATTTTCCTCGATAGTTTGCGAGTTGCATGCACAAAGTATTAGGCAAACAAAAATCCAAATCATTTTATTTTTCATAATAAGCCTCTTTTTTGTATCTTTTTATATAAACAATGACTATAGTAATCAATAAAGTAAAAATAAAAATACATAATATACTATTTTCAAAAGGATAAAATAAACATAACCAAATTGAATTATAAAGAACATGCGTCTGATCCAAAATAACCGGTACAACAAGTATAAACAAAGCCATAAAATATACAAATGCTTTTTGTTTGATACTCTTAAAAAAAACCAATAAGACAAATGATAACAAGCAAATAAATAAGCATTGTATAAAAAGCTGAATCAATAAATATCCAAATATCGAAATAGAATAATCGACTCTAATTTCTAATAATGAGTATATATCTTTTAACAGATCTATTTCAGGATACATGATAAATGTTTTGATCATCATAAATATATTTATCAAAATACATACTAGACAACCAATAATAGAGATAATTTTCCATTTTATAAACAAAATATTTTGAATCGATAACGGCATACTAAAGTAATATTGATCCATTTTTGACACCTCTTCTTTTCGGCTCGATAAGAATACCGATGTCAAGATTGAACCTACACATAAGACTAAAAAGACACTTCTAAAACTTTTATTAGAGAAAAAATATCGGTATTGATCTTCTTTCAATAGTTCCTTCTTATCATATTTTTTTATTTCTTGAATTTTAAATTTGTAATTATCATAAGATGATTTCAACTCAATAAATTCTAAATCATCTGATTCACTATATTTTGAATCATATGTCAATAACTTCTGTTGATCATATGTCTGTCCTATTGTATCAATAAAATAGTTTATACGACTATCCTCCATGGTAGTCATAGAAGGCAAAGAAAATAAATAACATGATAAAATCAATAAAATACTCAACATCGTTACATTATATCCTTTTAATTTAAACTTCTCTATTTTTGTCATAGAAAAAAATCTCGGTTGTTTAAATTTCAAATGCATAGATGATTTTTTTATAACTCTATTTGATGAATATAACAGGCTAATTATCATACCCATCATGATTAAAACAATCACTATAAGATAGATCCAGCAAGCACTAATGGTTCCATTATTTAACGCAAAATGTCTTAATGATATATATGACTCAATTGGATCCAACAAACAAGACAAATCAAAAAAAGTTAAAACATTATTAATATCAGAAGGCAGGATGCTAATAAAATGCAAACCAAATAACATTGAAATACCAATCAATAACCCTATCAAAACATGAAAAAACAATTTCGATAAAGAAAAGAAAAACATCGCAAGGACATCAACTGTCAATATTTCTACAACGAAATACACTAACAAAAACACATATAAAGGCATTGGTTGGTATAAGCTTCTGCAAGACATAAAAGTCTGTGCCGATTCTAAAAAATCAGGAAAGCCATACTTTATACACGTTATGAGTCCTATTGTTACTAAAGATAATAAAACAAACAAATTAAGGACTGATATGATTGATATTAATTGACTTAAACTATAGCGAGCACTCCCTTTTGGAAGAGATCGCACATATAAATCAAATCCAATATCTTTTTCTCCTTGAATTTTATAGAACAAACAATAAAACAGCATCAATATTGAAAAAAGCAAAAAGAAAGGAAATTCCATCAAACTTTGTAAAGAAAACGAACCATATGTATTTGACCCCACCTTTAAATTTTGTCCAACATAATATGAACGAATTTCTCTTTTCATTCTATTCGAATTTGAATTCTGAAAGATTGAAACTGTATTTTCTTCTGAATTAAGAATATTCAATATATATGCCTTATATGTTTGAATATGTTCTTTTTCTTTTAATACTTGATTTTTAGTGTTTGAATCTTCTTGTTTTTGTAATTCATTGATTGTAAGTTGAGAATATGTTTTATATAAATCCCCGTCCACATTAAATGATTGATCCCATTGTATATAGAATATCGACTGAACGATCAGTAAGATAAACATCCATAATAATACCCAACGATTTAATAACAATTGTTTAATTTCAAATCTTATCATGTTCTATTTCCAAAGATAGATATATATACATCCGCAATATCAGGTATCATTATTTTTCCGCTTAGTTTATCTTCATAATCTACAACGCGAACAATTAAATCACTTTTTTCATAGTGAACTGAAACTACTTTTAACGAGTCTTTTAGTCTTTTATACAATTCTGTTGATATATTTAATTCTTTAACTTTTCCATCCATTTTACCAGTTACCTCTTCTCGAGAACCAGTTAATATCAACTTTCCATTATCTAAAAACAAGAAAGAATGAGCTATCACTTCAACATCACTTACAACATGTGTTGCGAAAATCACAATTGTATCTGGCGCATAAGAAGAAATCAGATTGCACATCTCAATTCTTTTAATAGGATCCAATCCGGCAGTAGGCTCATCTAATATTAATATTTTTGGATCATTGATCAAAGCAGCCGCTAACATCACTCTTTGTTTCATGCCGCCTGATAAAGTATTGATTTTATCATCTATTTTTTCATTTAAATTCAAGTTTTTACAAAGAGATCGAATTCGTTTTTTAATCAATCTTTTTGGCATTTCCTTTAACAAGCCAATATAAAACAAATAATTATAAATCGAGAAATCATCATACAAACACTGTTTTTGAGGCATATAGCCAATCATAGACAAATATTCTTTTTTTGTCTTAGAAACATCTTGTCCATTTAGATAAACTGTGCCTGATGTAGGATCTAACAAATTCACCAAAATATTCATCAGCGTACTTTTTCCAGCCCCATTTGGACCTAACAAGGCATATATTCCTGGTTTAAAACAAAAAGAAAACTGATTCAATGCCTTCACATCTTTAGAATATATTTTTGTTAAATTTAAACAATTAAGTTCCATAGGCATCAACCTGTTCTTGTAGATTTGAAATCGTTTTATCAATTCCAACTTCTTTTAGTTTTTCTCTTACTGTTTGAAGATATTTTTCATATGCAACTTCGTCGAAAGCATGTTCTGCTTTAAAAATATTTTTATTAGTAGAAGAATCAAAATAGCGATTTAGTGATACAATTTCTTCATATTGTTCAATTTTATCCACCTCTTTAGACAAATCAAATAATAAAGGATATTTTAACGATTGATCCACGTCACTTTGTTTTTCTAAATCCATATAATAATCTAGTTTATTATCTGGTTGGTTTGATGTAGATGATATTAAATAATTATTCCCCAACAAATCAAATGATCCAAAATATGTTTGATTTTTAGGCGATTGAAAACAACTGGAACATTCTTTATCAGTATATATTGCCCATAAAATCTTAAAAGCTTCTTCTGCTTGATTGCTTTTCTTTAAGATAGATAAGCCTCCCGGTGCGCAATATTGTTCTTTATCCATATAAACTCGATTATCTTTATCTGGATTAAAGATAAAATCATCTCCAAATTCTAAAATAGAATCTTGTTTTTCTATCATTGTTGAATATTCTGAATAAGATAATCCTTTTCCCGTAAAACCTGCTTGATGTAACTTATTGATAAGACGCATTACATTAAGAATCTCCTGTTCTTCAAAAGCATTCACAACTTTCTTATCTGATTTTCTTAAAAATAATGGATTTAATTCAGAATTATCGATATGTTGATATTTATCTGAAACTATCTGAGAAACAGCAAGATCCGATATATAAAAGTTATGATCGACAGAATATTTTTCATAAATGCGATTTAGAAAATCTGTAAGGTTAAGTATATTAGTATAGTCAAAATCATTAATACAATCCTTTTTTTGAACATATTGTTTTGTCAAAGGATATACAATTTTAGGCACCAAATATAACGATCCATTAATTTTTAATCTGTCTATATATTCATCTGAATAATATGAAAGAATATCTTTTCCCTCTTGGGTTTTATAATATGAATCAAGTGGCATTAATTGATCAACATATGTTTGATCAAATAAAACAATATCTGCATTCGAATCTCTCTCCAATAACAAATCTATGAAATTATCTTTATTATCCAATGCCATTTTATTATCATACGTCTTTACAACTAATTTACTATTTATTTTTAGCTCTTTTAATCTAGTATTAAAATTATCAATCATATCTGATTTAACAGGAACAAATGTTTCTTGATTAAAACTAATAAACGATTCAAATCCTTGCGGTAAATACAAAATGATTTCAGAAGAGGTGTTATTGCATCCCGTAGTTAAAACCGATAAAGCAATTATTAACAATAAATATATTATCCTTTTCATACATTCCCTCTTTCATATAAAGATCTAAAGCAGCAAGCTGCTTTAGATCTTTCAATAAGCTCGACTCGTATGACCAGCATATAATCCATCTACATATCCTGTTGCTTCCATATAATAAGATCTATAACCCGCATTAATAGCGTTGATTCGGCAAACAACTGTAGGTGAATTATAAGTTGTAGCACTATCGGATTGAGTATAAACATTACCATGCGCATCTTTACATTCATATACACAATATAAATAATTTGTGCCTAAATGCGGAGTATTTATCTGTGTGGCTACACCATAATTAATCCCAAAACTGATGCTTAATGAATATCCTTTCGGTTGAATAGCATTATCATTTTCTTCAGCGCTAATTGGTAGAGTTGGCAAAAGTGAAAACATTACCATCAAACAAATTAGTATCTTTTTTAAATTTTTCATAACTTTCTCCTCCATTTTTTATTGTTTAAAATCATCTTACGTAAAACAAGTCATCTTATCACCCTCCTCATTTAGATTATTATTTCTGCTTTCAGTATATCTTGTATTAAACTTTTTTTCAATCTTTATATATTTTTATATCTGTTAATTTTTATTTCGTATTTTGATATAATAGGCCAGTGAAAGAAGGAAATAGTATGATCAAACTAACAAAGAAAGAAAATGAAATCATGGAAATCATTTGGAATATGGAAAAGCCCTTGACAGCTGCTGAAATTCAGACTAAGACAGATATGAGCATATATTCTGTGCAACAAGTTTTGTTACGATTACTAACAAAAAAATTTGTCTCTGTTGTAGGAATCAAACAAAACAAAAAAGCATTTGCCCGGCAATATGAAGCTATAATTTCTGAAGCTGATTATATCTCGGCTTTTATAAACAATCCTAAAACAGAAATCGAATTAGCCAGCAACCTAATCAATAAAAGTACAGATTTACAAACTATCGAACAATTAGAAAAACTTCTTGAAACAAGGAAAAAAGAACTGAAAGGTACGTGTAACTCATGAATTTTTCAATATCCTCTCTGCTTATTACTTGTATTGTCTCAACACTATTGATCGTTTTATTAAATTTTCTGCTTACGACAAAAAAGAATTATCGATTCGTGCGATCCAATGTCATTATCGCTTTATCATTCATTATTATTGCCCGTCTTTGTCTTCCTATTGAATATCGATTTACAAAAACTATTCCTATTCCCTTTTTAATGAATCCTTTCATGACATTTCTAACATATCCATTGATATTAGATATTCCTATTTATGTCATACTGATCTCATTATGGATCTTAGGTATACTTTTTAATCTAGTGCGATATATTCGTGAATTATTGTATCTAAACAGAATGTTTAAGAAATTGGAAGAACAATCTGAAATATGTAAGATAAAAAACTTATTACCTGACTATAACGGCAATAATTATGATGTGCTTATAACCTCATATTGTGATTCACCAAAAGTTCTTGGTTCAAAAAAAGTAATCATTCTTCCAAACATACACTTCGAAGAGGATAAGCTTCAAATCATTTTAATGCATGAAATCAAACATATTGAAAACCATGATTACTACATCAAACAATTTGTAAATTTTCTAACAATAACATATTGGTGGTTTCCTCCAGTATATATACTTCGCAAAAACATTGATTTATTTTTAGAAATTCGAGTCGATGAAAAAGTGGTAAAGAAAATGAGCGAAAGAGAACGATTAAACTATGCACAACTTTTGATTCACGTACAGAAATCACTTGTGAATAAAACAGATCCGTTTGCAAAAGAATATTACAGTTTCTTAATTGACGATAGTTCCAATGTACTAGAATATAGAATTAGATATATTTTAGAAGAATCCTTCATGAAAAAAACCAATTACTTGCTATTAGTGGTAATCTGTAGTTTGGTATTCTTTTCCAACAGCATCATATTCGAAGCATCTTTTCCTGCACCATCCGCAGAAACACCCTATGTTACAGTTTCTGAAGATACGCTCGACAACGCATACATCATCCAACACAAAGATGGAACATATACCTTATTTATAGATGGAGAACAAGGCAGCATTGAAGATCCTACTGTTTCACCTTTTTCTGAAATCCCAATTATAAAGGAGTGATTAATTATGAAAAAGGCTATTTTATTATTATGTATGTTGACATTTTTATGTCCTACCCCTATTGCAGCTAATGAAATCTCATCAATAGAAAACACCAATATTGAAGTTCGTGCCGACATCAAAGAATGGAAGTATAAATTTATTAATGGAAAATTCTACAAAAGACTTTGGAATTCAACTCAAAGACGTTGGGAAACCGATTGGATACCTGTATAAAAAGGCTATATCATTATGTAGCCTTTTTTAATAATGATATTTTATAATGTTAATCCATAAAAAACACATTAATTATAAGAATCCATTGACAACGATAATAAATTAAGTATATTATAACAGTGTTATATAACAATGTTATGAGAGGATAAAAAATGCAAGATACTTCTAATTTAACACTCAATAAAATTCAACAAGCTGCTATTGATGAATTTTTAGAAAAAGGTTTTCGTGGGGCATCACTTCGCCAAATCGTAAAACACGCCGGTGTAACAACTGGAGCTTTTTATGGATATTTTTCCAGCAAAGAAGCCTTATTTGCTTCAATTGTAGAACCGCATGCACAGGCTATAATGGCTAATTTTATGGAAGCGCAATTAAGGTTTGCCGATTTGCCAAAAAATGAACAACCTTCTCATATGGGGATTGAATCGAGTTCTTGTATAGATTGGATGGTTGACTATATTTGTGAGCACCGTGATCCAATAAAACTATTATTGTCGAAGGCTGAAGGGACAAGCTACGAAAATTTTGTCCACAATATTGTTGAGGTCGAAGTAGAATACACTCTAAAGTATATGGATGTTCTTAGAGAACTCGGATATACTGTGCCTAGATTAGACAAGACTCTGTGTCACATTATTGCAAGTGGTATGTTTGGTGGTATTTTTGAGGTTGTCATCCATGATATTCCTAAAAAACAAGCTATGCGTGATGTAGGACAGCTTCGTGCATTTTATACTGCTGGTTGGTTAGCATTAATTGAAGAAAAATAAACTGATGCTGCTGACTGCAATTTTTTTGCCTCTCAAGTTAGTTATTACTAACTATATCGTCATTCGTAAAATGGAGGGTTAAGATGAAAGAAAAGAAAAAAAATGCAATTACTACTTTACTGAACTATGCAGGAAACTTTAGAATTTTGACTTATATCGGTCTTACTCTATCTGCGATTTCAATGCTTTGTAGTATAGTACCGTACATTTGTATTTGGCTTGTAGTTAGAGATTTGATTGAGGCTATCCCTAACTTTTCAAATATCCAAAATATAGAAACTTACGGTTGGGTTGCTTTTAGTTTTTCTGTATGTGGAATAATCATTTATTTTATTGGATTATTATGTACACACTTGGCAGCTTTTAGAACTGCTGAAAACATTCGAAAAATAGGGATGAATCATCTAATGAAGGCACCATTAGGATATTTTGACAATAATGCTTCAGGACTTATTCGAGGAAGACTAGATAGTGCAGCCAATGACACAGAAACACTATTAGCTCACAATTTGGCAGATATCGTTGGAACCATTGTATTGTTTACCGGAATGGTGGTCTTAATGTTTATTTTTGATTGGCGTATGGGAGCTTCTTGTTTATTGTCATCTATAATATCAATAATCGCAATGTTTTCAATGATGGGTGGCAAAAACGCTCAAATTATGGCCGAATATCAAGCTGCACAAGATAAAATGACAAAAGCTGGCACAGAATATGTAAGAGGAATTCCTGTGGTTAAGATTTTTCAACAGACAGTCTATTCGTTTAAAACGTTTAAAAAATCTATTGAAGAATACAGTGATAAAGCTGAATATTATCAGGGAAAAATCTGTCGTGTTCCTCAATCAATTAACTTAACATTTACAGAAGGAGCTTTTATTTTTCTAGTACCTGTTGTTATTTTTTTAGCTCCATCCGCACTTAATAATGGCAATTTTAATAATTTTGTTACAAACTTCGTATTTTATGCTATTTTTTCTGCAATCATTTCAACTGCACTCGCAAAGATTATGTTTGCTTCATCAGGTATTATGTTAGCGAACACAGCTCTAAATCGTATTGATCTAGTTATGAAAGCCCCTACGCTAAAAGAATGTATTCATCCAAAAACACCAATAGATAATAGCGTGGTTTTCAAAAATGTAAGCTTTACTTATGAAGGATCTAGTACACCTGCCTTATCATCTATATCTTTTAGAGTTAAACCGGGTCAAACTGTTGCACTCGTTGGTCCATCAGGAGGTGGTAAAACAACAGTTGCTAGCTTGATTCCTCGTTTCTGGGATGTAAAAAAAGGTGTTATTGAAATTGGACACGTCAATGTTAAAGACATTGATCAGCATGTTCTAATGGATAAGGTTGCTTTTGTTTTCCAAAATACAAAACTTTTTAAAACATCAATTTTAGAAAATATTAAAATCTCTAATCCCAATGCTTCAGACAAAGATGTTATGTATGCATTAAAAGCAGCTAGATGTGAAGATATCATTGAGAAACTTTCAAATGGCATCCATACCATCATCGGTAGTGAAGGCACTTATTTATCTGGAGGTGAACAACAAAGGATTGCTTTAGCTCGTGCCATTTTAAAAAACGCTCCAATTGTGATATTGGACGAAGCTACAGCCTTTGCAGATCCTGAAAATGAAGTTTTAATTCAAAAAGCTCTAAACGTCTTATGTCAAAATCGGACAGTGATCATGATTGCTCATCGTCTATCCACTGTTATAAACGCGGATAAAATCATTGTTTTAGATAAAGGATATGTAATTGAAGAAGGAACTCACGATGAATTATTAAATAAAAAGGGTTTATATCAAAAAATGTGGACTGATTATAATCAAGCAGCAAAATGGAAAATTACAAGTGTAGAAAAGGGGGCTTTATAGATGTTCGGAAGGGAATTTAAACGCAAGTATGCCTTAACAGACAAAGGTGTTCAAAATGTTAAAAAGGGAACATTTTGGACAGTTATAGTTAATCTTGTGGTCATGAGTGGTATCAGTATATTGTATTTATTAATGAATAATTTTGTAAATCTTATCAAAGGTAATCAGTTCAAAGTAAACACAATAACAATCCTAGTTCTATTGACTTTATTTGTCATTTTATCTTTTATTACACATCTACAACAA
>ERZ824488.1135-NODE-1135-length-31199-cov-4.738890_pt1 | contig 31199 bp, 27 predicted proteins | sample MGYA00519936_ERZ824488 | MGnify/ENA primary metagenome ERZ824488 (study PRJEB31778, sample SAMEA3449153) | human gut metagenome | biome: human gut; feature: human-associated habitat; material: faeces | place: United Kingdom | collected 2010/2012 ... | reverse complement strand
TACGAAGTGTTGTGGACTTTCCACATCCAGACGGTCCTACGAAGATGATAAACTCTTTGTCTTCGATTTCAAGGTTGAAATCTTTAACTGCCTGGAAGCCGTTTGGATAAGTTTTATTAATGTGAGATAATGATAAACTTGCCATTGTTGTTTCCCTCCAAAATTAATATATTGTTTTTTACGTAATTTCCTTTGCTGGTTAACAGTATATCGAAAATGGAGGAAAAGAGCTAGAGCTGAATCGTACAAAGTTTCCGGCAGTTTCTTGTCATTCTGACGAAAAAACGAAAGGGGATTTTTCGTCATTTTGTCAAAACGACGGTTTCATATGGATAGATTCACGAATTATTATACTGCATTCCGGCGAAATCCTCAATATTATAAAAAAATCCAAAACAAGTTATTTACAGCTAACCACAGTTGGAGTATACTAACTTATTAGATAAAAGAAAAGTTTTCTCAATAATAAAGGAGGGATCAGAATGCAGAACGCAAAAGCTGAGAAAGAAGAAAAGAGAACAGGATGTTACCGCCATACACAGATGCAGAAAGATCTTATTATAGAGAAGCTGAAAGAACGGGGCTTAAGAATTACCAGACAGAGGAGGATCCTGCTTGATATCATTCTGGAAGGGGAGTGCTCCTGCTGTAAGGAAATTTATTACAGGGCTTCCGCACTGGACCCGAAGATCGGTGTGGCAACGGTATACCGTATGATCAATACGCTGGAGTCCATCGGAGCCATCAGCCGCAAAAATATGTACCGGGTAGCCTGCAGTACCAAAGGGGCCTGCACAGTGGAGCTGGATGATGATACCATCTGCCACCTGTCCGGGCAGAAGCTTAATGAGGTGATCCGTGCGGGACTTCGGGCATGCGGGGAGATCCATGAGCAGAATATCCGCACACTTGCAGTGCTTCCGGTACATGAAGTGGGATAAACACAGCAAGGAGATATTCCCTATATAATAGGAAATAAAGGGTTTGTACAGACTAAAAATTAGAAAAACGAAACTATTAGTAAAACTTAACTGTTAGGAGAAATTAACTGAAAATTCAGCGAATTGTGTTAAATTCACAAAAAAAACACTGGACATTTTTTTACAAGTATTTTATAATGATGAAAATACCGGGGCAGGCATGGGAAATTGTCCACCGGAAATCAGTAAAATGATAAAAATTATATATTTAGGAGGAAAAATTATTATGGTAGATTTTAAATTCAAAAAATCAGGACTTTTTGCAGCAGGTGTTCTTTTTGGAACAGCAGGAATCAAGATCCTTACAAGCAAGGATGCGAAGAAGCTTTACACAGGATGCACAGCAGCCGTTTTAAGAGCTAAGGACTGCATCATGAAAACAGCTACAAGCCTTCAGGAGAACGCGGAGGATATCTACGCTGAGGCTAAGGGAATCAATGAGGAGAGAGCTGCAGCAGAAGAGGCTGTAGAAGATGTTGCAGAGAATGCAGAAGAGACTGCAGATGAGGATGCATTCAAGGAGGCAGCAGAAGAGACAAAAGAAGCAGCAACTGAAGAGACAGCTGAGTAAAGAGGCGATTTCCCGTGAAATTTTATATTAAACATGAGACAAGAGGACGACTTCGTATTCATCTTGCCCAGAAGAGAATGAGTTACGAGCAGGCGGATACTTTGCTGTATTATCTCGAAAATCTTGACGGAGTGGCTTCCGCCAAGGTATATGAGAGAACCTGTGATGCGGTTGTGAATTATCAGGGCAGCCGTGAGGCTGTTATCTGCGGTATCAGAGCATTCCATTATCAGGATGTGGAAGCTCCCCAGCAGGTACTGCAGAGCTCCGGAAGAGCACTGAATGCAGAATATCAGGAGAAACTGATCTCCAAGGTGATCTATCATTTTGGAAGAAAGCTTTTCCTGCCATATCCGTTGAACGCAATTTATACGACAGCAACTTCCCTGAAATATATCTGGAAGGGCATTGATACACTTCTTCACCGCAAGATCGAAGTACCGGTTCTGGATGCCACTGCGATCGGTGTATCCGTACTGCGTCAGGATTTCGGTACTGCAGGTTCCATTATGTTCCTGCTTGGAATCGGAGAAATTCTGGAAGAGTGGACACATAAGAAATCAGTCGGTGATCTTGCAAGAACCATGTCACTGAATGTTGGCAAGGTGTGGCTGAAGAGAGAAGATCAGGAAATTCTTGTAGAATCCAAAGAAGTTCAGCCGGGAGATGAAGTTGTTGTCCGTATGGGTACTGTGATTCCGTTTGACGGAAGCGTTACGGATGGAGAAGCTATGGTGAACCAGGCGTCTCTTACCGGTGAGTCTGTACCTGTATGTAAGAAAGAAGGCAGCGTTGCCTATGCAGGTACCGTTGTGGAGGAAGGTGAGATCACTATCCGGGTGAAGACGGTAGGTGGTTCCAGCCGTTATGACAAGATCGTCACCATGATCGAGGAATCTGAGAAGCTGAAATCTTCCCTGGAAGGCAAGGCAGAGCATCTGGCAGATAAGCTGGTTCCGTATACTCTTGGAGGAACAGCCCTTACATATCTGCTCACCAGAAATGCAACCAAGGCCCTTGCAATCCTGATGGTAGATTTCTCCTGTGCACTGAAGCTTGCAATGCCAATCTCCGTACTGTCCGCGATCCGTGAGGCAGGTACACATAAAGTTACGGTTAAAGGCGGTAAATATCTGGAAGCAATGGCTGATGCAGATACCATCGTATTTGATAAGACCGGAACTCTGACAAAAGCAAAACCAACGGTTGTGGATGTGGTTTCCTTTGATAACAACAATCCGGACGAGATGCTGCGTATTGCCGCATGTATGGAAGAACATTTCCCGCACTCCATGGCCAAGGCCGTTGTCAGTGCAGCCAGAAAGAAACATCTGGCACATGAAGAGATGCATTCCAAGGTTGAATATGTAGTGGCACATGGAATTTCCACTACCATAGAAGAACATAAAGCCGTGATCGGAAGTTATCACTTTGTTTTTGAAGATGAGAAATGTGTGATCCCGGAGGATGGCCAGGAGAAATTCGACAGCATTCCGGAAGAATATTCTCACCTGTATCTGGCTATTGACGGACGTCTTGCAGCTGTGATCTGTATTGAAGATCCACTTCGTGAGGAGGCAAAAGCTTCTGTAGAAGCACTGCGCGCGGCAGGAATCTCCAAGATCGTTATGATGACAGGAGACAGCGAGCGTACAGCAGCAGCTATTGCCAGACGTGTAGGTGTGGATGAATATTATTCCGAGGTACTTCCGGAGGATAAGGCCAACTTCATCGAAAAAGAGAAGGCAGCCGGAAGAAGGGTGATCATGGTAGGTGACGGAATCAATGATTCTCCGGCACTTTCCGCAGCCAATGTGGGCATTGCCATCAGTGATGGTGCTGAAATTGCCCGTGAGATCGCAGACATTACCGTAGGTGCGGATGATCTTCAGGAATTGGTTGTTCTGAAAGAGATCAGTAATGCACTGATGAAACGTATCAGACGTAATTACCGTTTCATCATTACCTTTAATGCAGGCCTTATCGCCTGTGGTGTTGCAGGAATCCTGCAGCCGACTACATCTGCACTTCTGCACAATACTTCTACACTGGCGATCAGCCTGAAGAGTATGCAGAATCTGCTTCCATAAATAGTCCAATAATAAAATATTAATCCAGCCGGATCACGTATGAGATACAAAATCTCTGTGATTCGGCTGGATTTTTTTGCCTGTGTGATGGTGTTACAGCTGATCAGAAGTGGAGACGTGAATGCCCGGTTGTCGTTCAGAATTCAGATCTGACTTCATTCATGTGGAAAAGGTTCACTTTCCAGTTTCAGGCCATCCGCCATATGATAGCGCTTCTTTTCGGTATCCGAACGGAGAGGCCGGGTATGCAGGCTCCGGTACCGGGAAGGGTTCATATGATAAAATTTTTCGAAGGTATGTGCAAAATGCTGCCGGCTATTGTAACCGGAAGAAAAGGCAATATCCGTAATGTGCAGAGTACTGTTGCACAGAAGAAAGGCGGCCTGCTCCATGCGTTTGCGGTTAATGTAAGTGTTGATGGTGCAGCCGTTTTTTTCTGTAAAAAGCGCCTGGAGGTAGGATTTGTTGATTCCTGCATATGCGGCAATGGCAGGAATATCAATATCTTCCAGATAATGCTCGTCAATATAGCGGAGTGCTTTTTTTAGATAAGCACTTCCCGATGAGTTCCGGCTGGAGTGGGCGCAGAAGGCAAGTTCTGTAAGCATACGGCCAAACAGAAGAAAGAAGAGAAATTCTTCCTCCTTTATCTCACCGGAACTGCGCTGCAAAAAGGTGAGAAGGTCTTTCAGGCTGTATCCGAAATTCCGGGAATCTGTGCCGGAACAGAATCCCCGGGAGGAGTCCATAAAGGTCCAGAACCGGGAAAATCCGGGATCTTTTTTCAGAAGAAGATCCAGAGAAACCGGGCTTTTTTCGGAAGTGAGGGAAAATTCCAGATTCAGGATCGAGCAGGGAAAACCATCCGGGATTTCAAGCCTGTGAGGGACATCCGGTCGGATAAAGATAAACTGTCCGGATTTCAGCAGAAATTCTACGTCCTGTTCCTCATCCATGCAGAAAACCCGGCAGGAACCGGAAGTAATATACATGATCTCATAACTGGAATGGGTGTGATGTTCCATATGGTAATAAGGAAGGGAAAGGGCATAAAAAGCGGAAATATGAAAATATCTGGAAGAGTCCTGAAAAATATCCATTTGGCAAACCTCCTGATCGTCAGAAAATATTATGGGATAACGGCGGCACAGGATCAGAAACCTGTGAAAAAATATCTGTGAGACAGTATAGCACAGAAAAATAAATACGACAATATATTGCATTTTTACATTCAGGGGATGATACCTGTCACCTTGCAAAAGATCAGATGCTATACTGAGATCAAGATTACAAAAACGGGAGGATATTTTGTATGAGCTACAAAAACGGGAACATGAAAACAATCGAATTACATGAAAACGGCCTGGATATCCAGTTCCGTATCCGTGAAAACGGCGTGGTAGAGCTGGCAGATCTTTCTTCACAGGAAGTAAAAAAGGCAGCCATGGAGCCGAAGGAAGATATTTATTATCCGGCTGTTGAGATCCACAGAAGCGGCACCGGAAGCCTGAATATGCATGCTTACAAAAACAACATCAATCAGTCCTCTGTAGACTTTGTTTATGAGAAACATGAACTGAAAGAGCAGGACGGTGGAAAAGAACTGGAGATCGTAATGGTTTCTCCGGAAAAGCTGAAAGCCGTATATCATATGCGCCTGTTTGACGGAGTTCCGGCAGTGCAGACCTGGACAGAGATCACCAACGAGGGAAGTGAAGATCAGGGCCTGACTTACGTTTCTTCTTTTATATATCAGGGAATTTCCAGAGGCGGTGACAAACCTTATTACAAAAAAACAGATATCTATGTACCGTTTAACAGCTGGTGCTGTGAGGCACAGTGGCAGAAATATGATGCAGAGACACTGAACTTAAACGGAATGGTCGTAGACGGATTTAATCATCAGGGATATGGACTGAACCGTTATTGTTACAGTGGAAAGGGAACCTGGTCTACCTGCGAGTATCTTCCAATGGGAATTGCCGAAGACAGAGAAACAGGGGAAACTTATATTTTCCAGGTTGAAAGTTCCGGACAGTGGCTGATAGAATATGGTTCCGCCCAGGGTGGGAATCTGTATCTTACTGTAAGCGGTGCCACAGAGCAGGAGCATGGATGGTATAAGAATCTGAAACCGGGAGAATGCTTCACAACTGTTCCGGCAGGGGCAGCCGTTGTAAAAGGAGGTTTGAATCCGGCAGTAGCAGCGCTGACCAGATATCGTAGAAAAGTACGCAGAGCGAATCCGGACGATGAGAAACTGAACGTGGTATTTAATGATTACATGAATTGCCTGATGGGAGACCCTACAACGGAGCGGGAGCTTTCCATCATTGACAAGGCGGCAGAGCTGGGATGCGAATATTACTGTCTGGATGCAGGATGGTATGACGACGGATTCTGGTGGGACCGTGTCGGTGAATGGAAGGAAGCATCCGGAAGATTCCCTGGAGGCCTGAAAGAAGTCTGCGATTACGCACACAGCAAAGGCCTGAAAATGGGACTCTGGCTGGAAATCGAAGTTATGGGAGTTGCCTGTGAGCTTGCAAATAAACTTCCGGATGACTGGTTTGTCTGCCGCCATGGAAAACGCCACATTGACAACAAACGTTACATGCTGGATTTCCGCAATCCGGAAGTACGGAAATACTGCCGTGATGTAGTGGACAGGCTGATCCGTGATTATGGCGTAGAGTACTTCAAGGTGGACTATAACGTAACGATGGGATACGGAAGTGAATTGAACAGCGACAGCTGTGCAGATGCCATCCGTGAGCATTATGAATGTCTTCACCAGTGGTATGAGGAAATCTTCCGGGATCATCCGGAGCTTGTTGTGGAGAACTGCGGTTCCGGCGGACAGCGTATGGATTATGGTATGCTGAAGATCTTAAGCCTGCAGTCTACCAGTGATCAGACAGATTATCTCTACAATGCCAATATTGCAGCCAATGTGGCAAGTGCGGTTGCCCCTGAGCAGGGTGGCATGTGGGTATATCCGTATGAGGATGAAGAAGAGCATGTGATCTACAATGTAGTAAATGGTATGCTTCTCCGCCCATATATCAGCGGTATGGTATGGAAGCTGGGCGAAAATTCCATGAACCGTATGAAGGAGGGAATCTCCCTGTATAAGGAGATCCGTGAGGAAGTCCGTGACGGCGTGCCGTTCTTCCCGCTTGGTTTTGGAACTCTGAAATCCGAAGTGCTTGCTTACGGAGTAAAAGCAGAGAAGAATACCTATCTTTCCGTATGGACACCGGGAACAACAGAAGCAGTGATCCCGCTGGAAGATGCAGAAAAGATCAGCAAAGTATCCGTGATCTATCCAAAGGAAGAGATGTGCGAATATAAAGTTGAAAATGGAAATCTTGTAGTGAAGATGCCGCAGGAAAAAGCAGCGAGACTGTTTAAAATTGAGATGAAATAGGGATACAGGAAAGTCCGGTTTATGGGACTGGAAGAATACAAAAGTAAAAGCAGATCAGTAACAAAAGAGTACTGAGAGAATAAAATACAGCCAGGAATACAGGATACAAAATCCGGAGATATTCCTGGCTGCGTTTTTATCGGATATCCGCACCCGGTTTCATGATCTGAAGCAGGATCACCGCGCAGATGATCGCTCCGATACCAGGGATTGCACCGCCGATTCCCACAAAACGAAGACCGGCATATTTCACGATCACACCACCCATGGCAGAACCGGCCGCAATACCAAAGTTAAAGAAAACCGAGATCAGAGAAGAAGCCAGGTTTACACAGGCCGGATGTTCTCTGGTAGCAATTTTCAGGAAATGCATCTGCAGCGGTGAGTTCAGAAGATACATCACAACACCCAGGATAAAAAGTACCAGTCCTCCGCTTACCAGATTGTGGGTGGCAATGGGAAGAAGCAGCAGGCATACAGTCTGTATCACATAGATCAGAGGCAGCAGGCGGATGCCGGTCTTGTTTGCCACCTGACCGGAACTTACGTTGCTGGTGATAGCCGCAATACCGAAGATCAGAAGCGCAAGGCTTAACATGGAATCCGGAATATGAAGCTCCTGCTGGAAGATCGGTGTCAGATATGTATAAAAACAGTAAGTGGAAGCACCGGCCAGAAAAACAATGGCACAGCCGATGGAGATTCTTTTATCCAGAAAAAGCTTAAACTGTTCCAGGATACTCCCTGCTTTCAGACGGTTCTGCCGGGGCAGTTTCATAAACAGAAGTGCCAGCAGAGCCAGAGTTGCCACGAAGATCGTGATAAAAGCCGCGCGCCATCCAAAAACATGAGTGATGGTGGAAGCGATAGGCACACCGATGACCGAAGCGATACTGAAGCCTGAAAAGACACCTGCAATCACACCCGGGATATGCTCCGGGATGGAAGCAACATCTTCCGCATACGTCATGGAGATGGAAACCACAGTACCGGAAACCACAGCTGTAAGGATACGGAACACCAGAAATACCATGTAATTGGTAGCAATGGCACAGATCAGGTTGCAGAGTGCAAACAGTGAAATTCCCAGCATGGTAATACGGAAACGGTTATATTTTCCCACATAGGCAGCCAGAAACGGAGTGCCCAGGCCATAGGCGAAAGCAAACAGAGATACAATGCTTCCGGCCTGTGTCAGTGAAATCCCGAATCCGTCCGCAATTTCCGGCAGGATACCGATCACCGTATATTCACTGGTACCCAGAAAAAAGCTGAGCATGATCAGGCCTACAACAGCCGGATTAAAAAATCGAGCTTTGGATGATGACATGATAATAAGTCCTCCCTCAAAAAGAAATAAAGATCAAGTTTCTGCATCAGAGAGATCGTTTTTCAACAGAAAATCTACCTCAATGCGGTAAAAAGAATATCACAATTTCCACCGTGTTTCTTGTTTACAGCTGTCAGATTTTTGTAGTATATTGATATCAGAAAACGGGGAGGAGTAGAAAAAATGGCAATACCGGTATTTGGAAAAGAACAATATCCACTGCGCAAAGAGTCCGGACTTTCCTATACGATCTCGGATATTTACAAGCATGTGCCGCTACATACCCATAATCATTATGAACTTTTTATTATTTCAGAGGGTACGGCCTATCATTTGATCAATGATTCCGTGCAGACGGTGAAAAAAGGAGACCTGTTTTTTATACGCCCCAATGATATGCACAGCTACAGCTTTTTTCACTCAGAGAATTTCTGTGTCCGGAATCTGGGCTTTTCCACCCAGGTGCTCCGGAATGTTTCCCTGTTTCTGGAGCAGGAAGAAAAGATGGATAAACTGATAAACAGTGAGATGCCGGCCTTCGTACATCTGGAAGGGGAAAATTTCCGCAGGGTTCTGGAAGCGATGGATATGGCCGGAAATCTGGTAAACGGCAGCCACCCCCGGCATGCAAGATATCATGCACAGTGTATCATTGCACTTCTTCTGGAGGATTATTTCTTCACTTATGATGAAAAGGATCCCTGGAATCAGATGCCTTCCTGGCTGTCAGAGCTTCTCTTAAATATGTCAAAGATTGAAAATCTTCAGGAAGGCTACAAAAAAATGTGCGAGCTGGCTCCCTGTTCTCCAAGCCATCTCTGCAGACTTCTGAAACAGATCAGCGGGAAAACTCCTACTCAGTATATCAACCAGGAACGTCTGAAATACGCGGTCTATCTCCTAGCGCAGACAGACAGGGAGATCCTGGACATCTGTGAGTGCTGTGGATTTTCTAATGTGAGCCATTTTTATCATCTGTTCCGGGAACAGTTCGGCGTGTCACCGGCAAAATTCCGGAAGACAGTGTGATCTGACGGCAGCAGTTACCTGGCTTTTCGAAATTCACCGGGGCTCATGCCGGCCCATTTCCGAAAAGATTCCGCATAATAACTGGCACTGCCAAAGCCGGTGGAAAGAGCGATTTCCGTTATGGTCATATCGGTTTCCCGGAGAAGCAGGGCGCTTTTGTTCAGGCGGTACTGATTCAGATAGAGATTGGGGCTTTGGCTGAAATATCTGGAAAAGAGTTTGCAGCATTTGCTGATACCTACGGAACCGGCAGCCGCAATTTCCTTAAGGGAAATTCTGGAAGCATAGTTCTGCTGGATAAAACCGGTCATGTTCCGGATGGTGGTAAGATCTGTATTGGTATGGTCTTCGGTCCGGGAGGCAGAGGGCAGATGTTCAAGAAGCAGAGCCCAGATCAGGGAAAAAGAGGACAGGATCCGTAAAGGAGCAGTTTTACTCTTACGGTGCACATAGATGTCGGCCATTTGTTTCAGAATCTGTGCCTGCCAGGAAATCCCGGGATCAAAGATAAAAAAGGGAACTTCGTTGTTCCGGATCAGAGGAAGGACGAAGTTTTTTTCATAGGCAGGTAATGTGCACAGAAGCATGGGGTGGATGAGGATGCAAAAAAATTCACATTCCCTGTGACTTTCAGAAAATCCGTAATGCATCTGCCTGGAATTTACAAAAATCCCCTGTCCCTGTTCCAGAGTGAGGATTTTTCCGTTGACATTATATTGCATCTGGCCGGACTGGATCATCAGAAATTCAATGTCATCATGCCAGTGGCTGATAGCGGAATAATTGGGATAGTGGGAAAGCATTTCATGGATGGTGTAGGCCGGGCAGTCAGGATAATCGTAGACCATTTTTTCAGAAAGGTCATCCTTTAAGTCTATATAGATCATATTCATACCTCGCAGGATTGTTATAAAGTTAGATAGAAAACCGATAGAATAACTTAAAAATATACAATATAATTATAAAACGAAAAGATGCTTCGGTCAATGTCCGCGTAAACTGTGAGGCAGATATAGTGGAGCATGCCGCCGTCCTCTCCGGAATCACTCACAGTGCGTCAGGAGACACCGGGCATTTTTTTGAAGAAAACAAAGTGTATTTATAAGAGAGGGATTTACAATGGACAATATTTACAGAAGAGATCACGAAATGGCATACATCTCCGATGATGCAGTAGTGGCGCAGCAGAAAGAAACAAAAAAGGCCGTCCGGGAGTACAATGAGGCCATGCCTTTTGACCCGGAAAAAGGGATGGAATGTCTGGAACGTACAGGACTGAAACATAAGAAAAACGTATATTTTGAGCCACCGTTCCACTGTGAGTACGGAAGCCATATCGAAGTCGGGGAGAATTTTTATGCCAACACCCACTGTGTGATGCTGGATGTGGGAAAGATCACCATCGGGGATAACGTACTGTTTGGTCCCAATGTAGGTATTTACACAGCCGGACATCCTATCCATCCGGAAAGCCGTAATTCCGCTTTTGAGTACGGGATTCCTGTCACCATCGGGGATAATGTGTGGATCGGCGGAAGCTGCTGTGTTCTTCCTGGTGTAAAAATTGGAAACAACGTTGTGATCGGTGCGGGAAGCGTAGTGACAAAGGACATTCCGGACAATGTATGTGCAGCTGGAAATCCCTGCCGCGTGATCCGCGAGATCGCGGATGCAGACAAGCCATATTACTTTAAAGATTGGAAATTTGATGAGGAGGCATGGGCAAAAATAAATGAAAAATAAAAAAGACCCGGCATTCACCAGAAAGCTCATAAGCCTGGTGATGCCTATCGCTTTTCAGCAGTTTATGCTGGCGCTGGTCAGTGCATCCGATGCCCTGATGCTGGGAGTGATCTCACAGGATTCTCTTTCCGCAGTATCTCTGGCGGGGCAGATAACATTTATCCACAACCTTCTTCTGGAAGCAATGACCATCGGCCTTTCTCTTATCGCAGCCCAGTACTGGGGAAAGGGAGATATTCCGGCAGTGGAGCGGATCTTTGCCTTTGTGATGAAAGTTACCACTGTGATCTCTCTGGTCTTTACCCTGTCTGCGCTGCTGATCCCGGGAATGCTGATGAGGATTTTTACCAATGATCCGGTACTGATCCGGGGCGGTTCCCTGTATCTTCGTGTGATCGCGGTATCCTATCTGCTTACCGGAATCTCACAGATGTATCTCTGTATTCTGAAAAACAGCGGCAGAGCGGCAAAAAGCAGCATGATCAGTGCCACCAGTGTGGTAGTAAATATTTTTATCAATGCAGTGCTGATCTATGGATTGTTCGGAATGCCAAGAATGGAGATCGCCGGAGCCGCACTGGCAACAGTAACGGCCCGTATCATTGAAGTTACATGGTGCGTTCTGGAAACTGTGGGAAAAGATCAGGTAAAACTCCGGGCAAAATATCTCCGCAGAGACGATCCCGTTCTCAGGAGAGATTTCTGGAAATATACAACACCGGTGATCTGCAATGAGATCGTCTGGGGAACCGGATTTTCCATGTATTCCGTAATTATGGGACATCTGGGAAGTGATGCGGTAGCCGCCAATTCCATTGCCAGCATTGTCAAAAACCTGGCCGGATGTTTCTGTATGGGACTTGGAAACGGTGGCGGAATCATGGTAGGAAACGAACTGGGAGCCGGAAAGCTGGAGAAAGCCAAAGAATACGGCAGAAGGCTCTGTCATCTGTCTGTTTCCAGCGGAATCGTATCCGGACTGGTGCTTCTGGCATTCAGCCCGCTGATCCTTTGTGCGGCCAACTTAAGCGTTACAGCGGAAGGATATCTTAAGGGAATGCTGCTGATCTGTGCTTACTATATGATCGGACGTTCCGTAAACGGAGTAACCATCAGCGGGATTTTCTGTGCAGGCGGAGACAGTAAGTTCGGATTGTACTGCGACTGTATTTCCATGTGGTGTATTATGGTTCCACTGGGCCTTATCGCCGCATTTGTGCTGAAGCTTCCGGTGCTTGCGGTTTACTTTATCATCAGTCTGGATGAATTTGTGAAGATCCCGGCTGTGTATCTGAATTATAAGAAGTATCGTTGGGTGAAGGATCTGACGGTAAAAACAGACCCTACCTGAACAGATGCACAGCCAGTCCCCACAGCGGCAGCAGATACAGATAAAAGGCAACTGCGATACTGATGTTTGGCGCACCGATGGCAGCCAGCGGAACGGCTCCTGCAATGGACCAGGGGATCATGGGCGCTATGACTACTACCGTATTTTCCAGGTCCAGGGCAAAAGAAGATCTTTCCGGATTGTTTTCCCCGCACAGCTGGCTGGTGAGCATGATGGCAAGGGTCTGGTTGCAGGAGATGGCGGAAGTGACAATGGAAGTCAGTAAGGTTGTGCCATAAGGGGTGATCCTGGAGCCCAGTTTTTCCATCAGGGCTTCAATTCCGTTCAGAAATCCGGTTCCCTCAAACATGCCGGAATAGCAGGAAGAAATTCCAACGATCAGGTAAACACGCAGCATGGAAAGAAAACCGCCGCCGCTCATCAGCTTCGCAATTTCCCCATCAGAAGGAGAAAATCCCGAAAAACATAAAGCAGGAAGTTCCGAAACCGGAAAGTGCTGTACCAAAACCGCAATGACCATTCCCACCAGTCCGCTGATGGCAATGGTCTTTTTTACATCCACATGAAGAAGGGAAAGTACCAGCACGATTACAACAGGAAGAAGCATCAACGGCGAGAACGCATAATAATCCCGCAGCAAATTTCTGGTAGTATCCGCAGCAGATCCTGTATGGACGGAAAAACCAAGAATTCCATACAGAACACAGCTCAGTATAAAGGGAACCGGAGCACTGCGTGTCATATTCCGGATATTGGAAAAAAGATCTGTTTTCGTCAGCTCGCTGACAAGAAGTGCACTGGTGGAAACAGGAGAACACCGGTCCCCGAAAAAAATCCCGGCCAGGATTGCGCCGCCGGTAAGAAAGGCTGGAATCCCCATACTGTTGGCCATAGTCATACAGATCACGCCGATGGTGGCGGCACTTCCAAAGGAGGTTCCCGTAAGGAAGGAGATCAGACAGCACAGAAGAAAAGACGCCAGCAGCATCACGGAAGGAGTACAGATGGCAGAAGCATAATATACGATATAGGCAATGGAACCACAGGCACGCCAGATCGCGGTCAGCATACTGATCAGCAACAAAGTCAGCAGAACATTTTTTACCGTGAAAATTCCGTTCCGGGAAAAACGAAGCATCTCTTTTACACTTTTTCCATGGATCAGTCCATAGAAAAAGAACAGAATGTACCCGAATACCAGGGCGAAAACAACAGAAGCACCGGTGACTACACATGCGATCAGACTGGCTGCAAACAGCGCCAGAAATAAAAGTTCCATAGATATTTTTTCCTCCGTAATACTGAAAATTGTTTTCGTATTATACCAGTATGGAAATAGGAAAACAATTGTTACATTATCAGTTCACGAAGTGCATGAGCGATACCGTCCGAATTATTGGATAGTGTAACCTTATCAGCGACAGCCTTTACCGCATCTTCCGCATTTCCCATGGCAACACCACAGCCGGCGGCCTGGAGCATAGGAATGTCATTTTCGGAATCACCGAATGTTGCCGTGTCAGCCGGATCAATACAAAGGCGGCTGCACACATCAAGAAGAGCTTTTCCCTTATTGATGGAAACCGGAATGATCTCCAGATAAAAAGGTGCCGTGCGGACAACACAGAGATCATCAGGAAGATGGCTGCGGATCATATCCTGAATGTTCAGGATTTCATCCGGGTCAACAGACAGGAGAAGCTTTACCGGGGAAAAATCCAGAAAATCTGCAAGGTTATCGACTTCTGTGCAGTCCATCTGATTGTTCCAGCATTCGTATTCCACCTTATATCCATGAGCATCTTCCACATAGAAGCGTTCGCCGTCGTCCAGGATTACAGTGACAGGAAGCGCTTCCAGAAAACGGAGAAGTTCCCGGGCTTTATTAAGGTCCATATGGGTTTGTGAAAGAAGTTGGCCATCTGTGGCATCTACAACTTTTCCACCGTTGTAGGCCATGAGGATGCCGTGGTGGTCACAAAGGCGCAGCTCACTGGCAGCAGAATAAAGTCCGGGCACAGGTCTGGCAGAAGCCAGCATTACCCGGACTCCCTGTTTCTGAAAGTTCAGAAGTGTGCTCCGGGTATCTTCTGTGATCTTTTTTTCATCGTTGGTAAGTGTACCGTCAATATCAAGTGCGATTAATTTTAATGTCATATAAGAATTCTCATCTCCATGTTAGATTGTGAGCAAGTAGCGAATGCGGATTGCGAATATCCGCTTGACCCAAATCAAATAAGTCCCCAGCAGGGGTGATTTATATGAGATATTATAACACAGGTGCTTTCTTTTTCCATAAGATTTGTTATTATCAGAAAGAAAAGTCAGATATGAAAGGGGTTTGTCAGAGTAAACGGAAATAGAAATATGGCTGAGATTATGATATGATCTGGAAGGAAAATATATTTCACAGAAACAGATAATAATTTTGGAGGAATAATGTCAATTCGTTTTTTATTAATACAGGGGATAGGATTTTGGGGAACCATCTTATTTTTTTTATCTTATCAGTTCAGGAGTAATAAATCACTGTTTCGGGTTCAGTTTTTTTCCTATCTGTGTTATACGGTACATCTGTTACTGTTAGGGGCAGTTACCGGTGGGATAAGCTATATACTGAATACCGTGCGTTCATTCTGCCTGGGAAGCAAAAATGATATTCTGAAAGGAAGACGGATGTGCTGCCTGCTTTGTATATTGCAGGTGACAACGCTGATCTTTACCTGGACCGGATGGTGGTCGCTGCTTCCGGTTGTGGCTAATATTGCGGCAACGATAGGTGGATACACATACAATGCACGGAAAATCCGCCTGGTTGGAATGCTGATCAATTCACCATTGTGGATCATATATGATATTGTTGTTGGTTCCTGGGCGGGAATATTAGACGAAATTGTCAGTGAATCGTCTATGGTGATATCCATTCTCCGTTATGGATGGAAAAATATGGATTCATCAGAGAGTGAAACATAATAAGACAACAGAAAACGGAAAATCATACACAAAAATTAAATGAATTTTTTGTATAAAACATATATAATTGAATTATTTTCCCTGAAAATAAAACAGGTTCCGGCAGAAGTAATCCTCCACTTCTGTCGGAACCTGTTTGACGTTTCAGTGTGTTTTTCAGATCGCAAGCAGATTTCTGATTGCTTCCATATAGATCAGGACTGCTTCTTCCATACCGGAAACCAGGATAAATTCGTCGGCTCCGTGGATGCGGTAGTCGATTCCCTCTTTTTCAGGTCCGAAGGCAATGATATTTTTGAGGGATTTTGCATAAGTACCGCCGCCGATGACTACAGGTTCGTGTTCTGTATCGCCAGTTACATCGGTGTAGGCTTTGTACAGGGCATTTACAAGCGGAGATTCTTTCGGGAAGAACAGCGGAGCGCCGATCTCAACGATTTCAATGCGGCCGTTTTTGTCTTCCAGTTTACCTTCGCACATTCTGCGTACATCTTCTTCTTTCAGTGTTACAGGAACACGGATATCAATGGTACAGGAAATTACACCGTTTTCGGTTTTTACAACTCCGTTGCAGAAAGTCAGCTCGCCGTACTCGTCTGCAAATTTCAGTCCGATACCGGAACCATCGCAGGCGGTGCCGAGATGGGAATTATAGAATTCTACAAAATCATCTTCAAATCCGGCTTTTGCAAGGCACTCAAAGGTTACGCCTGCGGCATTGACACCAAGGGCCGGTGTGCTGGCATGGGCAGGAACGCCTTTTGCGTAGATGGTCAGTTCTCCGTTTTCTTCGGTTACTTTGTATTCCTGGAGCTTGCTCTGGGATAAGGCGGATTCCAGTTTCTCTTTCAGGCCGGTATCTGCAGGGATTACGGTTGTGCAGGTGTCGCACATTGCGTTTGCTACAAATCCACCATTTACAGAAATGATCCGGGTATTTTTGGAATAGGCCATCATAAATGCACGGCCTTTTTCACCGTGGATACATGGGAAGCTGGCATCCGGGGTAAAACCGCAGGAGAGTTCTTCTGCTACCTGGTTATAATGTTCCATACATTTGGAACCGGTCTCCTCGTTGCAGCCCATGATCAGACGTACTCTTTTGTTTAGCTTTACGCCGTGGTCACGGAGAAGTTTCATGGCGTAGAGTGCTTCCAAGACGGGCCCCTTGTCATCGGTGGTTCCACGTCCGTATACATGGTCGCCCTCACGGGTAAGTTTAAAAGGATCGTAAGTCCAGTCACCACCGACTGGCACAATATCCAGATGTCCGGCGATTCCAACGATTTCATCGCCCTCACCCATTTCTGCATAGCCGCAGTAGTTATCCAGGTTTACGGTTTTGAAGCCAAGTTCTTCGGCAATCTTAAGACCCTCTTCCAGAGCTTTTGCAGGGCCTTCACCGAAAGGTTTTCCTTCGGCAGGTGTGCCAAGCTGGGAGTCGATGGCAACCAGTCTGCCAAGGTTTGTGAGCATTTCTTCTGATAATGAATGGATTTCCTCTTTGATGTCCATAGTGATTTCCTCCTGTTTACGGCGTTTTTTGAAACGCTGAATATTATGAGGTCTATTATAACACAAATCAGAAAAGACAGCAGAAGAGATTTTTATGTTTCATCCGGCCAGATAAAGTTGCAGTTTCCGGCTTCCAGGCCGTCGATGAGAATATTCTGACCGGTGCAGAAGCGGTTTTTTACAGAGATAAAATAAATCCATTCCGCAGCTTCTTCCACAGTCATCCACCGCTTCATAGGAGTCAGATCCATGATCTGATCCCAGAGTTTTTTGTCCTCCATGACCGGACGGTTCAGCTCGGTCATGACGCCGCCGAAATCCAGACTGTTGCAGGTGGCCTGGTAAGGCGCAATCCGCATTGCCACATTTTTGGCATAGGCCAGAACGCCACCCTTGCTGGCTGCATATTCCGGGAATTCGGAGCCGGTATGTCCGCTTGCTGAGCCGATCATCACAATAGAGTAAATATCAGGGTGGATTCCGTAATGTTCGGTAATGGAAATGGTTCCTTTTAAGTTTACGTCAATGTCATTTCCGTCCTGCGTTCCAGCATTGTTGATCAGGATATCCACAGGAGGGAGTTCCGGGTAGGAATCCTTATTCCGGATATCCAGGCAGAAATGGGTATATCCAGGCAGCGCGATCGTAGCAGCATTTTTATCAAATCCATAGACTTCATGGCCTTTTTTCAGAAAAAACTTCGCGCATCCTTTTCCAATTCCGGAGCTGGTACCTGTAATAAGAACTTTCATCGGATAAAACTCTCTTTCATATTTTTGCGTAAGGCACCGATCATAACAGCAGCCAGTGCAAGACAGAGAACACGGTCAATGTAATCGGTGACAAACTGGACCACAAAACAGCTTCCGACCATTCCAAGAGGTGTTTTGGAAAGAAGCTGTACAAGAATGGAGGAACCAGAAGAGGTGATTCCGCCAAATAAAAACGCGGTGATGCAGGAGCTGATCAGGGTTGATGGAAGGGTGATTGCAACAGCTGCCGGAAAAATCTGCCATTTTTTTGGCTGGAATTTCCGGTATACAAGACCGGTCACAAAACCGAGAACAATTCCCACCGGAGCATAATACAGAGAATAAATATCCACAGTCATTCCCATCAATAATCCGCTGATGAGATTAGGAAGCATGCCATAAAACGGTCCAAGAATGGAAGCAATAAATACAGTACCGATACTGTCGAGATAAATGGGGAGTTTCAGAAAAAGCGCGATCTGTCCGCCTACGAAATTAATGCAGATGGCGAAAGCAATCAGGCAGATTTTCTGTACGTTTATTTTTTCTGTTTTCATATTCAGTCACTCCTTATATTAAATCCTGCAAAATATCTAGTTTTTCCGGTTCCAGGCCAAGAATCCTGGAGAGGAACAGCTGGAAGAATGCGTATACGTCTACTTCGGTCAGTACTTTTGTATTTGGAGTTTTCCGATAAAAATTCATGGAATCCACAACGGACTGTCCGAGAGTAATGCCTCCGGTTTCAATCTGTACATAGGAATCAAAACCCTGGCAGATATCCGGATTCAGGAAGTATGCCACTGCCAGTGGATCATTGATCACACAGCCAATGATATGCTCCCATTCCCAGTGGAAGTCAAAATAAAATTTCGTGATCTTTCGGATAAATTCACCGGTTTCCTTATCCAGGCGGCAGATGTATTCCAGAATAGTAGGAGTGAGAACGATCTTTCTTGTCACATCAAGACCGATCATGTGTATCATTTTTCCATTCTTGTAAAGGGTGTCATAGACCAGTGCGGCAGCATCCGGATCGCACCAGTAGTTGTACTCTGCAACAGGAGAGCAGTTTCCGTGGCTTTTGAAGGAACCGCCCATAGATACCAGTTCCTCGATCTGGTCAAAAGCTTCCGGGTCTTTCTGAATCAGTTTGGCAAGATTGGTCATCGGTCCGAGTGCGATTACGGAGACTTTTTCTTTTTTCAGCACATCGGCCAGAAAATCTACGGCACCGATTTCTTGCTGATATCCAAGCACCCTGGGCAGAAAGCTTTCGCCAAGACCATCTGCACCGTGAGTGTCCAGAGCGTTTACATAGTCACGTTTCAGAGGCTTGTTTTCGCCGATATAAACCGGTATATCCAGCCGGTTCATATGCGCTAGGATTTTTTTTGCGTTTTCGAATCCCATTTTCACCGGGGAATTTCCGCAGACAATGGTGATTCCAAGCACTTCGACTTCCGGTGATTTTAGAGCCAGCATAATCGCAAGGCTGTCATCGATTCCCGGGTCACAGTCAATGATAATTTTTCGTTTGTTCATTTTGTTCCTTTCCAACTTATGTCAAAGCAAAAAAAATGCTTTTGTTTATCACCTCCAATAAACAAAAGCATCAGCAAAAAGGCTGCTTATTACGTGCAGCCGGAAATTCTTTTTTTACTTTGCCTAGTTTTTTATACTGGGAGGTTTTCGAACCAGTTTCGTTGCATATTTTAACATATGATTCATGACGTGACAATATTTTTGAGAAAAAAAGCACAGCAGGATTTCTTAACGGAAATTATGTTGACGCAGGATAACCCGGCATTGCATCATGGAAATCAACCGATCTTTCTACGCTTGAGAATGCCAGAGTGGGAATCAATAAAGGCAGTGTGCAGGTAGATCTTTTTCAGGAGTGGTGTGAGAAAAACAATGTGAAATGCCAGGTCGAGCTTTATGAGAGCAGTGAGCAGAGATATGCAGACATGAACAGCGGTAAGCTGGATGCCATTGTTTCCACAACGGTTGCGGAGAAAGAAATTTCCAAATATCTCTGGAATTCCATTGTGAAGATCGGATATTCCCCATACTATTTTGCAGTCAGCAAAAAAAGTCCGGAATTATATGATGAGATGGAAACTGCTCTTTTGCAGGGAGAAGTTGATACGATTTTTCCTGTTTACGGCAGTTACTGGATCGCGGAAGATTATGCAAATCCGTAAATGAATGTGAGACAGTTCCTTCCAAGATCCAGTCCAAACAGGGCAGAAGAGACTGAGAAAACGGATAATACCTTTGAATTTGAACCTTTTAGGACCTTTATGCATATCCTAACAGCAGAAGTTTCTTAAAGGAGTATCTGCATGAAAAATAAAAAATGGATTTCACTGACGGCAGCAGTGGTTTTGGCGGTGACCGCGCTGCCGATGACGGCTTTTGCTGCTAAGAAGGACGGGGCAGAGGAGAAGATTACGAAGGTTACATTAAATGAGGTAGCGCATTCGATTTTCTATGCGCCGCAGTATGTGGCGATTGAAGAGGGATATTTTGCAGAGGAAGGTCTGGACTTGACACTGGTAACTGGTTTTGGCGCAGATAAAGTTCTGACAGCTCTGATTTCCGGTGAGGCAGATATCGGTTTCATGGGAGCGGAAGCATCGATCTATGCATACCAGGAAGGCGCCACCGACCCGGCAGTAAACTTTGCCCAGCTTACCCAGCGGGCCGGAAACTTCCTTGTGGCTAGGGAGGAGATGCCTGATTTCAAATGGGAAGATCTGGAAGGAAAGAAAGTTCTCGGTGGACGAAAAGGTGGCATGCCGGAAATGGTATTTGAATATATTCTGAAGAAAAATGGCATCGACCCACAGAAAGATCTGACCATCGACCAGAGTATCGATTTTGGTTCTACGGCAGCGGCTTTCACAGGGGATGATTCTGCGGCATATACGGTAGAGTTTGAACCATCTGCCACAATCCTGGAAAAAGAAGGGGCAGGTTATGTGGTAGCGTCTCTTGGGGAAGCATCCGGATATGTGCCTTACACATCCTACAGCGCAAAAGAAAGTTATATGAAAGAGAATCCGGAGATCATCCAGAAATTTACCAATGCACTTCAGAAAGGAATGGACTACGTTCAGAGCCACACGCCGGAGGAAATTGCGGAGGTGATCGCACCACAGTTTAAGGGAACCGATCTCGACACGATTACTACTATTGTAGAACGTTATTATGATCAGGATACATGGAAAGAAAATCTGATTTTTGAAAAAGACAGCTTTGAGCTTCTACAGGATATTCTGGAAGATGCAGGAGAGCTGAACACACGTGCAGAGTATGAAAAACTGGTGCAGACAGAGTATGCACAGAGAGCGTGTGAAAGTTAAATTATAAAAGTTTAAAAAGAGTTTAAATATTGCTAGAAAAGCCTGCGGTTTTTGCAAAAATCGCAGGCTTTTGTATACATAAAATAGAGCGTGAGAAAAAATCTATGTCAGAGAATGTTATAAAATGTCTAAAAATGTTAGGGAAAAAGATCAAAAAAGAGTACTTCACGGATGGATAAAAAACATCTACTAAACACAATGGATGCGTAATTATTGCTAAAAATTCAAAAAAAGTTTATATAAACTAAATATATAACAACAAGTTTATAGTGAAAAATAAACAAAAAATACTATGTAAAATTATCATAAATGTAGAAATAGTAAAAAACAGTTGAAAACAACTAAACAATGTGCTATCTTTTGTTTAACGAAAAACGAGACATACCAAACAAACAACTAAACAAATTTATAAAAAGTTTAAAGGAGGACATGACATGAATTTTAAAAAAGTAATGGCAGCAGTACTTGCAGGAACAATGGTATTCGGAATGGCTTCTTCTGTAAGCGCAGCAACAGAAGTTTCTTTCTGGACACTGAACACAAGACAGAACGCAGTTGAGCCGATCGTAGAGGCATTCAACGAAGCAAACCCGGATATTAAAGTAACAGCATCTTTCTATGACACAGACGGAATCAAGGATGCCTGCAAAGTTGCAGCTTCTTCCGATACACTTCCAAGTATGTGGTTTAACTGGGGCGGTAGCCTTGGAAGCTTCTATGTAGACAACGACAAAACATATGATCTTACACAGTATGCAAAGGACAACGGATGGAACGATGAGTTTACAGAAGCTGCTTTAGACCTCTGTACATTCGATAACAAGCTTTCCGGATATCCGACAAGCTACAATGCACTTGGTGTTTACTACAGCAAACAGATCTTTGATGATTGCGGAATCGAAGTTCCGACTACATTCGATGAATTCGAGGCAGCTCTTAAGACTCTGAAAGATAACGGATATACACCAATGGATACTGCAGGTCTTAACGGATGGCATGTAATGAGATGGCTTGAGCTTCTTGTTGAGCATTATGCAGGCGCTGAGCTCCATGACAAGCTGAATACATTCGAAGAGAGCTGGGACTGTGAAGCAGTTGTACAGGCATTCACAAAATATAAAGAGTGGGTTGATGCAGGATACTTCCCAGATGGCTTCCTTACCCTTGACCCGAACGATACAATCATGGCAATGGGCACAGGAGAATGTGCAATGGATCTTCAGGGACAGTGGTATGACGGAACTATGATCCAGAATGACCTTGATCCGAACGACTATGGCGTATTTGCATTCCCATCCGGTGACAGCAACCGTATGTCTGCTTTCGCAGAGATGACACAGTTCAACAAGAACCTTTCCGATGAGGAACTGGATGCATGCGTGAAGTTCATGGATTACTACTACAGCGATGACAGCGTTGACCAGTACGGTGAGTACTACAACTTACCACTTCCAAAACAGGGCAAAAAAGCTCCGGCAGATCAGGTTAACGTAGATGGTATGCTTGAGACATCCAATACAAACGGAACATTTACAATCACTGACCAGGCATTCCCGACAGAGGTTGCAGACGTTCTCTTCAATGCACAGGATGCAGTTGCTAACGATGAGATGACACCAGAGGAAGCAGCATCTAATATCCAGAAAGCAATCGAGGAATATCAGGCTAAATAATCAAGTATAAAAGCATAACGGAGCGGCCAGGGCGCAGACTTTGGCCGTTTTTTCAGTAAAAGTGGAGGTAATCCGGAATGAAGAAAAAAAGCAAAGTTGATTTCGGCGCATATGCGTTTCTGATACCGGCAGCAGTGATCTATCTTTCCGTTATTGTAATACCGGTATTTTACTCACTGTTTATCAGTCTGTTTAAATGGAACGGTGTTGCGGAAAAGGAATTTGTAGGTCTGGCAAACTATATCAATCTGTTTACAAACGATGCAACATTTATGATCGCATTGAAGAATAACCTGATCTGGATCGTACTTACAATTGTACTTCTGATGACGGTTTCCCTTGGTTTTGCGGTAATTCTTAATAAACAGTTCCGCGGACGTACCGTATTCCGCGCATTCTTTTATTTCCCATGTGTCATCGCACCTATCGCGGTAGCGATCATCTGGAGATGGATCTATAATCCGAATATCGGATTTATCAATCAGTTTTTCAAAGCACTTGGAATCAATTTCAAACAGACATGGATTTCTGATCCGAAGGTCAGCCTGTATGCAATTTTTGCGGCAGCACTGTGGCAGGGAATCGGCCAGCCGATGATTCTTTTCCTGGCAGGTCTTCAGGCAGTATCCCCGGACGTTCTCGAGGCAGCTACCATTGATGGTGCAGGCCCGGTTCGTAAATTTTTCAGTGTTACGGTACCTCTTATGAAAGAGACATTCGTTATGGTTCTTGCAACACTGATTGTAGCTGCTATGAAGGTTTACGATATTGTACAGGGTCTTACCGGCGGTGGTCCGAACAACTCCACACAGGTTCTGGCAACTTATATGTATTCTCAGACATTCCAGTATAATAATGTAGGTATGGGAACCGCAGTTGCATGTGTCATGGTAGTTATGATGCTTGTGGTAATCATTCCATATATTTCCTTTACAGCAAAAGAAAAGTAGGAGGTGCAGACAATGGACGGAAAAAGTAAAAAAATTACAAAAAAAGTACTGCTGTATGTGCTTCTGATCATTCTGGCGCTGATCTGGATTGTACCGATTTTTACACTTGTTGCAACAGCACTGAAACATAAAAAAGATTTCATGAGCGGTCTAAGTCTGTTCCAGCTTCCTGCAGAGATTGCATGGGACAACTTTACAAATGCCATCACAAAAGGAAATCTTTTCAACTATATGAAAAATGACCTGATCATTTCCTGCCTGAAAGTACCGCTTGGTATCTTCGTAGGAGCGATGGCATCCTTCGCGCTGACACGACTGAACATCAAACATCGTGTGGGGATTTTTGTATTCTTTCTTATTGGTATGATGCTTCCAATGCAGACAGCACTGGTACCGATCAACATTATCTACAGCAAACTGAATCTTCTGAATACATATTTCGGATTATTCTATGTTTATATCGGATTTGGTATTTCCTACTGTATCCTGATCATGCGAGGTTTCATGCTAGGAATTCCGAAAGATATTGATGAAGCTGCATGTATTGACGGATGTAACAAATGGCAGCTCTTTTACAAGATTATCCTTCCGATCGCAAAACCGGCGATTGCAACACTGTTTATCACAGACTTCCTTTCCACTTGGAATGAGTACCTTCTGGCCAGTGTTATCATCAACGATAACACAATGAAGACAGTACCGGTTGGTATCATGACATTCGTTGGTGAGCACGGAACCGATTATGGTTATCTGTGTGCAGGTGTACTTGTTTCCGTTATCCCGGTTATGATTGTATACCTGATCTTCCAGAGATATTTTGTAGAAGGTATGGCCGGAGCAGTTAAATCCTGATACGGGCAGACGGCTTGATTACAGAAAGAAAGAGGGCGAATTATGAGTACTTGTAAATATACAGAATCTGTGGAAAAGTGGGGAACTTTTGAAGCAGAGATGCCAGGTAAACACGAGGGCAATCCGTTTACGGATTATGCAATTCAGGGAACCTTTAAAGGCAAAGAAGAGACAAAAACAATAGACGGTTTTTATGATGGAGACGGAATCTATCGCGTACGTTTCATGCCATCTTTTGAAGGCGATTATACATTTGAAATCAAAGGAAGCTTTTCTGATGAGGTGTATACAGGTGCATTCCATGTAACACCGGCAACAGAGGGAAACCACGGCCCGGTTCGTGTATCCTACACTTACCATATGGCATATGAAGATGGAAAACCATACTATTCTATCGGAACAACCTGCTATGTATGGGAACTTCAGAGCGAGGAACTTCAGAAACAGACACTGGAGACACTGGCAGATAGTGCATTCAACAAGATCCGTTTCTGTGTATTCCCGAAACACTATGATTATAACCTGAACGAGCCGATCAGCTATCCATATGAAGGAACTCCGATGGACAGTTCTGTACTGACATCTGAGAATTTCCAGGAATATGTTGGCTGTGCAGAAGGCAATAACTTCGATTACAAGAGATTCAACGTAAAACATTTCCAGCACATTGATGACTGTGTGAAAAAACTGATGGATCTTGGAATCCAGGCAGATATCATTGTAATGCATCCATATGACCGCTGGGGATTCAGCGAGATGAGTGCGGAGTGCGATGATCTTTACTGGAAATATCTCATTGCCAGAGTCAGTGCATACAGAAACGTATGGTGGTCCCTTGCCAATGAGTACGATCTTTTCCCGAAAAAGACAACAGAGGACTGGGAGCGTTACGCATCTATCATCCAGGAAAAAGATGTTTACAATCACCTTCGCTCCATCCACAACTGCAAGAGCTTTTATGATTATACAAGACCGTGGATCACTCACTGCAGCATCCAGAGACAGGATCTTTACAAATCTTCTGAGATGGTAAATGAGTGGCGTATCCGCTATAAGAAACCGGTAGTTCTGGATGAGATTGCTTACGAGGGAAATATCCAGCACGGATGGGGAAATATCAGCGGAAAAGAAATGACAAGACGTTTCTGGGAAGCATTCTGTCGAGGAGCTTATCCGGGACACGGCGAGACTTATATGAATGATGAGGGAATTCTCTGGTGGTCCCATGGAGGCAAGCTTCATGGAGAGAGCCCTGAGAGATTTAAGTTCCTTCAGAAGATCATGGAGGAGACTCCTGCACCAGGTCTTCGTCCTCTTGAAAATCAGTGGGATGAGGTTGGGGCATCTGTAGACAACAGTCTTCAGGATATTAAGTACTATATTTTCTATTACAGCTTTATGCGTCCGTCATTCCGTGAGTATCATATTGATGATGAAACAGAGTTTGAGGTAGAAGTAATCGATACATGGAACATGACCATCGAGAAAAAAGGAACCTTTAAAGGCAAGTTCCGGATCGACCTGCCGGGAAGAGAGTATATGGCTGTGCGTGTGCGCGAGGTTAAGTGATTTATGGGGAGCTGCCGGAGAGGCGGCTCCCTGCTTTATGTTGACAGGAAAACCAAAAGTGTTTAGAATCAAGGAGAAGTTTAAATCAAGAGGGATCAGAATGAAGATAAAGGCAGCAGATATAGCAAGAAATCTTAATCTTTCCAAGGCAACGGTATCCCTGGTTTTAAACAATAAACCAGGAGTCAGTGAGAAAACCCGACGAAGGATTTTTGATTATATTGAAGAGGTTACAGGAGAAGCAGAACGACAAAAAGAAGAAAAAAACAAGCAGGAATTAGAGAATAAAAATATCATCAAGGTACTTTTTATTGATAATGCTCTCAGATTCGTCAAGAATTTTGAATTGGATGTATGCCCGGATAGTCTGACGATATTTGAACAGGAAGCCAGAAGAATGGGCTGTATCATCAGTGTGACCTATGCTTCTTCCACAAAAAAAGAAGATGTGGAGCGCGTAGTGCGTGAGGCCAATGAGGAAAATGTGGCAGGGGTGATCCTGTATGCAACGGAGATGCAGCCGGATCAGTTTCCACCGTTTCGGGCGATCCGAAAGCCAATGGTGATTTATGATAATGATCTTGGAAATGAATATCATTGCGTTACCTTCGGTGGGGTGGAAGGAATCAGGGATTGTGTGGATTATCTGGTTTCCAGAGGCTGCCGGAATATCAAATATCTGGCCAATACCCAGAATATCTTTAATTTTCAGCAACGTCGTGCAGGATTCCGTGCAGGACTTCGGAAGAATGGCCTGCCGCTGGAGAAAGAGTCTATTTACTCGCTGGGAGAAACTACCAGTGAGGTATGTGAGGCAACACTGAAATATCTGGATACTCATGCACTGCCGGATGCCTTTATCATGGAAAATTATCAGATATCCATTGGAGTGATGCGTGCGTTACGGCAGAAGAAGATTTCGGTTCCGGAAGACATTTCTCTTCTGGGTGTGGATGAGATCCCGGATTATCTTACCGGAGATATCCTTCTTACCACACTTCGGATGGAGCATCTGGAACGTGCGCATGTAGCCATGCTTTTCCTGGAACAGGAGATGAAGGGAGCGATTTCCTGTAAATTCAAATCGTTTTCTACCTGTAAGATCATTCCGGGACAGACGGTCAAATAAAATGGAAATACAGATGAGGAGAAAATAAAATGTTATTTTTTGTAAACGATTATTGCGAGGGAGCTCATCCGGCGATCCTCCAGAAGCTTCTGGAAACCAATATGGAGAAGCTTTCCGGCTATGGCACAGACAAATACTGTGATTCTGCCAAGGAGAAGATCCGTAAAGCCTGTGGCTGCCCGGATGCAGAGGTGTTTTTCCTGGTGGGAGGAACCCAGACCAATGCCACGATCATAGGTTCTGTCCTGAACCGTTATGAAGGTGTTCTTGCGGCGCAGACCGGACACGTAAGCTGTCATGAGGCCGGAGCAATCGAGTATACAGGACATAAGGTACTGACACTTCCGGCAGAAAACGGAAAGATCAAAGCAGAAAGTATCACAGATTATGTGGAAACTTTTTATGGGGATGAAAGTCACGACCATATGGTATTTCCGGGAATGGTTTATATTTCCCATCCCACAGAGTACGGAACTCTTTATACGAAGAAAGAACTGGAAGAAATTTCAGAAGTATGCCATAAATACAATCTTCCGCTGTTTCTGGACGGAGCAAGACTTGGCTATGGCCTGGCAAGCCCGGAAACCGATGTGACACTGGAAGATATCGCCGGATACACCGATGTATTTTATATCGGCGGAACCAAGGTAGGAGCACTCTGCGGTGAGGCAGTTGTCTTTACGAAAAAAGCTCCGAAACATTTTATGACCATGGTGAAACAGCAGGGAGCCCTTCTGGCAAAAGGCCGTCTTCTGGGAATTCAGTTTGATACGCTGTTTACCGATGATCTGTATACAAAGATCAGCAAAAATGCCATTGAAACGGCTATGAAACTGAAAAAAGCCCTTCAGGAAAAAGGCTATCAGTTATATCTGGATTCTCCTACAAACCAGCAGTTTGTAGTTCTGGAAAATAAAAAGAAAGAAGAACTGGGCAAAAAAGTTCAGTTTGATTTCTGGGAGAAATATGATGAAGATCATACTGTGATCCGTTTTGCCACAAGTTGGGGAACGAAGATGGAAGATATTGATGCGTTGATTGAGCTGTTGTAACTCCTTCAGACATGAGATGAAAAACTCCGTGAAGCCTGCATGAGAGCAGACTGACACGGAGTTTTTGCTATCTGTAACTGTGTCAGATATTATAATTTTTTGCCTTTTTCCGCAGCAGCAGTAAGCGCCTCAAACACAGCACTGCGGAAACCATTCTTCTCCAGGGTACGAACTCCTTCGATAGTAGTTCCTGCCGGTGAGCAGACCATATCTTTCAGGTCACCTGGATGACGTCCGGTTTCCAGAACCATCTTCGCACTGCCAAGTACGGTCTGGGAAGCGAATTTGTAAGCCTGTTTACGGGGCATTCCCTGGCTTACAGCGGCATCTGCCATAGCTTCGATAAACATAAACACATAAGCCGGTGCACAGCCGCCTACAGCGCCTGCGGCATCCATCAGACGTTCCGGGATTACTTCGGTACAGCCGAAGCTGTCTGTGATCTTAAGGATTTCAGCCAGTTCGTCCTGAGAAACTCTTTCGTTGGCACATACGGCAGTCATGCCTTCGCCAACCTGTGCAGGAGTGTTAGGCATAAAACGGACAACTTTCAGAGGCAGACCAGCTTTTTCTTCCAGCCATGCAAGGGTCTTGCCAGGGGCGATGCCGATGATGGTGTGATCTTTGGTGAGGCTGTCGTGGACTTCACTCAGAACTTCCTCATAAAACTGAGGCTTTACGGCAAGAACGACAGTTTTTGCGGATCTGACTACTTCGTTGTTATCCAGAGTGGTCACAACGCCGAGATTTTTTTCACTGCGGGCTTTTCCCTCTGGGGTAAGGTTGGAAACGATGATCTCCTCTTTGGAAAAAATTCCCTGGCGGAGAATGCCGCCGATCATGGCAGAACCCATATTTCCGCATCCGATAAATCCAATCTTCATAATAAAATCCTCCTTAAAATCATTTATAAAAAAAGACACGCCTGACTCGCGTGCCCTCTTTGGCAATGAAAGCAGATAACGGGAATCGAACCCGCCTCCTCAGCTTGGGAAGCTGATGTTCTACCGATGAACTATATCTGCCTGCATTACTAATTATACCACCTGAAATAAGAAATACAAGTGCGATTAGCATAAATTCTGTGCATCGCGAAGCATGTTACTGAGAACGGGGTGAACAGTAATCGCTCTGCTAGCCCTGGCTCATGGTACTGTTATGATATCTGGTGGAATAAGTTACATCTTCTCCGAACCAGTCCGGCGCAGTGTAGGCATTGGCGGCTTCCTCTGTAGGAAATTCCACCTCAGCCAGAAGAACTCCCTCGTATTCTCCGTGGAACACATCCAGTTCAATAAAAAGTCCGTCTTTTTCCGGAATCACATAGCGGTCCTTGGTAATGAGGATACCGTCTGCTTTAGGCTTCAGATGCTCATAGGCTTCAGCGGTGAGCGGAAGATTATATTCTTCACGGCTCATGAGACCCTTGGATTTGTAAGTAAGAAAATAGTCATCATCCTGCCGGCGGATGCGGACGACAGGGGAAGTGCAAAGATACCCCTGCTCGATCCTGTGGCAGGGATAAGAAGCCAGATCCTGCGGAAGGTCATCCTTCCGGATCAGAAATTTACGTTCGATCTCCATATAAAAAACCTCCGGATTTGTGAAATGAAAAGATATTATGTTCAGTCTACAGGAAAAAAACAGGATTTGCAATGGCATATCTGTTGAAATTTCTTGACATTTTCAGATAGAAAAAGCATTATGGAAGGGAATGGGGAATACAGAAAATATTTATGGATTTTATAAAAGAAAGGATGAACAGGATCATGAGTAAAGTATATATTTTTTTCGCAGATGGTTTTGAAGATATTGAAGGACTGACCGTGGTAGATCTGATGAGAAGAGCCGGGATCGACATCCAGACAGTATCTATCAAAGAGACAAAAGAGATCAGAACCTCTCATGGGATCGATCTTCTTACAGACCGTACCTTTGGAGAATGTGATTTTTCTGATGCGGATATGCTTGTAATTCCGGGAGGAATGCCGGGAACAAAATATCTGGAGAAATATAAACCGCTGACTGAGCTTCTGACAGATTTCTATCAGAATGGCGGCAAGGTAGCAGCTATCTGTGCGGCACCAGGTATATTCGAGAGACTTGGATTCCTGAAAGGCAGAAATGCTACATCGTACCCATCTGTTATGGAACAGCTTAAAAGTGCCAGAACATCTCTGGAGCCTGTAGTGGTAGATGGAAATGTAACTACCAGCAGAGGCCTTGGAACAGCCATCGATTTCAGCCTTTCCCTGATCGGACAGCTGGAGGGAAGCGCAAAGGCAGAAGAGATCGCTGAATCGGTGGTGTATGTAAGAGCATGAAAAAAGAGATGAAACAGGTCCTGTGGGTAGTGGCGCTTTTTGTTATACTGATGACAGCCACAGGAAATTTGGTGTCAGCTGCCGGCTTTGACTGGTCGGATGATACATTCGGGAATGCTTGCAAAAAAGTGTATTCCGTATCTTTCAGGTCAGGCGGAGGAGCCTCCTCTGCTATATATAAAAAATTGGAAAATGCAAATAAAAATGCAAAAAACAATATAATTCTCCGATATTAACAAATAAAAAGATGCAATTTTATGCAAAAATATTGGAAAAGTATGTTGACACATTGGAAAAACCAATATATAATCAGACTCAAGAAATGAGGCAAGCAAAAACGAAAAATAATGGAGGAAGTAATGTGGATGAACCTATTTTGAAAATGCAGGGAATTGAAAAAAGGTTTCCAGGGGTTATAGCACTTCATAATGCTTCATTGAATGTACGGAAAGGTCAGATTATGGCTTTGCTGGGTGAAAATGGAGCCGGTAAAAGTACATTGATGAAGGTTTTGA
>ERZ824488.1130-NODE-1130-length-31354-cov-11.321767_pt1 | contig 31354 bp, 22 predicted proteins | sample MGYA00519936_ERZ824488 | MGnify/ENA primary metagenome ERZ824488 (study PRJEB31778, sample SAMEA3449153) | human gut metagenome | biome: human gut; feature: human-associated habitat; material: faeces | place: United Kingdom | collected 2010/2012 ... | reverse complement strand
TTCCGAGCGTTTACGGCGCCTGTTTGGCGCATCGCCCTTTGGAAACCTTCGGGCAAAAACATTTGGTTTTATTCTTGAAATATCGATATTGTTAGCTTGGCACCCCCACGATTCCGATGGATTCGCGCGCCTTCGTCCAGTTTTTAACGCATCGCGTTTCTCCGCGCTTCTTCTTCATAAAATTCGCCCGTTTTTTATCTATTCTGCACATTTTATCTTGACACTCCCCGCCAAATTACCGTATAATTGTAAAAAATGTGTATCGTTTTTGAAAAATCCGTGTCAACAAAAGGAGGATGTATTCCATGAAACGAATTCTGCCCCTGATTCTGGCCGCCGCGATGACGCTGACCGCCGGCACGGCCGCGCTGGCCGACAACGTGAGCGACGCGCTGGAAAAGGCCGCGACGATGACCAACGACGAGCTCTACGCCAAGGCGCAGGAAGAGATGGCCGCGGGCGCGCAGCTCAACTTCTATTCCACCACGTCCTTCGCCGAGAAGGCCGCCGCGAACTTCATGCGCGCCTACCCCGCGCTGGATGGCAAGGTGGTCTACGCCGAAATCGACGACGGCGAATCCTACACCATCCTGACCAACACCATCGGCTCCGGCGTGAAGGATTCCGCCGACATGGCGCTCACGCAGAACGGCGCGGATCTCAAGACCTATCTGCTGGACGACGGCCTGAGCTACGCCTACTTCCCGAAGGCGCTTGAAAGCGTCGTGGCCGAGCAGTACCGCGAGCCTGCGGTCGTCACGTTCGTCAACTCGCTGCTCATTTACAACAACACCGCCGGCAGCGTCGGCCTGACCAACGTTTGGGAGCTGACCGAGGCCAAGTGGAAGGACAAGGTCTTCTTCAAAGACCCGACCAACGAGACCGTCAACATCAACTTCCTGATTATGTTGACCAGCCCGGAATGGAACGAGAAGCTCGAAAAGGCTTACGAGAGCTATTACGGCAAGGCATGGGAGAAGGGCGAGTTTGAATCCGCCGCCTACGAGTGGATCGCGGGCTTCCTTTCCAACGTGAACTACACCTACACCTCCGCCTCCAAGATGGCGACGGGCATTGCCTCCGGCGCGGCGGGCAACATGGGTCTGTTCGTGTTCTCCAAGCTGCGCAAGGTGGATGAAGCCGACCGCGGCAAGCTGACCGTCGTGCAGTTTGAAAACGACGTGGACTGCTTCTCCGGCCTGATGTACCCGATCTACGCGACCGTGTGCAAGGACACCGAATGCCCCTACACCTGCGCGCTGTTCATCAACTATCTGCTCAGCGAGGACGGCTTCGCGGGCGAAAAGAGCTGGAATTCCAACCAGGGCTACTATTCCCCGAACACCTCCATCAAGAAGCCGGAAGGCCTGATGGATGAGCCGTTCGAGTATTGGCAGGATAAGCTGGTGCTTGAAGATATGGATTACCTCTACGAGCACTACATCGACGTGTATGAGTTCATCGCGACCCGCGTTGGCTGATCGCAGTCCTGCATAACAAAATCATGTTGAACAGGGTGAGGTTAGCACTCACCCTGTTTTCTTCAAAGCGGAGGAAAAACGATGGTTCATACGCGCGATTTACGGCACGAGCCCTGGCGCTACCGGCTTCGGGCGTTCGTCTCCAAACCGGCCAACCTGCTGCTTGTCTTCTTTCTGATCGTGCTGGTGCTGCTCAGCCTGATGCCGATGGCGACGATGCTGAGCAACATGTTCACCGTGCACGTCGGCACGGAAAAGAAGCTGCTGCGCCTGCCGGTCGGCTCCACCACGCTCCGGCATTTCCAAAAGCTCTTCGCCGGGGACGATTGGAGTCAGGTCAACTTCTGGCAGCCGCTCTGCAATTCGCTGATTGTCGCGCTCGGCTCGGGCATTCTGGGCATCGCGGTGGGCGGCACGGTCGCGTGGTTCATCACGCGATCCGACCTCAAGTGCAAAAAGTTCATCTCGGCGGTCTTCGTCTTCCCCTACATGATGCCCGCGTGGACGCTCGCCCTGTTCTGGACGAACATGTTCCAAAACAGCCGGGTCGGCGGCGGCAACATCGGCATGGTGGAATCCATCTTCGGCGTATGCATGCCGGAGTGGTTCGTCTACGGCCTGTTCCCGATGATTATCGTCACGGGGCTGCATTATTCCCCGTTCGCGTACCTGCTCATCGGCGGCATCCTCAAAAACATGGACGCGACGCTCGAGGAGAGCGCGACGATCCTCAAGGCCAGCCGCGCGACGATCATCCGCCGCGTGACCATCCCGATCGTCATGCCCGCCATCCTCTCGACCTTCCTGCTGATCTTCTCCAGCGGCTTCAGCTCCTACACCGTACCGGTGTTCCTCGGCTCGGCGGTCAAGTGCTACACGCTCTCCACCAAGATGCGCGCGCTGATTCAGGCGGGCTATCAGGGGCAGGGCTACATCATCGCGTTTGTCTCCATCCTGCTGGGCTGCCTGATTCTGGGCGTCAACCAGCGCTTCACCGGCAAGCGCAAATCCTTCACCACCGTCACCGGCAAGAGCGGCCAGGTTTCGCTGGTCAAGCTGCACAAGGCCAACTGGCCCATCAGCATACTGCTGATCGTCTTCACGGCGTTCTTCGCCATCATGCCGCTGATCTCCTTCGCGCTGGAATCCGTCATCCGTCAGCCCGGCAATTACAGCCCGAGCAACATGACGCTCCACTTCTGGATCGGCACGGAGGATTCGGCCTATGAAACCGGCATGATCGCCGGCATCCTGCTCAACACGACGATGTGGAGCGCGCTGCTGCGTCAGGTGCTGCTGGCGCTGGTCGTCTCCGCGATTGTCGGCACCTGCGGCATGCTCATCGGCTATGCCTGCGTGCGCCGCCGCGGCAGCAGGCTCTCCCGCATCGTGGAAAGCCTCGCGTTCTTCCCGTATCTCATGCCCGCGATGGCGTTCGCGACCATTTACCTCGCCGTCGCCACATCCGCGAATTTCAAATTCCTCTACGGCACTTTCGGCGTGCTGGTGCTGGTGGCCTCCATCAAGTTCCTGCCGTTCGCTTCCCGCAGCGGCGTGAACAGCATGATGCAGATCGCCCCGGAAATCGAGGAAGCCGCCGTCATCTTCGGCGTGCCGTGGCGCACGCGCATGACCCGCATCCTCTTCCCGATTCAAAAGAGCAGCATCATCTCCGGCTATCTGCTGCCGGTGATTTCCGTGATGCGCGAGGTCGCGCTGTTCACCCTGCTGGTGCCCTACGCGCGCTACCTGCTGACCACGATGCTCTTCTCCTTCAACGAAACGGGCTACGCGCAATACGGCAGCGCCGTCACGCTGCTGATTATCCTGATTATCATTCTCATCAACTTTGTCACCAACAAGCTGACGGGCGCATCCTTTGACAAAGGCATCGGAGGCTGACATCATGCCGGAAATTATTTTGCAACACGTCACCAAGCGCTTTGACAAATTCGTCGCCGTGCAGGATCTGGATTTGCAGATTCAGGATCGCGGCTTCATCACCCTGCTCGGCCCCTCCGGCTGCGGCAAAACGACCACCCTGCGCATGATCGCCGGGCTTGAAACGCCGACCAGCGGCCGGATTCTGATCGACGGCGTGCCGGTTTTCGATTCCGAAAAGGGCATCAACCTGCCGCCGAACAAGCGCGACATCGGCTTTCTGTTCCAAAACTACGCGCTCTGGCCGCACATGACGGTGTATGAAAACATCGCCTTCGGTCTGGAGATGCTCAAGTGGGATAAGGCGCGCATCCGCAAGCGCGTGGACGAGCTGCTCGCCCTGCTCAAGATCGAGCAGTTTGAAAAGCGCTACCCCGCCGAGCTTTCCGGCGGCCAGCAGCAGCGCGTCGCCATCGCCCGCACCCTCGCGCCCAGCCCGAAGGTGCTCTTCATGGATGAGCCGCTGAGCAACCTGGACGCGAAGCTGCGTCAGGAGATGCGCACCGAGCTCAAGCGCCTGCACTCGGATACCAACAGCACCTTCGTCTACGTCACGCACGACCAGCTTGAAGCCATGACCCTCTCCACCAAGGTCTGCCTGATGGACACGGGCGTTTTGCAGCAGTACGCGCCGCCGCTGGAGATCTACGGCCATCCGGCGAACCTGTTTGTCGCGGAATTTGTCGGCAACCCGACGATGAACTTCATCCCCGCGACGGTGAAGGCCGCCAACGGAAACCGCGCGTCGCTCTCCCTGCTGGGGCACGACGCGACCTTCACCGCCAAAGCGCCGCTGGGCGAATTGACGGGCAGCGCCGTTCTCGGCGTTCGGCCGGAATTTCTGCCGATTGTGCAGGGCGGGCCGCTGCGCGGCAAGACCTATTCCACCCTGCCCGCCGGCATGGAAACGACGGTCAAGCTCTCCTGCGGCGGTACGATGCTCACCAGCGTCGTCTTCGGCTGCGTGGATTACGCCGTGGATACCGAGCTGCCGCTGAACATCGTCGGCGACAACATCGCCCTGTTCGATCAGGCCAGCGGCCAGAGCGTCGGCTTCGGCAGCGTGACCTTCTGATTTTCGCGGCGCGCACGGACGGTTTTACGAAATTCCCCATAGTACGTCAAAATTCCCCCGTTCGGTCGGAACACGTTCCGCCGGACAGGGGATTTTCTTCGCCTTTATGTTTTCTACGCTCGGTTCGCCGTGTATACGCCCGCCACGATCACCGCCGCGCCGACGATCTGCCCGATATGCAGCGGCTCGCCCAGCGCCAGCGCTCCGGCCAAAATCGAAACGATGGTCGATACGCCGATGAACGACGACGTTTTGTTCACGCCGATTTTCGCAATCGCCGCGTTGGAGAGGAAAAACGCCGCCACCGAACAGCCCACGCCCTGATAGAGCACCGCCGTCCGGAACGCCCCGTTTTTCACCGGCAGCGTCAGCAGCGCCGTCAGCGCGCCGTGCGCCGCCGCCTCGCCCAGCGCCAGCAGACCGTAAAACGCCGCGCCGGAAAGCAGCATGGCGTAGGTGATCTCCGCGCCCGTGTAATCCGACGCGAGATCGACGAACACGCTGTACAGCGCATAGGCCGCGACCGCCAGCATCAGCGCGGCGTAACCCGCAGGCGACAGGCTCGACGAAATGCCGACCGCAATCACCGTCGTCATCACGCCCAGAAACGTGATCGAAATGCCGACGACCTGACGGCGCGTGGGCTTCTTTTTAAGAATGACGGCGGAAGCCAGCAGCGACAGCGCCGGTACGCAGGCCAGAAACACGCCGCTCTCCGTCACCGTCGTCTCGCGAATGCCCACCGTTTCGCCGATGAAATACAGGCACGGGCAAAACAGCGCCACGCGCAGCAGCGGCCAAAGCCGCCTGCCCCTCAGCCGGATCTTGACAAGCCCCAGCGCCACGCACAGGCTCATCACCGCCAGCGCGACGATAAACCGCCAGCCCAGCAGCGCAAGGGCGCTCGCCGCGTCCGCCGTCCGCTTGGTGAACAAATAGCTCAGGCCATAGAGCACCTCGCAGCCCAGCGCGCACAGGCCGCCGCTCAAAGCTCGATTTTCTTTCATCCCTTTATACCCTTGTCCGAAGCAGCTTCATGCGGCCAGTCAGCGCGTAATCGCCCAGCCCCGCGGGCAGGAAGACGCTCTGCCCCTTCTTCACGGGATACGTTTCGCCGCCGTGCCTGATCGCGCCTTCGCCCGCCAAAACCAGCAGCGAAACGAAGCTCTCCGGCGACACGCTGTCCGCCATCTCGCCCTCCACCGTGCGCGTTTCCGTCGTAAACTTGTCACAGGAAAACAGCGGCTGAACCCGCCCGCCCGAGACGGCGCGCTCCGGTTCGGTCGGGCCGACGGGGTCTTTCGGCGGTTCGCGGCGGGCGACGGCCAGCGCCTTGTCGATATGCAAATCGCGCGGCCTGCCGTCCGCGCCGACGCGGCCGTAATCGTAGACGCGATAGGTCAGGTTGGAGCTTTGCTGCACTTCGGCCACCATCAGCCCCGCGCCGATGGCGTGCACCGTGCCCGCCGGGATGAAGAAGCAATCGCCCGTCTTCGCCGGAACCCAGCTCAGCAGCTCGGTCAGGGTGTTGTTTTCAATCGCGGCGCGCATCTCCGCCAGCGACGTTTCGCGCTTAAAGCCGTAATAGATGCCCGCGCCCTCGCTCGCGTCGAGCACGAGCCACATTTCGCTCTTTCCCAGCGAATGTTCGAATTCCCGCGCGTATGCGTCGTCGGGGTGCACCTGCACGGAGAGCGGCCCAGCCGCGTCGATCAGCTTAATCAGCAGCGGAAACGCCCCGGCGTTCTGCGCCTTTGTGCCCGCGTCCTGCGGGTGCTCGGCGAGATACTCCCCAAGCGTCCGCCCGGCGTATGCGCCCCCCGCGATGACGGACGGCCCGGCCTCGTGGCAGCTCAGCTCCCAGCTTTCCGCCAGCGGGGTCATGTCCGTCCGCTTGCCCCAATCGCGCTTGAGGCGGTTTCCGCCCCAGATATAATCCTTAAACGCGGGGCTGAGCAGCAAGGGGCGTCTGCCCTGCGCGTCACAAATGTTTGACACGGCGATCCTCCCATGTTCTTTGTCCGATACGTCAAAAAGGGGGCTGCCAAGCCAACAACACCGATATTTCAAGAGTAAAACTAAGTATTTGCGCCCGAAGGTTTCCAAAGAGGTTTTCGGCTGTTGCCGTCAGTGGCGGAAACAAACAGCAGAAAACGGAAAGCCCTTTGGTGGGGCGATGGGGCAAAGCCCCATATCCAAAAAATGCTTAGACATTTGTTTCTTGAGATGTTCGGTTTAAGCTTGACAGCCCCGCTTCTTACGCCTTATTTCTGAACGAAATCCTCGGCAACCTCGACGATGTGATCCGCGCAGAGGCCGAACTGGCGCAGCACTTCCCACGCCGGGCCGGAATGGCCGAACTCGTCGTTCACGCCGATGCGGCGCATCGCCGTCGGGCACTTCTCCGCCAGCACCGCCGCGACGGCCTCGCCCAGACCGCCGATGATGCTGTGCTCCTCGCAGGTGATGACCTTGCCGCAGGCCTTCGCCGCCTCGATGACGATTTCCTCGTCGAGCGGCTTGATGGTGCAGATGTTGATGACGCGGGCGTGGATTCCCTTTTCCGCCAGCGTCTTCGCCGCCATGAGCGCCTCGTTGACCATCAGGCCGGTCGCGATGATCGCCACGTCGCTGCCCTCGGTCAGCGTCTCGCCCTTGCCGATCTCAAAGCGATAGTTTTTCTCATCGTGGAACACCGGAATCGCCAGACGGCCGAAACGCAGGTACACCGGGCCGTCGTAGGCGTAGGCCGCCTTGACCGCCGCGCGCGCCTCCACGTCGTCCGCCGGGCAGAGCACGACCATGCCGGGGATGGCGCGCATCAGCGCGAAATCCTCGCAGCACTGGTGGGAAGCGCCGTCCTCGCCGACGGAAATGCCGCCGTGCGTCGCGCCGATCTTCACGTTCAGATGCGGATAGCCCACGGAATTGCGCACCTGCTCAAATGCGCGCCCCGCCGCGAACATCGCAAACGAGGACGCGAACGGAACCAGCCCCATCGTGGACAGACCTGCCGCGACGGCGATCATGTTCTCCTCGGCAATGCCGCAGTCAAAATGGCGATCCGGAAAGGCCTTGCGGAACATGCCCGTCTTCGTGGCGGCCGCCAGATCGGCGTCCAGCACGACGAGGTTGCTGTGTTCGCCGCCCAGCTCGACCAGCGCCTTGCCGTAGCTCTCGCGGGTCGCGATCTTCTTCACTTCGCTCATGTTCACGCCTCCAATTCCGCCATCGCGGCGCGCAGCTCGCCCATGGCCACTTCATATTCCGCGTCGTTGGGCGCTTTGCCGTGCCAATCGACGCTGTTTTCCATATAGCTGACGCCCTTGCCCTTGGTGGTATGCATCAGGATGGCCGTCGGCTTGCCCGTGCAGGCGCGGAACGCGGCAAACGCGCTTTCGATCTGGTCAAAGTCGTGGCCGTCGATGGTGACGACGTTGAAGCCGAACGCCTCCATCTTCGCATCGACCGGCGCGCTGTTCATCACCTTCTCCGTCGGGCCGTCGATCTGCAAACCGTTGATGTCGATGATGACGCACAGGTTATCCAGCTTGAAGTGCGCGGCGAACATGAAGGCCTCCCAGACCTGACCTTCCTCGATTTCACCGTCGCCCAGCAGGGTATAGACGTTGACGTCTTCATTCAGGTATTTCGCGCCCTTGGCCATGCCCGCCGCGCAGGAAACCCCCTGCCCCAGCGAGCCGGTGCTCATATCCACGCCCGGAACGAGGTTCATGTTCGGGTGCCCCTGCAGATAGCTGTCCGCGTGGCGCAGCGTCGGCAGGTCGCTCACCGGGAAGAATCCGCGGTAGGCCAGCGCGCTGTAAAGCCCCGGCGCGGTATGCCCCTTGGAGAGCACAAAGCGGTCGCGGCTCTCCATCTTCGGCTGCTTGGGGTCGATGCGCAGCTCCCTGTTATACAGATAAGCGAACATCTCCGCCGCGGAAAGGCTTCCGCCCGGATGACCCGCCTTCGCGCCGTGCGTCGATTCGATAATTCCCATGCGGATTTGGCAGGCCGCAATCGCGAGCTGCTTCTTTTCCTGATTGGTCATAATACCCTCCCTGATTCTTGTTCCGCCTGTTTTTAGACACTGGTTTCTATTTTATTTCATTCCCGGCAAATCGTCAAGTATCCGCCGCCCGGTATAACAGCCCCAATCGCCTGTTCCCGGCATATTTTCCCCCTTCGGGGGGAGAATGGCTTTTTGTCTACAGTCTGCACAGCGCGGGGCGCTGATTATCCATCCAGAACCATCATATAGCTTTGCGCGTTCAGCGTCAAGCGGTATTCGCGTTTTTTCCTGTCACTGACCGATCTTTTTGAAAAAAGGAAATTCCCTTTCCGGCCGCGAATATACACCCTATCACTTCCCGCTTGGCGGGCGAAAGGAGCAATCGTCATGGATGCAATCAGTGAAGGGCTTCGCAAGCTGATTTTAGCCGGAATCGGCGCCGTCGCCGCGACAAAAGAAAAATCCGAGGTCATCCTGGATGAGCTGGTCAAAAAGGGCGAGCTGACCGTTGAGCAGGGCAAGGTGCTCAACGAGGAGCTCAAGCACAACATCAAGGACGCGATTCGTGAAAACGTGACGCTGCACGTCGTCACGCCGGAAGACAATCGCGGCGAGGCGGACGGCGATGAAACCGACGATACCGCCGATTTCGTTCTGGACGCGGTGGACAGCCTGACGGACGAGCAGCTTTCCGCGCTCAAGGCGCGCATCGCCGAACGCGAAAAGGAAAGCGCCGCCGGCGCGCCGCAGGCCGACGGCGAAAAAGAGACGGATGAAAAAAAGACGGACGAAGAAAAGACAGAGGAATGACCCATGCCCGCACGACATGAAAACCGAAGCGAAAACCGCCAGCGCCTGATGGAAATCGTGGAGGTCGTCCGCCGCCACGAGATCATCAAAGGGCTGACCCCCGAAAAGCTCTGCGCCATCATCGAGGAGCTGGGGCCGACGTTCATCAAGCTCGGCCAGATTCTCTCCATGCGCTCGGATATTCTGCCCAAGGAATACTGCGAGGCGCTCAAAAAGCTGCGCAGCAGCGTCGCGCCGATGCCCTACGAGCAGGTCGTTTCCATTGTGGAACGTTCGTATGGCCGCCCGCTCGGCGAGGTCTTTTCCGCCTTTGACGAGCAGGCGCTGGGCAGCGCCTCCATCGCGCAGGCGCACGCCGCCGTGCTTTGCAGCGGCGAAAGCGTCGTCGTCAAGGTGCAGCGCGACGGCATCCACGACGTGATGAACCGGGATATCCTGCTGCTCAAGCGCGCCTGCAAGATGCTCGAATACACCCCCGCCAGCGGTCTGGTCAACTTCAATCAGGTGCTGGATGAGATGTGGGTCGTCGCGCAGGAGGAAATGAATTTTCTGACCGAGGCGACCAACCTTGAGCGCTTCCGCGCCCTCAACGCGGACGTGGCGTTCGTCACCTCCCCGATGCTCTACCGCGAATGGACCACGACGCACGTGCTGGTGATGGAGCGCATCGACGGCGTCGCCATCGACGACCGCGAGGCGCTGCTGGCGGGCGGCTACGACCCGGCGGAAATCGGCGCAAAGCTGGCGGATAACTACGTTCGGCAGATCATGGAGGACGGCTTTTTCCACGCCGATCCGCACCCCGGCAACCTGCGCGTGCGCGACGGCAAAATCGTCTGGCTGGATATGGGCATGATGGGCACGCTGACCGAGCGGGAGCGCAAGCTCGTCGGTCAGGCCGTCAGCGGCGTGGCGCGCGGCGACGTCGGCCTCTGCCGCGACGCGGTGCTGGGGCTGGGCGAATTTCGCGGCAAGACGGACAAGCGCCAGCTCTACCGCGACATCGAGGGGCTGCTGGATCAATACGGTACAGCCGATCTGGGCAGCATGGATCTGGCGAAGGTCTTTGAGGATCTGACCGACGTGATGAAGCGCAACGGCATTTCCATGCCGAGCAGCCTGACGATGCTCGCGCGCGGCCTTGCGACCATCGAGGGCGTCGTCGCCGACCTCAGCCCGGAGATCAACGTGATGAACGTCGTCACCGCGCGAATGGGCAGCCAGCTCCTGCACAGCATCGACTGGCGCGGGGAAATCGTCCGAGACGCGCAGGCGGTCTACGCCAGCGCGCACAAGTCGCTGGAAATCCCCTCGCTGATGGCCGATATTCTGCGCACGGGGCTGAAAGGCGAGGCCAATCTGGGCGTCGAGCACCACGTCGGGGACGACATGGCGCGCCTCATGCAGGATATCGTTTTGAAGCTCTGCGCCGCGCTCGTCGCCGCCGCCCTGCTCGTCTGCGGCGCGCTGCTGCGCGACGTCGCCCCGCTGGCGGGCGGTCTGTCGTGGCTCACCGTCTTCTGCTTCCTCCTCAGCGCCGCCCTGCTCGGGTGGGCGTTCGTGTGGAAGGATCAAAAAAAATAACGCGCCGGGGCTCTTCCCGCGCGGCATACAAACGCCCATGCCGTTTTGCCCGGCATGGGCGTCGCTTTAGGGTTCATCCATCAGCGCACATTCGACCCGGCTCAGGCGCTGCGCCGCCTGCTCGCAGAAGGCCTGAAGCCCGCTCTGCCTCGCCGTTTCCGGCAGGGCGACGTATTCCTTGAGGAACGTCACCATGCCGCCCGCCTCGCTTTTCAGTCTGCCAAAGCGCTTCTGCTCGTCGTCCAGCGCGATGCGCAGCATGTCGCAGCGCGCGCCGAGCCTGTCCGCCCTGCGCTGCGCGCCGCCGTCGTCCGCGGGCTTTTCCAGCGCGCGCGCCAGCAGATAATCCAGCGATTCGAACAGCTGGCCGATGTGCGCGTCGCCGCTTTCCTGCGCGCGGTTTTTGAGCGCCGCAAGCTCCGCGCCGCCCGCCTCCTGCGCGTAAGGGCTGATAAAAGCGCGCCCCTGCTCGTTCAGGCGATCCATGACGCGGCGGACGATTTCCGGCCTCGTGCGCACCGTGGAGCGATACTTGTTCTGGTAGCGGAGCATGCGCGTCCTGTCGCCGTCCGCCATCTGGCGCACGCAGGCGCGCACGCTCACGCCCTGCGCCCTCGCGGTCAGCACCTGCTCGACCAGCCGCTCGACCTCTTCCGGCGAAAAGGTTTCAAACGGCGTGGCTCGCGCGCCGTCCTCCCCCTGCGCCGCGCGCACCTGCGCGTAGTAAAAATTGCGGATGCTGTTGGGCTTGCGCCCGAGCTGGCGGCTCATGCGCTCAAACACGCTGCGCAGGGATTCGCCGCTCCGCTCCGCCGCCTCGACGCTCTGCTGCAAGGCGTCGATCTCCTGCTTCTGCCAGCCGCCGTGCGGCCCGCGTATGGGTCGTGCCGCCTGCAAGGTAGCCTCCATTCTGCCTGTTCCCTCCTTTTTGTTTTCGCGCGTCCGCGCAGACGTAGGGTTCGCATGAATGCAGTATTTTATACGGCACGCGGCTTCACCCGTTCCCCGTCAGGGCCGTCCGTCTCTTCGTTTGTCGCTATCAGTGTATGAACATCCGCCCCCGCGCATGACGCGCCCATTGCCTAAGCGGGAAATTTGCGATATAATATGAAATCAATGGATGGGTTTCGGGAAGAAAAGCCTCGCCCGGCTCGTTTTTGTTTTGAGAAGATTTTCCCCACATTTGGAGGACAGTATGAAAAAATGGATCGGTCTGCTCGCCCTGCTGATGCTCGCGTTCGTCTGCGCGACGGCGCTGGGCGAAACCAATACGCAGGTCAAGCACTATCTGATGCTCGGCGAGGACGGTTACGCGGAGCATGTCACGGACGACGCGCGAACGGATACCATCGTCCTCGTGTCGCTGGACACGAAATACAACCGCGTCATCCTCACCTCGATCCTGCGCGACAGCAAGATCAACAACCCGCGCGGCAACGAGACGAAGATCAACCTGCTCTATAAAAACCACGGGTTCAGCGGCATCATCTCCTGTCTGGAGCGCGAATTGGATATTCAAATCGAGGGCGCGATTCTGGTCAACTTTGAAAACGTGAAGCCGGTGATCGACGCGCTGGGCGGCGTGGATATCGAAATCGACCAAAACGAGTATCTGGCCATCCGCAGCATCCTGCTGGGCAAGGACCCGAACATGCCGGACGGCCCCGGTCTGGTGCACATGACCGGCCGCATCGCGCTGGCCTACATGCGCACGCGCTCGACCGGCTCCGGCGGCGACTTCGCCCGAACCGAGCGGCAGCGCAAGGTCGTCAGCCAGCTTTTTGACAAATGCCGCGATCTGTCGCTGATGGAGCTGGTCGGGCTGTACAACAGCGTCTCCTCGGGCATGAAGATGAGCCTCTCGGCGATGGATATCCTCAGCGTCCTCTCGCAGGGCTATGCGCTGATGACCTCCGGCGCGGATTTTGTGGAATACCGTATTCCGCAGGATGGGACGTATTCCTACGGTCAGGTCGGCTCTTCCTCCGTGCTGGACGTCCGCTGGAAGACCAACCGCACCCGCTTTCACGCGCTGCTGGATAACGAGCCGTAACACACAAGGAGCGAAACCATGCTGAAACACTTCACCGCCGCGCTCGCGGCGCTCTTCTTCCTCTTCCCCCTTTCGGCGGTCGGCGAATCGCTCGATCTTTCCCAGCTCGGCGCCATTGAGGAGGCCGAGCATTGGGAGGAGCGCGCGTGGTATCAGCGCGAGGACGGCAGCGACTGGCGCGTGCAGGACGACGGTTCCGTGATCGTCACGCTCTCGGCGACGGGCGACGTGACCATCGGCGGAGACACGCGCAAGCGCGGCCAAAGCATCTTTGACAAGCAGCTCGCGCAGGAACCGCTGGGGCTGGATTTCCCGCTCTCCAACGTCAAAAGCATCTTCGAGGCCGACGACCTCACGCTCGTCAATTTCGAGGGCACGCTGACCAACACCAAGAGCGCCACGAAGAACACCTATTCCTTCGCCGCGCCGCCGGAGTATGTGCAGGTGCTGACCTCCGCGAGCGTGGAGGCCGTCAGTCTGGAAAACAACCACGTGATGGATCACGGCAAGGCGGGCTATCAGGATACCTGCGACACGCTTTCCGCCGCCGGCGTCGCCTACAGCGGCCACCTCGGCGCGTCCACGTTCACGACGGAAACGGGCGTGAAGATCGGCATGCTGGCCTATCAGACCTTCAACGGCAACTATAAAAACATCTACGCCGCCATTGAGGGCGACATCAAGGCGCTGCGCGACGCGGGCTGCGCGCTGGTTGTCGTCTCCTACCACTGGGGCGAGGAAAAGGATTACGTGCCCAACGAGCGTCAGGTGCCGCTGGGGCGCGCGACCATCGACGCGGGCGCGGATCTGGTCATCGGCCACCACAGCCACCGCATGAACCCGATTGAGGTATACAAGGGCAAATACATCTGCTATTCGCTGGGCAATTTCTCGTTCGCGGGCAACGGCAGGCCGGACGACATGGATACCTACATCTTCCAGCAGCGTTTCCGCGTCTATCCGGATGGCACGGCGGAAAACGCGGACATGCGCATCATCCCCTGTTCGATCTCCTCGCAGGAAAACGTCAACGATTTCAAGCCCACGCCGAAGGACGCGGACGGCGCGGCGGCGCTGCTGGCGCGGCTTGACAAGCTGAACGCCCAGTTTGAAAAGGCGTTTGCCAAGACGGGCGTGACCGCCGTTTCGCCGTATCCGACGGCTTGGACCTACGCCTACTAAACGACATACAGAAACAGGCGCATGATTGCGCTCCCTGACAGGGAGACGGATCATGCGCCTGCTTTTTGTTCAATTTCTGTATCGCTCAAACGGAATATAGGTCGTAAAACAGACCGGATTGCCGTGATCGTCCGTGCCGCGGAGCATCCAGCCTTCGCCGATGCTCTGCCTGTCCGCCGTGCGTCCGCAGCTGAGCCGCCGCATCTCCCGCCCGCCGATATAGCTGGGTCTGCCGCCGTTTCTCTCGCCGAAAACATCCACGGTCGTGGCGTAAATATCCGTCTTGCCGCTCTTGTAAAAGCGAACGCACGTCAATTCGGAAACCGTCACGCCGACGCCGTTTTCCTCCCGGATAAAGAGGTTGTATTCCCAGACGGGCGTGGATTCCGCCGTCTGCTGCTTGACCGCGACGGGAAGCGCCGCCTTGGTGTAAATGCGGATAAACGCCTGATCGGGCACGTCGGCCGCTTCCTGTTGAAACCATTCCACCGTGTAGCCGCTTCTCCGGCCGGGCGACGGCAGCAGCGCCAGCCCCAGCGCGAGCGCAAGCGCCGCGGCCGCAGCGGCCGCCAGCCACAGGCGCAGGCGGCGCGCCTTTCCTTCATCCCGCTGACGCGCCGGTTCTTCGGGCGGCGCTTCCGCCGTGGTTTCCTCCGCCCGGACGATTTCCATTCCGAGCTCCTGCGAAAGGCGCACCAGCGTTTGGTAATCCGGCTCGGTTTTCCCGGTTTCCCAAAGTTAAGGATATGGATACAGGTTAATCAATTTTGCCGATAAAGCGGTAGTAAATCTCAATCTCTTGCTCTCGCATACCGTCCTCGCCTTTAGTGGCCTCATGAATCACAATCTTCTCAATCAAGGTATTGAGAAGTTCAGCGGTCAGTTCCGTGGGATTGGCGTACTGCTTGATGAGAGCGACCCATTTTTCGGCATCCAGGGCAGTTTGCTGCTCTGCGGACAGCTCCGCTTGCAAGCGGCTGATCTTTTCCTCCAGCTCCAGCTGTTCTGCTTGGTACTTTTGGGTCAGCAGATTGAAGTTATACTCGGTGATGCGTCCGGCAGACCAGTCCTCATACATTCGGACGAATTTTCCATCCACTTCTGCCTTGCGCTTTTCTGCCCGTTTCAGCTCGGATTCCTGACGCTTGGCGGCAGTCATGCGTTCCCGGTCACCATTTTTCAAAATCTGCTGCAAGAGCTTTTCTTCGCTCAGCTGCGCCCGATGGGACCAATACTGGATTCTGGACAGCACATAGACATAGAGCGTGTCATAGCGAATATAATGCGCCGAGCATTGTGTTCCCATCTGTCCGTACTGGCTGCAAGTGAAATGGCTGTACGGCGTTTTGTTCTGCCGGTTCGTGCCGAAGCGCATAGACCAGCCACAATCTGCACATTTTACAAGACCGGCGAAAATCTGCGTTGTGGCATCCTTCTGCTGCCGCCTGCGGCTGGCGATCTGCTTTTGTACCTGCTCAAACACATCCCGGCTAATGATCGCCTCATGGGTATTTTCCACCCGAATCCATTCTTCTTTCGGCTTGCGCACCTTTTTCTTGTTTTTATAAGAGATATTGGTTTGCTTATTGTGTACGCTGTTGCCGATGTAGGTTTCATCTTGCAGGATGCTTTTGACCTGAGCAATCGTCCATGCATACGATTTTTCTTCCGGCGCATTGGCATAGATATTGGCGAAAGTTCCATACCGCTGATAATTGAGCCAGCCCGCAGTCGGGACTTTCTCTGCAATCAGGGCCTTGGTGATCTTCGCCGCACCTGCTCCATGAAGTGCAAGGTCAAAGATTTTCTCGATGATCCAGCGGGTTTCTTCGTCTATGGCCAAAGTATTTTTGATTTCGGGATGGCGGATGTATCCCAGCGGCGCATAGGCAAAAGTGCGTTCTCCGGCAGCAAATTTGGCACGGAGCGCCGTTTTCACCTTGCGGCTGGTATCCTTTGCGAACCATTCGTTGAAAAGGTTCTTGAACGGCACAAAATCCGAAAGTCCTTTTTCGGTGTCCTCGTTTTCAGCCACGGCAATGTAGCGGATTTGCTTTTCCGGGAACACAAATTCCAGATAGTAGTCCATCATCACGTGTTCACGGCCAAAGCGACTGAGGTCTTTGGTAATGATGCAGTTGACCTTTCCGGCCTCCACATCATCCATCATCCGCTGAAAGCTGGGACGCTCGAAGTTCGTTCCACTCCATCCGTCATCGACATATTCGCCATACACCGAAAGGCCATGTTCCTTTGCGTACTGCTGCAAAATGGTGCGCTGGGTCTCGATACTCACGCTGTCGCCATAGTTTTCGTCGTCACGGCTGAGACGCATATAGAGTGCGGTATTGTAAGGTTGTTTCACGGTAAAAATCCTCCTTCTAATCGAAACAACCCACGCTTACAATACTTCTGTTTTTATTATACCGTAAGCGTGGGTGTGGTTCAACGACATTTTGTTGTGGGTTTATCCAGCGTTGCGGGCGGCATACTGGATCACATTTTCAATCAGCTTGTCCATGGGTTTGCCTGCCTGAGAGAAATGCTCGGATACCCGAATCCGGGTATTGCCGCAGTAAAAATATTGAGCGCCATCCGGCTCTGTGACATAGACCGAGGTGTTTTCCAGTGTCGGTTCGGGTTCATCCTCCCAGCTGCGCCATTCTTCCAGAGTTTCCAACGGCGGCGCAAAAATCGGTTCAAAGCAGGCTTCAAGGTCGATATAACCATAGTCGGGTTCGCTCATAAAATCTTTGTGTTTTCTCATGCAGTTTCCTCCATCAATTAAAGTTCCATATCGTGCGATTTACGGTGGACAGGTTGATCATGCTGCCTTGTTTGCCGGGTCCGGGTCAAAATGGCGTCAAGAAAAGCCCGCACCTTTTCGGGTGCGAGCTTGACAGCTTCCAGATAAGGCCGTGCCTGTTCTTTCAGCGACTCATATCGCTGTTTCCAGACAGCGGCACTTTTTTGTGCGCTTTGCAGTTTTTCTTCCAAACGGCTGTTTTCCGCCTTGGCAAGAATCCCGTTGACCGCATAATCCTTGAGTGTGCTGCACTCGGATGGGGTCAGAGTGATATTGCCGGTGATCGTCTTTTTCCCCATGGAGCGGATTTCCTGTACGGTCAGGGCGGCAGTGCGCTGTTCTTTGGTCTGCTTTTGCAGGGATTGCAGCTCCTTCTGCTTTTTCTCAACGGCAGCCTGTGCGGTGCCCAGCGCCTGTCCTGTCTGAGCGATTTGGGCGGTCACATCTTCCAGCCGCTGCTGCTCCTGTGCCACCTTGAACTGGGTCACAGTCAGATGTTCTTCAGTGCTGCCACGCTCTCCACGCTCCACATCGGTATATCCGGCAGCTTTCATATAGTTGAAGAAATCGTCTTGCAGGACACTGTACGATGTCCGCAGGACTTTCTTGCCCTTGGAGGTCAAAATCGGATTGCCCTGCTCATCCAGAGCAACTTTTGACTCCCACTTTTTGCTACGACTGACCTGCATGATCGTTTCCTTGACTGTACCCACAAGGGACTTATCCTTGCACCGCTTTGACCAGAGAATCTGTTTTTCCACAACCGGGATATAGACCACATGAAGGTGGTAGTGGTACACATCCTGACCCAGAGCTTCCGACATAGCCCGGTTGCGTTCATCTGCGTGCATGACGGCAGAGAGAATATACTGCTCACCGCCCACGATCTCTACGGCAGCTTTGTATGCGTCAGTGTAGAACTGCTTGGCATATTCGTAGCCGCCGTGATTGTGGAAGTAAGCGGAGTTCACATCAAAAATCAGTTCCCCGTATTTCACTGCATCGGCTTTCAGGCCACGGGTGGAGATGACGCCATCGGCAATCATCTGGTTGAACATGGCAGCATAGCTGTCGGTGGGAGTTTTGAAGTGAATATTCCGGTAGGTCTGGGAGGTATCAATATCCTGGTTGGAGTAGCTGTCCTTTTCCCGTTCGTTATGCTCCTGCACCTTCGCCACATCATCGAGGGTGGGCAAGTCCTGGTTACGGGCAAAGGTGCGGTCGATTCCGTCATTTCTTGCCATAAAAATCAGCTCCTTTCCATTGTGCGGCAGACGGCTGGGGGACGGGGATGCACTTCCTGCGGGAAGTGTAATAACCCACTATGACACTTTCATCCCGAAGGGCTGCAAAGTGCCGTGGGCTCTCCGAGGGGGAATTGCGGTCATTGCGATGACCGCTGCTGAACTGCCCGGAAACCGTCTGCATCGCTTCCTGTTGTTCAGCCCGGACAGCCGATGTTTTGCGAAACATCAGCCATCCGGCGGCAGCGAAAAATCGAATGTTTTCGCCGCCTGTCCATAGCAATACTGCGTTACTGCTATGGAGACGTGAGAGACGGGCTGCAGGAACGGCAGGCATCATTTGTCCCTTCGCTTCTGCCATACGAGTTCATAGCCAAGGGCGTCAGCAAGCTGTACCGCCTCCACATACCGCAGAGACTCCCGCTGGAGCTTGTTGGACAGGTTGGAAACGCTGTCGCTCCAACCGTAATCCTCAGAAAGCTGGTCAACGACCTCCTGCATCGTGTAGCCGGAACGCACGATGTACGACTTAATTTCATTTCTTAAATTGGATTTCATAGAAAATGCCTCATTCTTTCGTAAAATTTGTTTGTCGTGGAGCATACACGCTGCACGACTCGGCAAACATGGATAACATTCAAAAAATCGCTCAGAATGGTGTCTATGAAGAACTGTCCGCAACAGTACCCCATCGACTTTGCCATTAGGTGGGCTTGCAAGCGAAACCGTGAAAACAGCCACCTTTCCGCATACCAGCATCGCCATTCTGTAAATCACCGAACGATGATTTGTGTTCTGCTTATGGTAGTGTTTTTCATCGTTTGCACAACCATTGATCGGGAAGTGCGGATTTTAGAGCGCCCTCTGAGCCGAACAATAAAAAATGAACTTCGATTTTTTGCGTTCGTGCGTTCCTTCGTTCCACAGGCTGTACCCGGTCAGGAACGCATGAACGCACGAACAGAAGGTTTTGAAGTTTCATTACAACTCCATAGGCGAGAGCAGGACATAAATGCCCATGTATCCCCGACACCGTTTTCCACCGCCGATGTGCAGGTTATTGACCGGCTCCAAATGGTAGCGTTCAGCATTTTGGCTAAGCTGGTTTGCGAAGCTCTTTGGGGACAGCGGGTTTTCTGCGTTGTCCTCACACCACCGCTTATAAGCTGCATACAGATTTTTGGTGCTGGCTTCATAATCGGCCTTGAATGCCACATAACCCTCAGAATCGAGAAAGTCCAGAATGTTATTGGCATCCCGAATAGCGGAAGAGATATTGTCCTTGGCTCTCTGGCTGATGGTAAAGTGATAGCGATTGGCGATCAGCCGCCGCAGCCCCTCCAGCATCCAGAGGAAAATTCCCTCTTTTTCGGCAATCAATTTCTCAGCAAGAAACGGGTCATCGAACCGATCCGCAGGCTTGTCCTTGGTGGTCAGAATGATCTGGCGACGAAAGAAACCATCGCTGCGGTCATGAAGTGCAGTTAATGCCCCATTGCCGAAGCAGAGAAAACGCACATAAAGCAGCCCCTGGTAGCTCTGCTCTCGTTTCCGTTCCAAATCCATCCGCAGTTCTGCTGTCACAATGGATTTTACATAGTTGGTTTTGGTCAAGGCATTCATATCCAGATCATCGTCCACCATCAGCAACTTGCCCTCCAGGTCGGCTCTGGCGAAGCGGTTGTTTTCTACCTTCTGGATGGAAGTGGTGTTCATGTTTAGCCCGAAAATGGCATTCATCACCACACCGATCCGGCTTTTGCCCTCGCCGCCCTTGCCGATCAGCATAAGCATTTTCTGTCCTTTGGTGGAGGGAATCAGGCAGTAGCCCAGATACTCCTGCAAGGCGGGAATATCCTCCGGCTCCAGCAGTTCCGAAAGGAAGCACAGCCAGTGTTCCGGTGCCGGAGCATCAGCCCGATAGGACACCGACAGGCGGTTGCCGCAATACTCTTTTTCCTCCGTAAAGGTGCCATCCAGAAAACACGTGCCGTTCGCTACATGGATACGGTCACATTGCAGGGGCAAAGGGTCTGTGTATGCCGCCAGCTTCAATGCTTTGATTATCTGCTCCACTGTCTGTGCAACCTTGGCGTGAAGCCAGGGCGAGATTTCCTCATAAATTGTCCGCTTCAATTTGCTTTCATCCGGCAACGGGCCATCCACAGTATAAAAGCGATCATTGATGCAGCGCATTGGATGCCGGGACAGGAAATCCCGGCAATATTCCGGCTCGATGATTTTCCCTTTCTCATCAATCCAAACAGGGTTGTTCATTGTATCGCTCCTTTCTCAGGCGGGCCTGTAATTTGCGGATGTATCCGTCTGCCGTTAGATTACTCACGGTTTCGCCTCGTTCATAGGAATCGCCTTGCAGCAGAATGTCCAGCTGATACTCTGCCCAGGGCAGACGGTGGCAGGCTTCCACAAACCGCTCGTCCAGCACATCTTCCGGCGTTTGTGGTGCATACCGTTTTTCCCAATCCAGGAGCAACCGCCGATACTCGTTCAAAACAGAAAAGCACAGCTGCTCGTTCTCACGAAGCTGCTGTGCTTTGGTCTTGTGTTTCTTTTTCCGACGAATGGCTTCCAGCAAGGGCTTGTCCGGTGCAAGGTGAAAGTCCGACGCCAGTTTTCGGGCCGCATCATACAGCCGAAGGTCAAACAGTTTGGCAGTCAGGTCGATCACATCCCCGTGCTCCCCACAGGCAAAACAGTGGTAGTGGTCATCCGATACATACAGGCTCGGATGACGGTCATTATGGAACGGACACAGTGCCATACCATAGTGGTTGACGCCAATTCCATACGTTTGCGCTGCTTCCTGTGTGTTAATATTGGCTTTCACCACTTCAAACAGATTCATACAGATTCCCTCCATTTCCTTTTTGATGGGGCAGTTTTCTCACCCCTCTGTATAGGTTATGGGGAAAATCGAAAAAAACAGGCTGATGGCATGACAAGCCGTTTTCAAAAAACATGACAAGAATTTAATTGTGTGCTATTATGAAAATAAAAAAACATGACAGGAGGGAGAAGATGGATCAGATCATCAACCATGCAGTTTTGTCGCTGGATTTCTGGCAGGACACCGTGACCTATGAGGGAAGTACCATGCCCACGGGAACCATTGGCTGCGAGGTGCTGAACATCCCGGACAGCACCATTGAGAAGCTGGATACTCCCTGCAATGTGCTGAACCAGCTACTTCAGGGGATGAACACCGGTTCCGTGGATATGGAGCTGCTGCCGCAGGTGCAGCAGGCCGCTGGCGAGATCATCGCCTTTTTGCAGGTTACACCACCCTTCTCCCGACTGAATCGAAGCTATTTTGAGCAAAAACTTGCAGCCATCTTTTCCGAGGAATATATGGAGGACGCCAAAGCCTATTTGCAGCTTACCCAGCAGGAGCAGCTGATTTGTGCTTTGACTGGTCAGCACAGCAAGGCAACCATGCTCGTCCGAATAGCGCAGGTGCTGGGGCATTTGAGTTATTCTCTGGGGCAATACAAGGAGGCCCTGACGAAATTTGCAGAGCGGTTGAATGAACCCGGCTATGACCGTACCTCGGACGGTTATGCGGCAATGTTCGGGCAGTTCTTCAAAAGTGAGCCAACTCTGTCGCTGGATAACCCGGCCTGGATGACTCTGACCAATGCTTCGGTGCAGTATGTAGCCGCCATTCGGCCCGGAAAGACGGAGCCGCAGTTGGTCAAGCGGATGCACTATGTCTCCTTTGTGGGGATGTTCCGTTCCGATCTGTTTGAGGGGCTTTGTGTGGGCCATGCCCCCAAGAAATGTCCCATCTGCGGCAGGTGGTTTCTCACCATTGACGCACGGCACACCAAATACTGCGGCGGGCTGGCCCCCGGCGACCAACGGGGACGGACGTGCCGACAAATCGGCAATCTGAGAGGTCGGGAACAGCGGGAGCTTGCCGACGATCATCCCATTAAGGCGATTTATACCCGCCGTATGAACACCATCCTGCAAAATACCCGCCGGGGAAAGCTGGATGAAGGAATGGCAGCAGCTATGAAAAAGCTGGCAAAAGATAAGATGCTCCATGCGCTTTCAGATCAGCGCTATGCCAGCACTGTCTATGAGCAGGAAATGACCCAAGATGCACTTTTGAAGGCCGCACAAAAGAAATAAGCAACGAAACATCCGAAAGGTGGTGAGGGAAAATGGATACAGCGTGGACATGGGAGCTGTCCGGCTACTGTGCCAAATACAGCTTTCTGACGGAACCCAAGGGCTTGACCATGCGGGAAGTGGAACGCATCTTTCAGCTTGACCCGAAACCGCCTGTTCGGGGAAACCTAAATGATTACATCCTGGAGACTGTACAGAGCCGTGATCTGCGCTGGTTTTCCTTTTTCCTGCACCACTATGAGAACCGGCTCAATGGCCGTATTCGCCGTTTCCTGTTGCGGGAGGGGCTGGATCGCTATGACCCGGAACGCTTTTTGGACTACAAAATGGGCTGTGTACTTGCCATGCTGGATTGTCTATGGGAATACGATCCCGCACAAGGAGCAGATTTTCTGACCTATGCTCATCATTTTATCGGGAACGCCCTTTTGACCTGCCGGATGCAGGAGGAGGCTGGTTCCTTTGAAAATGTGGATGAGTACAAGGCTATTCGTGGAATTGCTTGGCTCTATAATCAATCCGGCCAGTCTGAGCAGGAGGCGATCCAGAAATATGCCCAGAAAAACAGTTGCACCGAGGAAACCGCAGCAAAGTTTTTGGCATTGGCCAAGCTAAACCGAAGCCGTGTTCCATTTTATCAGACCGTACAGGATGAGGACAGCGAAGAAACCGGCGAGGATATCAGCCGGGATGACCATTGGGACTATGCGGAGATTCTATGGAACGGCATCCAGGCTAAAGCTGTCCGGGAAGCATTTGAAAAGCTGAATTATCGTGAGCAAATCCTTTTGGAGAAACGAAACGCCATCTGTATGACCTGTGGGCGGGTCAGTCCACTCAGCACCCGGCTGACCTTTGAAGAACTGGCAGTCCTCTTTGAGGGTAGCACAGCCAGCGGCGCAGAACGGGCCTACCGCAAAGCCGTGGAGCATTTAGCCTGTTTGCTGATAGACGCCGGGGTACTTCACATGATTCGCCTGAAACGCAAATCCCAGACCAAACGCAAAAAGAAAATCGCCGCCGCTGTCTACCTCTACCAGGTGGACAACGACGGCGAATGGGGCGAGATTTCATTTGATTTTGAGGCCGGAACAGCGGAGATCATCCGGTTGGCGGAATGGGATACCATGGCGAGCAAGATGTTTGCTACAAAAGTAGTTGCTCTTATTTTGAAAAATGGGGATCTCCAGGTAAAGGAATTTATACTTCCCGTTTCTTATTAAAAGCCATTTTCTGTTTTATTTGTATGGGCAATGTCATAGTCATTCTACGCCTAAAGCCTTAAACACTGCATCCTCCGCACTTTGGTAGAAGATGAGATTAAAACAACCGATCAGCTCAGACGGAACCGATCCAAGATCTGCTGCTGATGTGATTGGCAACAACACTTTCTTTGCACCGCTATCCAAACAGACTTGCAGGGCGTTTGCCAATTCGTCTACCTTCATCATAGTTCCAGCTATGCTGATCTCGCCCATCACTGCTAAACTACTCACGGTGGGCTTGTTCAATGCGATGGAAGCCAAGGCAATCAGGGTTGGAAGCGCAAGCTTACTCGTTATGCCGATGCCCTGCAAATCTTGATAGTTGACAATATAGTCTTTTGTGGTTGTGCTAATTGTCCCACTAATGTGACCAGCATTGGCTTTGAGAAAGTTGAAGGCCGTGTTGGTTGCCTCTTTTGCCTCACGATCCGAGCCGAGGCCGGTACGCTCGAACTTGCCGTTCCCGGGGAGCATCTGAGATTCCAGTCGGAATACTCCAATCATGCCAGACTTACCCTGCGAAACTGTGTAGACTTGACCTGGGTTGCACAGCCCATCGGGGATAAGTTTGCCACCGCCCTGTTCCGGGACAGAAACATAATGTTCTTCGAAAGTATCCTTATCAATATAGGAAAAATTGACGTCGTAGAATTCCATACCGCCCAACTTTTTTAGCTGTTCTTTAACCCGGCGACGCATTTCCAGTGCGAGATTCAGAATTTCTTCCAGCTGGTCTTTTGTAAACACTCCATCAGGATAAACTAACTTTACAAGACCAGCAACCATCTTTCTGACAGCAATGGTATCTCTCTGGTTGAGATTAGAGCCTAAACGGAAGTATTTGTCCAGTGCATCTCCATACGGCTCCTTACGTAGCTCTCGAATGAACTCGGCCAGATAATCCGAGATAAAACCATAATCATCTGTGAAATGTTCAGGGCGAAATTTGGGAATTTCCCACCCAGGAAGATAGCAGTGGATACGGTCAAGAAAGGCCGTGTCTGTTCCCATTTCCGGCGGGAAAGGATCAAAAAGGCTGGAGGTTTTGAGCAGCACATCCACACTCTGGTTGATGTTGCCCACGAATACCATGGATGCACTTGCAGCCTTTTCTTCTTTGCCGCGGGCAAAGGAGCCGGAGGCCATGTAATCCTTCATAATCTGGATGCCGTCTTTGTCCTTAAACTTAATCCCGGCAACCTCGTCGAAAGCAACACAGTCCCAGAGTCCGACCAACCCTACAGTCTTGCGGCCCATATTATAAAACAGGTTGGCAACTGTTGTTTGACCACCAGAGACCAAAATGCTGTTCGGGGAAATCTCCTTGTAGAGGTGGGATTTGCCTGTACTTCTCGGTCCCAGCTCACAGAGGTTAAAATTGTTCTCGACCAACGGAATCATACGGATGATGAGTAGCCATTTCTCCCGGTAGGAAAGTGTATCTGGTTCCATACCGATGGATCGTAGCAAAACATCCATCCATTCTTCCTGTGTAAAGGCTTTGCGTCCCTGTTTCAACTCATCAATATCCACATGAGGCATCTGGATAGGTGTAAGTTTGCGGATACTGATTGGTGTTCCGTTCCGGTCTTCTTCCATGTACTCGTAGTCCAGTTGGATGATGCACCAGATGCCACCGCAGAGAAGTCGGTCATATTTGGCAGGGTACTCTTCATCTATAGGAATGTCTTTCAACCCAAGGTTGGAAAACTCCGCCTCATAGAAGTCCCGCTTAATATTCAGGCATACAGTGATCTTGTCGATTACGGTGTAGCTGCCCCGTTGCCGGAGAATGGAGAGGATCTTCTGCGCCTCATCCGGGCGGACAAAGTTGTCTGCAAGAATGCGCTTGACATTGTTCACCCCGTCTTCAACAACTTCTGGGTCATCTGAGCTGCAATACTGCCCCAGAAGGAACTCCAACACATAGACCGGAACATTTGCGCCCTCTTTGATTTTCTTGGTCAAGTCCTTTCGGACGATCTTTCCATCGAATTGCTGCCGCAGCTTATCTTTGATTACAGACCGCTTATCTTCGGTCTCCATAAAATCAACCATTGATACCGCCCCCTGTCATGCTCTTTTTTCAAAACCCATAATCATCGGCAAAAGCCAAATCCATGATGACAGGATGGCGGAATACCTCAAGTCCTGTCGCGTCATCGTACACAACGAAGAAATACTGCTTGTCTTTGTCGTACTTTTTGTCTTTGAACTGGAACTTCATGCGGAAAATGCGTTTTTGTGCATCCTGATCTCGATTGTCAGCAATATAGCTGTTTTCATTGGAAATACGCTCGTTGTCCTCAGAAATAAAGAACAACCGGTAGGTCGCAGGCTTCACCACATCGCTGACCGGTTCAGACTGGATAAAATCCAGAATGGTAATCTTGTTGGTGATCTTGCGTACCATGCTCACCAGCGCAATTCCGGCGTTACGGGTCTCCATGTGGCCGCGCTCCATCTTGATGTCCAGCACCGGCACCAGCATCTCCTGCGGGGAAGATCCGCCGTGGACATAATTTTGACCTCCACCGGCCACTTTGAATACATCGTCGCTGATGGGGAAAGATACCCATTTGGTGTCTGCGCTGCGCAGAATCGTTCCCATACTCATGCTGGCAATACCATCCCCGGAAACCGGCTCCGATGCGACCACAAAGTGCCGATTGACAAAGGCGGTCTTATTTTTAATACCATCGATCTTGTCGCTCTCGGCCACCTTGTCCCGCTTATAGATAAAGCCATGATCCGCTGTGACGATGAAGCGGTATGTATTGGCACTGGTTGAGATGCGCCGGATGAGGTCAATAATTTCTGAGACCGCCTCACTGCAAGCCACAAAGACTTCATCCTCGGTGTTTGGCTTATCGCCTCGTGCGTCAATCTGGTTGTGATAGACATAGACCACCTGTTTACCGGTAAAGACACTGCGCAGCTCCGCAACTTTCAGCGACTTGATGCTATCAAACTGCACACAAACTGCGTCTGCGTTGTACTTTTGCAGGATGGCTTCCCGCTCTGAGAGGTTATCGCAGGGCAGACCGTCCACCAGCACCTTGAAGTCATCAGTCATGGTCAGCTCGGTGTGCGGGAGCAATGCCGCCATGCCAAGCCGAGTGTAGGAGGGCAGCACACTCAGCTGCATCTCCAGCTTTGCCGAACACTTGGGATCGTCCTGCATCTTACGGAACAGTTCTTTGCCCACCTCATAGCGCATGGCATCCGAGATGATCACCACGGTGCGCTCCTTGGCATTCTTGACATTCCGAGCATAGAAGTCCCTCTGCAAGGGCAGCTGCGTGAAGGCATCCGGCTCCTGAATGGCACTGTTCCACTTGGGCAGCAGCGTCTCCAGATACTCGTTGGTGTAGATGTTCTCCACGAGGTCACGCAGCGGCTCAAAGGCCGTGGTGTCTTCAATCCGGTCATAAGCGGAGTAGAAGCGGCGGTACTCGTAGTCAAGCCCGGAGTCTGTTTCCTGATACTGCCGCAGGATGTCCTTGAAGCTGTCCGGGCAGTGATAATTTCCGGCCTGAATCATCTGGTATGCGCTGCTGAGCATCTGATACCGGCTTTCTGCTTTCGCTCCGAAGTGCATCTTGCTTCGCTTCTCACAGAGCTGGGGGATGGTCAGCTCGTCCAGCTTTGCACCGGTGTCCTCAGCCACCAGCCGCTCCACAAGCCATTTTATGAGGATCTGGTCAATGACAGCAAAGGTATCGCAGCTCACCAAATCTTCCGGCGGGTAGTCGGAGAAAACAGCCTGTGCATTCAACTCCGCCGCGACATGGGCAGACAGCTCATCGTATCGGCTGCGGTACAGGATGTTGTTCATCAGGTTGTCCATGAAGGCGATGATGTTGCCCGCTTTGTAGGAGGAAAATGCTTTCCACGGCTTCGGCAGCTCGGACGGCACATACTTGGCCGTATAGGTGACGAACATGGTCACAACCAGCTTTTCCAGCGTGGGCTTCACATCCGCATAGCCGAAATGCTGCTCGCATAGCTTCCAGAAGTCGCCCAGAAGTCCGTACTTCTCGGTTTCCATCAGGAATTTGTTGTCTTCCAGTGTGCTGTCGGTCAGCATGACCCGGATAACTTCCTCGAAAGAGCAAGTCCGGGTGCGGCAGATGGCCGACAGAAGGCCGGTGATAATGTTTTCCTCGTTGAAGTTCTCGATCTCCAGATCATAGAACCGCTGCGTCCGCTCCTTGCTGGCAAAGAACTTGATGTGCTTTTCAATGATGGGCTTGTACTTCTCATCGATCCCCAAGTCCACCGAGAGCAGCGAGGCGCGGTCTGCGAAGAACCGCTTGGAGTACAGCAGGGTGTCCTCCAGATGGTTGTCCCGCACATCCGGCTTCGGGAAAGGGGCATAGATCAGATAGTTGGTCGTGGTGTCCTGCCGCTCCAGAAAGAGCTTGGTGGCAAACTGATTATCCGGCTGCAAAAAGTAGACCTTGGCGTTATCCAGCGTCACATTCTGCATATCCTCCACGAACTCGCCGTTGTCATCGTACCAGAAGACCAACTTGCGGGTATCCCCGGTGAACTCAGCGTTGAGCCGATCAATAATTTGTTTCAAGTTCATCTCAGCCAAATTTCTCACCTCCGGGGATCATTTTTCTTTTGCCATAATGCTTTTGGAATCTGCCAGGACCTCATAGAATTTGCCGTCAGCTGCGGTTTGCATCTTGCGGTAGTTGACCTTCACGCCATCGTCCAAGTACAGCTCAATACGGCTCAGAGCCAGGTGAGCGATCATCTCATCGTAATCACGGCACTCCTTGAGCTGTTTCTGGAGCTTTTCCTTCCGCTTGGTAGCGGCAGCCACTTCACGGGCGTTGGTGCTGTGGTCAATCATGTCCTGCATACGGCCAATCTCGGACTCGTAGACCCGCTGCATCTTGTGAAGGTAGTCCACACGGAGGTTGCCGATGGTGTCCGGCGTGTAGCGGTGGAGGTAGATCAGCGCCTTGAAGCCGTTCTGCTTACCGCTGTCGAACAGCCAGTAGATAGGCCGTTTGCCAGAGCCGGTTACAGAGTAGGTTTGACAGTGATCCTTGAAGAAGTCCTTGAGGAAATAATTACGGATAATCTCCCGGCTGCTGTTTCCTCTGCCGCCGAGGGCTTTAGCAATGAAGTCCAGATTTTCTTCCAGCGTATCTTCTCCATAAACAACTTTCAGCCAGCTGCACAGGCGGGTGACAATATCGTCTCCCAGATACTCTTCGTCGGTGATGGGCAGAATGCCGTCTACGTCCGGGAGGAAAGTCTTGTATTTGCTCTCGTCCCAATCCCCACCGGCGTAGGCCAAGCCTTCAGTATCCAGCGAATAACGGCCAAACATACAGCCAACGGCATAAGAAAGCAGACTCTTGATGTCCTGCTGCAAATCAGCCTTGCGGACGGTCACGTCTTTATCCTCTACTTCTGGGGTCAACTCGTCCTGCAAGCCGTAAATGTCGATGAAAATGCGGTTCAGCTCTTCCTCATTGGCTTTCAGCTGTTGGAAGCGTTCGCTGCACTCACCCTGCCAGAGCAGGAAACAAAGCTCCAGCGGACAACTAACCTCCGGATGAACGCCGTAATAATGGGATATTTGCGCACCAACCGCAGTTGCATCCAATAGGTCACGGGACCAGCGGACAAAGGGGTGCTGCTGGAAGTCCCACGAAGTTTCAAAGGCATCCCAATCGGCTTTCGACAGTTCAATACATCTCTCAGTAACTGCTACAACCTCCTGCCGCCTATCAATTATCAATGGTGTTGCCCTTATATCGTCCACATTTGTATTGAGAGTTGGCGACAAAATAGAAAGATATAGTTTGCTTACTTTCCCATTAAGAAATGAAAGGCCATAGAGCAGATTTTCTTTCTCATCTGTAAATGCACAATGCGCACCCGACCCAAAAATAGCACCTTCGTCTGTCCACCTAAAAGATAAGTCTCCGCTCGTTAAAGCAGACCATGTAATACCTTCTCTGAAATAGAATGCAGTATTCTGAATTGTACGCGACGATGATTTATATAATTTGATTGCATAGGCTTTTATTTCTTGACCATCATTTTCATAGTTAATTACCCACTCAAGATTGCCATACCATTTCCTGTATGCACCACCCTTATTCATAGGAAACCATTTAGCGGAATCATTGTTAGGGGCAAGAAGCATTGTAGTCCCTATATTGACCTCATGCCATAATTTGAGAAACCTATCATTATCCGAAGTAGCTAAACCATGACGCGGTACTATAATATCGCCTATCGGTTGATTGGAAAATGAGTCAAGTAAGTGCGAACTTATCCAATATGCAATTAACGAACCCGGAACTCTTGAAAAATCAGATTGTCGAGCGGTATATTCTCCTTTACCTGATAAAAATGCTCGTTCTCTTTCTTCGATACTCTGTACCTCTCCCTGCTTATCAAAGAGGCGACGATAGCTCCCTTTGTATTGACGAATGCATACCTTTCCAATAACAAAAGAGACTGTCCCAAAATCAGAGCCAAAGATACCTCGTCCTGGATGAACCATGTTGATTATCGTATTTTCGGCAATTATTAGTTCTCTGAGTTTTTTATAACTTGATATAAACATCCACACAGGTATGTTAATCATTGCCATAAGCCCTGTGCGATCACACATTTCCAATCCACGCTCCATCAGGGCTGTACTCATATCGGACTTTGTATTCGGATAGTAACTCTTAACAAATGATGCTAATTTTGCATTCATGCCGCTCGCACCCATATAAGGCGGATTCGTCACCACCACATCATACTTCCGTTCCATCGTCTCCGCGATGTCGATGAGGGCCATTAGTTGCGCCACCGTCACTTCCAGACCGGCGCTGTCCATGCTAATCTGCTCCCCTGCATCCGCAGCAGACACAAAACGGCGCAGCAGCTCCCAGTTGTAGCTTTCCACCTTGAGAATGGAGCCGTACTCCTTGGCATCCCGCAGGGTGTCCAGCAGACCTTCCAACTGCACACGGGCCGTGTTAACCTCCAGATCATCCATTCCAGCGCCGAGATATTTCAAGTGGGCGCGGTTGATGTTGTTGCTCTCCTGAATGGCATAGACATGGCAGGTGGTTTCGCCGTTCAGAATGCGGCGGTTGTACTGCCGCGCCTTCATCATCACGGCAAAGTAGGCCAGCTGATAAGCGCGGTCATCAATATCGAGGCCGTAGAGATTATTTTCCAGAATGCTCTTTGCCGCGTCCCGCTGGCTGTATCCGGTATCTTCATACATCTGCATCAGCACATCGAAGGCATAGACCAGAATATGTCCGCTGCCCATGCAGGGGTCGATGACCTTGATATCTCGCACATCCTTGTACTCGCTCTGCTGCTGAATTTTATCGAGCTGTTCACGCACTTCCTTTGTCTGCGCAGCTTCGGGCAAGTAATACTTCCAGCCCATCTGCTCAGCAATGAACTTTTCGTTGGCAATCCGCTTTTCCTCAGCCTCGTCCCAAGTCATCTCATCCAGACCACGCCCATCAGCAAAGACACCTTCGTTCTTCCGCTTGTCGATGAAGAGACGGCCTAAACTATTCTGCACCATATAGCGGACGATCCAATCCGGGGTGAACAACTGGGTCACGGCAGGGATCTCGTCCTTGGTGATCTTGCCGTTTTTGGCAAAGGCAGCGTTCTTCGGCTCAGTGTTGTAATATTGGTACAGCCAGCCGATGATCTCCACCTGACCACCCTTTTCGATATTGAAATCAT
>ERZ824488.1127-NODE-1127-length-31384-cov-9.242299_pt1 | contig 31384 bp, 31 predicted proteins | sample MGYA00519936_ERZ824488 | MGnify/ENA primary metagenome ERZ824488 (study PRJEB31778, sample SAMEA3449153) | human gut metagenome | biome: human gut; feature: human-associated habitat; material: faeces | place: United Kingdom | collected 2010/2012 ... | reverse complement strand
AGAAATATATGGAACAGATGCAAGAGGAATGACAATAGAAGATGTAAACGCATGTTTACAATATACAGCCCCAGCAGGAATGTGTGGAAAAGATAATTCTGGAACATTGGTATATTATACTGTTCCAGAGGGCACAAAAATCTCAGACTTAGGTTCAAGCTATGGAGATATATGGACGGATATACAAAATAATGCAAGAGTAATAGATGGCACCAAAAAATATTTCACACCAAGTTGCCCAGAAGGAACAACAGATGCAAGTGTACTAGGAAATATACCAGTAGATGGATATTATTACCACTTATCAGATGATGGAACATATTTGGTAAATGATGCAAATGCAAGCGATACAAGCCATACAATAACAACCACAACTAAAAACTTAATATTTGGAGATTCAAACAATTATTTGTACTGGCTGGCTTCCCGTGGGGTCGATGCGAACTCTGATTTTGCTGACTTTGGCCCAGGGACTGTGTATGAAGGCGGTGCGGGCTCCATCGACTACTTGTTCGGTTCCGTTGGCATTTCGTTCGACCGTGTCTTCTCCCTTCGTGCCGTAGTTTCTCTAAGGTCTGATATCCCAGCGGTTGTAGAGTAGGATAGGGCGAAAGTGGAAGGCTAGAGTGCAGTGGGAGAACAAGCCTCGTAACTGCCAGCACTCCCCAGCCGGACCTTTGGTCGGCTTGGGATTGAGGCTAGGTTTGAACTTGGGCAATGTGTGATAATGGCACTGGCGCGATTTTTTGGGGAAGGAGAAGATGTGGTTTGGGAACTCTTAATATGATGGAAACTATAAAGGTTATTCATAAAGAAGATGTTGTTTTGGTGAAGGTTGGAACATTTTATACAGCTTATGGAAAAGATGCGTATATAATAAACTACCTGTTTAACTACAAATTAAATAAAACACAAGATGTATATACATCAGCTTTTCCAATACCAAGTTTACCTAAGGTTACAGCAATTTTGGAACAAAATAAAATTAACTATATTGTTCTGGATAGAAGAAATAATTATGATGTTGAACAACAGGTTGATAATAAAAATTTGAATAAATATGGAAAGTTTTTAGAATTAGCTAAAGTGAAAGTAAGGAAAAATAAAAGAATAGAAGAAATTCTAGAATGTTTAAAAGATGATGAAGAATTAATAGAAGAAGTGGAAAAGTTAATTTATGAAAGAAGAAAAATTTAAAGTAATTAATTTTATTAGAAAGCTCATAGTAAACTTAGATAATTTACTTGATAATTTCCCGAAAAAAGATGTAGAACTCAAAAACAGAATAAGACAAAACTCATATGATTTATTAGAACTGGTATATGAAGCAAATACCAGCTCTAATGTGGAAAATAAAAAACACTTGCTTGAAAAATCTATAGCCAAGATAAAGGTAATAGATTTTCTAGTAAACATATGCTATGATAAACAAATTATAAACAGCAAGAAATACATAAAGTTTGGAAATAGCATAGAAGATATAATTAAGTATTTAACAGGCTGGATAAAAAGCCTATTAAATTAGGGCACTGTTGTAATGGCTGGCTTCCCGTGGGGTCTATGCGAACTCTGATTATGCTAACTTCGGCCCAGGGGCTGTGAATGAAGGCAATGCGAACTCTATCGACGACAACAACTTGTTCAATTCCAATGGCAATTCGAACAACAATGAGTTGCCTTTGCGCTGTGTAGCTTCTGTAAACTGTGGTTGCAACAGTCATGTGGCTATGCAAGAGATAATATAGAAACAGACAGCTGTCCTTTAGTTATTTTATTTTTTTTAAAATACTATAAAGTAAAAGTAGATAAACCCATTTGTTAGTAGTAGTTCTTCTACGAAGGGGAGTGTGTTTTAGTACTGCTTTTAGAAGCACTTTTAAGCAAAGTGCTTCTTTTATTTAGCAAGTAATTATAAGATATGATACTGCTTGCAAAACTTGAAAGTGGAATTTGTTTAGAGGAATATAAAAAAGATTTTCTTTTCAATTTCCTATTAACAGTTCGGTATTTGGCATAATTACCTTTCCTATTCCTACCTAAAAATAAAAAATTATCTTTATTAGAGTAAATACGAGTTTTCTTATTTAAAACTAATTTTTCTTTTGCAAGAAAGCTTTTGATTTTCTCTAAGCAAAATTTTAAATATTTTTTACTTTGATGGAACAATAAAAAATCATCTTGATATCTAACATAATACTTGATTTTTAAAGTTTCTTTAATGTAATGGTCTAAATCGTTTAAATAAAAAACAGCAAGAAGCTGGCTACTCATTGCACCAATACTTAAGCCCATTTCATCACTCTCAATGATTTTGGATAAAATGTTTAAAGCTCTTTCATCTTTAAGCCTTTTCCTAAGTTTATTCATTAAAATATCATGGTCAATACTTTGAAAAAATTTACTAATATCACATTTTAAAATATAGTAATTCGAAAACCTTATACTACAAGCCTTATGAAAATTATTTGCAAGCTCCAACCCTCTTTTAGAACCTAAACCAATTCTACTTGCTACATTAGCATCTATTAGGCATGGAGAAGTTACAGGCAGAATAATAAATGTACTAACTAGGTGATTAACAATTTTATCTTGCAAACTCAAACTAACAATTCTTCTCTTTTTGGGTTCATAAATAGTAAAAACATTATAAGGGCTAACTAAATATTTTTCAGATTTTAACATGCTATAAATTTTAGAAATATAAAAACAGCGGTACTCTTTCAAATGTTCAAGTTTGCTCTTATTATTAATCCTATTACTAATTTCATGATAAATATAATTAATGTTATCTATATCACATATTCTATCATACAAATTATCCAATCTCTTCAACATAATCACCTCAAAATATACTATAATATAAAATGAATATAAACTTATGTATAATTGTGTAATCAAAATATATCAATAGATGTTATAAGGTGTTGATTTATGTTGATTTCATATTTTGCAAAGCCTTCCTATTGACAAAAGCTTTGTTTCATTGATATAATAACAAAAGTAAGGAGATGATTAATATGTCTGAAACACAATTACAAACAATAAAAGATGTAATAAAAATGACACCTCGTTTGAATATGGAATGTTTAGATTCAATTAAAATACTAATGGAAAAAGCCATTGATTATGAACTTTTAAAATTGGAACCATCAGTTATATTGGATAATATGGACATTACAGAAAAAACAATGTATTTAGACTATTTAAAAGAAAGTAAAGAAATAAAGGAAAATGAATTAAAAAATTCAGAAACTTTAGAGGAAGTACTAAAAAGAGAGGGGTTGACAATAGATGACTTACTATAATTTTAGTAACAAAAGCTAATAATCGTGGACAAATCTACAAATAGTAAACTCTTATATTTTTTTATTCTTAAAGAGTTTAATTTCCCAAAACATGTATATAATGAATAATTCAATCTATGATTTTGTTTTTAAAAACGCTTACTTTTTTTAATAATGTATGATATAATAAACACCATAAAATAGAATTTTTAGGAGAAAATTATGGATTTTGTACATTTACATACACACACGGAATTTAGTTTATTAGATGGAGCAAATAAAATAAAAGAACTACCAGCACGAGCAAAAGAACTGGGAATGAAAGCTATGGCAATTACAGACCATGGGGTTATGTTTGGTGTAGTTGATTTCTATAAGGAATGTAAAAAGGTTGGTATTAAACCTATTATTGGGTGTGAGGTTTATGTGGCGCCTCGTACTAGGTTCGATAAAGAATCTAACATAGATAATAAATATTCACATTTAATTTTACTTGCCAAAAACGAAACAGGTTATAAAAACCTAAGTATTTTAGTTTCAATGGGATTTATTGAAGGCTTTTATTATAAACCAAGAATAGACTTAGAACTTTTAGAAAAATACCACGAAGGTTTAATTTGTTTAAGTGCATGCTTGGCAGGAAGTGTTAATAAAGCAATACTAAAGGAAGACTTAGAAGAAGCAAAAAGAATTGCTTTATGGCATAAAAATATCTTTGGAGAAGATTACTACTTGGAAGTTCAACCAAATGGTTTGCCAGAACAGGTTTTAGTAAATCAAAAACTTGTTGAACTTTCCAGAGAGCTTGATATTCCGCTAGTTGCAACAAATGACTCACACTACTTGAAAAAAGAAGATGCCTATATTCACGAAATATTGTTATGTATTCAAACAGGTAAAAAAATGAGTGATCCAGATAGAATGAAAATGGGAGTAGATGAATTCTATGTAAAATCACCAGAAGAAATGGCAGACTATTTTAAAAATATACCAGAAGCCATAGAAAACACTGTTAAAATTGCAGAAAAATGCAACTTTGATTTTGAATTTGGAAATACAAAACTTCCAAATTACGAAGTACCAAAAGAATACCCAACACATGCAGACTATTTTAAAGAATTATGTAGAACAGGTTTGAAAAAAAGATATGGAGATAACCCAAGTAAAGTTGCACAAGATAGACTAGAATACGAAATATCTGTAATAGAAAAAATGGGTTATGTTGATTACTACCTTATAGTTTGGGATTTCATAAACTATGCTAAAACACAAGGTATTTCAGTAGGACCAGGCCGTGGTTCAGGAGCAGGTTCAATCGCAGCTTATGCAATGGGAATAACAGATATTGACCCAATAAAATACAACCTACTTTTTGAAAGATTTTTAAACCCAGAAAGAATAAGCATGCCCGATTTCGATATAGACTTCTGCTATGAAAGAAGACCAGAAGTTATAGAATATGTAGCCAGAAAATATGGAAGAGACCATGTATCCCAAATAATAACATTTGGCACAATGGCAGCAAAAATGGTAATAAGAGATGTTGCAAGAGTTCTTGATTTACCATACTCAGAAGCAGATAAACTTGCAAAAATGATTCCAAATGAAGTGCATATAACAATAAAAAAAGCACTAGAACAAAATATAGAATTAAAAAATTTATATGAAAATGATGAAGGAACAAAGAAATTACTAGATATAGCAATGAAACTAGAAGGCTTGCCACGCCAAGCTTCAACACACGCATGCCGGAGTACTAATAACAGATAAACCAGTACTAGATTATGTACCATTATATGTAAATGAAGGCACAATAGAAGCCCAATTTATAATGACAACACTAGAAGAACTACGGACTACTAAAAATGGATTTCTTAGGACTAAGAACACTAACAGTAATATCAGACACAATAAACTTTGTAAAACAAAATAAAAATATTGAAGTAAACTTTGACCAAAACATGAATGATCCAAAAGTATTTAAAGAAACATGGCAATCAGGCAATACTGTAGGAATATTCCAATTTGAAAGCCAAGGAATGACAAACTTTATGAAAGAATTAAAGCCAGACACTCTAGAAGACATAATAGCCGGAGTATCACTATATAGACCAGGCCCAATGGACCAAATACCAAGATACATAAAAAATAAGCTAGACCCTGCTCACAGTGAATATACACATCCGGCACTAGAACCAATACTAAATGTAACTTATGGTTGTATGGTATATCAAGAGCAAGTAATGCAAATAGTAAGAGACTTAGCAGGGTATTCTTTGGGAAGAGCAGACCTTGTAAGGCGTGCAATGGGAAAGAAAAAACTAGATGTAATGGCAAAGGAAAGAGAATATTTTATACATGGGCAAACTGATGAACAGGGAAACATTTTAATTCCAGGCTGTGTAAGAAATGGAATAGATGAACAAAGTGCAAATAAAATATTTGATGAAATGGCAGAATTTGCAAAATATGCTTTTAATAAATCACATGCAGCAGCGTATGCAGTTGTAGCATATAGAACAGCATATTTAAAAACATACTATCCAGCAGAATTTATGGCAGCAACTTTAAATAGCTTCTTGGGTAACTTAGATAAAATACCAGAATACATTGCAGAATGTAAAAGACTAAACATAGAAATACTAAAACCTAGTATAAATAAAAGTTTTACCAAATTTACAGTAAATGAAAACAAAATTCGTTTTGGACTTCGGAAGCGTTAAAAATGTTGGAACATCTGCAATTGAGGCAATAGTTAATGAAAGAGAAAAACAAGGAGAATTTAAAAACTTTGCAGATTTTTGTGAAAGAATACAAGGTGAAGCTGTAAACAAAAAATGTATAGAAAGCTTAATAAAATCAGGAGCTTTTGATGAACTTGGTGAAACACGCCACACACTAATTGCTTCTTATGAAGGTATAATAGACACAATCTCAGGAGAAAACAAAAAATCAATAGAAGGCCAAGTAACAATGTTTGATATAGCAAGCAAGGAAACTACAGAAAAACATAAGTATGTATTAAATAAAGAACCTGAATTTGAAGAAAAAGAAATGCTAGATATGGAAAAAGAAATGCTTGGAATATACATATCAGGACATCCATTAGAAAAACTTCAAGAAAAAATCAAAGCAAATACCAATATAAATACACTTCAAATGATAAATATAAAAGAGGAAAACGACTATTCAAAAGATGGAAGACCTGTAAAATATGCAGGAATAATCACATCAGTAAAAAAGAAATACACAAAAAATAACACAATAATGGCATTTGTTACAGTAGAAGATTTATATGGGAGCACAGAGGTAATAGTGTTTGACAGTTGTTTTAGTAGGTCTCAAACAGTACTAATTGAGGATAATATAGTATTAGTAGAAGGCAGATTAAGCATGAAAGAAGAAGACTCTGTAAAAATAGTTGCTAGCACAATAGTGGATTTTGAAGCAGCAACTCAAAATACTAATGCTAGGCAAAATACTCCTCAAGAAACTAGGACCAAAATACTAACACTAAACATACAAAATGCAACAGAAGAGCAAAAAGAACATTTAAGAGGAGCAATAAGATTTTTTGCAGGAGAGAAGAATAATATAGCAATTCAAATACAAGATAAAGAAGGACTAAAGCCTTGTGGTGCAATATATTTAACTGGTGAGATACTAGAAGAGTTTAAAGAAATTTTAGGAGAAGAGAATGTAACAATTTAAAAACTTAAGAAAAGAATTTATGTAAAATGGTAAGATATTTTGAATTTTATGTAGCAATAGCCTTAAATTAGAAGACCTCCTTCCAATTTGGGCTATTTTGTGGTATAATAATTAAATGAGTTTAAAAAACAAGGAGATTTTGATGAACAATATTGTAAAAGTATTACCTAATTATAAAAAGTTTAATGATTATATTTCTAGTGTTAAAAATAATACAAATCCAATAATGCTTTCTGGTTTAACAGATAGTGGAAAAGTGCATTTTGCTTATTCTACATATTTTTATGCTGAAAAGCCTATTTGTATTGTTACATATAACGAGCTTCAGGCAAAAAAGATTATTAAAAATCTTGAGTATTTTTCAAATAAAATTAACTTCTTTCCCAAAAAAGAAATTATGGCTTATGACTATTTGGCAGAGAGTAAAGATGTTACATATAATAGAATTGCGTGCTTGAATGATATTTATAATAAAAATGCAAGTATTATTGTAACAACAATTGAAGCAGTTAGCCAAAAGATAATTCCTGAAGAGGTTTTGTATAAAAATATCTTTGAACTTAAAATTGGAGACATCATAAATCTTGATAAAATTAAACAAACCCTTGTAGCTCTTGGGTATGAGAGACAAGAAGTTGTTGAAAACAAATCAGAATTTAGTATAAGAGGCGGAATTGTAGATATTGGTATAGCTGAAAAACAAGGAATTCGTATAGAATTATGGGGAGATGAAATAGATTCTATAAGAACTTTTGATATAAATACACAAAGGTCAAAAGAAAAGATAGAAAAAGCTATAATATACCCAGCACATGAATTTATTTTAGATAAACCACTAGAAGAAGTTGCAAAAAATATTGAAGATGAAAAGGAAAAAGAAGAAATTTTAGAAGGCAACTATTCTACAAAAATAGATAAATATTGGAATGAATTCTATACAAACTCACATTCAACTTTCATGGATTACATTAAAGAAAACTATATAATATTTTTAGATGAAGTTGGAAAAATTAAAGCAAGGTCTGAAAATGTAATAAAAGACACAAAAGGACTAATTCAAAGCTTAGTTGAAAAGAAACGCTTCGTTCCAGAACTTCTTGAAAAAATAGATGATTATATAGCCTTTTTAAATAAAATAAAAGATAAACAAACAATTTACCTAGAAAACAAAGATATAGGATTTGTAGATAAACAAAGTATGCATGCAAAAAGAAATGGATATAGCTTCAGCTATAGGGAGGTAAACTTTTTTCGCAGTTCAATGGATTCATTGTTTAAGGAAGTACAAACAGGACTTGGGGAAGGTACAACAATAGCAATACTTTGTGGAGCACAAGCAAATGTAAAAAGAACAAAAGATTTATTAGCAGAAAAAATTAATAATCCACGATTATTAGAAAAATTAATAATAACAGAAGGCTCTCTAACAGAGGGCTTTGAGTGCTATGATTTTAATTTACTTGTTATTTCAATAGAAGAACTATTCAATATTCCTAAAAAAAGAAAAAGAGCACCAGAGCAATTTAAAACAGGCGAAACAATAATATTTTCAGACTTAAAGGTACGGAGATTACATAGTTCATAGAACAAATGGTGTAGGTCAATTTATTGGAATAAACACAATTGAAGCTGCAGGTGTTACAAAAGATTATATAAAAATAAAATACAAAGATGATGGAATTTTATATGTTCCAACAAACAACCTAGATAATGTGAAAAAATATATAGGCTCAGGAGATGGCATTCCAAAACTAAATAAACTAGGAAGCAAAGAATGGGCAAAAGCAAAAGCTAAAGTAAAATCTAACTTACAAGAAATAGCAAAAGACCTAATTGAATTATATGCAAAAAGAGAAAAAGCAAAAGGCTTTATGTTTTCAAAAGATACAGAATGGCAAAAAGAATTTGAAGAAAAATTCCCTTATACAGAAACAAGCGACCAATTAAGAAGCATTGAAGAAATGAAAAAAGATATGGAAAGCGAAAAACCAATGGACAGACTTCTTTGCGGAGATGTTGGATATGGAAAAACAGAAATAGCAATAAGAGGAGCATTCAAAGCATGTATGGACCAAAAACAAGTAGTATATTTGGCCCCAACTACAATTTTAGCAGGTCAGCAATATGAAACATTTAGGGAGAGAATGAAAGATTACCCAATAAAAATAGAATTATTAAACAGATTTGTCTCATCATCAAAACAAAAAGAAATAATTCAAGGACTAAAAACTGGTGAAGTAGATATAGTAATTGGAACACACAAATTATTAAATGATAAAATTGAATACAAAAACTTAGGATTACTAATAATAGATGAAGAGCACAGATTTGGAGTAAAACACAAAGAAAAAATCAAAAAACTAAAAAACAATATAGATGTATTAACAATGACAGCAACACCAATACCACGAACATTGCACATGTCTATAGTAGGCGTAAGGGATATGTCATGTCTTTATGAACCACCACAAAACAGAAGACCTGTTCAAACTTATGTACTAGAATATGATGATGAAGTTGTAAAAGAAGCAATAACAAAAGAACTTGAAAGAGATGGCCAAGTATTTTACCTTTACAATAATGTGGAAAACATAGATAAAAAAACAGATGAAATATCTAAGCTAGTTCCAGAAGCTAAAGTCGCATTTGCACATGGACAAATGACAGGTAGAGAAATAGAAGACATAATGGAAAAATTTATAAATCAGAAAATAGATGTTCTAGTTTGTACAACAATACTAGAATCTGGAATAGATATACCAAATGCCAATACAATAATAGTAGAAAATGCTGATAGATTAGGTTTAGCACAGCTATATCAAATACGAGGAAGAGTTGGAAGAAGCAACAGGCAAGCGTATGCATATATAACATATAGAAGAGACAAAATGATAACAGAAGTTGCAGAAAAAAGATTAAAAGCAATAAAAGAATTTACAGAATTTGGTTCAGGCTTTAAAATTGCAATGAGAGACCTAGAAATAAGAGGAGCAGGAAGCATGCTAGGAGAAATCCAACATGGTCATATAGATGAAGTTGGATATGATACATATTGCAAGATTTTAGATGAAGTAATAAAAGAAGAAAAAGGAATAAAAGTAGAAGAAGAACCAGAAATCACAATAGATATAAATATATCAAGCTTTATACCAGATTCATATATTGAAAATACAGACCAAAAAATGGAAAGCTATAGAAACATTGCAGTTTGTAGAACCAAAGAAGATTTTAAAAACATTCAAGAAGACTTAACAGATAGATTTGGAAAAATGCCTCAAGAAGTTATAAATTTAATTGAAATTGCAAAACTAAAAGAAAATTGCAAAAATTGTGGTATAATAAAAGTAATTCAGAAGCAAAATAATATAATACTATACTTTGAACCAGAAAAATGCACTTTAGATATAACAAAATTAGTACATGAATATAATGACAAAGTAAAATTCTCAAGCGGAATTGCACCATACATAACATATAAAATTCAAGACCCAAAAAATATAATTCAAGAAATAGGGGAGTTGTTAAAAAATGTTAATAACGAGTAAAGACAATGAAACAATAAAACATATAAGAAAATTAAAAGAAAAAAAATACAGAGATGAATATGGCGAATATATAATAGAAGGAATTAAATTAATAAATGAAGCCATAGAAGAAAAACAAAATGTAAAAACAATAATTGTATGTGATAACTGCAACAAAGAAGCAATAAATCAGAATTCAATGTATGAAGTGGCAAAACTAAACTGCATTTATGTTGATGAAAAAGTATTTGATTCAATAACAGAAGTAAAAAATCCACAAGGAATTCTAGCAGTTGTAGAAAAACAAAACAAAGAAAAACAAATAAACTATAATGAAGACATAATTGTAATACTAGATGACATACAAGACCCAGGAAATCTAGGTACAATACTAAGAACCGTAGACAGCGTAGGCCTAACACAAATAATTGTATCTAAAAAAAGCGGTGATGTATATAACTCAAAAGTAGTTCGCTCAACAATGGGTGCAATATTTAGAATAAATGTAATAGAAAGCGAAAATTTAGTAAGCACCATAAAAGAAATTAAAAAACACAAATTTGGAATACTTTCAACAACACTAGATACAAATAAAAGCTTATATGATATACATTTAAACAAAACAGCAATTGTAATCGGAAATGAAGCAAACGGAGTTTCAAAAGAAATTCAAGAATTATCAGACATAAAAGTAAAAATTCCAATGCTTCGGAAAAACCGAAAGCCTAAACGCCTCAGTAGCAACAGGGGTAGTGCTTTATGAATATGTAAGACAGAAACTAAATTCATAAACCTAGAGCCAACTAACTCATTAAATAAGGAGAAAAATTATGGAAGAAATATTAAATAAATTATCTCAAAAAATCAGCACAGAAAGATTAAAACTTAATGAACCAATGAGCAAACACACTTCTTTTAAAATTGGTGGACCAGCAGATATTTTTGTAGTTGTAGATAATTTAGAGGAATTAAAATTTGTGTTGGAAGAAGCAAATAGGAATAACATTCCAGTTACATGTATTGGAAATGGAACTAATTTACTTGTAAAAGACAAAGGAATTAGGGGAATTACAGTAAAACTAAATTTTAAGGAAGTTAAAATAAATGGGGATATAGTAGAAGCAGGAAGCGGTGTTCCATTACCGGTTCTTGCCAGAAAGGCCTATGAAAACCGGTCTATCAGGGTTAGAATTTGCAAGAGGAATTCCAGGAACTGTTGGTGGAGCAATTAAAATGAATGCAGGAGCTTATGGCGGAGAATTTAAAGACATAGTAATATCAACCACATTTTTAGATAAAGAACTTAAATTACATACAATTTCAAATGAGGAACATAAATTTTCATATAGAAACAGTGTTTTTTCTACAAATGATAATATAATTATTTCTTGTACATTACAATTAGAAAGAAAAAATAAAGAAGAAATAAAAAAGAAAATGGAAGAAAACATGGCTAAAAGAAGTGAAAAACAGCCAATTAATTTACCAAATGCAGGAAGTATATTTAAGAGAAAAAATAATATAATTCCAGCAGAAATTATAGACAAATGTGGATTAAAGGGATATAATATTAATGGTGCAGAAGTATCTGTATTACATTCTGGATTTATTGTAAACCAGGGAAATGCTACAGCAGCAGATGTTTTGAAACTTATTGAACACATACAAGAGACTGTTAAAGCAAAATATAATGAAAGTTTAGAATTAGAAATAAAGGTAATAGGTGAATAAAATGAAAAGTTTTTTTGGATGGCTAAAAAATAGCACAAAAATTAAAAGATGGATATTTTTGATGTTAATTGGAATGGTGCTTGCATGTTATGGATTTGCACAAATCATAGTAGTTGACAGATTAGTATTAGAAGACATAATTAAAATTGTAATCACATTCGTTGTAGGAATAACAGCATTTATTGTTGGACTTGTTTTTATACAAAAAAGAACTTTAGAGTTAGCAGTACTTCAAGATTCAAAAACAGTAAGAGAACTTGGAGACAGCAAAGATAAAGGACCCAAAGTAGTTGTAATAGGTGGAGGAGCAGGATTAAACCGTATTTTAACAGGACTTAAAAATTATACAAACAACCTAACAGCAATAGTAACAGTATCAAGTTATGGAAATAGAATTAAAAGAAGACCAACAGATGATATTAGAAATAGTATAATTGCACTTTCAAAAGACAGCACAGAAATGGAAAAACTCATGAATTTGCCAGTTGGAAAATCTTGTTTTTGGGATTTATACCTAGATGCAATGGAAAATGCAAACCAAGACCTTGCAAAAGGAATTGAAAAAAGCAATAGCGTATTATCAATGGTAGGAAAAGTATTACCTGCTACACTAGATGAAATGCACATATGTGTTGAACTAGAAGATGGAACAATCATTGAAGAAAAAGAAAAAATAGCAGAAATTACTACAAGCAAAGTTACAAAAATTAATAGAGTATTTATAAAACCAACAAATTGTAGAACAACACCAGGAATTGTGGAAGCAATAAAAGATGCTGATGCCATTGTAATTGGGCCAGGTTCATTATACACAAGTGTTATTCCAAATTTATTAATTAAAAATGTTGCAAGAACAATCAGAGAAAGCAAGGCTTACAAGATATACATATCAAACATAATGACAGAAAGCGGACACACAGATGATTATGCTTTATCTAACCATATACAAGCAATTACAGACCATGCAGGAGCAAAAATAATAGATTATTGTATATGTGATAATGGCGATATTGTACCAGAAATACTTAGAAAATATAATAAAGCAGGAGCAAGCTTAGTTGAAATAGATAAACAAAATATAAAAGGTGTACAAATTATAAAGGCAGATGTATCAAACACAGAAGGAGAATACATCAGACACAATCCAGAGCTTATTGCAAAACAGATAGTAGAAATAATAGTAAATGATATGAAGTTTAAGGACAAAAAGGGAGATGAAAAATTCATCTTGCTTAATTCAAAACTTAAAGAAGCAAAGAAAAAGAGCAAAAACATAAGAAAATCAAAACACAGAAAAACAAAACCTTCAACAAGAGGAAAGAGTAAATTTATAAGCAAATATCAAGATAGAATTGAATCAATAAGAGAAAGTGAACAAACAACAAATTCAAATAAAAAAATATACGAAAAAGCTAAAAAAATGACAGAAGATGCAGAAAAAAAGGAAAAAGAAAAATTCTTAAAAACATTAAAAAACACAACTAAAAATAAGAAAAAAATTGAAAAATAAACCTTAGGGAGGAAGAACAATAGATGAAATTAGAAAAAGAACAATTAGATTTAAGAGAAGGAATAACAAAGGAATGGATTATAACAAATGGAATAGGAGGATATGCTTCATCTACTGCACTTGGCATTAATACAAGAAAATACCATGGCTTGCTTGTGGCACCACTTACACCACCAGCAAGAAGACATGTTATTTTATCTAAATTAGATGAAAGCGTTGAAATAGAAGGAAACAAATACAATCTATATTCAAATATTTGTAAAAACTATATATCAGATGGATATAAATATTTGGAAAGTTTTGAAAAAGAATATGTTCCAGTATTTTCTTATAAAGTAAAAAACTTTAAAGTAACTAAAATCATTTGTATGGAATATGGAAAAAACACAGTTTGTGTATTATACAGAATTAAAAACGATGGACCAACAGCCAAATTCACAGTAACACCAATAATAAATTTTAGAGATTTCCATACAATGAGTACTAACCATAATTTTAGACTAAAACAAGATATAAGGGATAAAAAAGTAAAAATCCAAATTGATGAAAATAACAACAATCCAATATATCTATACATGTCTAAAGGTACATATATTGAGCATTTTAATGATACTTTTAACAATATGTATTACATAGAAGAAGAAAAAAGAGGATTTTTCCCAGAGGAAAACTTATCTGTACCAGGAAGATATGAAATAGAAATAGATGCAAACTCTTCAAGAGACATAAGCTTTATTTGCTCATTAGAGGAAAACATTGAAGAAATAAACGCACGAACAGTAATTAATAAAGAAATTATTAGAATCAATGAATTAATGTATAAAGCAGGATTTATAGAAGCCAAAGAAGATATTACTAAATTTTCAAAAGAAAGAAAAGAAGAAGTTGAAACTTTGAAATATTTTACTATAGCAATGGATAATTTTATTGTGTATAGACCAAGCTTTGGCTACCATACGCTAATTGCAGGATATCCATGGTTTTTAGATTGGGGAAGAGATGCACTAATTTCATTTGAAGGATTGCTATTGATGACAAACCAGTTTGAAGTTGCAAAAGATGTTTTATTAACACTTACAAGAGATATAAAATTTGGTCTAGTACCAAATGGATATTCCGGATATGATAATAGACCACTCTACAATAGTGTTGATAGTTCATTATTGCTATTTGAACAAGTAAATAAATATTTAAAATATACAGATGACTATCATTTTATTAAGGAACACTTGTATAAAAAAATGAAATCAATAATCGAAAATTATAGTGAAGGAATAGATTTTGATGATAACAATATTCACCTAGATAAGGATGGATTAATCTCTTCTGGAACAGAAAATACACAAAATACTTGGATGGATGCAAAATATGGAAACCATTGTTTTACTCCTAGAAATGGTAAAGCAGTTGAAGTAAACAGCTTATGGTATAACAGCTTAAAAATAATGGAAGATTTAAGCAAAAAGTTTGGAGATAAAAAGGAAGCTAAAAAATATGGAGAGATGGCTTTAAAGTGTAAAAAATCTTTTGAAAAAGAATTCTATAACCCTAAGAAGAAATGTTTATATGATGTAATAGGAGATGCTAAAGTAAGGCCAAATCAACTATTTAGCTTATCACTTAGTTATACAGTAATAGATCCAGATTCAGAGATTGCAAAAAATATAATAGGAACAGTAGAGAAAAAGTTGCTAAATAAATTTGGATTAAAAACACTTGCAAAAGGTGAAAAGGGCTATGTAGATACTTATGAAGGAGATGGATTTAGAAGGGATTCAAGCTATCATCAGGGAATTACTTGGCCATGGTTATTAGGATTATATTATAACAGTTTAAAGAATATGTATAAAACAGAAAAAGATAGGAAAATAAAAAAAGAGCTTAAAGAAAAGATATCAGAATTCAAAGAAAAAACTAAAAATACATTTGTAAAAGAAATGCAAACAAGAGGCTGTTTAGGTCAAATAAGTGAAATTTATGATTCAAAACAACCAAACCTACCAAAAGGAACATTTGCGCAAGGATGGAGTGTTGCAGAAGTATTTAGAATAATATATGAAAGGGAAATATAATGAGAATTTTAGGAATAGACCCAGGTTATGCAATAACAGGATATAGTATAATAGATTATGTAGGAAATAAGTTCAAATTAATAGATTCTGGTGCAGTTCTTACAAATGCAGGAGTTTCATTCCCTTTAAGACTTACTAAAATATATGATGATATTGAAATGATAATAGATGAATATAAACCAGATGCAATATCAGTAGAAGAACTATTTTTCAATAACAACCAAAAAACTGCTATAAATGTGGCACAGGCAAGGGGGATTATACTAACAGTAGGGTGCAAGAAAAATATACCAACTTATGAATATACTCCACTTCAAATAAAACAAGCAGTAGCAGGATACGGAAGAGCAGATAAAATACAAGTACAAAAGATGGTAAAAACAATATTAAATGTTGAAAAATTACCAAAATTAGATGATACAACAGATAGCATGGCAGCTGCAATTTGCCATGCACATTCGGCAAAATATTCTGTAAAGTTATAGGGAGAAAATATGTTAGTAGAAGAGCTAGAAAAAAGTTTAAAAACAGGAAATTTAGATAATTTATACTTATTATATGGCGAAGAACAATATCTTCTTGAACAATGTGTAAAAAAAATAAAGAAGAATTTTGGAGAATTAGTAGAAGGGATAAACTATATTAAGCTTGATGACAAGAATGTTCAAGGAATAATTTCAGATATAGAAACTCCATGTTTTGGATATCCTAAAAAACTTATTATAGTAAAGAATTCAGGACTATTCAAAAAACAAACAAGAACAAAAAAAAGTGAAGAAAAGTCTGCAAAAAAAGAAGCAAAAGGGACTAGACTTCAAGATAAAATTGCAAAATATATAGCAGAAAACATAGAAACAATAAAGAAATCTGTTGTTTTAGTTTTTATTGAGGAAGAAATAGGGGCAAGCGAGCTTTCAAAAACTATTCAAAACCTTGGAATAACTGTGAATTTTGAGAAACTAAAACCAATTCAAATAGGCAAAAGAATAAAAGCAATATGTAATGCATACAAAGTAAATATAGATGACAGAACATTAGGCTTCTTCATAGAAACATGTGGAACAAGTATGCAAAACCTAATAAATGAAATACGAAAATTAATAGAATATGTTGGCGAAAATGGAACAATAAAACAAGAAGACATAGAAAAACTTTCAATAAAAGAACTAGACAGCGTAATCTTCGACCTAACAGACAGCCTAGGACAAAAAAACATCAGCCTAGCATTACAAACGCTAAAAGAATTACTATATAACAAAGAGCCAATACAAAAAATACTAATAACATTATATAATCACCTAAAAAAACTATACCTAACAATCCTAGCTCAAGAAACAGGAAACAACATAGCCGAAACACTATCACTAAAACCAAACCAAATGTTTTTAGTTACGAAATATAAAAAACAAGCAAGCTATTTCAAAAAACAAGAACTAAGAAACATCTTAGAAAGCCTAATAGACCTAGATTATAAAACAAAACAAGGCTTAATAGATATAAATATAGGAGTTGAGGCAATACTTTGTATGGTGAAATAATATAAAATTTAAAAAAAGTATCTGAAAACAGAAAGTTTTTTCAAAATTTTGAAAAAACTTGACTAAAACAACTATAAAATGAAATAAAAGTATTAGATTGGTTGCTTGAGTGAAAAAATTTGCGAGAGCAACTCTAAAATTTTATAAAAGCGTAGGAGTAGCCAAATGTTGTCAAATTTAGGAAAGTGTGCTATAATAAATTAGGATATACTGATGAAAAAGAGAGGGAAACTGTAGATGTTGTTAATGGGGATTATTTACATACTTTTAGTTGTAATTTTTATGTTAGCTGTGTTTGCTATAGTACAGATTAAGATGGCTGGAATGAAGGTTAAGGATTTTTATAGTTTTATTGAAGCAAACCAGATGCTTGATAAGTTGTATAGATTTTCAAAGAAGTATTCAAAATTGAGTAGTCAAGACCAGCTTATATTTTTAACAGAGGCAGAGAAAGTTTTTAGTGCTTTTGATAAGGTGCCAGATGTGTTGTGGGAAGAGGAGTATCAAAAGTATATGGATGTTTTAGATAAATACAAAGATATTAAAATGGTAAGATGGGAACAAAATTAGTAAACGAGGGTGTTTACTAATTTTTTTTTATATGATAAAATATACAAAAAAATGGAGGTAAAAGTAATGGCGTGGACAAAAGAACAGGAGAAAGCTATAGTTAAAAAGGGTGATAATATTTTAGTTGCAGCAGCTGCAGGAAGTGGAAAAACTGCAGTTTTGGTTGAGAGAATTATAAATAAAATTATGAATGAGAATATAGATGTTGATAAATTATTAGTTGTTACTTTTACAAATGCAGCAGCAACTGAAATGAGAGAGCGTGTACTAGATAGTATTTATAAAAAGCTTGAAGAAGAACCTGATAATATTAGATTACAAAGGCAAACAGTGTTACTTAACAAATCTCATATTTCAACAATACATGCTTTTTGTTTGGAAGTTATTAAAAACAATTTCTATAAAACAAACATTTCACCAAATTTCAGGTTGGCAAATACTCCGGAAATAGAACTACTAAGAATGGAAACTTTAGAAGATGTTTTTGATGAATTATATGAGGCAAAAGACAAGGATTTTAACAAATTAATAGATACATATTGTGGATATAAAGATGATGATAATTTAAAAGCAATTATTTTTAAAATATTTAGGTTTATACAAAGTATGCCATACCCAGAAGAGTGGCTTGAAAAACAAGTTGAAATGTTCAATATTAACAAGAACACAGATTTTTCAGAAACTAAATGGGGAAATTTAATTATACAAAAATTAAAAGAAGAAACTAAAGAATTTATAGATTCTTTACAAAATATAAACAAAAAACTAAAAATGGATACTGAATTAGAAAAATGGTACTTGTGTATAGTAGAAGATATAAATAGACTTGAGAAAATATTGAAATTAGACACTTGGGATGAGCTATATAATTATTTTCAGGATTTAAGTTTTGAAACTTGGCCTCAAAAAAGAAATTTTACATCAGAGTTAAAAGACAAGGCAAAAGCTATAAGAGATGAAATGAAAACTAGAATGACTTCAAAACAAAAATCAATAAAGAGTAATATTTTAAACAGTAATTCAGAAGAAATTAATTCAGATATTTGCGAAATGTATGAAATACTAAAGGAAATACAAAAAATATTACTTGAATTTATGAAACAATACAAAAAGGCAAAACTTGAAAAAAATATTATAGACTTTAATGATATTGAACATTTAGCCTTGGAAATACTAGTACAAAAAGAAGAAAACAAATATGTACCAACAGATGTTGCAAAAGAATATCAAAATATGTTTGAAGAAATAGCAATAGATGAATACCAAGATAGTAATGAAATTCAGGAAGAAATTTTAAAACAAGTTTCCAAAGGTAACAACATATTTATGGTAGGAGATGTTAAACAAAGTATATATAAATTCAGACAAGCTAAACCAGAAATGTTTTTGGAAAAATACAATAATTACGATGATAATAAAATACAGTTATATGCAAACTTCAGAAGTAGAAAAAACATACTAGAATTAACAAACACAATTTTTGAAAATATAATGAACAAAAATTTTGGAAGTATAGAATATAATGAAAATGAATTTTTAAATGTTGGTCAAGACTATAATGAAACAGAATTGCCAATTTTTAAAAAAGCAGAGTTACATATAATAGATGAATCAGAAGAAGAAATTCAAGAAGAAGAAAGTGAAGAAGAAAATTTAGAAGAACAAGAAACAGATGATACAGAAACTTTAGAAAAAAGTGAGATAGAAGCAAAATTAGTAGCAAAAAGAATACATGAGTTAATGAATGGTGGGTATTATGTTTTTGATAAAAAAATAAAAGATTATAGAAAGCTTCAATTTAAAGATATAGTGATTTTGCTTAGAAAAACAAAAAACATTGCTCCAATATATGAAAAGGAACTAACAGATTTAGAATACCCAGTGTTTAGTGATATTGGAACAAATTATTTTGAAACAATAGAGATACAAACAATAATGTCAGTTCTTAAGTTAATTAGTAATCCAGATAATGATATTGCGTTAGTTACAGTACTTAGAAGCCCAATAGGAGAATTTACAGATAATGAATTAATAGAAATAAGAATGGAAAATCAAAATGCAAGCTTTTATAATGCAATGCTTACTAGCAAAGTTCATAGAGAAAAAATAAATGGATTTTTAGAGCTAATAGAAGATTTTAGAAAAAAACAAGAATATTTAAAGTTAGATGAATTAATTTGGTATATCTATCAAAAAACAGGCTACTATAACTATGTAAGTTTGATGCAAAATGGCAATATTAAGACTGCAAATTTAAAAATGCTGTTTGAAAAGGCAAAAGACTATGAGCAAGGTAGCTTTAAGGGATTACATAATTTTATAAGATTTATAGATAGAGTAACAAAACAAAGCAGTGATATGGGAGCTCCAAAGCTAATAGGTGAAAATGAAGATGTTATAAGAATAATGAGCATACATAAAAGTAAAGGACTAGAATTTCCAGTAGTATTCTTATGTGGAACAGGAAATGAGTTCAATATGAGAGACCTAAATGATAGTATTCTAATTCATTCAGAATTAGGATTTGGCCCACAATATATTAATTATGAAAGAAAGATAAGTTATAATACATTGCCAAAAGAAGCAATAAAAGAACAAATAAGAAAAGAGCTAAAAGAAGAGGAAATGAGACTTTTATATGTTGCAATAACAAGAGCAAGGGAAAAATTAATAATAGTAGGAACAGATAAAAACTTAAAAAAATCATTACAGAAAAAAGAAGAAATGTTACAAATAACTGATAACAAAGTAACTGGTTCAATATCATCAAAAGCTAAAACATATTTGGATTGGTTAGAAATGGTTAATTTGGCAGATAAAAAAATGCCGGACTTAATAGAAGTATTTACACACTCAAAAAATGAAAACTTTAAAATAGAAAAAGATAGCAAAAAAGAAGAAAAAATAGAATTAGAGAAAAGAGAAATAAACCCAAAAGTAAATGAAATATTAACATGGAAATATCCATGGCAAGAACTAACAAAAATAGAAGGAAAAAGCTCTGTAAGTAAACTCGCTAAAAAAGAAATTAATGAGGAAGAAATCATAGAAATGAAAAAACCAAAATTCCTATCAGGAAAACTTCCACTAACTAAAGCTGAAATAGGAACAACAGTACACTTAGTAATGCAAAAACTAGATTTCAAGCAGACCTATACACTAGAAAAAGTTAAAGAATTGCTAGAAGAACTTGAACAAAAAGAAATCATAACAAATGAACAAAAACAAGCAATACCAGTGCAAAAAATCCTAGAATTCACACAAACAAAAATCTTCAAAGAACTATCAGAAGCAAAAGAAGTTTACAAAGAACAACCATTTTACATAAACATACCAGTAAAAGAACTATATGAAATCAATTCCAATGAAAACATACTAGTGCAAGGAATAATAGACCTCTACTATATAACAAAACAAGGAGAAATAATACTAGTAGACTATAAAACAGACTATGTACCAGAAAACCAAGAAAATTACCTAACCGAAAAATACACCCCACAACTCAACCTATACAAACGAGCACTAGAACAGGCATTAAATAAAAAAATAACAAAAACATATATATATTCAACTTATCTAGGAAAAGAAATTGAATGTACAACAACAGGCGGTTATGAGACATAATTTTTTAGAAGAAGGAGCAATCCTTCTTCTTAGATGTCGAAAAAAGTCGAACGATTTTTGTTGCAAAAAGGGGGATTGTGTGGTATAGTAGTTACATTGTAATTAGAATCTTGACCAAATTTTTCTAATGGTCAAACTAAAGTTCAAGAGAAGGATTAAATCTAAAATTAATTTTAAAAATCTAAGAAAAAAATCTAAAAATAATCCCCAGATATTGAATAATTAAAAACAATCTGTTACAATAGAAAGGAAGAAACTTATGGCAAAAAAACAAAGTATTAAACAAGAAAAGCCAGAGAAGATGCGATTAACAGTAGATTACGCATTTAAGAGAGTATTTGGAAGGAATGGAAATGAAGGGATACTGAAGGATTTTTTAGAATCAATTTTAGATATTGAAATAAAAAATATAACAATACAAAATCCAGAAATTCCAAAGAATATGAGAGATTCCAAAATAGGAATATTGGATGTAAGAGCAGAGATAAATGGCAAGGAGATAATAGAAGTAGAAATGCAGGTGCAGAACCAGTATAACATGGACAAAAGAAGCTCTACATATATAACAAAAATATATTCCGATCAATTAAAAGAGGGAGACTCATATGTAGAAGTAAAGAAAGTAGCAGTAATAAACATACTAAACTTTAACTATTATGAGAGAAATAGCTATCATTCAGTAGGAAGAATGAAATTTGAGAATAGCAAAGAGAATGAAAAAGTTGATATGGGGTATATTTTAGAAGAACAATATGTAACAGATGATTTAGAAATGCACTTCATAGAGTTGCCAAAATTTAGAAAGAAAAACCCAGACATAAGTAGCAAGCTAGACCAGTGGTTGTGGTTAATATGTGGTGAGGAGGAAAAGATAAAGATGGCTAAGAATGAGAATGAAAAGATTAAAGAGGCGAAAAGTGAACTAGAAAAGCTAGAAATGAGTGCGGAAGATAGGGAACTATATGAATTAAGATTGAAAGCCATTAGAGATGAAATAAATATAAGGGAATCTGGATATACTGATGGAATGAAAGATGGAGAAGAAAAAGGGAAAAAGCAAAAGAGCATAGAAATTGCAAAAAACATGCTAAAAAAACAAATACCCCTTGAACTAATTGAAGAATTAACAGGCATATCACAAAGTGAGATTGAAAAAATAAAGGATTAGAAAAATCAAAAAAATATAGGTTTAAAATAGATATGTCACAAGTATATTGAAAATAAAATATTGAAAAGAGAGCACAAAAATGATATTGTTTAAATGACCAAAAATAAACATATCGGAGGTGCTCTCTTATGAGTAATAATATCACAGATAGATTAAAATATAAAGAGTCAGTAGTAAAATTTTCAAAAAAATATGGAACAGCAAGGGCAGCATATAAATTTGGAGAATGTAAAAGGACAATATATAGATGGCGAAGCAGATATGACGGAACATTAGAAAGTTTAAAAGATAAATCAAGACGCCCTCATTCACATCCAAATCAACATACAGAGGAAGAAATAAAATTAATAAAGAATTACAAAAGAAACAATAAAGAGACAGGATTAGTAGTATTATGGATAAAATTACGCCAAGCAGGATATACAAGAACAATACAAGGGTTGTATCATGTAATGCAAAGAATAGGAATATATGAAAAAACCCCAAGCAAAAAGAAAGAAAGTGAGCCGAATGAATGGGTAACAGGAAAATATCCAGGAGAAAAAATGTGGTGCAAATATTGAATTTTTCATGTTTTTATTATAAAATTAAAACAAAAAAATGAGGGCTTTTTATGGAGATTTTTGTGGTTTTTGGAATTGTGTTTAGTTTGGCTGGAAGTTTGGCTTGTTTGTTGGGGAAGAGAATTGAAGAGATGATGCCGGTTTGTTTGGTGTTGATGGTGTTGCCGGTTTTTGTGGCTGGGCTTTTGGATAATTTGAGGATTGGCGTGTGGATTGTTTATTTTCTTTGCTGCTGTGGTTTGATTTTTTTAGTTGTTAATGCTTTGAGGATGGATAAAAAAGGGTCTTTAAAAAAGTTTAGAGAGAATATTTTTACTCCGGGGCTTGCTATTTTTTTGGGGCTTTTGGTGCTTAGCTTTTTTGCATGTAGAAATAGACTTTTTGAGAATATAGATGAATTTAATCATTGGGGTTTGATTATTAAGAATATGTTTATGTATAATTCTTTCGGTACAAATGCTGAGTCTGTAGTGGTGTATAATGATTATCCACCTTTTACAGCTTGCTTTCAGTACTTGTTTTTAAGTGTGCAAAATGTATATAATGAAGGCATAATTATAATGGCTCAAAGTGTTTTGTATCTTCTAATAATTATGCCAGTTACTAAAAAGTTAAGATGGAATTTGAAGGGATTTATAAAGACTGTTTTGATAATTATATTTTTACCAATGATTTTTTTCAAAAATTTTTACTTAGAAATTTTAGTAGATGGAATTTTGGGAGTAATGTTTGCATTTACAGTGTTTTCTTGTTATGAGGAAAATGATAGAAATGCAAAGTACTTAAATATTTTAAGTGGATTAATTATGTTATCACTTACTAAAACAACAGGTCTTGCACTTGCAATTTTGGCAATATTAATAATCTTAGTAAAAAATATAATTGATAGAAGAAAAGAATTTAAACCACTAATTGTTGTAATACTTATGGTGGCAATTATAACATCTTTGTGGTATATTAAGGTCCAAAAAGCTCAAAAAATGTGGGACTTTAAGGAATTAACTGTGAGTAAAAACAATAGAGATGAAAAAGAAATTGTAAAACTCTTTATGAATTCGGTAATAAAAAGTCAAGTTATAACTGAAAAAAGATTAACAGTAGTTACAGCAACAATGCTCTTAGTAGCAATTTCACTAATCCTTGGTGGAAAGATAGCTGATAAAAATTATAGGTTTTATACAGTAGCAATGTTTATTTGTGTACCAATATACTTAGCAGGAATGTTAATGATATATCTTAAAATATTTGAACCAATAGAATCTATGATGCTTGCATGTTTTGAAAGATATGTTTCAACAATACTTTTGGCAGTGGCCGCGTTTTTGTATTATGTATCACAAGAAAAGGTAACTGAAAATATTAAGCAAAATGCAATAATTGTTCTTGCTTTTGTGGCAATATTGCCGATGACAAATATTGAAGAGAAATATATAGATAACTGGTCTTGCATAAAAAAAGCAGAAATCACAAGAAATACATACACCAAAATTAAGAAATATAATAATGCTATTGAAAAAGATGCGAAAATACTATATATAATAAATGTAGAAGCAGATTCTACTTATTTGAAGAAAATAAATGAATATGAAATTATGCCAAATAAAATAGCAAGAATAATGATAGGAAACTTTAAAAACATAGAAGAATTAGAAAAAATAGCACAAGATTATGATTATTTATATATCTACAGAATGAAAGAAGAAACAAGAAAATGTGTAAAAGAGATTTTTGAAAATAAAAGAATTAAAAATGATACTTTATATAGAATTCAAAATAATGAAAAAAATATAAATTTAGTGGAAGTGACAAATAAATGAAGAAAGATGTTGCAATAGTTATTCCGGCCTATAACCCAGGAAAATCTTTGGAAAAGGTTACTAAGCAATTATTGAGCGCAGAGTTTGAAAATATTGTAGTTGTAAATGATGGAAGTAAAGAGAGAAGAACATTTCATTCCATCTCGAACAATATTTACTTAGTAAGCCACAATATTAATTGTGGCAAAGGAATAGCACTAAAAAGTGGATTTGAATGTTGCCAAAAGAATTTTCAAAATATAATAGGAATTATAACAGTTGATGCAGATGGACAACATAGTATTAATGATGTGGAAAAAATGTATAAAGAACTCAAGAACAATCCAACATCCTTAATTCTAGGAAGCAGAAACTTTAACCAAAAAAACATTCCTTTTAAAAGCAAGATAGGAAACATTGCAATTAGCAAAATTTTTGAGAAAAAAACAGGGATAAAGTTACAAGATACACAAACAGGTTTGCGAGCTATACCAATTCAATATATTCCAGATTTAATTGAATTAGAAGGAAGCAGATATGAATATGAAACAAACATGCTTTTATACTTTACAAATAAAAACATTCCAATAATAGAAAAAACAATAGAAACAATTTATGAGAAAAATAACAAACATAGGAATTTTAAAGCTTTTACAGACTCAATATTAATATGCAAGGCAATTAGAAAATGGAGGGAAAATATGGAATTAGAAGGTAGTATTACAAGTGGTATAGGAACTGCCAAAATGTGGGTAGGAAAAATAGAAAAAGTTTTTGAAAATAAAACAGGAGTAAAATTATTTCATGGAACTTTAAATATAAAATTGGAAAAAGATTACATAGTAAAACCAGATTGGATAATAAAACCAGAAGAATATGGAGGAACAGAAAGGGTTTTAGTGAAAAGCTGTAAAATACTAGATAACGAGGCATATATAGTAAGAGCTGAGAAAAACCAAAAAGGAAAAGGGGAGCATAATTTGCAAATAATTGAAATAGTATCTAATATAAATTTCAGAAAAACATATGAGCTTACAGATGAAAAAAAGATTACAATTCAAATTTAGTAGTTCTAAAAAAGGAACCTTTAGCATATACTCTTAAGTATAAGGAGAAAAAATGCTAGAGGTTTTAAAATTTTTTTCTAAAAATATTTCCAATATACTCAAAGAAGCACTAGAAGACAAGCCGGTTGAAACTTTAGAAGAAATTAGGCTAAGAAGCAATGGGAGTATTATTCTAAAATTCACAGGAAAGCAAATAGTTTTACCTCAAAAAATCACATATCAAGATATATTACAAAGTTTACAAATTATGTGCGATAATTCAATTTATTCATATCAGAATCAAATAAAACAAGGATTTATAACAGTTAGAGGAGGACACAGAGTTGGTATTGCAGGCAGTACTGTAATAGAAAATGGCAAAGTTATTAACATAAATTATATATCTAGCATAAACTTTAGAATAGCAAAACAGATTATAGGTTCAGGAGACAAAGCCTTACAATACATATTAAAACCAGAAGAGAATAGTATTTATAATACACTAATAGTATCACCACCAGGGGCACGGTAAAACTACTATATTAAGGGATTTAATTCGAACAATAAGTAATGGAATTGAAGTTCTTAACTTTGAAGGATTAAATGTAGGGGTAGTTGATGAAAGAGGAGAAATTGCAGCTTTATACAAAGGAATTCCACAAAACGATGTAGGAATTAGAACAGATGTAATGGAAAATACATCAAAACCAATTGGAATAAAAATGCTTATAAGGTCAATGGCACCACAAGTTATTGCAGCAGATGAGATAGGAACTAGGGATGATGTTTTAGCTATTAAAGAAGCGGTGTGCTCTCGGTGTAAAGGGAATTTTCACGGCTCACGGGGAAGGAAAAAAAGAGTTGACTCAAAATCCAGTGCTTAGTGAACTCTTAGCAGAGCAAATAATAGAAAAAGTAATATTTATTAGAAAAGATAGGTGCATTGCTTTAGAATAAAATTAGGAGGAGATAAAATGCTTGGAATTAAAATCTTAATATATAGTTCTATTTTTTTAGTTTGTTCAACAATAGGACTACTAAAATCACAGAAGTACACATACAGAGTAGAAGAACTAAAGGAGTTTAAAAATGCTCTAAATATGTTTAAAACCAAAATAAGATTTACATATGAACCAATTCCGGAAATATTTACTCAAATATCTACAAATACAAGCCCTAATATAGGAAGCATCTTTAAAATTGCAAGCTACAATATGCAATTCTTTCCAGCAGGAGATGCTTGGAATAAAGCTATAGATACAGATATTTTAAACATAGATATTGAAGATAAAAAAGTGTTAAAAAACTTAAGTAAGTTATTAGGAGCAACAGATGTAGAAGGGCAATTAAGCCAAATAGAAGTAACATCAAATTTCTTAGATGAACAAATTCAAAAAGCAGAAAAACAACGCCAAAAAAGTGAAGGAATGTATAGAAAACTAGGAATGATAATTGGTTTAGGAATAGTTATTATATTAATATAAAAAAGAGGTGCATATATGGAAATTGATTTATTATTCAAAATAGCTGCAATAGGAATACTAGTTGCGGTACTCCACCAAGTTTTAGTACGAGCAGGAAGAGAAGACCAGGCAATGATGACAACTTTGGCAGGTGTAGTAATAGTACTTTCAATTGTAATTAAAGAAATAAGTACATTATTCAATAATGTACGAGTAATTTTCAATTTATAGGAGAAACTATGGAAATTGTAAAAATCATAGGAGTAGGCTTCATTGCACTAATTCTTATAATTATAATGAAACAGTACAAGCCAGAATTTACAATGTACATATCAATAATTGCAGGTGCAATTATAATAATTTTAAGCATGGGGAGAATTTCAGGAATAATTAACCTTCTCACAACATTTAGTAGAAAAGCTGGAATAAATGCAGAATACTTGAAAATATTGCTTAAAATTACTGGAATTGCAATACTTACAGAGTTTGCAGTAAGTATATGCAAAGATAGTGGAGAATCGGCAATAGCAAGCAAAATAGATTTTGGTGGAAAAATAATTGTAATAAGTATGTCCATTCCAATAATTTCGGCACTTTTAGAACTTATACTTAAAATAATGCCATAAAGGGGTTTTGGTATGAAAAAAATAATAATTATTTTAATTATATTACTAATAATCCCAAGCACAAGCTTTGCAACAGACCAAATAATAGAAAGCCAAATGGAAGTGTTAAACTTAGGTTCATTTATAACTGAAGGTGAAAAATATACTAAAGAAATTTTCCCAGAGATAAATGTCAAAAACCTAATCACGCAAAGCCTAACAGGTAAAATTGATAACAATATTTTCTATAAAGCAGTTTTAAAACTATTTGGAAAAGAAATAGTTTTAGGAGTAACATCACTAGGTAGTATCTTAGTTATTATAGTAATACATAGCATACTAAAGAGCATAAGTGAAAGCTTAGGAAATGAAAACACATCTCAAATAGCATATTTTGTAGAATATATACTAATAATTACAATAATAATGCACAATTTTGTATCAATAATTTCGAACATAAGAGAAACAATTAATAATTTAGTAGGATTTATGAACTGTTTAGTACCAATATTAATTTCACTAGTAATTGCAACCGGACAAGTTGCCTCAGGAAGTATTCTACAACCTATATTAATAACAGCAGTAATCTTTATAGGAAATGTAATAAATATTATGATTTTACCAATTGTAATAGTTAGTATGGTACTTAGTATAATATCAAATTTATCAGATAAAATACAAATAGGGAATTTGGCAAAATTTTTTAAATCAAGTGTAACATGGTTTTTGGGATTGGTAATTACAATATTTGTAGGACTTCTTTCATTAGAAGGAACATTAACAAGTAGTGTAGATGGACTTACTGTAAAGGGAATAAAAACAGTTGCATCAACTTTCATACCAGTAGTTGGCAAAGCACTTGGAGATTCTGTAGATACTGTACTTGGAGCGACATCACTCATTAAAAACTCCATAGGGTTTGTTGGAATAATTATAGTAATAGGAATAACCGCAATTCCAATACTAAAATTAATAGTACTTAGCACATTATATAGCTTAGTTGGAGCAATAAGCGAACCAATTGCAGATAAAAAAATAGTAAATGTTATAGACCAGATGGCAGGAATTTTTAAAATTTTACTTGGAATAATGTTTTTTATTGCAGTATTACTAATAGTAGGACTTGCATTAACACTCAAAATATCAAATGCAAGTTTAATGTATAGATAGGAGAAAAAATGGTTAATTGGATTAGCTCATGGGCACAAGGCATTGTTATTGCTGTAATTATAAGCACGATAATAGAGATGATTTTGCCAAATGGAAACATAAAAAAATATGTGAAAACAGTAATTGGAGTTTATATAGTTTTTGCAATAATTTCACCAATTATATCTAAAATCACAGGAAAAGAAATCTCTCTTAAAACATTTGAAATTCCAGAAGAAAGTAGTAAAGTAACTTCAGCTATCGACACAAATGCCTACATAGAAAATACATACATAAATAAAATAAAAGAAGACATAATAAAAAACATAGAGGAAAAAGGTTACAAGGTTTCATCAATAAAAATAGATATAGAGAAAAAAGAAGAAAAATATGGAGAAATAAACAAAATAGAATTAGAAATAGTAAAAAAACAAAATGAAACAACTAAAATAGAACCAGTAGAAATAAATGTAAATAAAAAGGCAGAACCAAAAGAAAAAATAAAACAAGAAGAAATAAGTGAACTGAAACAATTCATAAAAAGCAATTATGCAGTAGACAATGTATTCATAAACAATGAGGCTTAAAGGAGGAAACGATGTTAAAAGAAAAAATAAAAAGTCTTACCCAAAAAAAGGTTGGGAAAGATAATAAAAAAACTGTTGAAAACTTAGTTGTTTTCTTGATTTTATTAATAATAACAATAATTTCAATAAATATAATTTGGGGTAAAAGTAGTAAATCTGAAGAAAAATCGAAAGTTGATGAAGAATACAGGGTACTTGCACAAAATATAGATAATAGTAATATTTCGCAAAGGAATGAATATAATTTAGAAAAGAACTTAGAAGAAGTCTTATGCAAAATATCAGGTGTAGGAAAAGTACAAGTACTTATTACATATTCAGAAACAAGTGAGATTGTGGCAATGAAAAATGAACAAAAGAATGCAAGTAAAACAGAGGAAAGCGATTCAAACCGGTGGAACAAGAAGCGTAGAAACAATAGATGAAAATAAAGAAATAATAGTAGATTCAAATAATAATCCAATAACACAAAAAATAGTAATGCCAAAGATAGAAGGAGCAATTGTAATAGCAGAAGGTGGGCGGAAATGCAACAATAAAGGCAGATATAATTCAGGCAGTATCTGCAGTTACAGGACTGGCAACGCATAAGATACAAGTTTTTAAAATGTCAGAATAGAAAGGAAAGAGAAATGAAAATTTTAAAACGAAATCAATTAATAGTGCTAGTTATTTCACTTATGCTAGTTACTGCAGGATACTTGAATTTTACTAGTACAAATCAATCACAAAACAATTCAGTTCCAAATTTAGCAAGTTTAGGAGATGCAACACTAGTTAGTAGTAACACTGTTGAAATAGAAAATAAGGAGCAAAATCAAGTTCCAGAAAGTACAGATAATAAAACAGATGAAACAGTATCAGAGGAGCCAGAAATATCTCAAGAGACAAGCACAAAAACAGATACAGTAAAAACTGTAGAGGAAGATACATATTTTACAACATCAAAATTAGAAAGAGAAAACATGTATTCACAAATGTTAGAAACATACCAAGAAATATATAACAATACAAATTCAACACCAGAACAAAAAAATACAGCAATGCAAGAAATAGCAAAAGTAAATGAAACAAAAAATGCAATAATGATAGCAGAAAACTTAGTAAAAGCAAAAGGATTTAAAGATATTGTTATATTCGAAAATTCTAACAGCACAAGTGTAATTATAAAAGCTGATAAATTAGAGCCAGAACAAATAGCACAAATTCAAAACATTATATCAAGAGAACTAGAAGTTGGAGCAGAACAAATAAGTATTAGTACAAAATGATAAAAAAATATGTAAAAAAAGAAGGAAAAAGCGAAAAAAAAAAGAATAATATAGTAGTACATCATAACATATAATGTACAATAAAACTTTGGAAGGCGGTGCACATACATGCAAATTACAGACGTACGTTTAAGAAAAGTAAATTCAGAAAACAGAATGAAAGCTGTTGCTT
>ERZ824488.1114-NODE-1114-length-31597-cov-7.303215_pt1 | contig 31597 bp, 32 predicted proteins | sample MGYA00519936_ERZ824488 | MGnify/ENA primary metagenome ERZ824488 (study PRJEB31778, sample SAMEA3449153) | human gut metagenome | biome: human gut; feature: human-associated habitat; material: faeces | place: United Kingdom | collected 2010/2012 ... | reverse complement strand
TGTCCTATAAAATCAGATGGAGGCGTTCCAGGGTTTGCGCGTGTTCCGCGCTCGAGCAGATCAGATAGATACGGGTGGTCTCAATGCTGGAATGGCCCAACACGTCGGCCAGTTTGGAGATGTCACGACAGGCCTTGTAAAAGCACCGGGCGAAGAGATGGCGCAGGTTGTGCGGGTAGACCTTGGAGCGCGCAACGCCCGCCCTGTCGCACAGGGCCTTCATTTCCGCCCAGATCTGTTTTCTGGAAAGACGTTTGCCGGTTCGCGTCAAAAACACCTCTCCCGAGGTGATTTTTTCTTTTCTGGCGTATTTTTGCAGCTTGCGGCACAGCTTTCCGGGAATCAAAATGGTGCGGATTTTTCCCTTGAGAGAGATCTCCGCTCTCCCTTGCTGCGCGGCCTCGAGCGTGATATACTGCAACTCGCTGACGCGAATTCCCGTGGAACAAATGGTCTCCATGAGCAGGGAAAGTCGCGTTTTCCCCAGCGCATGCGCCGTTTCCAGCAGGCGGACATAGGCTTCACGGCCCAGCTCGCGCGAAGTGTCGCAAAAGAGACGGCGCTGGAGCTTTAGGGGTTTCACGCGGCAACAGTCCCAGCCCTGGCATGTCAAAAAGGCGCCCAGAGCCGCCAGCTTTGCATTGACGGTGGCGGGGCTGTTGCGCGCCGCGAGCAAATGCTCCTTCCATTTTGACACCGCGTTTTTGGAGAGGGGCGCGCCCCTTAACCAGACGACAAATGCGCGCACATCGCGCAGATATTTTTCAACGGTGGCGGCGCTGCGCTCCTGCGCCAGCAGGTGTTGCTGAAAATGTTCCAGTTGTTTTTCTGTAATCACTTGCATGAAGCTTCCTCCTTGCAAAAATCCCGGTTGTCTATCCAAGTCAACAAGAAACGGCTTGGAAGATCGTTGTTTGAAAATATGGCGGGTGGCGGCCTGCTGTTGCAATGACTTCATGTTCAACAGTTTACAACAACAGTCGACAAAAATCTACAAAAATGTCCAAATACAATCGACAATTAACGCCTGTAAAAAGACAAAAGCAACCTTATATAATATGACTTTTGGATGAGCGCTTGAAAATGCGGCGAAACAAGAGTATAGTTTTGCTGTTTTTCGCGTATGCTATCAGTACGCGAACGTGGGCCCCCTGCCAATTGCGTTTTCCCGCTTGCAAACGGCAGGAAAGGGTTGACAGCCCCCTGAAGCTGTGGTATAGTTATTAACGCAGTACAGATACCGCGGAGTGGAGCAGTCCGGTAGCTCGTCGGGCTCATAACCCGAAGGTCGTAGGTTCAAATCCTGCCTCCGCAACCAACAACCGTTTCGACAATAGTTGAAACGGTTTTTTGTTTGCTTTGCCTGCGAAATAATTTTTTATTGCTTGAAAAAATATATGTACGTGGTATAATTATCACGAAAAGAAATGAGTGTTCCATTCGGATCACAAATCGAACGCCCTCGGAGTTGCGACCTCCGAGGGCGTTCTTTTGTGCTGACTGCCTTTTTGTTTTGCTTCTTATTTCCGTTCAGCCACTTGCCGATGCCGTCATACAAATAATTGCCGACAACACCTGCTCCAACGGAAATAAGAAACGAAATAGTAAAAGTGAATATGTCCACCGCTATCACCGCCTCTCAGCGGTTAAGCGGATAGGAGTAAGGCAGCAAAATAATTATACAATTTTCGGCAAAATCCGTTAATGCTCCCTATTTCCATCATCTTCCAAATAATTTACATCATATATATTGACATAACAGCGTATCTGGGGTAAAATAAACTATATATTGCCCAAGTATAACGGGTCGGTTTCTGCGGCTTTTATAGCATCGCCGCAGATCATAAATGAAGATCATTATTTGCCTAAGATATATTTCCAATAAGCAAAATTCTGTCGGATCTCTGCCGAAATTGTGCAAAGTGCGGTAAAAATCAAATCTGATGCAGTGATGAATTGTGAGAATATCCAAACATAAAAATTCTCTGCAACAAAACGCACGCAGATCTGCACTATATATATGACAGGGCTCAGAAGAGCGAGCATATATATAAACTCGGTACGAGATCATATCAATCCGCTTTGCTGCAAAAGCGGGTGCGAGGTGATTCAATACAATGAGCTTGGACTTTACCGCCTCTGTAAGACGTGCACAGGCGGGAGATGCCGGAGCGTTTGCCGAACTTTATTCCCTTGTTTACAAGGATCTGTACCGGATCGCTCTGCTGAACCTGAACAATCAACACGATGCTTCCGATGTGGTTAGCGACACGGTGCTGGAAGCTTACACCTCCATATCAAAGCTGAGGGACGAAAAAGCATTCAAAGCCTGGATAATAAAGATCCTTACGGTAAAGATAAAAAACAAGCGCAAGGAATATAAAGAGATAAACAATTTCCGGGAAGATGTGGACGATCTCAGCGATGCCGAAGAGGCTGCTGTAAGTAAAGAAATAGATTTCGGCAGCATAGAGGTAATGGAAGGCTTTAAGCAGCTCAGCGAAGAGGAACGTATGGTGCTGTCACTCAGTGTTGTTTCAGGCTATAAAAGCGAAGAGATTGCCAGAATGTTCGGAACAAATGCAAACACCGTTCGTTCAAAGGTAGCAAGGGCGAAAGCCAGACTGAAACAGCTGCTGACTTAGATTTTTTGAAGAAAGGAGGCCGGAAGCATGAGCTTTGAAAAGGATCTCAGAAAAGCCGTTGAAAGCATTGATATTCCCGAGGAACTGCTGCCCGTGAATATTGAAGCAATGCTCAGGAACGCAGACCGCAGCGCACAGAAAAATACAAGCGTAGACATTGACCGTTCCGAAAAGATCACGGCAAAGAAAACGAACCGTACTATTATTATGCGTACTATCGCCGCAGCTGCTGCGTGCATAGCTCTGGCAGGCGGATTTGCCGCTGTTCGCCAGCAGACCGCAAAGCCTGTTGATATCGAAAGCGAGATCAACTACGAGGCTGTTCAGGTACAGTCTTATGATGAGCTGTACAGCATTTACACGGGAATTTACCTTAATTCGGAAGCCAACAGCGAAACTGCCGCTGCCGAGAATGGCGACGGTGTGGAAATTATCACCGATGACACTGCAATCACCGATGTGCCCGCTGCCACCGAAACAACTCCCGCTATTACGGAAGCGCCCGCTGAGGATACCTCACGCAAGAATATTGATGCCGTGTGCTCTGATTTTTCAGATGCCGATATCGTGAAGAGCGATGACAGCTCTATCTACTATATCTGCGGCGGAACTCTCTACGTTGTTTCAAAGGACAATATGGCGGTAAAACAGGAGATAACCACCGAAGATCCTCCCTTTGAGATGTATGTAAGAGGTAATTCTCTTGTGCTTGTAAGCGAAGAAAAAGCTTCCGGTGACAAGTCTGAGGACGGCAGAGACCATACAAATGTGGTCATAGATATATACACAATTTCCTCCGACTCGCTTACTCATATCAAAACATATAAGCAGAACGGCGAATACAACTCCGCAAGGATAGATGATAACGGCGTTCTGTACCTCGTAACGGGATACTCCAACTACAGAGGAGCGCCCCTTGACGAGAATGCTGACCTTGATAATTACGTTCCCGGCTACTATATCGATGGCGAAAAGCACTACGTTGCCGCCGAGGATATCACAGTTCCCCAGGGAGCGAACAATACCGATTACACTATCATTTCCTCCGTCAAGTGCAGCGAGCCTGTGAACATTTCCGTAAAGGCTGTTCTGGGCAGCAATGCAAATGCTTTCTGCTCCGATGATACCCTTTATGTGGCATTTTCGGGCACTAAGGACGGCAAGTCCTACACAGCTGTTACCTCCTTTGCAATTTCTGAAAGCGGTCTTTCCTACAAGGCTTCGGGAACTGTTGAGGGCGAGCTTATCAGCAGGTACAGCATGGCAGAGAGTGAGGGCGGTTTCAGGATCGCCTGCCGCAGCTTTGACGAAAACGGAATGGCAGTTACCGATATCTACACGCTTGACAGCTCACTTGCAGTGATCTCCAAGGCAGAGGGACTTCTTCCCGGTGTGATAATCGGCTCCGTCAAGTTTGACGGCAATTATGCAAGTCTTATTGAAAATAACCGCACAGATGCTTCTCTCGTGGTTGACCTTGACCAGAGTGCTCCTGTGGAAAATGCTGAGACAAAGTGCTTCATCGCACCCTATGTCAGCAAGCTTTCCGACGGACTTATGGCAGGCATAACCGCCTGTGAGGACGAAAACGGCGGATATAACGGTCTCAGGCTGGAGCTTTACAGCGCAGACAGCGGCGAGAAGATAAGCGAAACAGTATTTGCTCGGTTCCCCAAGGTGCAGTCCCCTGCCCTAAGCGACAAGAAGGCAATGCTTATCGACACCGACAACAAAATAGTCGGTATCCCTGTTTCCAGCGTCAACGAGTTCGGCGTGAAGAACCAGTACTTCGTGTTCGGATACGATGAGAACGGCTTCACTCAGAAGGGCGTTTTCGAGTACAACGACATTGACGACAGCTACACTTTTGAAAGAGCTGTTGTTACTGACGGAGTGCTTTATATCATCGGCAGCGGACGAATGGTTTCCGTTGATCTTGATGATATGACCGTTGCGGATACATTTGTATTCTAATTAAAACAGCAAACGGACGGTGTAAAAGCCGTCCGTATTTTTTTGCCATTCAAAGGTTAAAATAAGGTTAGAAAAAGGGAAAAGTTATTGACATAAAAATTATAAAATGGTATAATTACCACATTCAGCACAGAAAATTACAGGGATCTTCATTTCGGAGGTTCCTGTTTACTTATATAATATAATAACATCTAAAACAAGGAGATATGTTATGAAATTCAACGGACTTACCGACAAGGAAGTCGAGGAATCCAGAAAGCTGAACGGCAGCAACCGCCTTTCGGAAGTGGAGACTGAGACCTTCTGGGACAAGCTCAAGGCAAATTTCGGCGACCCCATGATAAAAATTCTCTGTGTGGCACTTGGCATCAACGTCATTATTTTCATTCTCGGAAAAATGGGCGTGGTTGATGCTGAGGTGGAATGGTACGAGCCTATCGGCATTGCGGCGGCGATAGTCATAGCAACGCTGGTATCCACATTCTCCGAGTACAGAAACGAGAACGCTTTCCAGAAGCTTCAGGAAGAGGCTTCAAAGATACTTTGCAAGGTTTACAGAAACGGCAGCGTGGAAGAGATACCCATTGACGATATCGTTGCGGGCGACCTTATCATGCTTCAGTCAGGCGACAAGATACCTGCTGACGGTATCCTTGCCGACGGCGATATCAAGGTAGATCAGTCCGTTATCAACGGCGAGGCTGCGGAAGCTAAGAAAATAACCCAGCCTGAGGATTACACCGAGCCTGAGGGCGAGGCGCTGGACTTTCTCAACGAATACAAGGTGTTCAGGGGAACTGTTGTATGTTCTGGCAACGCCGTAATGAAAGCCGCCACCGTCGGCGATAAGACCGTTTACGGAAAGATCGCAGGCGAGCTTCAGCAGGAGGACGACAGAGAGTCGCCCCTTAAAGTAAAGCTGGGCGACCTGGCAAACGGCATTTCCAAATTCGGATATATCGGCGGCATTGCCATTGCCGTTGCACTCCTTATCCACAGAATAGTCCTTGCAGGCAGCTTCGGCGCATATTTTGCAACAGGTGCTGCAAGCATCATCACCGACCTGCTGGACGCACTTATTCTTGCGGTAATAATCATCGTAATGGCAGTTCCCGAGGGTCTGCCCCTTATGATAGCCATTGTTTCCGCTCTTAACATGGGCAAGATGCTCAAAGATAACGTGCTTGTCCGCAAGATAGCGGGAATTGAAACAGCAGGAAGCCTTAACATTCTTTTCAGCGACAAGACCGGTACTATTACAAAAGGTCAGCTGGAAGCTGTTGTGTTCGTTGACGGCAAGGGCAGAAGATACAAGACCTGCGCAGAAGTCCCCGACAAGCTGGGTCAGATGCTTACAGCCTGCATTACCGAAAATACCACAGCCATGATAAACGGCACAGGCAGCGACGCAAGGGTCATCGGCGGAAACGCCACCGAAAGAGCTGTGCTGGCATTTGCTGCGGGAGCACCCTCCTGCGGAATGACAAAGTATGCTTCTATCCCCTTTAACAGCGACAATAAATACTCCGCCGCAACTGTTGAGAGCGACGATTTCAAGGGCACTCTTATAAAGGGCGCACCTGAAAAGCTCCTTGCAAAATGCACATACTACCTTGCTCCCGACGGAAGCAGGATAGAGCTTGCAGGCAGCACTGCCGTGGAGGAGGCTATAAACGAGCTGGCTTCCCGTGCTATACGTGTGCTGGCGCTGGCAATATCCGATGACAGCATCGAGCCTGACAGCGACAGGCTCCCCGAGGGCAGCTGGACTCTGGTGGGAATACTGGGCATAAGAGACGAGGTACGTCCCGAGTCCGTTACAGCCATCAAGGAAGTTCAGGGCGCAGGCGTTCAGGTTGTCATGATAACAGGCGACAGAAAGGATACTGCGGTGGCTATTGCCAAGGACGCAGGACTGCTTACCAATGAAAAGACAGACATTGTGCTTACCTCCGACGAACTGGCAAAGCTCACCGATGATGAGGTCAAGGACAAGCTGAAAAATATCCGTGTAATTGCAAGAGCACTGCCCTCCGATAAGTCAAGGCTTGTGCGCATAGCTCAGGAGCTTGACCTTGTTGCAGGTATGACAGGCGACGGCGTAAACGACTCCCCTGCACTTAAAAAGGCGGATGTTGGCTTTGCAATGGGCGGCGGCACCGAGGTCGCAAAGGAAGCCTCCGACATTGTTATCCTGGACGACAATTTCAACTCCATTGACAAGGCTATCCTTTACGGCAGAACTATCTTCAACTCAATAAGAAAGTTTATCATCTTCCAGCTGACCATCAACGTTGCAGCGGTGGTTATTTCCTTTATCTGTCCCCTGCTCGGCATGGAAAATCCCCTTTCGATCACTCAGATACTCTGGATAAACCTTGTAATGGATACATTGGCAGCTCTGGCATTCGGAGGCGAGCCTGCACTTCACCGTTATATGGCTGAAAAGCCCAAGTCCCGAAAGGAACCTATCGTAAACAAGTATATGTGGTCTGAGATAATCACAGGTGCGCTGTGGATATTCGTCCTGAGCCTTGTGATGCTCATAACCGGCATTGACCCCTCAAATGACACATTCAGAACAGACGGATTTATGGCAAACCTCTTCCGTGAATACACAGCGGGAGATGCTGAGGACAGCACAAATTATCTCCTCACAGGCTATTTCTGCTTCTTCATCTTTGCGGCGGTGTTCAACGCTTTCAACGCAAGAACGGAGAAAATGAACCTTATGGATAACATCGGCAGAAACAAGGGCTTCCTTAAAATTCTTGGCATCATCACCGTGGTGCAGGTGCTTATGACATACCTTGGCGGAGCGGTGCTGGATTGCTATGGGCTTAACCTTACCGAGTGGATAGTAGTGCTTGTGATGGCGGTTTCCATTATCCCCGTTGACCTTATCAGAAAGGCAATAGTCGGTGCGGTAAGAAAATAATTTGTTTGACAGTGCAGTGCGCAGAATGAATTATCCCTAAAATAAATACCCCCTGCTTCAAAAGAGAAACAGGGGGTATTCTTATGCCTTAACAACAGGTATCCATATTTCGCTGTAGGTCTTGGCAGGGTCTTCCATGGGAGCGGTGTACATTTCAATGTCGTAATTGCCGCCCAGCCTGTACTCTGTCATAGTACCGCCCTCCAATGTAAGAATGATCTTCAGCGGAGCAAAGGACCTGAGCCTTGCTCCCTTTTTTTTTGCAGAGGATGGAGATATGCCGTGGAGACGTGTGATACTAAGCACCAATTAAAAACTATACAAAAAATTGAGCATAATCTTGCGTATATGGATTATGCGATGATTTTTTGTCTATAGTTTTATTGGTGATTAGTATGAACGCACGGGCAAAGCTGTCGGGAGAATAATAGCCGTACTTCACCGCAGTGTCTATCACCTTTATGTCGGTGGCGGAAAGTTCCTGCGCCGCCAGCGTGAGCCTGCGGCTGCGGATATATTCTCCCACCGTAAAGCCGCACAGCACGGAGAATATCCGCTGAAAGTGAAAGGCTGATATATTCGCCTTTGCTGCGATATCGGCATGTCAAGCTCCTCGGTGAGGTTGTACTCGATGTACCTTATGGCATTCTGTATCCCTTTCCATATGTTCATGATGTCCCCTCCTTTACCCTCTGATGATATTATACATCGTGAGGGATTGCTATGCCCGACTTTTTGTGCTTTTGTGGCGGGGTATATGTAAATAATCTTATTCAAGCTCCCTCAGTGCCTTTATCCTGCGGAAAATCAGGCAAACAATAACACCCGATACAGCCATAAAGAAAAACAGCATTGCCGCACCCGAGCCTTTTCCACTGCCGAAAATGCCTTTGAGCAAGCCGCTTTGCGTATTTTCCATAAGCGGCTCAAAGACATTATCCACCAGAAAGCCGCCAAGGAAATAACCGACGGGAATGGTGAAAAACTGCAGAGTATTTCTGACAGAATAGACCCGCCCCTGCATTTGCTTAGGCACATTGCTCCTGAAAATAACGTCATAATTTGCGCTCATCAGCGGGATAATGCCCCAGCCGAGAAATGCACCGATACACCATATGACGGTGTTATCTCCGAAAGCAAGCAGGAAATTTTCCGTGCTCATGGAGATAAGCAGGCAGTTGCAGATAACATTGATCCTGCTCTTTGGCTTTGGAAATACGGTTGCCGCAACGCTTCCGATAAGTGTTGCCACGCCGACACAGCTGTTTACGATACCGTATGCCGTCTCGCCTGCTTTTGAAATAATAAGCGCAGGAAGTGCCGCACTGTACATTGATGCTATCAGGTTGATCGCCGATAAAAACAGGATAAGCCAGAGGATACCCTGATTTCCTTTCAAATAGGAAAGTCCGCTTTTTGCCGACTGAAAAATCGTTTCCTTGCTGTCGGAGTCCCGGGCGACCTGCGGTATTCTGATAAAAAACATCAGGACAAGAAATGCTGCGGCAAAGGTGGTAAGGTCAAAGGCGATGACAGCTTCAATGCCTGCAAACGACATCACAGCAACTGCCAGAACAGGCGTAAGAATGGACACAAGCGAGTTTGAAAATGAGCGCATACCGCTTGTTTTCTGATAATGCTTTTCGGGTGTGAGCAGCGTGACAGCCACGTCCGAAGCCGGTGATTGGATCGAATTCATCAAGCCGTTCAGGGCGTTGAGAATGTACAGGTGCCATACGGCAAGGCTTCCCGTTTTCAGCAGTATAAGAATTATGACAGTGCAGACCGCAGCAAAGCTGTCGCAGATAAGCATGATCGCTTTCTTGTTCCATTTGTCGCTTACCGCACCTGCAAAAATGCTCATCAAAACATACGGCGCATATGAGCATACCGTCAGCAGCGAGGTGGTCAGCGCCGAACCGCTGTCGCTGTAAAGCCATATCACAAGCGCAAAGCTTGTCATAGAGCTTCCCAGCGCCGAAAACGACTGAGTGAGCCAGAGAATTATAAAATTTTTAAGTTCCTTTAAGGTTTTCATATTACCTTGCTCCTTTTTCTGATTTATTTCAGTCAGATGCAAGGCATGACGGCGGATCATTCCTCCATGCAATTCGTCATTCCTTGCATGGAGCTGTGTAAATACAAAGCATCATTGTTATCCCCCCTTTATATGGTTACATTTATTATACTATGCCTGTTCTGAGATTTCAACCAATAAGCTGCAAAAGACGATATTACAATTATCAGATACAGCATTGGGCGGGTATATTGCATATGATAAGCCCAGGATTCAGCGTCTTGACGTGTTAGGAGCGGTATTAGGATTGAAATAAAATAGCCGCCTGCGAATGCTCGCAAACGGCTATAATAAGTGGTCTGCCCGACGGGGGTCGAACCCACAGCCTTCAGAGTCGGAGATGAGATTTCAGCTTTTTGCAGATTTTTACAAATACTCACAAATGGCTATAATGCGTGCTTTGTGGCACTCTTGCTTGTTGCGGCTTATTGCCTCTTTTAGCGCATAATCATAGAAATGGCGCACCAATGGCGCACAAATAGCGCACCAAAAACCTTCAGATTTTCCGCTCCCATTTATCATATATTTTGTTCGGGAGCGGCTTCAATAATGCTAATATATCTCTCCAGCTCTGAGCACTCATAATCCCTTATCATCTGAGCAAGAACCGCACTGCTTCCGCTGCGGGAATATTCGTCAAAGGCGTTGTAATACTTTGCCCTGTCCGCAAACTTGATGTTCACAGGCAGCAGTCCCGCCTTCATAAGCTCCAGATTAAGTATAAGCCGCCCTGTACGTCCGTTTCCGTCAATAAAGGGGTGTATGCACTCAAAGCGCAGGTGAAGCTCTGAGACAGCCTCTATAATGCTTTTTTCGGTAAGCATAGTATTGTAATCAATTATAAGCTGCTCCATGAGCTTTGGAACAAGATAAGGCTGGGGCGGTGTGTGTTCCGCTCCCATTATCATAACAGGAACACTGCGATATACGCCCCTGTTTTCACGGTCATTCATAAGTACAAGAGAATGTATATCCTTTATTACACGCTCTGAGAGCGCCGTTTCAGCGCCTGCAAGCTCGGTGATATACTCAAATGCGTCCTTGTGTCCTATGGCTTCCAGATGCTCTTTTATGGGCTTCTCGGCGATGGTCACGCCCTCAGCAAGTATAAGCGCCGTTTCACGCAGGGTAAGCGTGGAGCCTTCTATTGCATTGGAATTATAGGTGTTATTTATTATGAACTCTTCCCGCAGGCGTTTCAGCTCCCCTTCATTAAGGGGTCGCAGAGAGGAAAGCTTGTTTTTCAGTTCGGTTATCTTATCCATATATTCACTCTCTTTTCTCTCCGACTTTGGGAGCGGCTTTATCTGTAAGCTCTTTGTTATCCTGCAATGAGGTGAGATGGGCTATGCTTGCGGTATCGGCAAGCGTTCTGAGCTGGGATATGGCAAGCTTATTGAGAAGTATAGCCCGTTCTTCCCTGCTCTTGCCCTCTTCAATGTACATTGCATTTGCGTTTTCAAGGTTTGCAAGCACAAGAAGCTGCTCTATAGTCGCATGATCTCTCATATTTCCACTAAGCTCGGGGTTATCCTTGCGCCACTGGGCGGCGGTCATTCCAAACAGAGCAACGTTCAGCACATCTGCTTCATTGGCATATATAAAGCCCTGCTTGTCTGCCGTTATCTCCGGAGGAATAAGATTTTGCTTTATGGCTTCCGTATGAAGCTTATAATTGGCTTTGGATAACAGCCTTTTTACATTCCAGTCCAGAGCGAGCCTGTGAGCTTCATCGGATTTAAGCCGCTGATAGTCCTTGATGATATACAGCTTGAATTCGGGAGATACCCATGAGGCGAACTCAAAAGCTATGTCCTTATGTGCATATGTACCGCCGTATCGTCCCGATCTGGATATTATTCCTATTGCATTTGTGGCATCTATCCATTTTTGCGGGGAAAGAGTAAAGGCGTTTGCTCCTGCCTCGTTTCTAAAGGAGTCGAATTCGACCCCTTTAAAATTCGGATTGTTTAATTCTTCCCATAAGCCTAAAAATTCAATAGTGGCTTTGGAACGGAGCCAGTTCTTTATAACGTCCTTAGGTTCATCACTGCGATACCGTGCAATATCGGTAAGGGAAATATAATCGTCCTGCCCTATGGCGGAAATAACGGCTATATCCGTATCTTTGGCATGAATTATGCTCTTTATGTTCTTTACGCTCATATTATCCCTCCTTTGCCTCTTCGCTGCTCTCGGGAGCGGGATCATCTTCCGAATATTCAAGAATGTCTCCGGGCTGACAGTTGAGAAGCTTGCAGAGCTTTGCAATAGTCCTTGTGTCAATATCACCGCCCTCAATTATTTTCTTATATGTTGCTTGACCTATTACTTTGTCCCGCTTTATCGTGTAACTTGTTATTCCTTTTTCGTGCATTAAATTTATAAGCTTATCATACTTAATTGGCATAATATCACCTTCCATAATTATTATACATACATTTTATCACTATTACAAGTGATAAAATGTACATAAAGTATCACTATAATTTGTGACTTTTGTGTATTGAATATCTCTAATATTAGTGATATAATATAATCAAGCTCAGAGATGAGCAAAAGAAAAAGGAGGTAAGCACAATATGAATGATATCAGGTCAAAGGTAATGACAGCAGCCAACAGGCTTGTGAAAGGCGGCATGCGCCGCTCCCTTGCAATGATAAAGGCGTGGGCGCTTGCAAAGGCTTCCGCTCTGCGTATAAGGGTCAGAGGCACGGCGCACAGGCAGCCAGAGCTTGAAAAGCTGTCAGTATATTCACCTGATAAAATAACCGTGCAGCTTCGCAGAGAGCCTCACAACAGCCACGATAAGAACGCTGTAGCCGTATATGCAGCCGCTCCCGACAGGAGAGTATATTTCATAGGCTACCTTGCCAGAGCTGCGGCATACGTCCTTGCACCGCTTATGGATAAGGGCAGGGAGCTTTGTATCAAGGGCTTTGCAGTGGTCGGCGGCTTCTGTGAGTACGTGAACTACGGCGCACGGGTCATGGTCAGGATATAAGAAAAGTCCCTTACAAGGTTGCAGCCTTGCAGGGACTTGCCGCCCGGGAGCGGTGCCAATTAAAAGACAGTTACATTATACCGCTCCCAAATTATTTTGTCAATAGGAGAGATGAAGATGAAAATGTATTTTCCAACTGTAGCGGAGTATGAGCAGCTAAAGGCTGATACAGCAGAGGATAGAAATATTGTAAATTATGCTTTTCCTGGTCAGATATTAGACAGAATAGAAAAGTTTATCAAGTATTATGAGCTGAACCATACAGAAAAGGTATTGATATATTCCGCTTGTTTCCATATAGGATATACAGACGGCATAAGGGCAGAGAGAGCCCGCAGAAAGAAGCAGAACAAGCATACAGGAAAGGAGCTGTGTAATGTATGACGGCATTGCCTCTTGTCGCTAATCCTGAAATATCAGATGCTTGTGCAGACCTTGACACAGGTTTGTCGATCGCAAGAGCCTGCTTGATGCTGTATCTTGAAGATGCGACAGAAGAACACAAATATTTCTTTCAGGAAAGCAGGCACGATATTCACCAAATGCTGGTAGCGGTCATTGATTATATGCTGTCAGCACAGCAAACACTTGAAGAAATTGAGGGAGCGGAAGCATAAAGCCGCTCCTTTTCCTTTGTCTGTTGGCAAATCAAGGCGAAAATTTCATTTTAGGGATTTTTTGTGAATGAAGGGCTATCGTTGGTCTAAACTGCAAGCGGGTTTGAGGGCATAACAGGCGGGGGGGTATATGCTGAAAAAAGCTAAAAATCAGGGCAGAATAGGGCTTTTTTGACGTTGTTTTCCGCTTTATTTCATATTCATTGTTATGTCGGCTCGTGATATGGCAATGTATTCCGCTCCCGTTAGGCCTCGCTCAATGAATGTTTTATAGCTGTTTTCATACATTTTTGAGGAAGAATAGCCCAGATTGTTACCTATTTCACGTATCTTTTTAAAGCCTCTCAGACGTGTAAGAGCATGATGCTCCGCCGTTTCCGCTCGGCTTCTGCTTATGTTCAATCTTCTTGCAGTTTCTGTCATAGAGAGATTGCGGTAATAATGCAGATGTATCACTTGCCTCTGTATAGGTTCAAGCATAGCAATGCACTCACGCAGGGAGCGGCGCATATACTCGCTCTCGCTGCGTTCCTCTATTGATCTGAGCTGTTCTTCTGCTGATATGTCAGGGATAAGCTCCCCTCTTTCAATATCCGCTCCCTCTGTGTCAAATGCTGGCGCATTTAGACTGTCTGAACAGTTCAAAGGCTCTGTACGGTCAAATAGCGCCTTTATTTCGGCTTTGTAAGGGTATTTTAGATAAGTGCTGTACTTGCAGCCACATTCAGGCTCAAAGGTGCTCAGGCTCTTTATATACGCTATATATGCAGCTTGTCTGAGGTCTGCGAGTTCTACACCGCATACAGAGCAGAACTCGGCATATAAGCGGTAATAACGCCCTGCAAGCAAATACAGGAGCTTCTTGACACGCTCCCAGAGAACGGGGATAAGCTCATCATTTCCGCCCTGCTTTATAAAGCCTATAAGCTGTTCGTCGGTAAGTGTCAAAGAATTATCCCTCTTTCTGTTTAAGTGTATATTGCAGCTGACTGCAAAAGAGAGTTTTATTTCTGCCTGATTATCGTATCAAGCTTATTCAGCTCTGTATCAATGTGGCGTACAGAGTTTATAAGCCGCTCCCTTGTATCGCTGTCTGATGTGTTCCATACAGCAGACTTTATCTGCTCTTTCCTGTCTGCAAGCTCCTGCCTTTTTATTTCTGCCGCACAAGGATCTGCAAGCCCTTCCGCATATACTGCGCCTATTGTTTTCCTGCACCGCTCCCCGAATGATGTATCACCTGAGAGCTTCCCGATGCAGTCGGCTGCATATGCAAGTATTGTGTATGGGTTTTCCCCGCAGTTCAGACAGCGCATTATTTTAGAGCGTGCTTCATCGGAAAGGCTCAGTGTATTGTGGTCCGGCTTGTGTGTAGTGCAGTCGGGTGAAAAATTCATATGTTTATCCCTCCTTCTGTTGTGATGGTCGTAAAACTGAACTATATTTCAAGTCCTTAAAGAGCTTAAAGCTCCAAAATTTTTCAGCAGTTAAGAACTGCTGATTTTTTATTTTCGGCTCGGTTTTTAAATATGTTAATGTCAAGCTTGGGTTCGGTAATGCGTACATACTTGAAGCGCATATATCCGCTCCCATAGTATTCATTGGTCTGGAATGCCTGCGGTATGTACATAAAGCCTTCCGGAGCTTTGGGAGGCTTGCTCTCGGAGTAAACACGCTTTATTTCTGTGGGCTTTTCTTCTATGGGCTGCTGTATGGTCTTGGTCTGTCTCCAGCGCCTGCCCTTTACGTTATCGGGTGTATGGGAGTGAAGATATATTGCAAGAGCGGTAAAATCCTCTCCGCAGTCTATTCCATTGTAGTAATTGCTTTCCCGCAGCTTCTCCGCTCTGATTATGTTCCCGTCATTCCATTTGCCTATGATGTCGCTTTCCGATATGCCCGATATGATAAGATGATGGTGCAGTCTGCCGCTCCGCCGTCCGTAGCCCGTTACGCCCATTATACGGGCGTAGGGATTGGTTCGGCGCAGGCGGCGGATATAGTTGTTAAGGTTATGATCTGCCTCGTCATAGGTTCCGGGGAGCTTATCATTACTATAGGTTGCGGTAACAAAATAGTCGTTGTGGGTGTAATTGGTATTTACAAGCCTTACAAAGTGCTTTTCGGATTTTTTACGGTTGTATTCTGCCCGTTCTTCCGCCGTGCGTATCTTTTCGGGAGCGGGTTTCAGCTTGAAGGAACGGCGTTCAGGTACGTTATACACTTCTATTTCGCAGACCGCTCCCGAAAGGGTCTTTTTTCTGTACCTTGTCATTTGTTATATGCGGTCAAAGTCAAATAAGCCGCTTATGTCAAATGAGCTGCCGATTTCAATTTTTGAAAAGGGCATTACATCATTTATATTCCTGAGCGCACGCATAGCCGCTTTGCGGTGCTTCTTCTCATACCTGAGCGCAGATGTAAGGATATCTCTGTATATGGGTATAACTCTGAACTCGTTCCCGGTGGTGTATATGCCTATAAGCTCATTGGCAGCGTTCAGCTCTTCTGTAAGCTCCTCTCGGCGCTGGGTGTTCCGCTCCCTCTCAGCCTTTAAGGAAATGCGGCAGGCTTCCGCTCTCAGGGCTTCAAGAGTTATCTTGCGTTCCTTCTCGGTTTCGGGTGAATATACGTCAGCCTCTTCGACAGATATAACGTTCATTCCGTACTCGTTTTTACATGAAATTTTCATGATCAGTCTCCTTTATACCTTGCGCCTGCTCCGAAAGTATGGTATAATAGGAACAGGCAATTTTTTATTGCGTTTGTGCTTCCTGCTTCGCTCGCCAAAGGTCAGCAGGAGGCACTTTTTTTATTTTCGGGAGCGGCTCATTGCCGCAGATCGGCAGGAATGGGGCGTATTCCGCAGCGCTCCGCTCCCGCCTGTTCTGTTTTAAGGGTATTGGTGTCAAGATATTCTGCAAGCTTGTCCACGTTTACAAGATACTTGCACCCTGCCTTTACCGCTACGATCTCGCCCTTTATGGCAAGCTGTCTGATGAAATGCTCTGCAAGCCCGAAAAGCTTTGCGGTTTCCTTTATCGTCGCCATGTGAGGCACTCTGCGGCTCATTTCAATGGGAGCGGGTGTGCAGTTGACTGCAATTTCAGCGTTATTCATTGTGTTCTGTGCTCCTTTCAGCAGCTATTGCCTTAATGAGATTAAAATAAATTTCCTTTTCGGAAGCATTAAGCTCTTTCCTGAGTCTCTTTGTTATAGTCGGGTCGCTTATGCCCATTTTATCGGCTATCTCCCAAAGGCGAACATCTGCCTTTTTAGCAGCATTTCTGATATCTTCATTTGCTAATTTGATTTTCATTGTTTTTTCCTCCTGTTTTTAATATGGTGCTTATTGACAAATCATCATTAAAGTGATATCATTTGAATGATGACTCGTGTTGCTATTTATATTATAGCGCAACAAACGTCAGAAGTCAACACTTTTGTTGCCACTTTAATTATATGCAACAAAGATTAACAAAAGACGCTGAAATAAGGGGAGTTGCAACAGTTATGAAAAACGCTGAAATTTTTGCTCAAAGATTGATTGAACTGAGGGAGCAAAATGGTATTTCACAGCAGCAATTAGCAGATAGCTTAAATATCACACGTCAGAGCTTAAGCTTATATGAAAAGGCTGAACGTACAATTAACATAGACTTGCTTGTAAAAATTGCAAATTACTTTAATGTATCAGCTGATTATCTGCTTGGCTTATCATCTGTTTCAAAGGTCGATTTGGAATTAAAAGCAATATGTGATTATACTGGTCTTACGGAGCAGTCGGTAAAATGTTTGAATAATAGACTTGTTAAATCAGATGAAATAGACGAGGCTAAGAAGAATGCGGCTGAAAATGCGATAGTAACGCAATTTTTAAACGAATATAACTATGAACATATATGTCATGTAACCAATATAGTTATCTCTTCTAATTTTTTCTGGCGTACCATAAACAAGCTAAACGAGCTGAACAATTTATCTGACAATTTTATCAGTATTTATCATAGTGTTATAAATGCAAATGATAAGTCAGATTATAAGTCAATGGCAGAACAAAGTGATTTGGTCAATAAGCAGCATGATATAATTGAAAAAATGGATTTGTGCAGATATAATGTATCACGGTATGTTGAACAGGTTTGTAACGAATTTGATATTCGAGAAGATCAAGGAGGCTTAGACAATGGCAAACATACTGAAACATAAAAACAAAGACGGCGTTATAACCTCCTACACAATACGTGTGTATCACGGCTACGATGAAGCGGGAAAACGGCTCAGACCCTATACAATGAACTATAAGCCCGCTCCCAATATGACAGCAAGGCAGATAGAAAAGGAGCTTAACAGGCAGGCAGTCCAGTTTGAAGAGCAGATAAAGAACGGTTATGCTCTCGATAACAAACAGACCTTTGCACAGTATGCCGATTATGTGGTATCTCTTAAAGAGCGTTCAGGGGTCAAGCATTCTGTTGTTTACTGGTATAAGTCACAGCTTGAACGCATAAATGCGGGTATAGGTCATCTGAAGCTTTCGGAGATACGCCCGCAGCACCTTAATGCCTTCTATGAACAGCTTTCCTCTAAGGGACTGCGTGAGAACGGCACAAGAGCACGCTGTAAGGTCGATATACGCAGGATATTAAAGGCGGAGCATATTACCCATGCTGCTTTTGTAAAGGCGGCGGGTATCTCGGAGGGCACTCTGAGAAGCTGCTGCAACGGTGAATTTGTGTCGGTCGAAACGGCGAACAAGGTTGCAAAAGCTCTGAACAGACCTATAAAGACAGTTTTCGACACAGCGGAGGATACCGCTCCCCTTTCTCAGTCCACTATATCGGGATATCACCGTTGTATATCCGCAATACTCGGTCAGGCAGAAAAGGAAATGCTTATAGCTTATAACCCTGCCTCTAAAGCCACCCCGCCCAAAAAGGGCAAGCCACAGCCCAATTATTTTCAGCCGGGTGAAATAGCAGCTATTCTGGAAGCGCTGGAGCATGAGCCTATAAAGTGGCGTGTGATAATACATCTTCTTCTGATAACAGGCGCACGCAGAGGCGAGATAGCAGGGTTGAAATGGTCTGCCATAGACTGGGATAACAGCAGGATACACATAGGCGTGAACCTGCTTAACCTCACTGACATAGGCATATATGAGGACACGCCAAAGACAGAGATGTCTGACAGATATATTCAGGTGCCTGCGGAGACTATGCAGCTTCTCAGGGAATACTACAGCTACTGGACACAGCTCCGCAGCTCCTGCGGCTCCCATTGGAATAACTTTGTTGAGATCTCTGACGGGAGCGGAAACAAAAAGAGCGTTAAGGCAGAGTATTTGTTTGTACAGACACAGGGTAATAAAATGGGATATCCTATTCGCCCCGACAGCATAACGAGAAAATGCTCGGAGTTTTCCAAACGCTACGGACTGCCGCATATCAATCCTCATGCCTTCCGCCATACTATGGCTTCTGTGCTGTATTTCAACGGTGCAGACAGCGTAAGCATATCAAGCAGACTCGGACACAGCAAGACAAGTACCACCAGCGATATTTACAGCCACATCATCAAGGAAGCTGACAAGCGTTCATCGGAATGTATTGCCAATGCCATACTCAGAAAAGCATAAAAACAGCTCTCAAATTCATACGGATTTGGGAGCTGTTTTCTCTTAAAAAAATATGAATGGCGCACAAATGGCGCACAATTTCCGCTTTGCAAAAAATAATAGCCGCCTGCGAATGCTCGCAAACGGCTATAATACGTGGTCTGCCCGACGGGGGTCGAACCCACAGCCTTCAGAGTCGGAGTCTGACGCTCTATCCAGTTGAGCTACGGACAGGAAACCATATATTATTATACCCAATAATGGTTGTCCTGTCAAGGCGAAAAATGGGTCGGTGTGAATTTTTTACCGCAAAATGCGGGATCTGCCAACAAAACGTCATAGACAGCTCCTGAACTGAGTGGGAGTCTGACCGCAGCGCTCCTTGAACTGGCGCATAAAGCTGTATTCGCTGGAATATCCGCACCGCTCGGCTATTTCCTTTACGCTGAGGGTGGTGGATATGAGCAGGCGCTTTGCCAGCTCCAGCCTGCCGTTTATTATGTCCTGCTTTACGCCCACGCCGAATATCTTCTTGTAGGCGTGCTGGAAGCCCGAGCGGCTCATGTTCATCTCCGCAGCCATTTTATCCACGTCGTCGGCAATGTCGGGCATGGAGTAAAGGCGGCTTCTCAGGCGGATAAAGCTGCTGCTCTTGTCCGCATATATCTGTGAGTGGCGGTTGGAGGTGCTTATGAGCCTGCCAAGCTTCAGCAGGAATATTTCCGTAAATCTGCGTTCTATCTCCTCGTGATACGGCTCGTGGGAGTAATGCTCATATGCCATCAGCCGCACAAGCTGAGACAGCTCCTCAATATTTCCAAGGTAGAATATTTTGTCGGGGACAATGCCAAGCTCCGAAAAGCGCTCCTCGTCCCCCTCTTCAAAATCGAAATATATCCAGTCATCGGTGTAAACGCTGCCCTGACCGTAATATCTGCACGGCACGGCAGGGGAAAACATTACAAAGGAATTTTCCTTGACCTTGTGCTCGGTGCCGTCTATGATGAAAATGGACGGCTCCTTGATGAGCAGAAATAGCCGACAGCCGTTTCCGCCGGGGCGGTCCATGACAAAGTTATCGCTGTGGGAATAGTTATATCCTATGGAGCCTATTTTCATTCAAATGCCCCCTTGTCAAACCTTTATTGCAGGGCGGGAGGGCGCTCTTACTTCCATAGTGCCGTCCTCGGAGTAGAAAAAGACCGTCCGTCCGAAGTCAAGACCCGTCTGCTCTGCCACAATGGGTATCTTGCTGCTTTGGAGCGCCTGCTTTACTGCCGCAACATTCCGTTCGCCGACGCTGAAAACATCTGAGTCGCCGCTGAACATCTGCGCCCCGCCTGCTATTTTTGCGGTGATGCGGCGCTTTTTTGCCCCGTAGCTGCACATTTTCCTGATAAGCTCCGCAACGCCCGTGTCGGCATATCGGCGCATATTGTCATTTTCCGTCTGAGACTCGGCGCTGCTGGGGAGCATTATGTGAGCCATTCCCGCAATTTTCGCCTTGTGGTCATAAAGGCAGATGCCAACGCAGGAGCCAAGGGCATAGGTAGCCAGCACATCGGGATATTTCACCACATTCAGATCTGCTATGCCAACGTTGACCATTACCTGCACCACCTTTTGTGTTATAAGTTTTGTTATTGCTCCAGATATTCCGCCATACTTTTTCTCAGCTTTTCAACAGCCTTTGAATGTATCTGACAGACTCTTGATTCCGATATTTTAAGCACGTCCGCTATTTCCGAGTACCTCAGTTTTTCGTAATAATAAAGTGTTATGACTGTCCGCTCCTTGTCGCTCAGCTGTTCTATTGCCTGAGCAAGGAGCTTTCTGCGCTCCTCCAGCATAAGTCGGCGTTCGGCCTCACTGAAGCCGTCCTTTTGGTCATTCGGAGCTTCAAAGCCGCTGAACAACAGCTCTTCAAAGGAAAGTGTATGGGAGGCGGCAGCCTTCAGCGCATAGCTGTCCAGCTTTTCCACTGTCATTCCCATATGATGCGCCAGTTCTTCCCTTGTAGGCTCACGGTCAAGCTGAGCGTAGAGCAGGGAAAAGGCATTGTCATATTCCTTTGCAAAGCGGCGCACTCCTCTGGGCACGCTGTCCATGCGGCGGATATAGTCTATTATAGCCCCCCTCACCTTGATGGAGGCATAGGTCTCAAACCGAACATTCTTTTCGGGCACAAATGACTCGGCGGCGGATATGAGCGCCAGCACCGCTTCATTTGATATATCATCCTCGTCCGTGAAGCGCAGGAACATATTTCTGGTGGAGATAACCGCATACCGCACAATGTGCATACTTTGCATAACAATTTCGTTGCGCACTGCCTTGTCACCTGTGCGGCGATAGGTGCAGAAAAGCTCCGACATATCGTCTGTACGCATATTATCCCTCCATTCCCGAAATACCTATATAAAACATTATAGCATAACTTTTAAAATATTTCTACAGACTTTTGGGAAAAGGGCAGGCGTTGGATTTAGATATTTAAACGTTTAAATTGTTTGTTTTGCACAATACCATATATGCGGCTGAAGGTTAATATACAAATCGGATAAAATATAGATTATATGATAATTTGTATAATATACTATTAGTATTGAAACCTTTTGATTATACAAAATATAATTTAGTATAATAAGCTTATGATAATACTGTAAGTATAATCACTGCCTATAAAAAATACCGCAGACCTTGCGGAATGCGGTATGTATTTTTACTTGAGAACATAAATGGTAACGTTCTTTGCGCCCCACTGAATGCAGTCGTTGTACTCGTCCATGAATAGGTCAACGACTATGTGACCCTGTCTTACGGAATAGCCTGTGTCTGCTGCGATGGCGTAGCCGTAAACCTCGCCATCGTCCGCAACTATGTAAAGCTCGGAGCCGTAGGGGATAATGTTGGGGTCAACTGCCACATAGCCCTGGAAAACTGCCTTGCCTGTGGACATAAGCGCTCCGGGGTCTGCGGTGTATGCGCAGGACTTTCCGCTGATAGTATCAACATATTCAGTGGGAACGCCGTTTTCGTCCAGTGTGAGCCAGTCGGGAACTTCAAATCTGGAAACTGCATTTACTGCTGCGGGAGCATCTGCAAAGGCTTCCTCTGTAACTGCGATATCTTCGGAAACTGTTGTAACAGCTTCGGTTTCGGGCTGGATAGGAGCTTCGGAGGACATCTCGGGAACTACTATCTTTACCTCTGCCTTGTCAGCCTTATGGGACTTGGGGCTTGACTTTGCGGAAACTGCCGGAACGCTTGCCTTTGCGCCCTCTGTGGAAACAAAAGAGCCTGTGGGAGCTTCCGAGTCCTCATCATCAAATATCTCTTCATCAAGATCATCGGAATCTGTGTCAGCAGTTTCTTCGGAAGTGGTAACTGCCTCGGTCTCTGCTATGTCAGAATCAACTTCACCGGAAGTAATTTCGGTAGATTCATCTGCCGATGTGCTTACTGCATCTTCATCTGTGCCGATATTCTTTTCCGAGGGAAAAGCCGCTACCTGAGCGGTAAGTGTCTCGGAAACCTCAATATCCTCAGCAGGCTCGTCAGCCATTTCGGTCTGAGCAGCAACTGTTTCTGTGGGGATAATATCTGTTTCAAGGTCAACGGTCTCAGGCTCGCCTGCTCCTGCTGCGCCGATAACGGTGCAGAGTGCAAATACTGCTGCGGTCATGCCTGCTGCTATATATTTCTTTACGGAAGATCTTACCTTTGTCTGCCCTTCCGCTGTTATCTTAGAATTATCGTTCATAAAAAAGCTCCTTAATACTGGCGCTTGCCGGGCGCCGAAGATTACCACCTTTGTGAGATTTCAAGCCGGACTTTACGGAAAGTTTAAAACTCTCTATCCGCTGGACTGACTGCACGGAATTTCCCGACTGATTAAACATATCATACTTTCAAAAAGTTTCAAAACGGTTACAAAACCGATTACACTTGTAATTATAGCGTAATTTCTTGAAAGTGTCAAAGTAAAATCAAAGCGCAGATTTGTGCAGTTTGCTTAATAATTGTAGAAAATATTCACACAAACCTCGATTTTTCAAGCTTCTTTTGTTGTAACATGAACATTTGACCCGATTTTTTGGGCATTTATCATAAATCAAAGAATTTGCATTTCAAAAAGGCTATAATACGTCAAGTATAAGGGTACTTTAGTAAACAATATCACATTTGTTAATCACTTTGTGCATGTTTATATACCGTATCTGCGACTGATATTCAACAAAACGCACAAATGCGCCAGATGATAAATAAGTTTTTGTGCAATGTGCTGATTTTGGCTCTATATGGCTCTGTAAGGGCTTTTGAGCAAAAAAATCAGCATATTTACTTGAAAAAAATTCCGCAACAGTATATAATAGTATCATGATGTATTGCTGCATTTTGCATACCCGCAGGTATGACACCCGCAGATATACTATTACAATATAAATATAAGGAGACTTCATTATGGATAAGAAAAAGGATCCCAGACTTGATAATGCCCGTATAATGATACGCACTGCCGCTCCTGTGGTGGCTGCTCTGTTCCTGTTCCTTGTTTCCGCAGGATATATTGCTTACAGAATGATAAGCAACAGGAATTACAACGAGCGCTGGAAGGATTATGACGAGTGCGGACTGAGCTGATGAGTATGTATATTTATAACGCCCGTATTCTCCCCATGGACGGGGACGAGATCGGCTGCGGATATGTTCTTGTGGAAAACGGCAAGATCGCCGAAGTAGGCAAGGGTATGCCGCAGCACGTCAGAAAGTCCGATATCGACGCAGAGGGAAAGCTCCTTATGCCCGGATTTATTGATATCCACACCCATATGGGCTTTATCGGCGACGGCGCAGGGGAAGAGGGCATTGACGTAAACGAGGGCAGCGACCCTGTTATGCCCCAGCTGAGAGCTGTGGATGGGCTTAATTTCATGGACGGCTATTTTGCCGATGCGGTCAGCGCAGGCGTTACAAGCGTTGTAACAGGCGTTGGCTCCCTTAATCCCGTAGGCGGAGATATGGTTGCGCTCAAAACAGCCGCAAGGTGCCTTGATGAAGCGCTCATAGGCACAGTGGGCATAAAATTTGCTCTGGGTGAGAACCCCAAGTCCTATTACACCGAGCGTGACGATGCTCCCCAGACAAGAATGGCAACAGCCGCTCTTATCCGTGAGGCGCTGGAAAAGGCACGCAGATATATGGTGCTCACCGAGCGTGCAGAGGAGCCTGAGGATCTGCCCGATTATGATATCAAGTGCGAAGCTCTTATACCATTATTAAAGGGAGAAGTCAAGGCGCATATCCACTGCCACCGTGCGGACGATATCATGACCGCTCTCAGGATATGCAAGGAGTTCGGCTTAAAGCCGCTGCTCATTCACTGCACCGAGGGTCATCTTATAGCAGACCTGCTGGGCGAAGCTCATGCGGAGGCTGTGGTGGGGCCTATCATCTGCGACCGTGGAAAGCCCGAGCTTGCCCATGCAAGCCTTGAAAATGCAGGGAAATTGTGCGCTGCCGGGGTAAAGACCGCCATCTGCACCGATCACCCCGAAACGCCCATCAACTTCCTTACCGCAGGTGCGGCTTACTGCTGCAAGTACGGTATGCCTAAAAATGAGGCTCTCAAAGGGCTGACCATAACCGCTGCAGAGCTGGGCGGATTTGCTGACAGAACAGGCTCTGTTACCGTTGGCAAGGACGCTGACCTTATTCTGCTGGACGGCGACCCGTTTGAGATAATGACTAACGTTTGCATGACTATGATAAACGGAAAAATCGTTTTTGAAAGGAAATAAAATATGACCAAGCTTAAAAAGACTATTGCGCTCATATCCGCAGCGGCAATGTGCTGCTCTCTTGCAGCCTGCGGCGATGCGCAGAACGGTGAGGACAGCGAAAGTGCGGCTGAAACATCGGCAGTTTCCGTGTCCGATGCAGCCTCAAACGACGATGGCATAAAGGCTGTTTTCGGCGAGATAAGAACGGAATATAACACTGACCTTGACCTTTCCGACTATCCTCTTACCAAGTCGGACGTTCCTGCTGACTTCTCTCTGACCGTTGAGGCTGAGAGCGGAAAGCTGGAGGGAAATGCCAAGGCAAATGACTTCCCCGACGCATCTGGCGGCGCATACGTCAATGGCGTAAACGTTGAGGGCGATGCTCTCACCATGACTGCCGATATCGAGTACAGCGGATTTTATGATATGAACTTCCTTACCATGGGCAGCGAGGGCAGAGTAAACAACGTTCTCGTTGACGGCATGAAGGTGGGCGATATCACTACCAATTCCCCTGCTGAGTTCGGCGACACACTTCTGAGCTACATCTATCTTGACAAGGGTACTCATGAGATAACCATTACCCCCAGCTGGGGATATGTGGATATCGACTGCCTTATCCTTACCGCTGCGGCAACTCCCATTACCGAGGATACATACAAGGTTGAACCCACTCTTGTAAATCCCAATGCCGATGAAAACACAAAGAGACTTTACAAGTTCCTCTGCGATATCTACGGCAAGTATTCCCTTGCGGGACAGTATGCCGATGAGGGCCGTGCTTCCTCCGAGTATGAAAAGATAACCGCAAAAACAGGCAAGACCTTTGCTGTTCTGGGACTTGATATGGGCAACTACAGCCTTGGCAGCAAGGCTCACGGCGCTGAGTCAAAGACCGTTGAATACGCATACGACTGGTACAAGAATGCAGGCGGAATAGTTCAGCTCTGCTGGCACTGGACCACTCCCGAGGACTATGCCGTAAATGCAGGCGATCAGCCCTGGTACAGCTCTTTCTACAAGGAAGGCTCCAAGCTTGACCTTGACAAGATAATGAACGGTGAGGACGACGCTGCATATCAGCTGCTTATGGACGATATCGACAACATGGCAAACGAGCTGGCACGTCTCCGTGACGCAGGCGTTCCCGTTCTCTGGAGACCTCTCCACGAGGCGGCAGGCGGCTGGTTCTGGTGGGGCAACTGCGAGCCTGAGAGCTACAAGAAGCTCTGGAACGTAATGTACGACAAGATGACCAACGAGCATAACCTTACAAACCTTATCTGGGTATGGAACGGTCAGGACCCTGCATGGTACCCCGGCGATGAGACCGTTGATATCAACGGCTGGGATATCTACGCAGGCAACCACGTTGACTCCTCCCAGAGTGGACGTTTTGACGATATGGCAACAAACTACGGAACCAAGACCAAGCTTATCGCCCTCACCGAAAACGGCTGCGTAATGGATCCCGACAAGGTGTTCAACGACAATGCAAGATGGCTTTTCTGGGGCACTTGGAGCGATCCTTTTACCATGAAGCTGGGCGTTGTTATCAACGATGAATACACCACAGTCGAGCTGCTCACAAAGGCATACAACCACGAAAGAGTTCTTACTCTTGATGAGCTGCCCGACCTTCAGAATTATCCTCTTGACTAAAATCAAACGGCATTATGCCGAATAGAAAGGAAATTTGTTTGACGAATATTACAATGGATATAGCAGCAGGCCGGGAGGCTTGACTGTAAATCTCAGAACTGTTACTTAATACTAAGAACCAATTAAAAACTATACAAAAAATCGAGCATAATCTTGCGTATATGGATTATGCGAAGATTTTTTGTCTATAGTTTTATTGGTGATTAGTATATCAGCATACGTCATACGCCTCCCAAAGGATAATCTTTTGGAGGAAATATGAAGCATAATTCTAAAAATCACAAGGACTACCGACACGAAGCCTGCAATGAGACCTTTACCTGCAAGGTATGCGGCTGGATATGCTCCCCTCAGGGAGCGGGAACCGACCACCGCAACCACTGCCCCAACTGCCTTTCCAGTCTGCACGTCGATGACGAGCCCGGAGACAGAGCCTCCGACTGCGGAGGTATAATGGACGCAGTGGGAGTGTGGGTGCGCAAAAACGGCGAGTGGGCGCTGATACATCGCTGCCGCCGCTGCGGAAAGCTCAGCTCCAACCGAATTGCCGCTGACGACAATCCCGTGAAGCTGATGTCAATAGCCATGCGCCCCATTGCAGAGCCGCCCTTTCCCATTGAGCATATAAAGGAGCTGCAAAAGGCAGTCTTTGATGATGAAAAATAAAATTGTAAAAATCTCAAAAAGCCCTTGCAATTTGGAAAAAATACGTGTATAATAAAGATGTATTTGAATAGCTGTACACAAAACACGCCGACCGGACACAGTAAGCGGCAGCTTGCAGAGCCTTTTACAAGGTCTGCATACGCATTTTCAGAGAATGGGAGCCTTGGGCTGAAAGCTTCCTTTGCGTTTGCTTCCGATGAATTTCATCCGTGAGTGGCTGCTCTGAAATCACAGTAGGAGCGGACGGAAAAGCCCCGTTACGGCGGAGAGGATGCTTGTCCTTATTATGTACGGGTGGTTTGGGATAATATATCCCGTCCTGTCATAAGCCTTTGCGGCAATGCAGGACGGGATTTTTTGTTGTTAAAGCAGCAAAAAAGTACAGCAAAACAATTAAAATTATATAAAAAGAAAGGATCGAACTGAATGAAACAGCAGTTAGAGCAGATTCTGGCATCAGCTCAGAAAGAGCTGTCCGAATGCGGCGACCTTAAGGTAATGGAAGAGCTGAGAGTTAAGTTTCTCGGCAAAAAGGGCGAGCTTACCGCCATACTCAAGCAGATGGGCGGACTTTCCGCAGAGGAAAGACCCGTTATCGGTCAGCTTGCAAACAAGGTAAGAAGCGAGATCGAGGCTAAGATCACAGAAAAGGCAGAGGCTCTCAAATCTGAGGCAGCTGCAAATAAAATGGCTGCGGAGACCATCGACGTTACTCTCCCCGGCAAGGCTCCCGAAATTGGCAGACTTCACCCCCTCACAGCAGTGCTTGAAGAAGTAAAGGAAATATTCCTTGGCATGGGCTTTGATATTGTTGACGGCCCCGAGGTCGAGACCGACCATTACTGCTTTGAGGCGCTCAATATGCCTAAGCATCACCCTGCAAGAGATACACAGGATACTTTCTACATCAACGACAATGTGGTTCTCAGAACTCAGACCTCCAGCGTACAGATACGTACCATGGAGCAGAGAAAGCCTCCTATCAGAATAATCTCCCCCGGCCGTGTTTACCGTTCCGATGCAGTTGACGCTACACATTCTCCTCTTTTCCACCAGATAGAGGGACTTGTTATCGACAAGGGCGTAACTCTCGGCGACCTGTACGGCACACTTGACCTGCTTATGAAGAAGCTTTACGGCAAGGACGCCAAGATACGTCTCCGTCCCCACCACTTCCCCTACACCGAACCCTCCGCAGAGGTTGACCTTGTTTGCTTCAACTGCGGCGGAAAGGGCTGCTCCATGTGCAAGGGCGAGGGATATGTTGAGCTTCTGGGCTCAGGCATGGTTCACCCCGAAGTCCTCAGAGGCTGCGGCATCGACCCCGAGGTTTACAGCGGCTTTGCTTTCGGTATCGGCCTTGAGCGTATCACCATGGGCAGATACAATATCAACGATATGAGAATGCTTTACGAGAATGATATGAGATTCTTGTCTCAGTTCTGATAAAATGGACAGTGCCGACAAAAACAGCCTGTTCGGGCAGTACAAAAAGCGCTTTAAATTTAAGCAGCGTTTGTGGAATATTCTGAGCATAGTCTATACGCTTATACTTATCCCGCTGCTCAGGTTCCTTGACGGCAGGGATTACAGCGTGGTCTGGCGGATAATTTCCGTTGTGACCACCGTGGCTCTTATCACGATGAATTTTATTCAGAGCAGGTCGATGAAAAGACAGCTTGAAGCGATATCGGAAGCATCTGCCGAAAAAATTGCAGCAGAGCTTGAACGTTGTGAGTGGTACAGAGTTTTCGCACTGACCTCAGAATATCTCTTCTCAAAGGAGGGGCTTATACTTCCCTACTACGAGATAATGGAGATCATCACAAACACCTATGTCGGTTCACCCTCTGCCACAAATATGACTTTCAGAACAAGAAGCTTTGGCAGGATATATGTTCCCGTGGGACTGGGAAATATGGACGAAAGCTTTTATAAGCTGCTTTCAGAGAAATGCCCCAATGCGGAGCTTAAATTCCGTGTGAATTATCAGAAAGCGGATATGGAAGAGTATTATAATACTTTAAAGGCAGGAAGCATTATCGTTATCAGAAAAAAATGAGGAGGAAATATATAAATGGATCTTTCAATGAAATGGCTCTCCGATTATGTCGATATCGGAGACATGAGCATAAAGGATTTCTGCCAGGGCATCACAATGAGCGGCTCCAAGGTAGAAAGCTATGAAACTGAGGGCAGCGAGATATCCAAGGTCGTTGTGGGAAAGATACTGGACGTTAAGCCCCACGAAAATTCCGACCACCTTGTTGTATGCCAGGTAGATGTGGGTGAGGCTGAGCCTGTTCAGATCGTTACAGGCGCACCCAATATCAGAGAAAATAACGTAGGCGATTTCGTTCCCGCTGCGCTGGACGGCTCCACCCTTCCCGGAGGCGTTAAGATAAAGAAGGGCAAGCTGAGAGGCGTTGCTTCCAATGGTATGCTCTGCTCACTGGGCGAGCTGGGACTTACTACCCACGACTTCCCCTATGCCATTGCTGACGGCATTTTCATCTTAAAGCAGGAGACCGAAAAGGCTCTTTATCCCGGTATGGATATCCACGAGGCTATCGACTTCGGCGATACCACAGTTGAGTTTGAGATAACCTCAAACCGCCCCGACTGTATGTCCGTTCTGGGCCTTGCAAGAGAGACTGCCGCTACATTTGATCTTCCCATTAACATCAAGGAGCCTGAGATAAAGGGCATCGGCGGAACTGCTGCCGATTATCTCAAAGTAAATATCGAGAACACCGAGCTTTGCTCACGCTATATCGCAGGCGTTGTAAAGAACGTAAAGATAGGCCCCTCTCCCCTGTGGATGAGAGAAAGACTTCGTGCCAGCGGCGTTCGCCCCATCAACAACTTTGTTGATATCACAAACTTTGTAATGCTGGAATACGGTCACCCCATGCACGCATTTGATATCCGCTACATCGAGGGCGGCTCCATCAACATCAGAAATGCCGCAGAGGGCGAGAAGATAACCACTCTTGACGGCGTTGAGAGAGAGCTTTCCCCCAAGATGCTGGTAATTGCCGACAGCAAGAAGCCCGTTGCCGTTGCAGGCGTTATGGGCGGCGAATACAGCGGAATCATGGACGACACAACTGACGTTGTATTCGAGGCTGCGTGCTTTGACGGCGCAAGCGTAAGAACCACTGCAAAGGCTCTGGGCATGAGAACAGACGCTTCCGCACGTTTTGAAAAGGGTCTTGACCCCAGAATGTGTATGCCTGCCATCAAGAGAGCGCTGGAGCTGGTTGAAGAGCTGGGCTGCGGCGAGGTCGTTACCGAGCTTATTGACTGCGATACCCACAAGGACACTCAGAAAAAGGCTCCCTTTGACGCAAAGTGGATAAACAACTTCCTTGGCACAGATATTTCCGAGGAGGATATGATAAAATACCTCAAGAAGCTTGAAATTGAAGTTAAGGACGGCTGGGCATATGCTCCCGCTTACAGAATAGATATCGAGTACAAGAACGACCTTGCAGAAGAGATAGCACGTCTTTACGGCTACAACAATATCCCTCAGACCATTATCAGAGGTATTGCCAGCGGTGAGCTGACCCCTGCACAGAAGTTCACCAGAAAGGCAATGAATACTGCCGTTGCTCTGGGCGCTTACGAGATAACCACATTCTCCTTTATCTCCCCCAAGTATTTCGACAAGATAAGACTTCCCAAGGACAGCAAGCTTAGAAACACTGTTGTTATCACAAACCCTCTGGGCGAGGATACCTCTGTTATGAGAACATCTCTCCTGCCCTCCATGTGCGAGATAATGGCTTCCAACTACAATAACAGAAACGCAAGCGTTTGCCTCTTTGAAATGGGCAACGAATACCTCCCCAAGGGCGGCGAACTGCCTGAGGAGCCTGCAAGAATGTGCTTCGGTATGTACGGCGCACAGTACGATTTCTACAGCATGAAGGGCATTATCGAAAAGCTCCTTGACACACTGGGAATCGTAGGCGCTGAGTATGAGCCTTGCAAGGGAACCTCCGAGAACTTCGGCGAAGCTCCCGCATTCCACCCCGGCAGATGCGCAGAGGTATTCAAGGACGGCGTTGCCATCGGTATCTTCGGCGAGCTTCACCCCGAAACTCTCGAAAACTACGGCATCGGCGTAAAGGCATATGCCGCAAAGCTCAATCTCCCCGAGATGATGGCCGCTTCCATTCAGAAGGTATATAAGCCCCTGCCCAAGTACCCCGCTACCACCCGTGACCTTGCAGTTGTATGCGATGAGGATATCCCCGTTGCTCACCTTGAAAAGGCAATTTCCGAGGGCGTTGGCAAGATACTCGAAAGTGTAAAGCTCTTCGATATATACAAGGGCAAGCAGATAGCCGACGGCAAGAAGTCCGCCGCATTCAGCATTGTAATGCGTTCTCACGACGGTACTCTTACCGACGAACAGGCTGACGCAGCTGTCAAGAAGGCGCTGAAGAAGCTCTCCGAGCTGGGCGCTGAGATAAGAAGCTGATAAATGATCACAGCATATCCGAAAGAGCTGTTGCACAAGATGCAGCAGCTCTTTTGTATTATTTTTTATACTAAGAACCAATTAAAAACTATACAAAAAATCGAGCATAATCTTGCGT
>ERZ824488.1111-NODE-1111-length-31666-cov-4.167473_pt1 | contig 31666 bp, 22 predicted proteins | sample MGYA00519936_ERZ824488 | MGnify/ENA primary metagenome ERZ824488 (study PRJEB31778, sample SAMEA3449153) | human gut metagenome | biome: human gut; feature: human-associated habitat; material: faeces | place: United Kingdom | collected 2010/2012 ... | reverse complement strand
GCACACGTCTGTCCTTCAGGTCCCCGAACCAGTCGTGCGGGACGAACTTTACCGGCGTGAGCTTCACGTCCCACTGCCCGTTCTTTGCCGCTGCATAGACCTCGCGGGAGATGGGCTTGCCCCACTCCCAGCCGTCGTCCACCCAGCGGTCAATGGTCTTACGATTGATATCCTGATAGGAAATTTCCATAAAGGCTCCTTTCCGGAACAGTCTCAGTTGCCTTCCTTCGCCAGCTTCCAGGCGACGTAGTCGTCGTAGGAGCTCAGACGGTCGATGATGGTGCCGTCGGGCTCCACCATGGAAAGGGCGTGCACGGGGCAGGCCTCCATGCAGGCGGTGATCTTTTTGCCGTTCTCTTCACGCCAGGCCTTGCACATGTCGCAGCGCACGGCCACTTCTCGGCGGCTGCGCTGGGCCATGGTCTCGCCGCCTTCCTCGGGCATGCCGATGGTATCCAGCGAGATGGTGCCGTAGGGGCAGACGGCGATGCACATCTTGCAGGCCACGCACAGCTGCACGCGCATGGTGATGCGGCCGTCCTCTTCCTGCTGCAGGGCGCCGGTGGGGCAGATGTTGCAGCAGGGGGCGGGGTTGCACTGGTGGCAGCGCACGGTGGTCTTGAAGCCTTCGGCCTTGACCACCTGCACGCGCGAGACCAGCACGTCGCGGTGCTTCATGGCTTCCTTGAAGGTCATCCCGTGGTGCGCGGCGATACAGGCCACTTCGCAGCGGCGGCAGGCGCGGCATTTGTCGGGTATTACCTGAATATGCTCAATCATGGCTTTCCTCCGGCTCCACCTCCAGATTGGTCATTACAAGACCGTGTCCGCCGGTGAAGCGTATGGCGTCGCTGCCGCAGTGGGGGCAGGTGAAGTGCCTTCTGTGCAGCTCGAATGTATGTCCGCAATCCGTGCAGCGGCAGGGCAGGGGAGCGGTCTGCAGGATGAGCTCCGCGCCTTCGGCCATGCCGCCCTGGGCAAAGATCTCGAAGCAGCCTTTCAGGGTCTGCGGCTCCACACAGGAGATGAGGCCCAGCTCGCAGGTGATGCTGCGGATGCGCCGCACCCGTTGTTCCGGGTGGGCCGCATTGTGGTCTTCCACAGTTTTCAGGGCTATCTTGAGCAGCCCCTGGACAAGACTGGCTTCGTGCATCCTCGTTTCCGGCCTAGCGCTCCGTGCAGGAGACGCAGGGGTCGATACTGTTGGTGATCAGGGCCACGTCGGCCACGGCGCAGTCGCGCATCATGACGCCCAGGGCCTCCCAGTTCATGTACGAAGGCACGCGCCACTTGAGGCGGGCCGGGATGTCCGTGCCGTTGGTACGGATGTAGTAGAAGACCTCGCCGCGGGGGGCTTCGCTGCGGGCGCAGGCTTCGGCTGTGTGGATCTGGCGCATGGGCACGCAGTGGGGGCCTTCGGGCATGCGTTCGCAGCACTGGCGGATGAGCTTGAAGGATTCGAAGATCTCGTCCAGGCGCACCATGGTGCGGGAGTGGATGCAGCAGCCGTCATGGGTGATGCTCTTGAACTCCAGGTCGGGATAGGCCGCATAGGGCGAATCCTTGCGCACGTCGATGGCGATGCCGGAGCCGCGCGCCACGGGGCCCACCACGCCCAGGCGCAGGGCGTCTTCCCTGGGCAGCAGGCCCAGGCCCTTGGTACGGCCCAGGACCATGGCATTGGTGGCGTAGATCTCGCGGATCTCGTCCACGGCGGGCTCCACCTTGTCGATCATGCCCAGGATGTACTTGAGCATGTCCGGGGGCACGTCGCACTTGACGCCGCCGATGCAGTTGGAGGCCAGGTTCATGCGGTTGCCGTACACGGTCTCTTTCACGTCCTGCATCATCTCGCGCACTTCCATGACGTGCATGAACAGCGACTTGAAGCCGATGATGTGGGCCTGGATGGCGGTGTTGAACAGGTGCGAGGCCACGCGCTTGATCTCTTCGGCCAGCACGCGCAGGTAGCGGGCGCGGACGGGGATCTCCATGCCCAGCACGTTTTCCACGGCCATGCTGTAGGTGAAGCTGTGGCTGTTGGAGCACAGGGAGCAGACGCGCTCGGTAAGCGTGACGTTCTTGATGAGGTTGCGCTGGGTGGCCAGGGCTTCCATGCCGCGGTGCACGTGACCGGAGGTCAGCTCCACCTTGCGGATGGTCTCGCCTTCCACGGTCAGATTGAAATAGACGGGCTCTTCAAGTGCCACATGCACGGGGCCCAGCGGCATGTTGAAAGTGGTGAGCTTGCTCATGCGCGTTCCCCTTCCTTTTCTTTCAGAATGCGTTCCCAGAGGTCCGTGGTGCAGGCCCCGTTCATCATGATGGACAGCGGCACGGCCTCGTTGAGGATGCCGGCGTCCAGTTCCTCGTCAAGGAAGAGGCGGCGCGGGTTGGGCTGGTTGGCCACACGGATGCCGTACAGTTCCATCATCTCGCGTTCATGCCAGTCGGCATTGGCGAACAGGGGGGTGATGGAAGGCACGGTGTTGTGTTCGGCGGTCAGGGTGACGGTGATGTTGTAGACTACGCCCTGCAGCTCGAAGTGGTAGCACAGTTCCTGCTGCTGTTCGCCCAGCTGTTTCAGGTTGTACGCCGTGATCATGCACAGACGGGCATGGGCGCCCTGCAGGGCGGTGGCGGCCTGGCTCATGAAGCGGGGATGGTCCAGGCGGAACCAGTGGAAGGCGTTGCCGTAGGCGTCGGTGCTGTGATGTATGGCTTTGTCGCGGGTGCAGAGGGCTCCCAGAGCCTCCATGAGCGCGGCGTTGCCTTGCAGAATCTCTTGCATGTTCAATCCTCGTAAAGACGGCTAATCCGTGGTGGGCGCGGCAGAAACAGGGGTCTGGGCGGGCTCCATGGCCTTGTGGGGCTCGGGCAGATGGCAGAGGCTGCGCTTGGCGTCCTCGATCTGGCGGCACTTGGGGCACAGGTGACGGATCTGGTCGGGGTCGATCTCGCTGTTTTTGGCGTAGAGTTTTTCCGCCAGTTTGAGCGGCAGGGGCCGCATGAGGGTGCCGCAGTGCGAGCAGGGTTCGTAATTGATGGTCTGCTGCTCCACGCGACCGAACTTTTCGGACTCCAGATGGGCCGAATGCCAGTCATTGGTGATGCTCATGGCACCGGTGGGGCAGTACTGGCGGCAGGAGGCGCACAGACAGCAGGAATCCTGCCAGACCGTGATGGTGTAGCCGCTGTTGTCCGGTTTCTGGCGGATGTTGATGGCCCCGGCGGCACAGACATGGCGGCACACGCCGCAGCCCATGCACAGGTTGGGGTCGATCTTCACCCGGCCCCGCAAGCGCTCGGGCGTGAATGTTTCACCCAGCGGGAACGGGTCCGTGCTGGGGCCTTGCAGCAGATTGCGGAACAGAATTTTCAGAAAACCCGCCATAATTATTCCTCCGGGCCCGGGCGCGGGCCTTTGGGCGTACGGGGAATCAGACCGCAGACGTTGTGGCAGATGCCGCAGCGCCGGCAGGGCTGATCCCCGGATGTTGTCTCGGCAGCGGGGGAGGCACCGTCAGCGGGAGCGGCGTCGCGCAGCCCCAGCCAGACGGCCAGCCGATGCAAAGGCTTCCCCCTGTCCATTTATTCCTCGATGCCCAGCTTTTTGAGCCACATCTTGCGTGCCAGCACCACGCCTTCCAGGATGGCCTGGGGGCGGGGCGGACAGCCGGGCACGTTCACATCCACGGGGATGTAGCGCGAGATGGGGCCCTCGATGGAGTAGCCTTCGCGGAACACGCCGCCGGAGATGGGGCAGATGCCCACGGCCACGGTGATCTTGGGCTCGGGGATCTCGTTCCAGACCGCGAGCACGCGGTCGCGCACACGGGTGGTCAGCGGGCCGGTGATGAGCACGATGTCGGCATGGCGGGGGCTGCCGCAGTACCGGCACCCCAGGCGTTCCACGTCGTAGCGGGGGATGCAGGCCGTGGTGGCCAGTTCCACGTCACAGCCGTTGCAGGAGCCCGCGTTGATGCGGAAGAGCCACGGCGAGCGTACCGACAGTTTCTTGAGCATGTTGTCCAGACTCATGCCCGACCTCCTTACAGCGCCCACACCAGCACCAGGCTCACCAGAGCCAGGACGGTGGGGACCTTCACATAAAAGCGGAACGCCTGGTCGATGCGGAAGCGCCCGGTGGCGGACTTGACCAGGGTCAGGGACAGCAGCATCAGCACCAGACACTTGAAGACGAACCAGACCAGGTTGACGATCCAGAAGTCGGAGATGGTGCCGGGGAAGAACAGGGCCACGCCCAGGCCCAGGACCACGAAGGTCTTGAGGGCGGAGCCGATCTGGAACAGGGCCAGCAGGGGGCCGCCGTATTCCAGCAGGGGACCTTCCAGCACTTCGGTCTCGGCTTCGGGGATGTCGAAGGGCGGCACGCCCATGGTGCCGGGCAGGAAGATCAGGTAGGCCAGCAGGGCCGGGATCATGACCGGGTTGAGGCCCAGCGAGCCGGCGCCCTGCTGCCAGTCCACGATGGCCAGCAGGGAGAACTCGGCACCGGTGCCGGTGGCCTTGCCCACCAGCATGGCCACGGCCAGCAGGATCATGAGCAGGGGGGTCTCGTAGGCCAGCATCATGAGCATCTCACGCGAGAAGCCCATGGCGCCGAAGGGCGAGCTGGAGGCCGAGCCGCCCAGCATGATGGCGATGGCCGGGATGGGCAGCAGGTAGAAGAGCACCAGCAGGTCGCCCATGTTGTACAGGCCGTCGAACACGCCGGGCACGGGGATGAAGGCCGCACAGACGGCCATGCCCGCAAAGCCCACCACGGGCGCGGCCAGGAAGACGCTGCGCACGGCCGTTTTGGGGATCAGGGTCTCCTTGGTCAGCAGTTTGGCGATGTCCAGCAGGGGCTGGATCAGCGGCGGGCCCACGCGGCGCTGCAGGCGGGCCTCGACGCGGCGGTCAAGGCCTTTGAACAACAGCCCCACAGCCAGCGCGAACAGGCCGCCGGGGAAAATGCACATGTGCAGCACACCAAGAATGATGTCGGTCATCTCGGTTTCTCCTTCCTAGCTCTTGTTGTCTACGCTGGTATTGCCCGGGAACCAGGCCAGGCGGCGAACCAGCCCGCCGTAGATGCCCGAGGGCGCCATGCGGCTGGTGGCCACCTCGGTGGGCAGACCGCAGGTATGCACGTCCACTTCACGCAGCACCACGAAGCGGCGCACGAAGTACCAGCCCGCGGCGGCGGCGATGGCCATCATCACGCTCAGGCCGGTGGCGTTCCAGGCACCGGGGCCTTCCTGCAGGCCAGAGAGGCCCACCACCAGGCTGCCGGCGTTGTAGTCGCCCAGGATGGCGTTGATGGGCCAGAGCATCAGGCCGGGGAAGATGCCGGTGATGATGCAGCCGATGGCCAGGATGGCCATGGGCACGCGCATGGTCAGCGGGGCTTCCTGCACATGATCCAGATGCGTGGAAGGCTGGCCCAGGAAGGCCGCATGCAGGAACTTGGCGATGTAGGCCAGGGTCAGCACGCTGCCCACCAGGGAGAGCAGGGCCAGGAAGGGCTGGTCCGCCTGCATCAGGGCGTGGTAGATGATCCACTTGGACGAGAAGCCGCTGGTGGGCGGCACACCGACCACGGACAGGCCGGCGATGGCGAACATGCACAGGGTGAAGGGCATCTTGCGGCCGATGCCGCCCAGGTCATCCAGGCTGTCGGCGTGGGTGGCGAACATCACGGCGCCGCAGACGAGGAAGAGCAGGTCCTTGAAGAACACGTGGTTGACCACGTGCAGCATGCCGCCGGCGTAGCCCAGGGCACCGCCGGCAGCCACGGCCAGCACCATGTAACCGATCTGGCTCACGGTGGAGTAGATGAAGACCAGCTTCACGTTGTTGACCAGTAGGGCCTGGGTGGCGGCCATGACGATGGTGATGCCGCCGATCCACATGACCACGGTCTGGATCAGCTCATTGGGCCAAGCGGCGCTGACGCCGATCATGGCCAGGCTGCCGCCCATGAGCATGAAGAGCTTGATGAGGCCCAGGATGGAGCTCTTCAGCAGCACCGAGGATATGTAGCCGGACACGGGCGTGGGGGCCAGGGCCGGATGCATCTGCCAGTCGATGCGGAAGGGCAGCTGGGCGGCCTTCATGACGAAGCCGATGGCCAGCAGGGCGGTGCCGCCCCAGACGACCCAGCCGGGCAGCAGGAAGAGCTTGGTCAGGTGCTGCATGGACTCGGACGAGAACGGCGTGGCCGGACCGAGCACACAGACGCCCACGAAGATGAAGCCGGCGCCCAGCACGTTGAAGAAGAAGTACTTGAAGGCTTCGCGCAGCGAGGCCTTGTCGCCTTCATGGGCGATGGCCATGTAGAGCGTCCACGAGCTCATGATCTCCCAGAACAGGAAGAACTGGAAGAGATAGGTGCTGGCGGAGATGCCCACCAGGCCGCCGCACATGGCGGTGAAGGCACAGTAGAAGCGCCACTGGGTGTGGCTGTGGGACATGTAGCCCTGGGCGTAGAAGACGTTCAGGGCGCCGATGAGCGGCACGATGAGTGCGAAGCAGTAGCTCAGGGTATCCAGGTCGCGGCCCAGGAAGATCACCAGGGCGGCGGTCAGCAGCAGCACGAAGGCGCTGGAGCGGGCGGCCCAGATGGGGTTGCGGCGGAAGAAGGCCGGCAGCAGGGCACCGAACACGGGCACGGCCACATAGACGGGCCAGGGCGCCATGACGGACTGGAGCACGACCAGATCCATGGAGGCCGGGGCGAAGCAGGCCGAGGCCACGGGGATGACCAGCGTGAGCGGGGCCCAGGGGGCCAGGCCCAGCAGCAGGCTGAGGGCGGCCAGGGCCATGAGGGCGCCGCGGATGGACCACGGGGCCTCTTCCACCATGGGCAGGTCGGCGGGGCGTTCCTCGAAGACCAGGGTCTTGAGGATGCGCACGTAGTAGATGGCGCCCACCAGGGAGCCGATGAGGATCAGGGCCGCCAGCGCGGGATGACCGGCGTGGATGGCGGACTGGATCATCAGGTATTTGCTGAAGAAGGCGGTGAACGGCGGCAGGCCCATGATGCAGATGAGGCCCACGGCCATACAGCTCACGGTCCAGGGCATGCACTGACCAAGACCGCGCAGGTCGGCGAGCTTGCGGCTGCCGGCCCGCAGGATGAGGGCGCCCGCACCGAGGAAGAGCAGGTCCTTCATGATGGCGTGGCTGAGCATGTGCGACAGGGCGCCGGCCGTGGCCAGCCAGGTGCCCATGCCCAGCACCAGGGCGATCTCGCCCAGCTGGCCCAGGGTCGAGTAGGCCAGCATGCGCTTGATGTCGTCCTGCTTCAGGGCCATGAGCTCACCGAAGATCAGGGTGGCCGCGCCCATGAAGGTCAGGATGGAGCCGAACCAGGACAGGCCGAAGACCTCGGCCTTGGCGAACAGGGCGCCGTTGGTCTGGCCCAGCAGCAGGACCACGATGCCGAACATGCCCATCTTGGTGATGATACCGGACAGGGGACCGGACACCGAGGAAGGCGCGGCGGGGTGGGCGTCGGGCAGCCAGGAGTGCAGGGGCACCAGACCGGCCTTGACGCCGAAGCCGACGAGGCAGAGCAGGGCGGCCATGTTCAGCACATGGGGCGAGAGCAGGGCGCTCTGGATGCGGACATCGGCAAGGCCCAGGCCGCCGTTGCCCAGCAGCAGCATGCCGGGCAGCATCAGCAGGGCGCCGCCCGCGCACATCAGGTAATATTTGAAGCCCGCGTCAAAGGCCACGCGGTTGGCTTCGTGCACCACCAGGAAGTAGGAGGCGAAGGTCATCAGCTCCCAGTAGCCGTACATGGCGGCCATGTCGGGCGTGGAAACGATGCCGGCCAGAGAGGCGAAGGTCAGCAGCAGGAAGAACCAGTACCAGCCCTGCCGGTGGGCGTGGGCCATGTAGCCCAGGGAGTACACCGAGACGATGAAGGCGATGAAGCCGATCATCACCAGGAAGAGCAGGGCCACGGGCGCGGGCGCATCCAGCGTCAGGGTCGCGGCCAGGGCGGCGGCACAGGCCAGCACGCCAAGGTGGGGCATCCAGCGGAATTTCGCCCAGGCGGCCACGCCGCAGACGAAGGCACCGGCAAAGTAGATCCAGAAGGCGGGATGCACGCTGGCGTGGGCCACCTGCAGGCCCGCCCAGCCGGCGGCCACATCCAGCATGGGCGCGCGGGCCAGGCCCATGAGGGCCACCAGCACGCCCAGCACCAGGGTCAGGGCGTCGGAGCGGCAGCTGGCGGGAGCATCGCCGTCACAGGCGGCGCTACAGGGCTGCAGGAAGCACTGGCGCAGGGCATCCACATGCAGGGCGATGAGGACCGTGGCCGTGACGGCCGCCAGCACGGTGCAGAACAGGCCGCAGTGCAAAGGCAGGGAAGAGGCCAGTATGCCCTGGGTGATAAAAAGACGCCCTTCCGGGATCAGGAAGGGCGAACCGCCCACGCTGGCCATGAGGCCGAGGGCGAACAGGGCACCATTGACGGGCTGGAGTTTGACGGCCCCGCGCAGGGCCGCGAAGGTCGCCGACGGCGCGGCGGGCCCGGCCAGGGAATTGAGGGCGCTCCAGCTCAGGCCGCGGGCCAGCAGCTGGAAGGCAACGAACAGCCAGACGCCGGTACCGGCGGCAGCATTGGCCGCACCCAGCGCCATGCAGATGAGGCCCGCGTCATGCACGGCCCCCCACAGGATGAGCCGGCGGGCGTTCTGCCGCTGGCGGATCGCCTGCCATGCGCCGTACAGCAGGAACAGCAGGCCCGGAATGAAAAGGATGAAGGAACCGCTTGCCGTGTAGGATGGTATTGTCATACGCGCCCCATTGTCTGCCGGGTAAAAAGTACAAAATTATTGCAGAGGACGTGGATGCGCGTCATCTGCCCGTGTTTGCCCTTCCGGCGGGATATCCTCGTGAAAAAAATTTTTTTCACGATTAGCCAAAAGATACGCGACATTCCTGACTGGTGCAAGCCTCTTTTTGGCTTGCTTGTCATTCCTGGCGCAAAGTCCTCGTCATCAGACGCATGACCGCTTCGCGGGGGGATTCGCCCCCGTGCAGCAGGCCCTGGACGGTATCGGTCACCGGCGTCTCCACACCCAGCCGCCGGGCCAGGTCGTAGACCGCCGCGGTGGTCTTGACCCCCTCGGCCACCATGCCCAGGCTGGAGGTGATGTGCTCCAGGCTCTCCCCCTGCCCCAGACGCAGGCCCACCTGCCGGTTGCGGGAAAGGTCGCCCGTGCAGGTCAGCGCCAGGTCGCCCAGGCCGGAAAGCCCCATGAAGGTGGCCGCCTGCGCCCCGCAGGCCTCGCCGATACGGCTCATCTCGGCCAGGCCGCGTGTCAGCAGGGCGGCCCGGCTGTTGTGGCCCAGCCCCAGCCCGTCGCAGACGCCGGCCGCGATGGCCATGACGTTCTTCAGCGCGCCGCCCAGCTCCACGCCCAGCACGTCGGTGCTGGAGTAGCAGCGGAAGGTGGCGCAGGAAAAAAGTTCACGCAGACGGCAGCCCAGGGCTTCTTCCGCCGTGGCCAGCACCACGGCCGTGGGCTGGTCGCGCACCACCTCGGCCGCGAAGGACGGCCCGGAAAGCATGGCGTAGTGGAACGGCCTGCCCGCCAGCTCTTCCGCCACGATGCGGCTGCATGGAGAGAGCGTGCCCAGCTCCAGCCCCTTGGCGGCATTGATGAGCACGGGCTCGGCGTGCAGATGCTCCCGCATGGCGTGGAGCCAGCCGCGCAGCTGCTGGCAGGGGATGGCCAGCAGAAGGAGCTCCGTGCCCAAAAGCTCCGGCCCCGTCCCGGCCTCAAGGTCGGGATGCAGCGCGAGCCCCGGCAGGTAGCGCGGGTTCTCGTGCCGGGTGTTGATGGCCTCGGCCACGGCGGCATCGCGCAGCCACAGGCGCGTCCTGTGCCCGCGGACTGCCAGCAGATGCGCCAGGGCCGTGCCCCAGCTGCCGCCACCGGCCACAGTGATGGTGTGTCGCATGTTCTCTCCTGACGATCTGCGGACAATAAAACTCTTCGTTATTACGGCTTTTGTGCCATCACGGCAAGTAGGGAACGCTTGTTGCCCTATGCGTGTAGAATCATTGGAATAAATCAGAAAATATTTCATAAGATATTTTCTGGGGATAAGGATCCTGCCGTTCGGGGACAAAAAAAGGCCGCATGCGCGGCCTGAAAAAGATGTGTCGGTCGTGGGGCTATTGGGGATCGAAGCCGATGTCGAAGATGGCCTGGCGCAGGGCGGCCTCATCGACCGGAGCGCTTTCTTCGTAGCGCAGTTCCTTGGCGTCCAGGTCCACCACGGGGTTGCTCACGCCGGGGATCTTGGCGGCGGCTTCTTCCACAGCGGCTTTGCAATGGCCGCAACGCATGCCGTTGACTTTGAGGATCTTCATGCGACACTCCTTGCTGTGTTCCCACATATTGATTTTCATTTTCAATGGGAGCACCATCAGGAATAATACTGCCGGAACGGAGCGTCAAGACCACCGGCAGGCAGGAGGTTTTATGGAAACGCGAAAGGCAGGTCCCTTGCGTTTTGATATCGGCGGCATGCATTGCGCCGCCTGCTCCTCGCGCATCGAGCGCGTGGTGGGGCGTATGGAGAACGTGGAGCGCATCGCGGTCAACCTGGCCACGGCCAAGGCCCAGATCTGGCTCAAGCCGGGCACGGAAAGCGCGACGGTGCCCCTGATCATGGAGCGCGTGGCGGGCATGGGGTTCAGCGCCGTGCCGTCACAGGAAGAGGACGTGGCCGTCCAGTACGAGAAAAAACGGCAGCAGGACGAAAAAGACCGGCGTGTGCGTCTGGGGCGGCTGGGCCCCATGCTGGTCTTTGCCGTGCCCCTGCTCATCCTCTCCATGGGGCATATGCTGGGCATGCCCCTGCCCGTCTGGCTCGATCCGCATCACGCGCCCCGTACCTTCATGCTGGCGCAGCCGGCCCTGACCCTGCCCGTGGTCTGGCTGGGCCGCCATTTTTACCGTGAAGGCCTGCTGGCCCTGGCACACAAGGCCCCCACCATGGACAGTCTGGTGGCCGTGGGCACGGGCTCGGCCCTGCTCTACAGCCTGTGGACGACCTTGCTGGGCCTTGCGGGCAGCGAGCCCCAGCTGCGGGCCATGAACCTTTACTATGAGTCCGTGGCCGTGCTGCTGACCATGATCGAGCTGGGCCAGTTCCTGGAGGCCACGGCCAAGCGCAAGGCCGGGGACGCCATGGGCGCGCTGCTGCGCCTGACGCCGGAAACGGCCCTGCGTCTGGAAGCCGACGGCCAGAGCCGCGAGATCCCGCTGGCCGAGGTCATGCCCGGAGATACCCTGGTCATCCGGCCCGGCGCCCGCATCCCCGTGGATGGCAGCGCGGCTGGCGGCAAGAGCGCCGTGGACCTTTCCCTGCTGACCGGCGAATCCATCCCCGTGGCCGTGGGCCCCGGCGACAGCCTTGTGGCCGGGAGCGTCAACGGTGAAGGCGCTCTGACCATGACCGCCGAACATGTGGGGCAGGACACCCGTCTGGCCCGCATCATCCGGCTGGTACGCGAGGCCCAGGGCAGCAAGGCCCCCATCGCCCGCCTGGCCGACCGCGTGAGCTTCTATTTCGTGCCCGCGGTCATGGGCATCGCCACGCTGGCCGGGCTGGCCTGGCTGGTCTTCAGTGACGAGCCCGCCACCGTGGCCGTCACGGTCTTCGTGGCCGTGCTGGTCATGGCCTGCCCCTGCGCCATGGGCCTGGCCACGCCCATGTCCATCATGGTGGGCACAGGGCGCGGCGCCCAGCTGGGCGTGCTCATCAAGAATGGCGCTGCCCTGGAGCAGGCCGGTCATGTCCGGGCCATCGCCGTGGACAAGACCGGGACCCTGACCACCGGCAAGCCCGTGCTGACCGGGGTCATCCCCCTCGCCGCCCATGACGAGCAGGCCCTCGTCACTCTGGCCGCCGCGCTGGAGGCCCGCTCCGAACATCCGCTGGCCCTGGCCCTGGTGGCCGCGGGCAAGGAACGCGGTTGTCCCGCCTGCCCGGTGGATGCCGTGGATGTGGCGCCGGGCCTGGGCATCGCCGGTGTGGTGACGCTGGAAGGCACGTCCTGGCGCGTGGCGCTGGGCAATGCCGCCTTCATGGAGCAGAACCGCATCGCGCCCGATGCCGCTGTGCTGGAACGGCTGGCCATACTGGCCGAGGCCGGGCAGACGCCGCTGCTGCTGGCGCTGGCTCCGGCCCGTGCCGCCCTTGCCGATGCCGGTGATGACGACGGCTCCCGTTGGCAGTGGGACGATCTCCGGATTGCGGGCATCCTTTCGCTGGCCGACGCCCTGCGTCCCGAATCCGCCGCGGTGGTGGCCCGTCTGCACGAGATGGGCATCCGGGTGGTCATGCTCACCGGTGACAACGAGCGTACCGCCCGGGCCGTGGCCCGGCAGGCCGGTCTGGATGACGCCGACGTGGCCGCAGGACTGCTGCCCGCCGAAAAGGCCGAGCGCATCCGCCGGCTCCAGGCCGAGGGCCTGCTGGTGGCCATGGTGGGCGACGGCATCAACGACGCCCCGGCCCTGGCCGTGGCCGACGTGGGCATGGCCGTGGGCAGCGGTGTGGACGTGAGCGCCGAAGCCGGGGACATCGTGCTCATGCGCGGCGGCATGGAGGCCGTGCTCACCGCGCTGGCCCTTTCCCGCGCCACCATGCGCAACATCCGCCAGAACCTGGGCTGGGCCTTCGGCTACAACCTGCTGGGCTTGCCCGTGGCCGCCGGTCTGCTGCATGTCTTCGGCGGGCCCATGCTCTCGCCCATGATCGCCGGTACCGCCATGGCCCTGTCTTCCTTCTCCGTGGTCAGCAACGCGCTGCGACTGCGGTTTTTCAAGGTATAGGCGGAGGCTGGTTGTTTGCAGGGGGGAAGGGAAACCTTCTTGGAAAAAGGTTCTCCCTTCCCCCCCTCAAACTCCCCCCATCCTTCCAAAAACCGCTCATATGCTGTTTTGCCCCACAGGGCAATCCCTGCTCCGGGACGTACAGCGCCCCAAAAAATCAGGGAAAAATGCCGCAGGGAACGACTATTTTGTCAGTAAAGCCCCGGCCCGGCAAGTGTCCGTCAGAAGGGGAGGCCGGGAAGACGGATATCCGCCCCTGCATCCGCGAAAAGAGACGGCCCGTTTCCCCCGCCCCCTCACGATAAAGGACGACCGTCCGCATCCAGTCTCATGCCTTCGGGACTACGCCCGGCCACAATAAAAAAGAGGCCGCCCTTGCGGGCAGCCTCTGATGAGCGGGTTTTGGGAGAAGGAGGGGCTCCCTCCCCCAGCCTCTATCTTTCCTAGATACCGGCGCTTTCCAGCACGCGGCTGTTGTAGACTTCGATCTTGGCCTTCTGTTCCAGCATGCGCATGAAGGTCTGGTACATGCCTTCCACGCGCTTGCGCTGCACCAGCTCGGTGAGCAGGTTCTCCATGCCGGCCCAGCCGTCGGCCTTGGGCTGTTCCACGGCGGTCACGCGGCAGAGCAGGGCGCCGCACTTGCTGCTGTCTTCCTGCTCGTACACGCTGAAGGCCTGGTCGATCCAGGTCTGGGGCGCGGCGCGGAAGATGACCTGGTTCATGACCGGGTTGGGCACGAAGCCAGCCAGGGCGCCGTCGCGGGTCAGGTCGGCGCTCTGCACGCGGGCGGCGTCTTCAGCAGGCAGCTGGCCGTCGGTCATGGCCTTGCGGAGGGCAGTGGCCTTTTCCATGGCGGCCTGCAGGGCCTTTTCCGCCACCAGGGCCTTCATGACGCGGTCGCGGGCCTGATCCAGGCTGGGCGTGGTGGAAGGCTCGGAGGTGAGCACGCGCACCACCAGGTAGCGGTCACCGGCTTCCAGGGCCGTATCCACGGGGGAGTTGGCCGGGGCCTTCATGAGGCTGGCCGCCATCTCGTCGCTGATGCCCAGGGCCTTCTGCAGTTCGGCCTGGCCCACCAGACCGGTACGCTCGGCCTTGAGCAGGGGCTGATCCTTGCCGTCGGCATCCTTGTAGCTGCCGGCGCGGGCCGCGCTTTCCTGCAGGGGACGGTTGTTGATGTTGTCACCGATCAGGCTGTCCAGCACGTCGTTGACCTTTTCCACGCCTTCCTGCTTGGCCAGGGTGGCGCGCACTTCGGCTTCCACTTCGGCAAAGGGCTGCACGCTGGCGTCCTTGCGATCTTCCATCTTGATGATGTGCAGGCCGAACTGGCTGCGCACGGGCTCGGAGATCTGGCCGGGCTGCAGGGCCCAGGCGGCATCTTCAAAGGGCTTCACGGTCTGGCCGCGCTGGATCCAGCCCAGCTCACCACCGGGGCCGGCGGCATTGGGGCCGTTGTTGGCATTGGCCACGGCGGCGAAGTCGCCCTTTTCCGCTTCGCTGCGGATGCGGGCGGCCTTTTCCATGGCCTGCTTCACGGCCGCTTCGGGAGCGTTCTCCGCCAGGGGCACCAGGATGTGGGCCACCTTGACCTGTTCGGGCTGGCGGAAGCGCTGCTTGTTGGCTTCATACCACTTGAGGGCGGCCTCGGCGCTCACGCTCTCGGGGCGCACCAGGCTTTCGGGAGCCACGGCCACATATTCCACTTCCACGCGGGGCTGGCTGGCCAGTTCGGCCTTGTGGGCCTCGTACCAGGCGCCGAGCTCTTCCTCGGTGGGCTTCACCGAAGCGGCAAAATCGGCGGCGGGCAGGTACAGGTACTCCACCGCGCGCTGCTGGGTGAGGAAATCATAGTACTTGCGGGCCTCGCCACCGGCGGCCCAGGCGCTGCCGGCCACGGTGCGCATCACCTTGTCACGCAGGATGCTGTCCGCCAGGCCCTGTTCGTATTCGGCCACGCTCATGCGCTGGGCTTCGATGGCGCGCTTGTAGGCCTCGGGATCGAACTTGCCCTGGGCGTCCTGGAACGCGGGCAGCTTGGAGACCACATAATGCATCTCTTCAGGGCTCACGGTCATCCCCACGCGGGCGGCTTCCTGACGGATCAGCTGGGCGCTGATGAGCTCGTTGAGCACCTGACGGCCCAGCTTCTGCTGCACCAGGGCCTCACGGGTCAGGGAGGGATCGTTGCGCATGGCGTATTCGGCGGCCCGCTGATAGGCCTGCTCGAACTGCTGGGCCGTGATGGCCTCACCGTTGACCTTGGCCACCACATTGCTGGAACCGCCGTCGGTCAGGCTGCCGACGCCCCAGAACATGAAGACGAGGATGATGATGGCGAAGGCTACCTTGACGCCAAAGGACTGGGCATTGGAACGGATATAATCAAGCATGGGCACTCCGAAAAAAGGCACGGAATTTATTGCCCGCAAAGATTCGGGCAACGGACAACTATAGGGGCATTCCGGCAGAAACTCAAGAAGAGCGGGGAAGAGGCCCCTCCATCCGCTGCTGACAAGCGGTGCCCTTTGCCCTATATGCAGGGGATGGATCATACAGCTATCGAAAGCCTGCTGCAGGCCGTGGCCCGGGGAGACATCCCGCCGGACCAAGCCTTGCGGCATCTGGGAGACGCCACTGCGGCAGACAGCCTGCAGGGCCTGCATCTGGATCATGAACGCGCCCTGCGCACCGGCCTGGGCGAGGTCGTCTTCGCCCAGGGCAAGACCGACGGGGCCCTGGTTGGGGCCGTACGCGGCCTCAGCCTGCGCGGCGCCCCCGTGCTGGTCAGCCGCGCCTCGGAAGCGCAAGGGGCCCTGTTGCAACGGGAATTCCCCGAGGGCCGCTATTGGGCGCAATGCCGTCTTTTCTGTCTGGGCGGAGAGGGGCAGGAAGTGCCTGAACTGGGCCCGCCGTGGCCAGACAGGGGCGAGATCATGGTGGTCACGGCCGGTGCGGCCGACATCCCCGTGGGCGCCGAAGCCTACGGGGCCCTGCGCTTCTGGGGCCACGACTGCGGCTTCCTCACCGACGTGGGCGTGGCCGGGCTGCACCGCCTTGCCCCGCATATCCGGGATCTGCGCGCCGCCCGCCTCATCATCGCCGTGGCCGGCATGGAAGGCGCCCTGCCCGGTGTGCTGGCCGGACTGGTGCCCTGCCCGGTGCTGGCCGTCCCCACCTCGGTGGGCTACGGCGTGGGCGCGGGCGGCATGGCCGCCCTCCACAGCATGCTCTGTTCCTGCGTGCCCGGCCTGGCCGTCCTCAATATAGATAACGGCTTCGGCGCCGCGGCCTTTGCCGCCAAATTGCTGCGCCACGCCTGATGCACGCACCCGATGTGCACAACAGACACAACCACCTGTTTTATAACAATAAACAAACATACACATCCAGGCCCCTCCTGACAGGAGGGCACGTCCGCCTCCACCGGGACGGCCTTCAGGCCGTCCCGGTGGGGCTGCCAACGATGTTCACGGCGGCGGGCGGACATGACAGCTTTTTTCCCTTCTTCTTTCCACCTTTCCCGCACGGCACCTGCCCGAACACCAGCCATGGCACGGGCACTGTCCCTGCCGGGAGCACTGGCACTGTTGATGCATCCGCCCGAACAGACCTGCGGACAGGCCGGGCAGGCATCCTTCACGACCTTCAACGATGGGAGCAACCATGACACCGCACGAGATGCTGGATGCGCTTTCACGCCAGACCGGGGCCGCCCTGGCATTCAACGGGGACGGCCTGTGCCGCCTGCGCTTCGACGGCCGTTTCATCGTGGACCTTGAGGTCACGGACGACGAAGACGCCATCTATCTGTATGCCCGCCTGGGGGCGCTCCCCGCCGGAGAACAGGGCAGGGAGCTGATGGCCCGGATGATGCGGGCCCACTGCCTGGGCCGGGAAAGCGGCAACACGCTTTTCGGCCTGGACGGTGAAGAGATCATGGCCTTTGCCCGCGTGACGGCGGCCGGGGCCGTGAAAGAGACGCTCTTCACCGCGCTGGAAGATTTTCTGGATGTCCTGGCCCACTGGGCCGACGAACTGCAGCAGGCCCGCTAGCCGGCATCCCAACGCCTTGCCGCCGTGCTCCGGTAGGAAGAGCGGCCATATCCGGCGGGGATCCGCGTACAGGTGCCTCCCGCCTCTCCGGTGACAGCTCCGGCAAAGGGGCCGTGGGAAGTCCCTACTCATGCCGGGCCCCGCAGGAGCCTCGCCGGGCCAGCGCCACACAGGCGGACACGGAGTGGCAGCGCCGCAGGAAAACCCATAACGACACCCCGCCCGGCCACGGCAGCCGGAGCAGGCCACCAGACAGCCGCTCTCAACCATACAAATAAAGGGGGACGCCATGCCAGGACCAGTGCAGGCACCGCAGACACGCTACATCAGCCTCGATACGGATTTCGGCTATGACGCCCTGGGCGGCATGGGCCGCCTTGGCAGGCACAGCATGGAAGTGCTGGAGCCGGGCACACGGCAGAGCGACCGCATCCCAGGCCCGCCCAGGACGGTGGGGCGCTGGTTCTCCAAACTTCTGGACAGCCTCACTCCGGCCGGCTGGCGTGCCCAGGGCAAGTTCCGGCGCGGGCTGGAAGACTTCAGCGCCCAGACGGGCAGGATCCTGGGCCATCTGCGCAATGCCGCTGCCGGTGCGCCCGACGATCCCCAGCGCCGTGCGGATCTGGAATCGGCCTTGCGGGAACTGGCCGGGCTGCGGCAGGCAGCGCGCCCCATGACCAGCAGGGGCACGGACTATGCCGAGCTGCTCCAGACCCGTGTGCGCCGCAACATGGCCATCCTGCGCGAGGAAGCTCCGCAACGGGCCGAGGAACTGCGGCAATTGCAGACGAGCGGCCTGCTGGATGCGGTCATCGCCGACCTCGATGAGGGACAGGCGGACATGGCCGCCGACCTGGCCCTGATCCGGGATGCCCTGCATACCGGGGCGGAAGACATGGCCGCCCGCGTGGAGGCCCGGGCCACCGATCTGGGAACAGCTCCTGCCGCAGCGGTCGATGACACGGCGCCCCCAACGGCCCCGCAGCCCTATCGTTCACGTTTCAGCCCCGCCGCCCTGCGGGACTTTTTCCTGGGCCGCATCACCTTCAGGGAGGAAGCCCGGCAGGCCCTGCAGGAACGCCAGGCCACCCTGGCCCGGTTCACGGGCGAGGCCCGGGACACCCTGCAGGCCGCACTGGAAGCCGTGGATGCCGTCCTGCAGGACAGACTGACGGCCGATGCGGACAGCTTCGCCCACGTCCAGCATCAGGTGGACGCCAAGATGCGCCGGGCCATCCACTGTGCTTTGGACGATGTCTGCGGTCTGGCCCTGCGCCATCTGGATACGCCGGAGAGCGTGGGGCAGGAGGGGCAGGACTTCCGCCGCATCGACGCGGACTTCGTCCGGCAGGAGCTGGCCGCCCTCCAACGCGGTGACCGGCCCTCGACCGGAGACAGTGCCCCGGCGGACGCGGCCCTCCCCGACGCTGACCCGTTCCGGCAAGGCATCCGGCAGGCACGCCGCCAGATACGGGACATCTCCCGCCTGTACGGCCAGCTGACGGAAGGCCTGGGCGAGCTGGCCCAGCGGGACAGCCGCTGCCGGACCAGCCTGCTGCTGCACGAGCTGGCCGAGACCGACCTGCCCCCGGACATGGACCGTCAGGAATGGGGCCGGGCCTGTGACACGCTCATCGAGGCCCTGCGCTCTCCCGCCACGGATCCCTGGGCCGTCAGGGACGCCCTGTCCTTCATCGACCGGAGGACGGGGGATGCCCGGATGCCGGAAGCCGTGCGCCAGCGCTTCCGGGAAGGGCAGGCCGATCTGCTGCGCCATCTCGAACCGGCCATGGATCGCCCCGTCTTCCAGCTTGCCGCGACCGGCCAGGCCGAGAGCCGCCTGGACGCCCTTGAGCAGGCGCGCGCCCTGCATCAGGTGGTGGGACATGCGGGAGCGCTGTTGCAGCGCGCCCGGCTGCCCCAGGCGGACAGCCTCATCTCCCAGGGGCTCCAGATCAGCCGTCTGGCCCTGCGCCTGCGTACCGACGGCCCGCGCGAGCCGGAACACCGGCAGCAGGCCATCGTGGAGCTGCGCACCTCCGTGGCCCGCTTCATGGCCAACCTGACCCTGGCCCGCATGCAGACGGAGAACCCCACCGTGCGCAGCGCCCAGCCCGAAGCCCGGGGACTGGACACCGACGGCGCTCGGGAGGGCCTGGATCTGATCCGGCAGAGCGTGGAACGCATCCTTGGCGGCCTGAAGGACCAGGAAGGCGGCGTGGTGGCACGCGCGGCCCTGCAGGACGGCCTGCGGCTGCTGGAGAAGGGCAGGGACGCGGCCGTGGCCTGCGGCAGGCTCCTCGACAATGTCATCCATAAGGAAGAGAATGTGGCGGAACAGCTGGCCGTCTGCCTGGAATCCGGCCGGGACGATGCCGCCGCGGCCCTGCACGGCCTGCTGGAAGGCAGCCGCTGGGCCAAGGGCAAGCACGGCGAGGCAAAGGCCGCCATCGACGCCTTTCTGGCAGCCCTGCGCCCCGTTCAGGAAAGCCGTGGGCAGAGCCAGCTGCTGCGCTTCCTCGCCAACCGTTTGTCCGGCACCTTCACCCCGCACGATGTCTACATGGGCTTCGACGGCAGCATCCACATGCTCATCAATACGGACAGGCAGGGCCTTGGCGGCAGCCGAAAGCTCCAGGGCACCCGCTGGATCACCCTGCCGCCGCCAGACCAGCTCCGGCCGGGCGTCTCCACCGGTGTGAACCGCCTGGACCAGCTGCTGGATGCGGGGGACAACCGCACCACCTTCTACCCGCAGCTCCACCAGCTGCTGACGCGCTATTTCTCCGGCATCCCCTATAATCTCAGCCTTCCCGGAGACGGGCAGTGATCACGTGAAACAGTCCCGGGGGAAGACGTTCTCCCCCGGGCTTCTGCAACAGTTGCGGCTACGGCCCTGCTTCAGCAAAAGCCCCTCCACAGGGGCTTTTGCTTTTCAGGAGCGGGACAGGCCCCCCGAAAAAAGTGCATTTGGAGGGGGATGGGGGGCTTGGGGGGAAGGTACCCCCTTTGGGCACTGGTCAAAGGGGGTACCTTCCCCCCACAAAAGCAGGGCTCAAAACGAACGCCCCGTGCGATGCACGGGGCGTTCGTTTTGGCATACTGCCCAACAAATATCATGACCGCTACCTGGCGGAAGGCTCCACGTCATCCACAGGCACGATGCTGTCCACATCGTATTCCAGCAACGATGTCTGGCCCAGCAGCAGGGCACGTTCCTTTTCCACGGTCTTGCGGAAGCGCTCCATGGAGGCCTTGCGCACGCTCTCGCCGCGCGGGTTGATGGCCTTGGCCGGATTGACGAACTTGCCGTTCTGCCGCAGGCGGAAATCCAGATGCGGCCCGGAAGAAAGGCCCGTGCTGCCCACGAAGCCGATGACCTGGCCCTGCCGCACGCGCTGGCCGTTACGCAGGCCGCGGGCATAACCGGACAGATGGGAATACATGGATTCCAGCCCGGCCGAATGCTTGATGATGACCTGGTTGCCGTAACCGCCGGCCCAGCTGCGCCGGGTGACCACGCCGTCGCCCACGGCCTTGACCGGCGTACCGGTGGGCGCGCCGTAGTCCACGCCCAGATGCGGGCGGCTGTAGCCCAGGATGGGGTGCTTGCGGTTGTGCGAGAAGCGGGACGTCACGCGGGTGAAGGCCAGCGGCGCCTGGAGCAGGGTCTTGCGCAGGTTCTCGCCCTTGGCATTGTAATGCTGCGGCCGGTCCTTGCCGTCACGGAACAGATAGGCCTCGTAGGTGGTGCCCGTGTTGGTGAAGTGGGCGGCCAGCACGCGGCCATAGCCCTTGTACTCGCCGTCGCGGTAACGCTTTTCCACCAGCACCTTGAAACTGTCGCCGGGCTGCAGGTCGCGGATGAAGTTGATCTCCGAGCCGAACAGGCTGCCCAGGGTGAGGGCCAGCTGCGGGCTCTCGCCGATGTCGGCCACGGCCTGGAAAAGATTGTCGTCGATGGTGGCTTCCACCTGGGCGAGGGTGGTCACATATTCGATGGGCTCCACGCGGGCCACGGGCTCTTCCGCCCCTTCCACCACCAGACGGCGGCTGGCGTCGATCTCGTACTCGAAGCGCTTGAGCTGGCCGGAAGCCGGATCCACCACGATGGTGTAAGGCTGGCCGGTACGGAAGGCCCGCATGGAGAAGACCTGCCGGGCGGCGCTCACATAGGGGTGGGATCCGGAAGACGTGTTGCCCTCGATGATCTTGCTGACGGTATCGCCCTTTTCCACCGTGCCGTGCACCACGGCCTCGCCGTTGATGATCTCGGCCCCTTCGGGCAGGGGCACCGCGGGCTGGGCATCCTGATCCGCCGCTGTCGCTTCCGTGGCAGCGGCTTCGGGAGCGTCGGGGGCTTCTGCCTGCCCGGCATCTTCCGCCCCGGTCGCAGGGGCCGTCGTCTCCCCATCCCGGGCCGGGGCCTCGGCGGCCTGCTCCGTCACGGCCTGGGCGGGAGCCGTATCTGCATCCTTCGAGCTCCAGGGCAGGTGGGCTATGCCCAGCTGCCCGGCCAGCAGGCCGAGAAGGATCACGAGGACGAAAAAGACTGCAAGTCCTGTTTTCTTCATGCGGTACACTCCAAACAGTATGGCATATAGCCTGCGCGCCCGTCAGTTGTCCAGCAAGATGCCTGCCGTCATCTCCGGACGGGGAACACGGAACGCGCCATGCCCTCCCTGAGGGGTGTTCCTTGTGTCATCATGTGCGTAAATATGATAACATACTGAAAATAAAGATAATAATAAAAACATTCGGACTTGATTTTCTTGCGCCTGCCGTATAGATGTTGCTCACGCAACAAACAATCATCATCGCAGCAGCGTCAGAGGACGCTTTCGTGGAGCTTTCCGTGTCTTTGCATCTTTCCTACAAAAAATGGCTGTTTTTCGTCCTGTCCTCAGCCTATCTGGTGGTTTTCATCCAGAACGTGGCCATCACCGTCGTCACCCCCGATGTCATGCGGGATCTCGGGCTATCCTCCGGTGACATGGGCCTGCTGGGTTCCGCCTATCTGTATGCCTATGCCCTTACCCAGGTCTTTTCCGGCATCCTCTCCACCCGTTTCGGCCCGCGCCGCCTGCTGAGCTGCCAGTTCCTGGTGGCGGCCCTTGGCGGCTTCCTTTTCGCCACGGCCCACAGTCTGCCCATGGCCGTGGCCGGGCGCCTGCTCAACGGCCTGGGCATGGCGGGGGTCATGTCCTCTTCCTTCACCCTGTTCAGCCGCTGGTTCGCGCCCGAGACCTTCTCCCGCCTCTGCACCCTGTTCTTCATCGCGGGCGGTATGGGCGGCCTGCTGGCCACCACACCGCTCTCCCTGGCCAACCACTGGGTGGGCTGGCGGCTGGTCTTCCTTACGCTTTCCGTGCTGACCTGTTCCCTGACCGTCATCATCTATACCGTGGTGCGGGACTGGCCGCCCCATCTGGCCGCCACCTGCAACGGCATCCGCCTGGCAGACGTGCTGCGTGATGTGGCCGCCATGGCCAAACAGTCCGACTTCTGGAAGATGGTCGTCTGGTATCTGACCCTGCCGTCGCAGTATTTCGTGTTCCACGGCCTTTGGGGCGCGGTCTACATGGGCGGGACCTTCGGCCTTTCGCCCAGCCTCATCGGCAATATCCTGGCCATGGGCGCCGTGGGCTTCATCGCCGGGACGCCGCTTTTGACCTGGATCAGCGAAAAGCGCCTCAAGTCCCGCCGCAAGGCCATGGTCCTGGCCAGCCTGCTGGCCTGCGTCTCCGCTGCGGCCCTGAGCCTGGGCAGCGCCAGCCTGAGCGTGCCCCTGCTGTTCGTCGTTTCTCTGGGGCTGGGCATCGCGGCCAACGGTCCCTGCCCCGTGGGCTATGCCACCGGCCGGGAGCGCTTCGGCAATCGCATGGTGGGCAGCCTGAGCGGCATCCTGGCGTCCTCGGTCTTCGTGGGCGGGGCGCTGCTCCAGCTGGTCTCCGGGGCGCTGCTTTCCTTTGCCCAGCAGGCGGGCCTGTCCCAGCCCTGGACATGGGCCTTTGCCCCGCTGGTGCTCCTGGCTGCCGTCAGTGCTTTGGCCGCCTGGCTCCTGCCCGAGACATTCGTTGATAAAAAGTAATAAAAATAATATCTTAATAAAGATACGCACAAAAGTTTCATAAGTGACATAGTTAAGGATCCCGCCCCCGGCAGGCTGTACAGGCAGGCTGCTGGGGGCTTTTGTCAAACGCCGCCGTATCCCCCCACACAGAAGAAGGCAAAAAGGCTTACCGCCCAAATGCAAGCCTTCCTGACCCATCCGTCGCGTTGGAGAACCATCAGCGCACTTGTTTAGCGGACGTTTTTATGCTATAAAAACATCTTTGCGACGACCGGAAGAAGGTCCCGGATCGCAAGGGGCCGCTCATGACAAATGCACATGTTTCCCTTCAGGATTTTCGCCACCGCCTGCGCCGGCATCTGCTCGGCGGCATCCCCGGTGGCCCGGATGGCGGGGGAGCGCTCTGGCTGGATGGTCTGGTCATGGAGCACCTTCCGTCCGGCAATGTGTTGCGGATCACCTTTCCCCATATCTACTTCGCCCGCTGGTTCGCGCCGCACGAAACGGATTTTTCGGCAGCCGTGAAGGCCGCCTGGCCGGACGCCGACGTCCCCCGGCTGGAATATGTCCTGCCCGGGCAGCCCCTGCTCCGGGGCCCCGCGCCGCACACGGCCCCGGCCCGCATCCCGGACGCCCTTTTTTTCCATGATGACAGCAGGGACGAGATGCCGCTGCCGGGCGGTGCCCGCAATGCCTTCCCCCTGGCCATGGCCAGGGCCGTTGCCCTGCGGGAGCCCGGGCACAGCCCCTTCCTCCTCCACGGCGAAAAAGGCACGGGCAAGAGCCATCTGCTGCATCACATGGCCGCGGCCCTTGCCCGGCAGGGCCTGCGCGTCATCCTGGCCCCGGCGGCCCGTTTTTTTCAGCACTGTCCTCTGGAGGAACAGACGGCCCCCCTGTTCTGGCAACAGGCCGATGCCCTGTTCCTGGACGATATCCAGACCCTGGGCGGGCAGCCCCGTTTCCAGCACCTGCTGGCGGCCCTGCTGGCGCATCGCCCCGAAAAGACCCCGGTGGTCCTGGCCCTGGAGGGCGGCCCCGATGTTCTGGGAACGTGGGAGCCCGGTCCAGCCGCCCGCGTCCGGCAGCTGTTCTCCGCCGAGCTGACCCCGCCGGACATGGAAGCCCGCATGCGTTACCTGCAGCAGTGCTGCCGCGAGAACGCCCTGGACCTGCCCCGCGAACATCTGCGCCTCATGGCACGGCGCGCGGCCCATTTCCACGGCCTGCGTTCCCTGCTGCTCCGGGTCAAGGCGGCCTGGGAAGATGCCGCCGCACCGCGCCCCAGCCTGGACGATCTGGAACGTCTGGCCCGCACGGGCCCGGTGCAGGCCTGCCATGCCGGACACGAACAGATCCTGGCCGAGGCCGCACGCTGCTGCGACGCCGCCCCCGCCGACATCACGGGTACGGGCCGCCACGCGCGCCTGGTCATGGCCCGGCAGGCGGCCATGTACGTCTGTCGCCGCCATCTGGGCCTTTCCTATCCCGAACTGGGCCGGGCCTTTGGCGGACGCGACCATAGTACCGTCATCCATGCGGTCAAAAAGATTGGAAAAATGCTGGAAAGTAACAAAGATGTGCAACACCTTGTCGCCAGACTGGAAAAATGCGCACATCAGGAACAGCCGGACGGCGCCCCCACGGATGACGTGTTCAGGGCGTAGACGGGCAGTGCTTAAAGGGATCGTTAAAATTTTAAGTAAAAACAGCTTGTTGCATTGGTTTTACACAAAAGCACAGGCATCAATTATTACAAGGATTCTTTTATGAAACTTTCTGTTAATAAAGAACAGATCATCGAAGGCCTGCAGAAAGCGGCAGCCATCATCCCTGCCAAAGCAGGGGCCGCCTACCTGCGTTCCATCTGGCTCAAGGCCGAGAAGGGCAGCCTGTCCATCATGGCCACGGACGCCAATATCGAATTCACCGGCCGTTATCCCGCCGAAGTGAAGCAGCCCGGCCTCATCGGCGTGCAGGGCCGCGCCTTCGTGGATCTGGTGCGTCAGCTGCCCGTGGGCGTGCTCCAGCTCACCCTGGACGAGAGCACCGGCAACCTGCTGCTGGAACAGGGCCGCCGTACCTACAAGCTGCCCGTGAGCGGGGCCGAGTGGTTCCAGAACTTTTCCGAATTCCCGGACGAGACCCCGGTGACCTGGTCGGGCGACTTTTTGCAGGACGTGCTGGACCGCGTGGTCTTCTGCATCAGCGATGACGACGCCACCGACGCCATCACCTGCCTGTACATGAAGCCCTGCGGCAATGGCCGTATCGACGTCTGCGGCCTCAACGGCCATCAGTTCGCCCTGGTCTCCTTCACCCATGACGATCTGGCCGCCCGTCTGCCCGAAGAGGGCGTGCTGATCCAGAAGAAGTACCTGCAGGACATGAAGAAGTGGCTGGGCGTGGACGAGATCGAGCTCAACATCACCGACAAGCGCCTGTACCTGCGTACCCTGGACGGTGCCGAGAGCCTGTCCGTGCCGCGTGCCGGTCATGATTACCCCGACTACACGGTGTTCATGAGCCGCCTGGAAGGCGACGGCGTGAGCCTGCTCACCGTCAACCGCAAGGAAGCCATCGAGGCCCTGGGCCGCATCCAGATCTTCAACACCGACAGCGACCGCTGCGCCTATCTCGACCTGGGCGACAACGAGGTGCGCCTCTCCGCCCAGGGGCAGGACACCGGTTCGGCCAACGAGAGCCTGGAAGTGACCTACCGCGGCGACATCAGCCGCATCGCCTTCCCCACCCGCAACCTCATGGACGTGCTGGGCCACTTCAGTTCGCCCAGCGTGGACATGATCCTGACCGGCGCCGAAGGCCCTTGCGGCATCCGCGGTTCCGAAGACAACGAGTACACGGTCATCATCATGCCCATGAAGATTTCCGAATCCACCTATTATAGCGAGGAAGATGTTTAATGGCTCCTGACATGGCCTCCAGCTACGACGCCTCATCCATTACCATTCTCGAAGGGTTGTCCGCGGTGCGCAAGCGCCCGGCCATGTACATCGGTTCCACCGACGTGCGCGGCCTGCACCATCTGGTGTACGAAGTGGTGGACAACTCCATCGACGAGGCCATGGCCGGCTTCTGCACCCGCATCACCGTCATCCTGCACGCCGACAACAGCGTCACCGTGCGCGACGACGGCCGCGGCATCCCCGTGGACATCCATCCCAAGGAAGGCGTGCCCGCGGTGCAGGTGGTCATGACCAAGCTGCACGCCGGCGGCAAGTTCGACAACAACAGCTATAAGGTCTCCGGCGGCCTGCACGGCGTGGGCGTGTCCTGCGTCAACGCCCTGTCCGAGTGGCTGACGGTCACGGTGCGCCGCGACGGCAAGCGCTACCGCCAGCACTATTCCCGCGGCGTGCCGCAGGACCAGTTGACGGTCATCGGCGAGGCCGACGGCCACGGCACCACGGTGCGCTTCCAGCCCGACGAACAGATCTTCGAGGTGCTGGAGTTCTCGTACGACACCCTCAAGAAGCGCTTCGAGGAACTGGCCTACCTCAACAAGGGCCTGTACATCGAGTGCATCGACGAGCGCACCAGCGAGACCCATGTGTTCCACGCCGAGGGCGGCATCCGCCAGTTCGTGAGCGACCTCAACTCCGGCCAGCAGGGCATCCATCCCATCATCATGGCCGAAGGCGTGGTGGACAATGTGGCCATCGACTTTGCCCTGCAGTACAACGCCGGCTACAAGGAGACCATCCTCACCTTCGCCAACAACATCCATACCAAGGAAGGCGGCACGCATCTGGTGGGCTTCCGTACGGCGCTCACCCGCGCCATCAACGGTTATGTGAAGAACCAGCCGGACCTGACCAAAAAGCTCAAGGGCACGGCCCTGTCGGGCGACGACGTGCGCGAGGGCCTTACGGCCGTCATCAGCGTCAAGCTGCCCCAGCCCCAGTTCGAAGGCCAGACCAAGACCAAGCTCGGCAACTCCGAAGCCAAGACCTTCGTGCAGCGCGTGATGACCGACAAGCTCGGCGACTGGTTCGACGCCCACCCGGCCGAGGCCAAGAACATCATCCAGAAGGCCATCGAGGCCTCCCGTGCCCGTCTGGCCGCCAAGAAAGCCCGCGAGAACACCCGCCGCAAGTCCATCTTCGAGTCCGCCGGCATGCCCGACAAGCTCAAGGACTGCCAGTCCTCCAACCCGGAAGAGTGCGAGCTGTTCATCGTGGAGGGCGATTCCGCAGGCGGCTCCGCCATCCAGGGCCGCAACCCGATCACGCAGGCCATCCTGCCGCTGCGAGGCAAGATCCTCAACACCGAGCGCGCCAGCCTGGACCGCATGATGAAGTCCGACACCATCGAATCGCTGATCACCGCGGTCGGCGGCGGCTACGGCGAGGACTTCGACATCTCCAAGGTCCGCTACCACAAGGTCATCATCATGGCCGATGCCGATGTGGATGGTGCGCATATCGCCACCCTGAACCTGACGCTGTTCTTCCGCTACATGCGCCCGATGATCACCGCCGGCTACGTGTACGTGGCCATGCCGCCGCTGTACCGCCTGAAGTGGACCAAGGGCCCGCACGACTTCGTGTACACCGACGCCGAGCGCGACCGCGTGCTCGCCGAAGGCAAGGCCAACGGACGCCAGCTGCCCAAGGGCGAAGGCATCCAGCGCTACAAGGGTCTGGGCGAGATGAGCTACCAGGAGCTATGGGAGACCACCATGGACCCCGAGCACCGCATTCTGAAGCAGGTGCACATCGAGGACGCCGCCGCGGCCGACGAGACCTTCTCGATGCTGATGGGCGATGAGGTCGAACCCCGCCGCCTCTTCATCCAGCGCAACGCCAAGAACGTGCGTTGGATCGATGCGTAACGGAATCCTCCAACCTCCCTCGTCAGAGGGAGGTACACAACGGACTTAGACAACTAAAGGAACAACAGTGGCAGATGAAAACAACACCGGCGACGAGCAGTTCACGCCGGACGGCTCGATGGAGCCGTTGAGCCCGCAGGAGGCGGACACTACCGACTACGGCCTGATGGACACCGGCGAACGCATCCAGCGCAAGGACCTGCAGCAGGAGATGCGCGAGTCCTATCTGGCGTATGCCCTCTCCGTGATCGTCGAGCGCGCCCTGCCGGACGTGCGCGACGGTATGAAGCCCGTGCATCGCCGCGTGATCTACGCGATGTACGACGGCGGCTACCGCCCCGATCGCGGCTACAACAAGTGCTCCCGCGTGGTCGGCGACGTGATGGGTAAGTACCACCCGCACGGCGACTCCGCCATCTACGACACTTTGGTGCGTATGGCCCAGTCCTGGTCGATGCGCAACATGCTCGTCGACGGCCAGGGCAACTTCGGCTCCCCCGGCGACGACCCGGCCGCCGCCATGCGTTACACCGAATGCCGTATGGCCCCGCTGGCCATGGAAATGGTGCGCGACATCGACAAGGACACCGTCGACTTCGTGCCCAACTACGACGGCAAGACCCAGGAGCCGACCGTGCTGCCGGCCCGCTTCCCGAACCTGCTCGTCAACGGCTCCGCCGGCATCGCCGTCGGCATGGCCACCAACATCCCGCCGCACAACATGCGCGAGGTGGCGGACGGCGTCCACTGGGCGCTCGACCACCCGGACGCCAGCCGCGAGGAACTGCTGGAAAACCTGATCCGCATCATCAAGGGACCGGACTTCCCCACCGGCGCCACCATCCTCGGCCACAAGGGCATCGAACAGGCCTACCGCACCGGCCGTGGCCTGATCACCATGCGTGCCGTGGTCAACACTGAGGAGATCAACGGCCGTATGTGCCTGGTGGTCACCGAACTGCCCTACCAGGTCAACCCGGACCGCCTCGTCGTCTCCATTCGTGAGGCCGTGCGCGACGGCAAGATCCAGGGCATCGCCGACATGCGCGACGAGACCTCCGGCCGTACCGGCCAGCGCCTCGTGCTCGTGCTCAAGCGCGACGCCGTGCCGAAGGTGGTCCTGAACAACCTGTACAAGCACTCCCAGCTGCAGCAGACCTTCGGCGCCAACATGCTGGCGCTGGTCGACGGCGTGCCGCGCACGCTGAGCCTGGACGCCTTCATCCGCCATTGGGTGAACCACCAGCTCGACGTGATCGCCCGCCGCACCGCGTACCTGAAGCGCGAGGCCGAAGAGCGCGACCACATCCTGCAGGGCTATCTGAAGGCCCTCGACATGCTGGACGAGGTCATCGCCCTCATCCGTGCCTCCGAAGACACCGACACCGCACGTACGGGCCTTATGGGGCTGCTGGACATCGACCAGGTGCAGGCGGACGCCATCCTGGCCATGCAGCTGCGCACGCTGACCCGCATGAACCGCGACAAGATCGTGGCCGAGCATGAGGAATTGCAGCGCAAGATCGCCGACTACATCGACATCCTCGCCAAGCCGGAACGCCAGCGCAAGATCATCGGCGACGAGCTCGACGAGATCGTCGCCAAGTACGGCGACGACCGCCGCACCAAGATCCTGCCGTTCTCCGGCGAGATGAACGTCGAAGACCTGATCGCCGAAGAGAACGTGGTGGTCACCGTGACCCACTCCGGCTTCATTAAGCGCACCAAGGCCGACGAATACCGCTCCCAGCACCGCGGCGGCAAGGGCATCAAGGGCACCAAGCTGCGCGAGGACGACGTGGTGGATCACTTCTTCCTGACCTCCACGCACAACTGGCTGCTGTTCTTCACGAACAAGGGCCGCGTGTACCGCATCAAGGCCTACGAGCTGCCCGAGGGCTCGCGCGACTCCAAGGGCCAGCACGTGGCCAACCTGCTGCAGTTCGCGCCTGATGAGTCCATCCAGACCGTGCTGTCCATCCCGAACTACGAGGTGGCCAAGTATCTGGTGCTCGCCACCCGTTCCGGCAAGGTCAAGAAGACCCCGCTGGCCGAGTACGATTCCCCGCGCCAGGGCGGCCTGATCGCCGTGCGCCTCATGGCCGACGAGAACGGCGAGAACGCCGACGAGCTCATCGGCGCCGCGCTGTGCAACGCCGAGGACGACATCATCCTGGTCTCCAAACTCGGCATGAGCCTCAAGTTCCAGGCCGACGACGAGCAGCTGCGCCCGATGGGCCGCCAGACCGCCGGCGTGCAGGGCATGAAGTTCCGTAACGACGACAGCCTGCTGGCCATGGATGTGGTCCCTGGCGACTCCGACAAGGACCTGTTCGTGGTCACCAACGAGGGCTTCGCCAAGCGCACCGCCATCAGCGAATACCGTCTGCAGGGCCGCAATGGCCTGGGTATCAAGGCCGTGCAACTGGTCGAGGGCCGTGGTGCTCTGGTCGGCGCGCTCGTGGTGTCCGAAGACGATCAGGTTATGGCCATCATGAAGTCCGGCAAGGTGATTCGCTCCAACGTGGACGAAGTCAAGCGCACCGGGCGCAACACCCAGGGCGTGACCTTTGCCAAGCCCGACAAGGGCGACACGATTCTCTCCATCGCCCGTAACGAGGAGAAGGACGAGCCCGAGGATGGCGGCGATGCCGCGGCGAACGGCACCGCCGAGACCGCACAATCCGGCGAGAATGTGAACAACGCGGACGAGGCGTGAGCAGCGTCCTGAAAAGCTGGTAGCCTCGCATACAGCAGAGGCTACCGCCAAGCCTGTTAAGGAGAAACGATGAGCGAGAATCTCGAAGACAACGAGCCCCGGATCATACCGCCGGCAGTCGGCAATACGCAGAACGAGCATGTCGAGCCGCTGATCGGTACTGAGCACGCTCCCCGCGTGGCACGCTCCGTGTCCAGCGATCCGGAAGAATCCGCGTTGCCTTCTTCAGGTGCCGCCACTCCCGTGCGTCCGGCACCTCGCCGTAGCGCCCCCAGGGCTCGCCGCATGAGCTTGTCGCTGACCCGCGTGGATGCTTGGTCCGTGGCCAAGGTGACGTTCATGCTGTCCATCGCCGTGGCGATTATTCAGGTCGTTGCCTCCGCGATCGTATGGGTGCTGCTTGATGTGGTCGGTGTATTCAGCCAGATTACGCAGATTGTGTCTTCCACCGGTCTTGATGCAGGCGGTTTCGATCTCAAGAACGTGTTGTCCCTTACCACCGTGGTCTCCGGCGTCACCATCTTCTCGATTGTCGAAGTGGTGATCTTCACTCTGCTGGCCACCATTGCGGCACTGATCTACAACGTGGTCAGCTCTCTGGTCGGCGGTGTGCACGTTACGCTCGGCGACGACTGATATAGCTATACTGACGGAACTCTCCTCAGTGAACCGCACCCCGGTTGTTGGACTGAAGTAATTCAGATTCGATGATCGGAGGTGCGGTTTCTTATGTGTGGGGATCGCAGGCGTCGTTGCTGGGCCGAGACTTGGGACTCCGGCGACGCTGGGGGTGGCAGGCGTCGGTGTTGGGACAGATTTTGTATCTCTGACGACGCTGTGGAGGGCTTACCGTCGTCAGCGGTACAGATCTTGGAGTTCTGCCGACGCTGAGGGTGCGTTCTGTGTCGTATGCGTCCAATTCTTGGCCCTCTGCCGACGCTGGGCACAGCAAGCGTCGTTGCTGGGCCAAGTTTTGGACTGCCGCCGACGCAGAGAATGCACACAGTGGTGTTGGTCTGCCAGCGTGTGGGGCAGATTCTAGTGGTGGTTGCAACACCTGAGGTTTGAGCGGCCTTCCATGGTCA
>ERZ824488.1110-NODE-1110-length-31670-cov-8.916843_pt1 | contig 31670 bp, 31 predicted proteins | sample MGYA00519936_ERZ824488 | MGnify/ENA primary metagenome ERZ824488 (study PRJEB31778, sample SAMEA3449153) | human gut metagenome | biome: human gut; feature: human-associated habitat; material: faeces | place: United Kingdom | collected 2010/2012 ... | reverse complement strand
TTGCTTTGCCTTTTTCTATATTTTATACTAAAATAATATTTTTTGCAATAGTTTTTGTGAAATATAACAAAGTGGTATGGCTTTATTTATAGCTTTATTTTCTTCCATAATACTTGCTACCTAGTTTACCACACAATCCCCCTTTTTGCAACAAAAATCGTTCGGCTTTTTTCGACAGTTTGTGGTTAGAAAATCATTTTTTGTTATAGTCTTTATTTCTTGCTTGCTGAAGTTATTGGTTTTTAGCAGCTCAGTTATTTTTTTGTTTGTTTTTTCTTGTTTATATAAATTCATTTGCTTATAATAGTTTGAATTTATTTTGTAGTATGACATATCATCTGTGGCAATAGCTAGTGTTTTTGGGGTTTGGGTTATTTGTAATATGTGTTTTATGTTTTCTATGTATGCTTTTTCTGGGTTTTGCTTTGATAAAAATTGTTTTATTGTTACAACCCCTATTATTCCGATTAAATTCTGCTATTGCCTTTATTTGCTTATCATCTAGGTTTCTTTGTACATTGTATATTGCTTTGCAATTTGAGTGTGATGCTATTATTTTAGGAATTTGGTTTTTGTGTTTTTTGCATTCTTTTATTATATCCCAAAATGTTTCCTCATCGCTATGCGACACATCTATTATTATTCCAATTTCAATTAGTTTGTGCACAAGCTCTTTTCCTTGTGGTGTAAGACCTTTTTGTTTGTTTATAATCTTACATGGTCTTACACCTGTTCCGAACTTATTGTGATTATTCCAAACAGGTGCAATTTCTCTTACTCCAAGTTCATATAAAACATCTATATCCTCTATTTTTTTCAAATAATCTAATCCTTCAATTCCTATTATATAATTAATATTTGCTGGTATTAGCTGTTCTTTTTGCATACATTCCTTTACGGTTTCTAAATTTTTCACTATATCAATCTCTTCATAATTTATTGAAAGCTCTTCTTTCATTTCTTCAGGAGACATATAAAACAAATTAAAAATCCCACCATCTATTCCACCTTTAAAAATATTGCTACAATGTTTCTTCACTTCTCTTAAATTATCTTTATTCATTAATATATATGTTAATAAATCATAATGATAATCATACATATTCAATCACCCTATCTAATTTTATGCTAATTGCTAAGTAAAATTCCTTCTATTATTTATTATTTGTACTATTTTGTCGATTTTTATTGCATTTCTGCTGATTTTAGTTTACAATATATATAGTTTATTTTTGGAGGTTTTAAAAATGGAACTTAATCCTGTTTTAATTGGAATTGCGGGCGGAACTGGTTCTGGCAAGAGCACTTTAGCTGAAAATATCAGAAAAGAATTTGCAAATGATATTTCAATGCTTTCTCATGATTATTATTACAAAAGCCATTCTGACCTTTCATTTGACGAAAGAAAAAAATTAAATTTTGACCATCCCGATGCTTTTGATACTGATTTATTAATTGAACATCTATCAAAACTTAAAAATGGTGAAACAATTTATAGACCAAATTATTCATTTGTTGACCACTTAAGAGAAGAGCAAACATTTGAAGTTGTTCCTAAAAAAGTAATAGTATTAGATGGTATTTTAATATTTGAAAACAAAGAACTAAGAGATATGATGGATATTAAGATTTTTGTTGATACCGATGCAGATATTCGTTTTATCAGAAGACTAGTTCGTGATGTTAGAGACAGAGGCCGTACTCTTGAATCTGTTATAGAGCAATACACTACAACTGTAAAACCTATGCACGAGCAGTTTGTTGAGCCTAGCAAAAAATATGCAGACATTATCGTTCCAGAAGGCGGATACAATCATGTTGCACTTAATATGATTATAGAAAAAATTAGAAGCATTATTTAAAGCTTCTAATTTTTTTACTTTACTTTTCCAAATCTACTAATTGGCCAATAACGCAAAATAACCTTTCCTTCAACTCTTTCTAGTGGAATACATCCAAAAGTTCTGCTATCCATACTTTCATCTCTATTGTCTCCCATTACATATATACATCCTTCTGGAACGGTTAAGTCGTTATAATACACAGTTTTAGTTGTTACACCATCTTCTAAGTAGTCTTCAACAAGTTCTTTGCCATTCACATAAACTTTGCCATTCACAATTTGAATTCTATCTCCTGCTACACCTATAACCCTCTTAATATAGCTCCTTTTAGTTAGTTCCAAGATATTATACGAAAATTTTTCCCAAAAAGACTGTGGTTCATAGTTATATATTGCAACTTTATTTGCTATATCAACATCTGTTCCTCTTTTTATTTCACTAGGTTCTTCAAAAGTAACAATATCCCCTTGTTTGTACTCTGCTTTTGTTATCCTATTTATCCTACTTAAAGCAATTCTTTGATTTTCATTTAATGTTGGATACATTGAAGATTGTTTTACTACAGTTGATGTAAAGATATAATACCTCGTAGCGAGTGCTATAATTATGGCCAAGAAAATACAAAAGCACCATTCAACTATTTTCTTAAAAATTTTAATTTCTTTTTCCTCAACAATTTCATCTTCCATTTGTTTTAACCTCGCATTTATTATAACATTATTGTGAGTTTTTTTACAAGAGTTTTTGCAATTTTACTCTTGATTTTATTGCATATTTATTATAGAATGTATTTAATAATTTTGAAAGGAGTTTTTATGAGAAAAGAAAATAACTCTAATGAAAAAACAAATGGCAAGCATGTAGCTGAAAAAAATAAACTTAACTTTCATAAGTTTATTACAATTATCTTGATAATATTATTCGTAATTGCTACATTTATATTTTTTTTGATGCCTTATATGTCTTTTAAAGAAAACGAAGAACCTCAAAAAGCTAATCCATCACAAAGATATAGCATAGCTGATGAAGTTGGTTTTGAGAATGCAGATTATTTGACTTCAAAAAGTTTAAAAATTGATGTGCAAAATGGGGTTTCTAAAGTTAATGGAATTATATTTAATTCATCTCAAGTAGATATTTATGACTTAAAATGTGCTTACACTCTATTTGATGATAACAATAGTGTTATTTACGAGTTAGATATTCCTATATCAAACATAAAAGCAAATAATCAATCTGCTTTTTCTTCTATTTCAGTTATTGATTTATCAAAAGTTACACATTATACAGTTAAATTGGTTGATTAATTTATAATAAAAAATGTGATTCAATTTATGAATCACATTTTTTGTTTACTTATTATTGAACATGGTATGAAATTCTTAAGTTTGTATCTTTTGAGTATTCTTTTACATCCCATATTATTTTCTTATCTGTGTATGTTATTTTGCATGCTTCTGCAGTTGCTGCATCTGTTATTTTTATTTCAGGAGCATCTCCTATCTTAATTATAATAGGGTTTTTCTCATCAACTACGATTTTTTGTGTTGATTCAGCTGTAAGCTCAACTATTGCATTTCCATCTATTGTATATGGATATACTACTGGATCTGCACTTACAATGTCACTAAAGTTCTTAACTAATTGTGTGTAATTGCTTGATGTATAAACTTTTCCATCACTGCTAATATCTTTTAGCCTTTCATAGCCTTTTGTTCCTTTAGATGCTCCATTTCCAAATCCTATTGAATATACTTTTGCTTTCTTAGCCTTTAGCCATCCTGCGGCTTCTCTTATTCCTTCTGGATTATTCTTTAATTTTGTTTCACCGTATGGTTCTCCATCACCGAAGAAGATTACAACTTTGTCATAACTTGGATAAAGTCTAGATATTGCATTTTCACTTTCTCCGTATATAATTTTATTAGCTACCTCTAAGCCTGCTCTCATGTTTGTTCCACGATCTGTTAATAAACCATCAAATGCAGTCTCAAATTTCTTATAGTTACCTGATGTTATTATAAAGTTTCCACATTTATGTTCATATTTTCCTTCATTATTGAATTCAAATAATCCACCATGATATTGATATTTCTCACCATGTTGATCTCCTCTTGCCCCTTCTGTATATTCTCTATCAGCAAATGTAATAAGTGTAAATGTTACATCCTTGTTTTCAGGGATTTTATAAGTTGCATTTATAAAGTCTACAATTGCTTGTTTAGCTGTTTCTATTTTTTTGCCCTTCATAGATGATGATACATCAAGTACTAACACAATGTTTGTTGAAGCTAAGTTGTTTTTATATTTTGTTACAGCTACTGTTCTTTCAATTGGGTTAATTACCTCATTTGTTGGTTTTCCATTTACATATGCTGTATTTTTTATCTTATCTCCTGTCATTCCTGCTGTTACTTTAATTGGTATAACTATTGTTCTTGTAGCAGTTGCTGGCATTTGAACTTTGAATGTTCCATTATATAGTGCTTGAACTTCCTCAGCTGTTAAAGGTTTTCCTTCTAATGTAATAGATTTTTCTGTATCTAATTCAACCTCTACACTATTATTGTCTTGATGATTTAATTGTAATATGTTATCTTTTACTGTTACCTCTGTTGCAACTTCTGTATTGTTTGTTATTATTATTTTATATTCAATTGTTTCTCCAATATTTACTTCTTTTACTCCTGTTGAAGTTTCTGCTGTTTTTGTTGCAGTTATTTGTTTTGTATTTGTAATATTATATCCATCATAAGTTGCAATGTAACCATCTGGTACAATTTCTCTTACAGTATATTGATATTCATGATAATCATCTGGACTAAATTTATCCAAGTCAGTAAAGCTGTATTTTCCATTTACTACCTCTGTTCCATTAATTGCTTGGTCTCCATCTTGGTAATCTCTAAATAATTCTACTATTACTGTTGGCTTTGTTTCTCCATCTGGTACACAATTCCATGTTTTTGTTCCTTCAATATTGATTTTTTCTTGTGATTTTGTATTGATAATTGTTTTTGTCCATTCATTTCCATTCTTTACAATTTCACTGCTAATATCTATATCATATCCATTAACTGTTTCTTCTGTTATAGTATATATGTTTTCGCTACAAGTTCCATCATTATTAAATGTATATCTTTCTAGATTTTCAAATGTGCAAGATGATTTACTGTTAGGTATTTTTTTGCTATCATAAAATTCACCGTTTTTGTTTAGTATAATTGTAATTTCTGGTCTTTCACTTGCTGTAACATTATCATGCCAAACTTTATTAACTGTTAAATTAATTGTTGTTTGATTTAACCTATTTGTAATGTTTTGTACAAAGTTGTATCCAACTTTACTTACTCCACTATATTCAACTGTATAGTCTGTTAGCTCTGTTACTTCAACAACTTCATAAGTGTTTAATTCCACTTTGCCATTTTTTACTACAAGTTTTTCTTCGCCATCTACTATTTCAGTTTTGTATTTTGGTAAGCTATTAAATACATATTCTGTTTCATTATTTTCTAGTGTAAATGTGTATGGGTTACCATTTACGGTATATAGCTCATTTGAACCATTTTGTTTAATACCAAGTGTTATTGTTGGGTGTGTAGTTCCTTCTGAATCAAGCCATGTCTTTGTTCCACTTAGAGTAACGTATTCTTGTTTTATTGTATTTGTAATGTTGTATCCATCTACTACTGCTGTATATCTTGGAACTGTAATTTCTTCTATTGAATATACAATTTCTTTTCCTGCTTTGTATTTATCTAATCCTGTAAATGACCATGCCCATTTGTCACTTGCTTTTACTGTTTTGTCTGTTACTTTTGTTCCATCTGCTAATAAGTTTACTGTTATGCTTTCTGGTCTTGTTGAACTACTTAAGTCTACCCAAGTCTTTCTGCCTGAAATTGATGTTTTTTCTGGTTCGTAGCTGTTTGTAATGTTCATTACATCATATTCTACTGTATATTTTTTGCCATTCTTTCCAGCTATTTTGCCATTTGTTTCGCCTACTTCTTTTACTGTGTATGTTATTTCGCTTCCATTTTCATATTTTGGTAAGTCTTCCCATGTATGTGTTAATTCTGCATCTTGCCATACTTTGTCGTCTCCTGATGTTAATGTTACTTTGTAGTTATCTCCCATTGTTGTTTTTGTTCCATTTACTGTTTTATATAGTTGTATTTCTATACTGTCTGGTCTTATTCCATCTTGGTTATTGTTATCATTCCATGTTTTGCTTCCTGAAACTTCTGTTTTCTCTGGTTCATAGCTGTTTGTTATGTTCATTCCGTTAGAATCATATTCTACCTTATATTCTTTTCCATTCTTTCCAGCTATTTTTCCGTTTTCTTCGCCTACTTCTTTTACTGTGTATGTTATTTCTTTACCAGCTTCATATACTGGTAGATTTGACCAACTATAGTCTAGTTCATTTCCTGTTAGAACTTGTTTATAGTTTTCTCCCATACTTGTTGTTGTGCCATCTACTGTTTTTAATAGCTCTACTGTTATGCTGTCTGGTCTTACTCCATCTTGGTTATTGTTATCATTCCATGTTTTGCTTCCTTCTACACTTACCTTCTCTGGTGTGTGGTGGTTGTAGATTTCTACTCCATTGTCTGATATTTCATATTCTGTATCATATTCTGGAACTGTTTCTTCAACAACTCTATATGTAATTTCATTTTTGTCTTCATCATATTTTGGTAATTTGCTAAATACATATTTCCAGTCACTGCTTGCATCTATTGTAACTGTTTCAACTGGTTCATTTTCATTGTTTCTGTATAATTCAACTGTTATTTTTTCTGGTCTTTTTCCATCTTGATTATCATTATCTTGCCAATTTTTGTTAACATTTATTGTAACATCTGGGTTTACTGGCATGTCGTCATCATCTTCTACTGTTGTTTTTCCATCTGTTGCTGTTGCTATGTTTATAATATCTTTTGGTATAATTTCATTTTGTTCTGTTTCTATAACTGCATCAATGTCAGCTTGTTTTACAATATATCCAACTTTTAATGTTGCAACTTTTCCAGCATCTAGTGTTTCTATTTTTGCAAGTTCTTGGTTTGCTGGTACTGTTTTGCCATCAAAAATTACATCTAATGAGTCTGTTACAACTACATTAGTTGCTTTGTAATTACCTAGGTTAGATACTTGTATTGTATAGATTATAGTGTCTCCTGCTCTTACCATTGGTTTGTTGTTTTCTGTTACTTGTATTTGTTCTGATTCACCTGCTTTGACTACTGCTGTTACTGTTTTTTCGATTTGCAATTCTGGTTTGAATATTCCCATGTTTGCTGTTATTGCTGGGATTCCTATTGTAGTCCATGATAATCGTAAATCTTCAAATACTTTTTGTTTTTCTTTTTTTATTGTTTCTTCAATTCCCTGAGAAATTTCTTCTCTACTAGGTGTTGTTATACCTGTTGATGGTCTTGTTGTTGTAGAACCTGGTGTTGTTGGCTCTACTGGTGTTGTTGGTTCAACTGGTGTTCCTGGTATTTCTGGAGCGTTTGGATTTTCTGCTGGTGTTCCAGGATTATTTTGACCTTGATTGTCATTTCCTGTTGTTGGTAAGTTTTGTACTTGTTCTTGAGCAGCTTCTGCTTCACCTCTGTTTTTCAAGAAGACTGTTACACCTGTTGCTGAAGCACCAATTAACACTAAAGACACAAGTCCAATTATAATGTTTTTTGTGTTTAAAAAGTTTCTTTTCATTTTAACCTCCATTAAAATTTTTAAATAAATTCTCTCGCTTTTACTACAAGTCTGTTTTTGTCTCTATTTGTACAAGTAATTAATGTTACTTCTCTTGTATTTTCATCTATTGGGAAAATACAATCGATGTCGTTTGGGTCTATAACATATTTGTTAAAAACCTGATATTTAACAGTTACCATTTGGCTATCTGTTAATTCAATAATATCACCATTTTCTAGTTCATTTATCTTTCCAAACATTGTTTTGTTTAGATTGTTGTGTCCTGCTAGGACTACATTTCCCTTTTGGTTTATTTTTTCTCCGTAAAATTTTGTGATTGATAATTTAAGGCTCTCTTTATTTGTTTTTTCAAGTATTGGGTACTCAATATTTATTTTTGGTATATTTATTATACCTATAACCTTGTAATCACCTATTTTTGCATCAATCTCTTGTATAACATCTATTTTGTTTTCTGTAGTTTTATTTTCTTTTTTTATTTCCTGCAATACTTCTTGTGTGGCGTTTTCAATCTTTTTGCTTTCCATGCTTTTTCTTATAACAAGTATTGATAATACAATTGCTGTGATAACTAGTATTACAAGAATTGTTTTATATACTGTTATCTTCTTCATTACTTGTTCATCTCTTTTTTCTTTAAAACTACAATTCTAATAGATACAATAACTATTGCAACAACAACTATTGCTAAAGCAACTAATAATGTGTTGTTATCGTATGTATATGGTAATATTGTTTTTACTTCTTTTTCAATAACTTCTTCATCATATTTTTTTAGTGATGTTAGGAAATGTATGTCTGATTTGTTATCTCCTTTTACCCATAATATATATTGGTCACCTGTTTCAGCTTCTTCAGGTTGTTTGATTGTATCATTTTCTATTGTTTTCCAATCTTCTAATTTTAGTTCTGATTCTAATTTTGTTTTTAAATCAAAAAACTCTTTGCTTGCTTTGATTTCTGTATATTTATCTGTAAATTTATTTTTTTCTAGTAGTTCTGCTAAAGCAAATAGATTATCTGTATCTGTTGTAGCCTTTCTTGGAACTAGACTATATTTTCCATCACTTAAACTATCTACTATTTTTGCTACACCTACTGTTTCTGTAATTCTTGTTCCATTTTCATTTACTTCATTTACAATTTGTTCTTGTTTAAGTTCTACTGGTATTTTCTTTGATATTTTGTTTATTTTTTCTAAGTCAGTTTTTATAATATTGTCATCAAGGTCAATTTCAAAGCATTCTGTTTTTGTATCTATTTTAATAAATAGATATTTTCCAGCTGTTGAACCACTTGCATAAGCAATATTATTATGTCCATCAGCCGTATCTTTTGCAGAGTTTTGAAAAGATAGTGTTGTAATATCTGCATTTTTATTGTCAGAAAATGCAAATTGAAATTCCTTATCTAAATATCCTTTTACATAAATTATACAGCTATTATCTTCTTGTTTGACTATAACTGTTGCTTCATTTGTTGCATAGGCAAATATAGGCATTCCTATTGTGAATATTCCTATAATTACTACTATTAAAAGAATTTTAAGTTTTGAATTTTTCATTATAATCCCCCTAATTTTTTAGTTTTCGATATTACAATTATATTGCAATACGACATTAAATATTATACCTCAAATGGAATAATTTGTAAAGTGTTTTGTGTAAATTATATTTTTTTGCTCAAAAAAAAATGCAAGAAAGTCTTGCATTTTTAAATTTAATAATTATTCAGCTCTTGCTAATATTACTAGTCTATCTTTACCATCATCAGTACATGTTGATAGCGAAACTTCTATGCTACTGTTGTTTCTCTCTCTTGTAATGTATTCAGTGTCTGTTGATGTTGTTTGAAAGATTTCATAGATTGTGTAAGTTAATGTTTTACCTGTTAAATCTGTTATTTGTATTTTGTCTCCATTTTCTAATTTTTTGTTGTTTGAAAAGAATTTTCCGTTTCTATAGTTGTGTCCAATTATTACAGTATTTCCTGGTTGATTTAATTTAGGATTTGTTGGGTACATAACTCCAACTGCTACTTCAAGTGCTGCTGGAGATGTGTCTAATAAAATTGGATATTCTGCTTTTGTTTTTGGAATTTTGATGTATCCAGCCACTGGAAAATCTTTATAGAACTTTGTTTTTCTAATAGTTGTAGTTCCTCCTTGATTATCTGAAGATGTGTTGTTATTATTTATAGTATTTTCATCAACTGGTTTTCCTATGATGTTGTCATTATCATTTACTGTATTGTTGTCTTTATTATCATCAATTGTGTTATTTGCTTCTTCTTGCAAATCTGCTATTACTCTTTGCTTTTCTTTTTCATCTTCATAATTTTTATATGCCTTTATTGCTAAAAATGTTGCTATACCAATGGTTGCTATTATCAAAATAATTAATATTATTGTTAAAACAGTACTATATTTGCTTCTAAACATATTAATCCCACCTTTTACATATACTTAATTATATCACACACTTATGTATCTTGTAAACTATTGGGCTTAACTCATTATGGATATTTCAGCAAATTTTTCTTTTTTGAAGTTTTTATCATATTCTATGTTATCAAATATTTCTGGCATTTTTTCTTTAAAATGAATAAGTAGTGGAATCATAACTTGTTCAACTGCTGGATGTGCATGTGCATTTGCTCTTAGAGCTAGAATGTGTTTCCATTCTCTAATATTGGCTGTCATTGTAACTTGTGCTGCTGTTGAATGTGGTAAAATCATTCTCATTTGGTCTGGTGTTGCTCCAAGGCTTGCCATTTTTAAATAGTGTTTTTCTATTTCACTACATGCAGTTTTCCATTCTTCATAAATTTCTGTATTTTCATCTATATTTACTGGCTCGATAAATTTTATTTCATTTTCAAATTTATCTTTTCCATAATTGCAATATCGTGTGCTTTCAATTGAAAATGATGCAATTCTGTGTCTTGTTAAATCTTTATATACACCAACATCGCATATCATTCTTATTGTAATTTTCTCATGTTCTAATATTGATTCATGTCCTCTATTTATACAGTTTTTTAAAAGTGTTTTATAGCTTTCTTCTGTTATATTGTTTTCTGAACGATAACATGTTCTGCAAGCTCTTTCTAGGTTTTTCATTATTTTATTGTAATCAACTTTTTCTATTTCTACTACTGGTTTTACTATTTTCATTTTTTCCTCCATTTAAAATTTCCCTGTAAAAAAAGGCACTAGCATGGTGCCTTTTTTTCATTTGTTTCTACCTTCTGGTAGTGCTGGTACATCTATAACTATTCTAATTTTAGTTATACGTTTGATTGCTTGTACAAATTTACTTTGTTTAAATCTTTCCCATAATGATGGTTTCACTTCAAATCTTGTTTCTTCAAAGTATTCATCTATTGCTTCTTTATTTTCAACAACTTTATCAACTTTCTCTTCTTTGACTTCTTCTTTCTTTGCTTCATATACTGGTGTTGGTATTCCTCTTAGAGCTTCGGCAATTTCTATTCCTATATAGCTTAGAGCCTTTGATCTGTCTTCAATTCTTTCCATATCTATTTCAATATGTAAGTTGGTTTCTAGGTTGTTAATTCTAGCATTAACTAATTTTACAGCATCTTCGTAGTTTTCTGGAATTTTGTTTTTTGTTTTTCCGATTATTGTTAAGGCTTCTACTATATCTTCTGAAACTATTTCAGATATATCTTTTACTTTGTTTTTCCATTCTTTATCTTTATTTTGAGTTGCTTCTAATACAAGTTTTAACTCATTTGCTACATTTATATTTTTTTCTCTTTGTCTTATTAGTACTTCTATTTGTTTTGTATTTTCTTCAAATTGATTTGTAGCATATTCAACTAATTCATGTGCTGCATTATACACACTTCCAGGAAAGTTCTTTTTATTTGGATATTCAATTAAATAAATTTTAATTGAGTCTATCAAGTCTTTAAAAAAGGCATCTTCTTCTAGTTGAACTATTTGTTTTTTACTGTTTGGATTAATTAGCTTTTGTACCTTGTCAATATTAGATAATATCTTTTCTTCAGTTATTATCATCTTAACGTTTACTATGCCTCGTTTTTGTCGATTAAAAAATAGCATTGTAAACTCCCCTCCCTTGTTTATATTGTAAAATTCCTCTTATTGTTATTATACATTTTTTTTTCGAAAATCTCAATAGTTTTTTCTTTACATTTATATTACATTTTTGTTACATTTCTGTAATATTCTTGTCACATTTTTGTAATAATTGTACAGATTACAGCTAAACCGAAGGATTATTCTATATATAGCAAATGCTTTGAAACTTCCTTTTTTTAAGAAAGCTAGTAAGAATTTTATTACAAGAATTCCAACTAAAAAGCTGGTTAATATTCCTAGCCAGAAGGCTATACTTGTAAATTTAAAATTGCTTACATTAACTAATACTGCTGCTGCAGTTATGGGTGTTGCTAACAAAAATGAATACTTTGCAGCACCTTCTCTATCTACGCCAAGTGCTCTTGCAACTGTCATTGTTATTCCTGAGCGTGAAACCCCTGGGAATGCTGCTGCTAAACTTTGTGAAGCTCCAATTATTACTGATTGTTTTAATGTTATATCTTCATACTTTGTTTTGTTTTTTGCTTTTTTATCTACTATGTAAAGCATAATTCCCATTATAATTAATGTTATTGAAATTATTAACATTTCTAGGTTTAAGCTTTTTTCAAAAATTTTTTCGGAAACTTTATCTAAAATCAAGCTTAATATTCCTGCTGGAATAGTTGATATTACTAAGTACCAAAAGATTTTTCCATCTGTAGTTTTTTTCTTTTTAACAACTTGGTTGTATCCACCCACAAAAAGTCTTATCCAATCTTTAAAGAAGAATATTACCATTGCAAGTAGAGTACCGATATGTAATGATACATCAAATGCCTCTGGCATTGCTTCCCATCCTAATATCCAAGGAAATAAATTTAAATGTGCTGAACTTGATACTGGTAAAAACTCTGTTAACCCCTGTACTATTCCTAAAATTATTGCTTGATAAATTTGCATTTTAAATTCCTCCTAATCATATGTTATGTTTGGTTTTATTTTCTATTCTATTTTTTCGTGTTGTTTAGCTGTTTTGTTAAGTTATATGTATTATTCAAATATTCTTCTATCTCCAATTCTTCGGCTGTTTCTTGGTATTTACTTTTATTATTATCATGTGGTTTTGATATTTGATTTTTTATTGAAAATAGTATTGGTTCACTTTTCATTTGTGCATAGTATGTTGAATCAATTTTTATTGCATTTTCTATGTCTTTTATTGCCTCTTCTTTTTGACTTTTCATTATGTGGATTTTAGCAAGTTCAAAGTATGCTTTGGCTTCTTTTTCGTTATACAAAGCGTTTTTAAAGTTTGTTTCCGCTTCATCAAAATCTCTATATAGTAAAGCTATTTGTCCTAGTCTGTAATATGCTAGGTACATATCCTTGTTTGTTTCTATGGCCTTTTGGAAACAGCTTTTTGCAATATTAAAGTCATTTATTTTTGAATAACAAATTCCTAGCTCATAGTATAGTTTAGCATTGTTTGGATTATATTTTGTAGCACTGTTATATACTTCTACTGCTTTTTTATATTCGTTTTGCTCTAAGTATATTTTTCCAAGTAAGTTTGATGCTTCTAGTGTTTGTGGTCGATTTTTTAAAAGTGTTTCTAGCATTTGTGTTGCCTCTGTTTTTTTGCCAAGTTCGTTTAGCAGTACGGAAATTTTGTAGTATGAATTATAATCGTTTTTCTTTATATCTAACACTTTTACATATTCATCTATTGCTTTTCTCATGCCACCTTCTTGCTCATATATTCGTGCTAACATTTTATGTCCTACAAAACTGTTTGGATATTTATTTACTAAGTTAATTAATATCTTTTTTGCTTTTTTCTCTTTTCCAAACCACAACCATATTTGTGCTATCATTATTCTTAATATTTCTGAAGCATTTATATTTCGTGATTCCAGAATTACAACTAGTATAGGTATAATTATGCAAAGTATATATAGAGTTATTGTAATTTCATTACTGTTCAAAATGTTAAAGGATATTCTTAGTAAATTAAGTAGTAAACCTGTAGCTTGCAGTAGTAACATAAGTAAGTATGTTATATCATTTTTTCTTATCATTTTTTTGAATAGTATATGTACAAAAAGGAAAAACGAAATAATTGTAAAAGCAATTTGTTCTAGCATAAGTGCTATCATTCCCTTCTATTTATTTTGATTATTGAATTTTTTTCTATAGTTTTCTATGCTTTTTTCTATTATTTCTTCTGCTTCTTTTCTTCCTAATATTTCTTCAACTACTGTTTCTCTATGTTCTAATTGTTTGTACACTTCAAAGAAGTGTTTTATTTCGCTTGATATGTGTGCTGGAATGTCTTTTATGTCTTGGTAAACATTTAGGAATGGGTCTTTTTTTGCTACTGCTATTATTTTTTCATCCCTTTGTTCATTATCTATCATTATTAGAACTCCTATTGGGTAGCACTCAACAAGTGTCATTGGATCTATGTTTTCTTCGCATAGAACTAGTACATCAAGTGGGTCATTATCTTCTGCGTATGTTCTTGGAATAAACCCATAGTTTGCAGGATAGTGTGTTGAAGTATATAATACTCTATCTAATCTTAACATTCCTGTTTCTTTGTCAAGTTCGTATTTGTTTTTACCTCCTTTAGTAATTTCTACTACTGATATAAAATCATCTTTTTTTATTCTTTCTTCGTTTATGTCATGCCATATGTTCATTTTTTTCTACTCCTTTTAAATATTTTTTTAGTACTATTTTTTCAAATGGTCTTTTAAGTCTTGTAAGCCATATATCTCTTGTATCTATTGGTTTAGTTAGTATTGTAAACATTTTACTTCTGTTTCCACCATATACATCTGTAAATATTTGGTCCCCAACTACAGCTATGTTTTCTGGTTTTAGTTCCAATATTTGCATTGCTTTTCTGAATCCTTTTTTACTTGGTTTATGGGCAAAGTATAAATATTTTAATTTTAATTTTTCTGCTACTTTTTTTACCTTTTGTACTTTGTTTGTATTAGATAGGATGCACATTTTTATTCCTTGTTGTTTTAAGTTGTTACACCAGCTTTCTGTCCCTTCTAAAATATTTTTGTCGTAATCTATTATGGTGTTATCAATATCTAATATCAAGCCTTTTATATTGTTTTTTTCTAATAGCTCAAAGGTAATTTTCTTAATATTGTCCAAATATATATTGGGATATAAAATCATTTGTCCTCCATTTTTTTATTTGATAATATTTTTGCCCCTACTACTATTTCGTTGTAGGGGTTTTATTTACTGTTCATATATGTTTCTAATATATAAACTGCTGATATTGTGTCTACAATTTTTCTCTTGTTTTTTGGCTTAATTCCTAAGTCGTTCATTGTTTTATGTGCTTGTACAGTTGTAAGCCTTTCATCTACAGTTTGAATTTTAATTTTGTTAAATTTGCATTTTAATTTATGAATAAATTTTTGAGTTTTTTCTACTCTTTCTGTTTTTGTGCCATTCATATTAATTGGCATTCCAACAACAATTGTTGATATTTGATATTTTTGAGTTAGTTCTTCTATTTTTGCTAGAACTACTTTGTCATTTCCATTGTGATTAATTGTTTCTAACCCTTGTGCTGTGATACCTAGCTCATCTGTTATTGCTGTGCCAACTCTTGCATCTCCATAATCTATACCTAGAATTCTCATTATTCATCTAATCCTAAATAATTTTTTACCATTTTTTCAAGCAATTCATCTCTTTCAATCATTCTTATTATGTTTCTTGCTTCTTTATGGCTTGTTATATATGTTGGATCTCCAGATAAGATATATCCAACAATTTGGTTTATTGGATTATATCCTTTTTCTTCAAGAGCTTGATACACCTCTTTTAATATCTCTTTTGTTTTTAAGTTCTTATCTTTTTCAACTTTGAAATTCATTGTTTTATCACTTATCATTTTGTCCCTCCTAAATATAATTTATTGCAGATTCCGTTTTGTCTGCTTCATCTAAACAGTTTTCAAGTTTTTTTGTAACTTCTTCTATGCCAGTGCCTTTATAGTATGTTCCTAATATAAAATTGGTTTTTGGATTTGTTTCTGGCTCTTTTTTATTTTTTGTAACAACTTGGATGCTTTCAATATCTTGTTTTAACTTTGTAACAAATTCAACTGTTTCTTGTACTTCAGCTCCAGAAAATACTATTGCAAATTTAGGTCCCATGTATCTTACAAATACATAATCTGATGAAATGCTGCTTTTTATTGTATTTGCAACTTGTATAATAACTTCTGTTCCTACTTTTCTTCCATAATTTTCGTTTATTTCTTCAATATTATTAATTATAAACATACATACTGTACTTTTTCCATATCTATCAATTGTTGTTTTCCCTTTTCCATAAATATATTCAGCTGAGTATAATCCTGTTGTTTTATCTACTCTATATATATTTTCAATTGTGTTTTGATATGATATTGTTTTTAGTACTGATATTATGTTTTCCCTTATTACCTCAAGTATGCCTGTATCCATATTATCAAATGCATGTGCAATGTCACTTTCTATTATCCAATATCCTATATAGATGTTATCTATATACAATGGGAAGAACATTGCAGATTTTGCTCTAGTCATTTCAACTTTTTGGTAACTTAGTCTTTCATTTGGGCTATTTACTGTTACATATTTTGTCATTGCATTTTGAATGCTGTCTTGAAACATTGGGTCTGTATGAAGGTTTGTCATAGTACTCCACAATCTTTCATCAACATTTGTTGCTTTAAGTATATATTCTGCTCCATTAAACACAACTATACTTGAATATTTTATGTTGTATTTTTCTATAAGTATGTCATTAATTATTTTTATTTTATTTTCTGCTGAAGTGTTTTGTCCTATTGTATCCATAAAGTCTTGAAGTACTCTTAAGTTTGCAATTTTTTCATGTGTATTACTTAGACCTTTTATTTTTTTATATGTTGATAAATTATATAGTACAAGTGCTACAACAATTCCAACAAGAACTACTATAACAACAATTAATCCTATATCCAATTTTTTTCACCTCTTCTAATATCTGCTTTTCATTCTACTTAAAGTCTCGTTTACCTGACTTGAAAAGGGCTCCCTATTCTCATTTTTTCCACCAGAATAATTTTGCCTTCCAACTAATGGATATACCATATTTGCCAATTGTCTTAAAGATTCTAAAAATGTTTTTGTATAACCATTTAGACTAATAGAACAATTTACTAATGACTCTAAGTATTTTATATAATTTTGCACTTCAAATGGTATTTCACAAAACATTATATTGTCTCTATCAAAAAGTTCTGTCATATATGTCATATTTGGTGAATTATAACAAGACATTCCCCCAATTAATGTTTTTACATTTAGATTTCTTACTCGCTCAGATTTGTTTATTACTATTTTTAATTTTTCTGGAGCTAGTATTCCTTTTGATTTTAAATTTCTTAAAAATGCAGTAAGTGGTTGAATTGTTAAAACATCCATTGTTTGTACTAAATATATTTCTTGGGCTTTGGCAAATATTTCTGGATCTGTTTCAAAGTCTGTATCTATTAATACTGCTGAGTATCTGTTTAGTAGTGCAGTTAAAATAGTTTCTATTTTATAATCTCTTTCATCCCCTGGCATTTCTGTATAAATTGTTAGATTTTTATTTACCTTTATTCCTTCAGTTACTCCTCTTTGAAGATTATCCATACAATTTTTTGCAATATTTCTTAATTTTTCTTCATTGTTTGTATATATGTAATAAGCATTTTTAGATTTTGTCATATCCAATATTGCTGTTTCAATTCCCATGGAAGATAGCATTTCTGCTGTATTGTTTACTACAAATGATGTGCCATTTTTTGTGGTTCCAACAAATGCTACCAATTTTCTGTCACTAGTAAGTAGAGCATTAAAACTAGGGCTTGAGTAGTTACTTGTTGTTATAGAATTGTTTTCACTAAACATGTTGCTTGAATTAGTTTGTGGTTCTACAGGTCTTACATTTTCAATGTTGGTTGGCTTTATTGTTGGCTCTTCATGATGTTCTTCACGATGTTCTTCCTGCTCTTCTAATCCAAATAGGTCTGGTTCTTGCTCTTGATTTATTTTTTCATCTTCCATATTGAACAAATCAACTTCTTGTTCAGTTTCTGGTTCATCAAGATTAAACAAATCAACTTCTTGACCTTTTTCCTCTTTTTCTTCATCTATTTCAAATAAGTTTGGTTCTTCTTGTTTTTGCTCTTCTATTTTCTCATTTTCCTCTGGCAATGGATTTTTTCTTGGTCTTCCCCTACCTCTTTTTGGTTTTTCTTCATCTACTTCTGGTAATGGATTTTTTCTTGGTCTTCCTCTGCCTTTTTTTGGTGGAATTATTGTTTCTTCTTTTTTTTCTGGTTCTTCTGCTTTTTCCTCTACTTTTTCTTCAATCTTAGGTTGAGTATTTTCTATTTTATTATGGTTATCTATATTTTCAACATCTACAATTGCGCTAGGCTTTATATCTGGTTTTGCAACATTTGGTATTATTACTTTCTGAATTTTTTGTGTTTCTAATGATGTTGGTATAACTACTGATTTGATTGTTTTTGGTTTTGCAAAATCTTCAAGTAGATCTAGCCCTAGTTCATCATTTTCTTCTTTTTTTCTTATCTTGTCTTTATAACTTTCTGTTCTTCCTCTAGCATCAAATCCGTTTATTGCTGAATTTGTTACTAACTGTTGATATTTAGGTGATCTTTCTTCAAGTACGGCTTTTACATTCATTGGTAAGTATTTAATAATTATTTTTAATTGACTATCTGTATATTGTGATACTATGTTGTTAAAACTATCTATATACTTGTCTTCATTTTTACCAAGTCTTGCATAGTGTGCTCTTATGTTTTCAACTTCTGCTTCACTAACACTATTTTCACTATCATCATTTAATTCACTTTCATGAATCTCATAGTAAATTTTTGCACTTTCTTTATCTCTTGGTCTGTATATTAATTTGCATACTTCATCAATACTTCTGTCTTGGCCAATTATTGCGTTATATATACCAAGCTTATATAATTTTCCTAACATATCATCTGTTTTTCTTCTTCTATCAGCACAAATTAATATTATATCTATCTTTTCATTATTAAGGCCTTTTGCTTCTTCTGCGATATTTGTATATTTATCTAGTAAAAATTTGTCTATTGAGCTATAGTTGTTGTTTGCAAATGGCTCTAGGTCTTCACTTATTACAACTCTACTATAACTTTTATCCTTTTGTAATTCTCTATATATTGCATTAAAATAATAAACATTTTTATAAGATAATATTTCCTTATAATCTTTTTGATACTTTTTTACAATTGCATCTAAAACATTATCATTATTTACTGCAAATAAGATTTTCATATGTTTAACCCCTCCAACCTGTTACTACAAGTGCATATATGAATGGTAATACTTGACAAATTACTAATATTGTAACAAAAACTATTACAGTACCAAATCCTCTATGTTTATAGTCAAGTCTTCTTGTTCCCATTACATACTGAAATACAAGTCCAATTGCAATTCCTGCAAAACATAGTGGAATACTGTATGGTTGTACAATTTCTTCTATTATGTATCCTGTCATTCCATATGCTTCTGAACCGTATCTTTCAGCATAAAATTCTTTCTTTTCCTCCATTTTTGATTTTACTTCTGTTACATCATTTTGTGTTTTTTCCCCTAAATTATCTGCATCAGCTGCAAATACACAATTTATTGATAATAAACAAATAATTATAAATAATATTGCAATAGTTTTTTTCATTTTATACCTCCACTACAACTACTTTTTTCACTTATAATATCATACAATATTTAGCTAAAAATAGCAAGTTTATTTTATGATTTTTTTATTTTTTTTTATAAAAAATTGCTTGCCATTTTCTTTTGTTGGCAAGCAATTAAATTCTAATTTTCTCCTTTAAGTTTTATATCTCTTACATGTTCAATTTTTTCCCATTTTGTATTTGGTTTTATTAATGCTTTTATGTTTATTGCAATCCAAGAAGCCAAAAATAATGGATAGCATAGTAGACCTTTGATCATAGGTTTTATCGGTCTTTTATCTAAGATTAATGTTAATAATGCTGTTAATGGTGGAATTACAAATGTTGCTACTAAATATTTTGCATAATTCCATACTAAGCCCATTAGAGTCATTCCATCTCCTAAATAGATAATGAAATTTATTACCAAAATCGCAAGTGTTACTATTAATATTGGCATTCCCATAAGATATAATAATCCATCTACATTCATTAATTTTCTGTTCTTTACAACACCTGTTGCTAAATCTTTTAGGTAATATTTAAAGCATTGTATATGTCCAACTGACCATCTTGTTCTTTGTGTCCAAGATTGCTTAAATCCTAGTGGTTGTTCATCATACACTATTGCATCTGTTGCCCAACCTAATGCTCTACCTTTTGATATGTTTATTAATGAAAATTCTATATCTTCTGTAAGAGTTTTTGTGTTCCAGCCTTCATTTTTAATCAAATCGTATTTTACCATAAAACCTGTTCCATTTAAAAGTGGAGATAGTCCCACATTATATCTTGCTAAATGATAAAATCTGTGCATCATCCAGTAAAATAGTGCATATCCGGCTGTTACCCATGTGTCATCTGGATTTTTTATATCTCTATATCCTTGTACAACTTCTTCACCTTGGCATAGTTTTTTGTTCATTGCCTTTGTGAAGTTTTTATCAACTATGTTGTCTGCATCAAATACGAAAAGTGCATCATAATCAACATTTTGTTCTTGCATTTTCTTTAAAAACCATTGCATTGCATAGCCTTTTGTTTTATGTTCTGGGTCATTTCTTTCATAGACAATTGCTCCTGCTTCTTTTGCAATTGTAGCTGTATTGTCTGTGCAATTATCAGCAATAACATATATATCCAATTTATCTTTCGGATAGTCTTGCTCTTTTAAGCTTTCAATTAAGTTTTTTACAACCCTTTCTTCATTATGTGCAGGAATTATTGCCATGAATTTATGTGTTTTGTTAATTAGTATTGGTTTTTCTTTGAATTTTATTAATGAACAAACACTAATTGCTATATTATATATCCAAAATATTGTCATTATTCCTACAAGTGCTTGTTGTAATATATATAAATAATCCATTTATATACTCCTTTACATTGCTTCTTCTGCTTTTATAACTTCTTCTGAATGATTTTCTTCATCCTCTTTATTTACCAATTCTAAACTACTAATTGAAACTTCGTATGCTATTCTAGTTTCTACTGTTCCATCTTCATGTTTCTTTTCATATGGTCTTGATTGAACTCTTCCTACTAGTTTTAATTCTGTTCCAATTGGCATATCTTCACAGAATCTTGCATTTCTTCCCCATGTTATACATGGTATGTAATCTGATTTATTATAAGCTCTATTTACTGCAACTAAAATATCTGCTATTTCTCTACCAAATGGTGTTTTTCTATAGATTGGTTTTCTACATATATGACCAACTAGATGAACTTCATTAGGTATTTTTATGTCTTCATCTTCACCTTTTTCTCTAATTTCTTTTACAAATACTGTTAGTACTAATCTGCTTCTAGAATCTTCATAAGCATTATAAGATCTAAACTGACCTTCTATTACTACTTGTTTTCCTATACTTAAGTCAAAATTTGCTATTAATCTTTCAGATATTGTAATTGGTATAATATCTGATATACCACTTAAACGCGGAATCTCTAAATCAAAGTTAAAGAAACTCTCCCCATAAATTTCGTGACTGAATTTTTTCTCACTTGTAACTTTACCAACTAACATAATATAGTTGTTTTGTGAATAATTTGTAACCAATTTTATTTCCTCCTTTTTTTCGTCTGCAAGTTAATATTTTACTTTTAGACTAGTCTCACTTTCCAAGACATTTTATATTATACTACATTTTTTTGGATTTGTCTACATAAAATGGTAAAATTATGTTAATTTTGTTGTTTTTTTGTCTATCCTATGCTTTTTTAATATCTAAAACTTTGTATTTTGCAACTCCACCTGGTGTATTTGCTTCAACTGTTTCTCCTTTTTTTGCTCCAATTAATGCTGCACCTATAGGTGATACATTTGAAATTCTATTTTTTGATAAGTCAACTTCAGTTGAACCAACTATAGTATATTCAAGCTCTTCGTTAAATTCTATGTCTAAAATTTTTACTGTATTTCCTACTTGAACAGTTTTTGTATCTATTTCAGATTCATCTATAATTTTTGCATATCTTAATTTGTTTTCTAAATCTACTATTTTTATTTCATTATCTGCTTGGGCATTTTTTGCTTCATCATATTCAGAATTTTCTGATAAGTCTCCAAATCCTAAAGCGACTTTAATTCTTTCTGAGATTTCAGCTCTTTTTTCTGTTTTTAAATATTCTAGTTGTTTTTCTAAATTATCATAACCTTCTTGTGTTAATAAAATTTCTTTTTCATCCATCTTACATTACCCCTTTTTAAATTATCATAGTTTCTTAATCTTACTCTAATAAATACAATTTGTCAAGTAAAACTTTAAATTTTATGCAAATTCTTTTGTATTTATTTTTCCGTTTACTCCAATCAATTCTTCTATTTCTATTTGGTCTTGTTCTATTTGTTCAAATATTTGTTTTGAAGTTTTATTATATATGCTAGCTTCATAAATGTGTGTGCTTGTAAACCCCGGCATTTCATATTCTTCAGGTACTTTTATTTTCCAATCTTTAATATTTATTCCAGAAAATTTTTTAGATTTTATTTTTATGTTTTTAGGTATATTTATTAGTGTTGCCTGGTTTGGAAGTTTTATTCTATTTATACCTTCTTGTGGAAAGTCTAAATTAATTATTATATCTGAGCTTGCTAAATTAAAGTTTACATTATTTGTGTTCTTTATTATCATTCCTAGCTCTTCATATATATATTCTGCTATTTTGTTGAACTTTTTTGTATTATTAGTTACTATATTCAGTCTTTTTACACTCTGTGCTAGTTTTATTATTGTTTGTATATTTACTTCATTATTTTCGTTTACTAGAAGTGTAACTTCTCCTGCTTGTATATTTTTTTGTTTGTATTCGAAAACTTTTTCTATAACATTAAATACTAAGAACTTTGAAAGTCTTGTACCATCTAGTATGTTTATATTATTACTATACAATACATTTTTTATTGTTTCATTTTGCTCTAATTCTTGTTCCAGTACAACATTTTTTATTGCTTTTTCATAAAAAAATTGACTAAGTTTTTCCATTACCTTTTCTGTTTTCTTTTTTCTGGTTTTATTATTAATTGGTAGATATATTATTGTTTTGTCTTCTATTGTATCTGTTTTGAAAATGCTTAAAGTTTTATATATTAATTTTGGTTTTTTAGTTTGCTTTATATATATTATCATAATTTTATCACCTAGAACATTATATTTATTCTAGTGAAAAATATGACAAGTTATATTATTTTTCCTCCACCTATCAAAACATCATCTATGTAGAACACTACTGATTGCCCTTTTGTAATTGCTCTTTGTGGTGTTTCAAATTCTACCTTCACCTTTCCATTTACCTCTGGAAATAATGTGGCTTCCGCTTCTTTTGCACCATACCTTATTTTAGCATTTACTTTAATTGGCAAGTCTCTTTTAATATATACTGTGAAGTTTAAATTGTTAGCATATAATTCTTTTGAAAAAATATCTTTTTCATCGCCTACTACTAAAAGGTTATTTTGTGCATCTAGCTTGACTACATACAATGGTGTTTCATGAGCTATTCCTAATCCTTTTCTTTGGCCTATTGTATAGTGGATTAGCCCTTTGTGTGTTCCAAGTACATTTTCCTGGTTATCTACAATTTTCCCTGGTTTTGATTCTACTCTTCCTTTTTTGCTTAGAAATTTTGCATAATCATCATCAGGTATAAAACAGATTTCCTGGCTATCTGGTTTTTTAGCTGTTAAAAGGTCATGCTTTTCTGCTATTTTTCTTATTTGTTCTTTGTTTTCAAATTGACCTAATGGAAAAAGCACTTTGTTTATTATATCTTTTGGTATGTTATATAATACATAGCTTTGGTCTTTTTTACCTGCATTTGATTTTTTTAGTACAACTTGATTGTATTTATCACTAAACTCTGTTTTTGCATAATGTCCTGTTGCAATATAGTCACATCCTAGTTCCATTGCTTTTCTAAAGAAATAATTAAACTTTAAATATTTATTACATTCTATACAAGGATTAGGTGTTCTTGCATTTGCATATTCTTCTATAAAGTTTTCAATTACACACTTCTTGAATTCTTCTTTTAAATTTAAGGTATAATGTGGTATTCCAAGTTTATCGCAAACTCTTTTGGCATCTAAGATACTATCATCACCACAGCATTTGCTTTGTCCTTCATCATCTTCTGGATCCCAAAGCTTCATTGTTGCCCCTATTACTTCATATCCCTGTTCCATTAAAATTATTGCTGCAACACTACTATCTACGCCACCGCTCATACCTAATAAAACTCTTTTCATTGCTATGTCTCCTTGTTATTAATTTTTGTTTACAAAATTCCAGCTATCCTTTAGCATTTCTTCTATTCCCTTTTCTGCTTTCCATCCAAGTTCCTTTTCTGCTTTTCTTGGGTTTGCATAACATGCTGGAATATCTCCTGGTCTTCTTGGTCCGATTTTATAATTTACTTTTACATTGTTTACTTTTTCGAAATTTTTCACTAATTCTAATACTGAATATCCATTTCCTGTTCCTAGGTTATATATTTTTACTCCCGCTTCTTTTCGTATTTTATCTAGTGCCTTCAAATGCCCCTTACTTAAGTCAACAACGTGTATATAGTCTCTTACGCCTGTTCCATCTTTTGTAGGATAGTCATCTCCAAATATTGTTAATTCTTTGTATTCTCCTTTTGCAACTTTCATAATATATGGCATTATATTATTTGGTATTCCATTTGGAACTTCCCCAATTAAACCACTTTCATGGGCACCTATTGGGTTGAAATATCTTAAAATTGCAATACAAAAATCTTTGTCTGCAACTGCCACATCTTGTAGAATTTGCTCTATCATTAATTTTGTACTTCCATATGGGTTTGTTGTAGATAGTGGTGAATCTTCTGCTATTGGTAGTTTTTGTGGATTGCCATATACTGTGGCTGATGAACTAAACACTATTTTTTTGCAGTTATATTTTTTCATTGTTTTTAGTAAAATAAGTGTTCCTGTTATGTTGTTGTGATAATATTCAATAGGTTTTTCAACTGATTCTCCTACAGCCTTTAATCCTGCAAAGTGGATAACTGCTTCTATTTTATTCTCTTTAAATACATTATCTAATTTTTCTTCATCTAATAAATCTAATTCGTAAAATTTAAAATCTTTTCCTGTAATTTTTTTGATTTTTTCTAATACTTCTGGTGAGCTATTAGAAAAATTATCCACTATTACTAGTTCCTCTCCATTTTTTAGTAGTTCAACTGCTGTATGGCTACCTATATAGCCAGCTCCACCTGTTATTAATATCTTACTCATATATTTTTCCTCCTTCTTTTTTATTTTGCATCATATAAATTTTTGCCTTCTTCAATGTCTATTTGTAATGGTACTTTTAATGTTATTACATTTTCCATCTCTTGCTTTAGTATTTTTTCAACTGTTTCTTTTTCTTCTGGTATGGTTTCAATTAGTAATTCATCATGTACTTGTAAAACTATTTTAGATTTTATTTCTTTTTCTTTAAAAGTTTTATATATATTTATCATTGCAAGTTTCATTATATCTGCTGCTGTTCCTTGTATTGGTGTGTTCATTGCTATTCTGTTTCCAAATTGCCTTACTATATAGTTGTTTGAATTGATTTCTGGAACATATCTTCTTCTATTGAATAAAGTTTCAACATAGCCTTGTTCTTTTGCTGTATTTACAATGTTATCCATAAAAGTTTTTACTCCACTATATTTTTCTAAATATTGTTCAATATATTGTTTTGCTTCCTTTTTTGGTATCGAAAGTTGTTCTGCTAGGCCAAAATCACTTATACCATATACTATTCCAAAGTTTACAGCTTTTGCACTGCTTCTTTCTTGTTTTGTTACATTTTCTATTGGTTTATCAAACACTTTTGAAGCTACTTGTTTGTGTATATCTTCATTATTGTTGAAAGCTTCTATCATATGAGCATCATTTGATATGTGTGCTAAAACTCTTAATTCTATTTGTGAATAATCTGCATCTGTAAATATTTTGCCTTTTTCTGGTTCAAATACTTTTCTTAAATTTTTTCCAAGTTCATTTCTAGCTGGTATGTTCTGTAAATTTGGTTCTGTTGAACTTATCCTTCCTGTTGCTGTTGATGTTTGGTGAAAACTTGAATGTATTTTGTTTGTTTCAGGGTTTATATATGGTATTAACCCATCAACATAAGTTGAATTTAGCTTGCATATTTTTCTGTATTCTAATAATTTTTCTATTATTGGATGTGTGTTTTTCAATTTTTCTAGTACTTCCACACCTGTGGCATAGCCTTTTTTTGTTTTTTTAGATGGTGGTAATTTCAGTTTTTCAAATAGTATATCACCTAATTGTTTTGGTGAATTTATATTGAAATCTTCTCCTGCAAGTTCATGTATTTCATTTGTTAAAATATTTATCTTTTCTTTTAATTCTTCTCCATATTTTAGTAGTTTCTTTTTATTTACATATATTCCTTGGTATTGCATGTCTGCTAAAACTTCTAAAAGTGGCATTTCTATTGTGTTAAATAATTTTAATGTGTCTGTTTCTTCCATTTTCTTTGTTAATTCTATATATAGCTTATTAATTAAGTATGCGTAAATATAATTTTCTTTGTTGATTTTTTCTGTATCTTGTTGTTCAAATAGATTAAGCTGTTTTTCTTCTTCTGTGTCTCCCAAGTATGATGTTATGTCTGTTTTTAAATATTCATCTGTTAAGTAATCTATTGAATATTTATTAATATTTGAATTTAGTATATATCCGGCTATCTCTATATCATACATTAAATTATGTGGAACTATACCTATTTCTTTTAACAATATATAGTCTTGTTTTTGCTTGTAACTAATTTTTAAAATTTCATTATCCTCAAAAATTTCTTTAAAAGCTTCAATATTTTTAATATGATATGCTGCTTCATTTTCTTCTGAGTATATGGTTATTCCTGCTATTGTTTTATTTAGTATTCCAGAATTTAATTTTTCTTTTTTAATTATATAATAAAACATTTTTTTGGATTGCTTTATTTCTTCTTTGAGCTTGTTTAAGTTGCTTTCCAATAATTCTTCACATCTCAAATCAAATTCTTCAGTTTTTTTGGATATTTGCTCTTTTTCTAACTCGAATCTTTCTATAAATCTATTGAATTTTAATTTTGCAAATAATTCAGTTACTTTTGCTTTGTCCCATTCTCTAACCTTCATTTCGTTTAAATCTTTGTCTATTGGTGTGTGTACATCAATTGTTCCAAGTGTTCTAGATAAGAAAGCTAATTCTTTGTTTTCTTCTAGTCTTTCTTTTAATTTTCCTTTTTGTTTGTCTATATTTTTGTATATTCCCTCTATATTTTTATATTCTTTTATTAAGTTTATAGCAGTTTTTTCTCCAACTCCCGGTACCCCTGGTATATTATCAGATGAATCTCCTGCTAACCCTTTTACTTCTATTAAGCTTTTAGGTGATAATCCGTACTTTTCCATTACCTTTTCTACTGTAAAATTATCAACCTCAGTTTTGCCTTGTACTGTGTGCGGTATTTTTACACTTATATGCTCATCAATTAATTGAAAACTATCTCTATCTCCTGTTATTATTGTTACTTCTAGGTTTTTCTTTTGGCCCCATTTAGCAAGTGTTCCGTATTATGTCATCAGCCTCATATCCTTCTTTTTCAATTATTTTTATATTCATTGCTTTTAAAATATCTTTTAATATTGGCATTTGAGATGCAAGTTCATTTGGCATACCTTTTCGATTTGCTTTATAGGCATCATATAATTTATGCCTATGTGTTGGAGCTTTTAAATCAAATGTTACAACCATGTATTGAGGATTAATTTCATCAATCATTTTAAACATTATATTTAAAAATCCAAATATAGCATTTGTATATGTTCCATCTTCTGTCATCATAAATTTACTTGCCATGGTAGCATAAAAGGCTCTATTTAGCATGCTATTTCCATCTATTAACATTAAGTTTTCCATTTTTGATCCTCCCTATAGAATTACATCAATTATTGATATTATTATAAAAATTGATGATATATATCCTGCAATTAATTCAGAATATTTGAATTTATTACTTAGTTCAATCTTTTTTATTGATATACTTGAGAGTAGTAAGAATAGTACTGGGAACATATATCTCATTTGAAAACCGTTTATGTATTTTGATCCTACTTTTGTATATGATAAATACATCGCTGTACTTGTCATTGCGACTACTGCTAGGAATGTCATCATAAAGACAAGTCTAGTTCTACGCTCTAGGTGTTTTGAACTGTCTGTTATACTTATAAATAATATATATGTAAACAAGACTATAAAACTGTAATAATATGTTCTGTTAAAGAACATTGGTGCATTTAAAAAGCTTAATCCCTTTAGTGTGCTAAATGTTCTAACAAGGTGCATTAGTAGTATTTTACAATATTCTAGCGGATTTCTTGCTATAAATTCAAATTGTTTAAGTGTATCTGTTCCCTGTGTTCTTGGGTCTCCTGGTTCATTTATTCTAATTGCATACACTATTATAACACTAATTGTGATTATTATGAACAGTAGTGCTATATATTTTATATATTTTTTATTTTGTTTTATTATCTTTCTCAATGGTAATATAAATAGTGCTAAAGCAATTCCTATATATCCCACACTCTTTATTGTTGCAGCCAACATAGTTAGTATGATTAATATTGTTAATTCTTTTGCTTCAATATTTTCTTTGCTCTTTAATTTTAAGCAATATGCTATAAATAATGCTGTTGTTGCAGTTCCTATTCCATCAACAGAATACACTGAAGAAAGTGCAAGAAGCATGGGCATAAAAAATATTGCATATAGAATCTGCTTTTTGTATGGTAGTATCTTTATTGCTTGAATTATTATGAAAATAAATCCGATAAGATTAAATAATCTTCCTGTTAAATATATATCTGCTATGCTTCCGCCTAGTATTCTTGCAATAAATATTCCTAATCCACTTATTAGGTAGGTTATTGTTATATAATCATTTGGAGTGTCTTTTATATCGAATTTTTCTATATTATTATTTATATCTCCACTAGGGTATTTTTTATAGTATTGTACAAAACCTCTTGGAGTAAGATTTCTTGGCATTTCAACTACTGATTCATCTATGTTTGGTTCTTTTAAATTGAATTTTCCAATTGAAATACTATAAGATGCTAAAAAATGTCTTTTTTCATCTAGTTGGTTGTTAAATGTTATTGATATTGAAAAAATACTGCCAAGTAAAACTGCTGTTACAACTGCATTTTTCACAATGTTGTTTGAAAAATATAAAGTAAATAAGTTAATATTCAATAAAGCTATGAAAAAAATAATTGATTTTATTGTTATGCTTTGTCTCAAAAACAATATAATCAATCCACTAGTTGCTATTATTACTGTTAAAATAAGCACTATATCTACAAAGAAACACTTAAATTTGCTTTTAAAACCAGCTAATGCTGGTTCAATAAACTTGTCCTTAAATTTATAAAAAACGCAGTAAACTGCTATATATGCAATAAATCTGTAAATTGAAAGGTTATATTGGGTTATACTCTTGGTTACAAATTCATAATTACAATATAGCAATTCAAATATTATAACTGTAGCAATATATATTACAGTTGTAATTAATACCATATCTTTTCTATCTAGTTTTCTCAATAAAGTTCCCACTTCTAATTGTTTTTCCTTGTTTTTCATTTGATATCTCCTTGATTTTTCATTTTCATATTCTAAGTTTTCATTATTTAAAGATTATAATGTGCAAACCTTTAATATGGTAATGCTATTCTTAATGCAAATTTCCACATTGGCATATTACTTGAAATACATAGTCTCGGTATTCTGTAATTTGAATCTGAATGTTTAGCTTTTCTATGTTCTTTTCCTGGTCCAAAGGTAAATGCAAGTTTAAAGTTATTTTCTTTTAAGACTTCTACAAAGTTTTCATTGTAATCCCCAAAAGGATATGCTAAACATTCTGTTTGTATAACATTTTTACATTTTGAAAAATCTTCTCTTAGTTCTGCTTTTCCAACATTATATGCACCTTTTTCATGTAAATTATATGAGTGTGATGCAATATCTATATTAGGGTATTCTTCTTTGACTTTTGTTAATGTTTCTCTACTCATATAACCAGCACAGCCTTCTTCTGTATTTTTTCCTACACAAAAAACTGTTGCATTCATGTTATATTTTTTTAATAGTGGAAATGCTAATTCATAATTTGATTGATAACCATCATCCATAGTGATTAATACACACTTATGAGGAAATTTCTTTTTGTTTTGTTTATATTCATAGAATTCCTCTAAAGTTAGTGTTTTGTAGTGATGTTTTTTTAGATATTTTAGTTGTTCTTCAAATTTGTCTATATTTAATATGAAAGTGTTAGAATCATCTACATCTTTCCCAAAATCATGATATCCCAAAATTGCAACAGTTGGATTTGAGTATAGTATTATAAAAATTGTTGCTACTATTATCATTATAATTATTAAACTACATATTAAGATTTTTTTCATTATTTATTATCCCCCTTTTGGAACTATTCAATTTTTCCGAATAGTTCAAATTTGTATCAAATTCATGTGTTTCAAAAAAGAATTGTGCTAAATCTTCTTTGCTATATACACTATAATATTTGTAATCTTGATATATTTGAAATATACATAAAAACAAAAAACATATTATAAATATAATTATAGAATTTAATAAAAATTTTTTTAACTTTTCTTGCATTTTAAATTCCTCCAACAATTATTTTCCTCTTTATCTTTCGTAATTTGTTTTGCATATTTATCCTCTTCTCCAATAAAGTGTTAAGACTACAAATTTATTTATTATTATTTTCTTCAACTATATTCGTAATTTCCTTCAGTTTATTTTCCAACAATTTCTTATCTATCAATTTTAAAGTATATTGTGATACCATTGTTGGCGACATGCTTCTACTCATTGCATATTCAACTACTTGTTCATCTTTATTTGCACATAAAATTACACCTACACTTGGATTTTCATTTTCTTTCTTTTCTTGTCTATCTAATGCTTCTAAATAAAAATCCATCTTTGAAATATATTCTGGCTTAAAATCATCTATTTTAAGTTCAAAAGCAACCAAACAACTTAAAGCTCTATTATAGAATAGTAAATCAATATAAAAATCTTGATTTCCTACTTGTACTCTATATTCTTCGCCTACATAAGTAAAATCTTTTCCTATTTCTAATATAAAATTCTTTTTCTTCTATAGAATTAGTAGAACTTAAAATCTTAACATTATTGCTCCAACTAATTTGTCTCAACAATGTTGAGACAATTTCATTATCTTTATATGTCTCGTAAAATTGTTTCATTCTATATATACCTGGTCTAGTAAATCCCTTCATTGTAGGATATTCTCTTTTCATAAAATCTACGAGTTTATTTACAATTTTGTCTCCCCAATTACTATCATTAACTTTCTCACTTATATATTTTCCAAAGTCCCAATACAAAGATATTAGTTCTTCATTGACTTTTTTATAAGCATTGCTTCTTCTTGTCTCAATCATACTAATAATTTCAGAAAAATTCAGTTCTAAATTATTCACAAAAAGCACTTCCTTTCTCTTATTTTTACTCGCCTTTAATTTCCCTCTTTATCTTTCGTAATTTGTTTACCATATCTATCCTCTTCTCAACTCCTCGTATCTAACCATTTAAATTCGCGTACCCTGTCGTTCTTCATTA
>ERZ824488.1107-NODE-1107-length-31701-cov-12.308696_pt1 | contig 31701 bp, 24 predicted proteins | sample MGYA00519936_ERZ824488 | MGnify/ENA primary metagenome ERZ824488 (study PRJEB31778, sample SAMEA3449153) | human gut metagenome | biome: human gut; feature: human-associated habitat; material: faeces | place: United Kingdom | collected 2010/2012 ... | reverse complement strand
ACTTCAACTCGATTCGCGTATGGGGCGGCGGCTACTATCCCGACGACTGGTTCTACGACGCCTGCGACGAGATGGGCCTGATGGTGTGGCAGGATTTCCTGTTTGCCTGCGCGGTTTACAACCTCACCGACGAATTCGAGGACAACATCCGCGCGGAGTTTGCCGACAACATCAAGCGCCTGCGCCACCATGCGTCGCTGGCCCTGTGGTGCGGCAACAACGAGATGGAGATGTTTGTCGAGCGCGGCCTCTGGGTCAAAACGCCCATCCAGAAATCCGACTACGTCAAGATGTATGAATACATCCTGCCCAAAGTGCTCAAGGAGCTCGATCCGCAGACCTTCTATTGGCCGGCCTCGCCCTCGTCCGGCGGCGGATTCGACGATCCCAACGGCTTTGACCGCGGAGACGTACACTATTGGGACGTCTGGCATGGCAATGTGCCCTTTACCGATTACCGCCGCTACTATTTCCGCTATCTTTCGGAATTCGGCTTCCAGTCGTTCCCGTCGGTGGAGACCGTCAAGACCTTTGCGCTGCCGGAGGATTGCAATCCCTTCTCCTATGTCATGGAGAAGCACCAGCGCAACAACGCCGCCAACGGCAAGATCATGAACTATCTCTACCAGACCTACCTTTATCCCACGAGCTTTGATGCCTTTGTCTACGCCTCGCAGCTGCTGCAGGCGGATGCGATCCGCTACGGCGTGGAGCACTTCCGCCGCAACCGCGAGCGCTGCATGGGCGCGATCTACTGGCAGCTCAACGACTGCTGGCCGGTGATCTCCTGGGCGTCGATCGACTATTGCGGCCGCTGGAAAGCGCTGCATTACGCCGCCAAGCGCTTCTTCCGGCCGCTGACGCTCTCCTGCGCCGAGGAAGGCCTGCTCACCCAGAATCCCAACATCAACTTCGAGCGCTATGAATACGAGGAAAATGCGCTGAAAAAGGGCATGCGCCTGTGCGTGGAGAACGAGACCATGCTTTCCCACACGGTGGAAGTGACCTGGCAGCTGCGCCGCGCCGACGCATCCGTGATCCGCCAAGGCCGTGAAACCGTGACCGTGGAGCCGCTTTCCTCCAAATGGCTGGAATACGAGGACTTTGCCGACGCGGACACCTTCGGCGACTACATCGCCTACCAGATGACGGAAAACGGCGCGCCCGCCGCCTCCGGCACCGCGCTGTTCTGCGCACCGAAGCACTTCCGCTTTGCCGACCCGCAGCTCGCCTTGCGCGTCGAGGGGGATGAGATCGTCGTCACTGCCGCTGCCTACGCCCGCAGCGTGCAGATCCTCAATGCGGACGATACACTCAAGCTCTCCGATAACTTCTTTGATATGAACGCCGGCGAGACCCGCGTGCGCATCCTCTCCGGACAGCCCTCCGGCCTGCGCGTCCGCTCGGTCTACGACATCCGCTGATTCCCGACAAAAAAGCTTTACAGGCTCCCCATGCTTTCTACCGTGGGGAGCCTTTTGTGCTCGCGCCTTGTCTTGACGGGAAAGGGGGCATGTGATAAGCTGAAAATTGACGCTTATGCGGAGAAAAAGATCGGAGCACAGAACATGGGAAAGTGGAACTGGAAGGAACTGAAACCGGAGATCGCGCAGGTATGGCGGTTGAGCCTGCCGGCGATTTTGACGCAGATCACGACCATCGTGATGCAGTATATCGATTCTGCCATGGTGGGCGCGCTGGGCGCGAATGCTTCCGCGTCCATCGGGCTGGTGTCCACCAGTACCTGGCTGATGAACGGCATCACTTCGGCGGTGTCGGCAGGCTTTTCGGTGCAGGTGGCGCATCACATCGGCGCAGGGAAGGAAGACGAAGCGCGGAATGTCGTGCGGAACGGCATGGTCGCCGCGCTGATCGTGTCGGGATTGCTGTGTCTGACCGGCGTGGGGCTGAGTCCGCATCTGCCGGGCTGGCTGGGCGGCGCGCAGGAGATCTGCGCAGACGCATCGGCGTATTTTATGGTGTTTGCGCTGATGGTGCCGTTTTCACAGCTCAATTCGCTTTGTTCGGCGTTTTTGCAGTGCAGCGGAGATATGGTCACGCCCAGCGTGCTCAATGCGGCGATGTGCCTGTTGGACGTGGTGTTCAACGCGATTTTCATTCCGCACTTTGGCGTGATGGGCGCTGGCATCGGCACGGCGGCCGCCTGCGCGGTGGTCAGCCTGCTGATGGCGGCAAGCTGCTGCCTGCGGAGCAAGACGCTGCGCCTGATCGGGCGGAAGGAAAAAGGGCGGTTCCATCGGGAGATCCTGAAGAAGGCGCTGAAGATCGGCCTGCCCGTCGCCGCGCAGGAGATTGCCATCTGCGGAGCCATGGTGGTTTCCACCATCATCATTGCACCGCTGGGGGCGGTGTCGATCGCGGCGCACTCCTTTGCCATCACAGCGGAGAGCTTTTGTTATATGCCGGGCTACGGCATCGGCATGGCGGCAACGACGCTGGTGGGCCGTTGCGTGGGCGCGGGGCAGGAGCAGCTGGCCAAGCGATACGGCAACATCTGCACGGTGATGGGCGCGCTGTTCATGGGCGTGACGGGCGCGCTGATGATGCTGATCTGCCCGCTGGTGTTCCGCGTGCTCACGCCGGATCCTGCCGTGCGGCAGTTGGCGGCGGAGGTGCTGCGCATCGGATTGATTGCGGAGCCGCTCTACGGCGTGTCGATCGTGGCGGCAGGCGCGCTGCGCGGCGCGGGCGATACCTTTGTACCCAGCATACTGAACTTTCTCAGCATTTGGGTGGTGCGTCTGGGGCTGGCGGTGCTGCTGGTGGGCCGACTCGGCCTGCACGGCATGTGGATCGGCATGGCGGCGGAGCTGTGCGTCCGCGGCCTGCTGATGCTCTATCGGCAGAAAACAACGAAATATTTTTCCCTCTACCGAAAACCTTTGTCCGAGGCGGAGAATTCGTGATAAAATAAAGAAAAACACGGTTTCGGACGGATTTGCGTGCAAATGATGAGGAGGGTGAAAGATGAAAATTGATTTTTCCCGCGGCAAGACGGCGATCTTTATCGGTTCGAGCGTGTGCGAGGGCTGCGGCGCGACGAACAACCGCGGCTGGACGGCCATGACCGCCGAGCGCATGGAGCGCAACGGCTGGACCACCGGCAACTGCGCCATCGGCGGGCAGACCACCGCAGACATCCTGCTGCGCCTGGAGCGCGATGTGATCGTGCATAAGCCCGCGGTGTGTTTCGTGGGGCTGGGGCTTTCCAACGAGGGGTTGGCCACCGCGCCCGATCCGGCGGTGCCCTGCGGCATCTTCCTGAATAATTTGAAGAAGATCGTGCAGGCGCTCAAGGACGCAGGCATCTTCCCCATCGTGGGCGGCGTTTATCCCAACAACGACTATACGCTGATGCAGTACGCCTGGGAGCGCCGGGTCTATGACGAGATGGATACCTGGGACGTGCCGGTGCTGCAATGGCTGGACGGGCTGGAGGACGGCTACGGCCACTATCCCAAGGGCTGGGAGAACGACCCCTGGCATCCCAACGACGAAGGCTACAAGCACTATTATGAGCAGATCCCCCAGAAGGTCTGGGATCTGCTGGAATGCCCGAAGCCCTGACAAAGGAGAGCGAAGAAAATGGCATGCATGGAACCCAGAGCGCTTCCCTACGAAGAGTTTCCGGAGGAAAAGGAAACGCGGCCGGGCGTCAGAACCCTGACGATGGACAAAAACGCCTACGGCACGGAGCATTTTCCGGATGTGACCTATGCCGTGCGCGACGGCGCGGCGCTGCATTTGCAGATCTTTGTGCCGGTGCTGTTTGGCCAGAGCCTCGACGCGCGCTACCCGCTGGTGGTGTTCGTGCAGGGCTCGGCCTGGAGAAAGCAGGAGATCAAGCTCTATATGACCCAGGCGGCGCGTCTTACCCAGCGCGGCTATGCCGTGGCGGTGGTGGAATACCGCCCCTCGGATGTACGCCCCTTCCCCGCGCAGATTGAGGACACCAAGACCGCGATCCGCTTCCTGCGCAAGGAGGCTGCGGCCTATCACATCGACCCGGAGCGCGTGGCCGTGATGGGCGATTCCTCCGGCGGACACACCGCGCTGATGACCGGCATCACCGGCGGCACGCAGGAGCTGGATACCGCGTTTTACGGCGAATACCCCTGCACGGTGCGCGCAATCGTGGATTACTACGGCCCGACGGATGTATCGAAGATGTGCGAGCGCCCCTCCACGCAGAACCACGTGGATCCGGACAGCCCGGAGGGGATGCTCATCGGCGGGCTGAACGTGCTGGAAAACCCTGATAAGGTTGCCCCGACCGTCGTGATGAACCATGTGCCGGAGGCTTCACAGCGCAAGCTGCCGCCGCTGCTGATGTTCCACGGCACGAAGGATCGGTTGGTGCCCTTTGAGCAAAGTCTGCTGCTCTACGACAAGATGAAGCAGGCCTACGCCAACATCTGCGAGCGCTGCTACATCAAGGCCCTGCCCGTTGTTGCCGACTCCGGCGAGATCGGTGGCGATACCTCCGTCGAGTACATGGCTTTGGCTGACGCCGGCGAGGCTTCGCTCGTCTATTGCGATGACTGCGGCTTTGCTGCCGATGACGAGGCGGCAAGCACCAAGGTCGTCGTGACCGAGGGTCCTGGTGACGGTACGCTCACCAAGGTTGAGACTCCGGGCATGGGCACCATCGAGGCCGTTGCAAAGTTCTTCGGCTTCCCCGAGAACGGCACGCGCAAGTCTCTGGCACTCATCGACGCCGAGGGCAAACCGGTCGTGGCCATTGTTCCGGGCGATCACGAGCTCAACGATTGCAAGGCCGAGCACGTCTTTGGCAAGGGGTATCGCATGATGACCGACGAGGAGCTTCAGGCGAACGGTCTGCACAAGGGCTTTATCGGACCGGTTAACCTGCCCGATGGCATTCGTCTGGTGTGCGACGAGAGCCTGCGCGAGTCCAAGCAGTGGGCCTGTGGTGCCAACGAGGTCGATTATCACTTTACCGGTGCCTGCCCCGAGCGCGACTTTACCGTCGATGAGTGGGCCGATCTGGTCACTGTTGTCGCCGGCGACCCCTGCCCGCATTGCGGCAAGCCGCTCTCCGCTGCCCGCGGCATCGAGGTCTCTCAGGTCTTCCAGCTGGGCACCAAGTATTCCGAGGCCATGGGTGCCACCTTTATGGACGAGGACGGCAAAGAGAAGCCGCTCATCATGGGTTGCTACGGCGTGGGCGTGTCCCGCTCGCTTGCTGCCGTCGTGGAGCAGCACAACGACGAGCACGGCATCGTCTGGCCGGTCTCCGTTGCCCCGTACGAGGTCGCGGTGATTCCGCTCGATCCCAAGAAGGAGGAGTGCGCTACCGTCTGCGAGCAGATCGTTGATGGCCTGTGCGCCGAGGGCATCGAGGTCGTCGTCGACGACCGCGACGAGCGTCCCGGCTTTAAGTTTGCCGATAACGACCTTATGGGCTTCCCGTATCAGGTCGTTCTGGGCAAGCGTGGCCTTAAGAATGGCTCCGTTGAGCTCAAGGACCGTGCCACGGGTGAGCGCGAGGATGTGGCGATCGACGAGGTCGTCGCCAAGGTCGCCGAGCTTGTGAAGGCAGCACGCCGTTAATCGACGATTTCGCTTGTAGTTCGATATACGGGACGGCCCCGCATTTCTCCAGATCGGGGAGATGCGGGGCCGTCCTTTTATCTTGCAGCATTCTCAATATCTAAAAGGAAAACCCCACAGCCCATATGAGCTGCGGGGTTTTCTTGTGCCTCCGATGCGAAATTAATCGCTCAGATATTACTGATAATCGACGACGTCGATCCAGTTCTTCAGGAACTCATCGTTCACGTTGCGCTTACGAGCGAGCTCGGAAGCGGCGACGATGCTCGTCCACTGACGCACGACCTGCATGGGCATGTCGGCGCGGTCGCAGTAGAGCTCCAGGTAGGCCTCAGCCTGATCCTTGCTGTTGAGGGCGAAGAGCAGGTAGGTGGTGGCAACGTCGGCAGCAGGGGAGCCCTGGGTGGCGTGTGCCCAGTCGCACACATAGAGCTGGCCGTCGTCACCGACGATGACGTTGGAGGGGTTGAAGTCGCCGTGGCAGACCTTGAACTCCTTGGTCATGCCGTCCAGACGCTCCTGAAGGTTGTAGCGCGTGGTGGCATTGAGCTGATCAAGGCTGTCGATCATGCGGGCGAACTTGTCGCGCTGACGGTTGAGCAGCGGGGAGGTGTAGCCGTGGATCTCGATCTGGAGGTCGACGAACATCTCGAGGTACTCACCAAAGCGCTGGGGCTCGGCAGTCATTTTCTCGGCAAGGGTGGTGCCCGGAACCTTCTCGGTCACGAGCGCCCAGCCGTTGGCGTTCTCGAGCTGGGAAACCTCGAGAGCCTTGGGGCTGCGGATGCCGCACTCATTGATGCGGGCAAGATTCAAAGCCTCGTTGAACACGTCGGAGACAGGCTTGGTCTCGTTAAAGACCTTGACGATCTTGTCGCCCAGGTCGTAAACGACCTTGTTGCCACGGCGGACGAGCTCGGTCTTGGAATCGGGTAGCAGCATGGTTGCATCCTTTCAACGATGCGATAGAAGCGACGGCGGGGGTGTGTGAAACACCCGTGCACCCCCGCCGCAAAAAACCGTGCTAAAAACTAGCAGACGGCGTAGTCCTGGGGCTCGCGGCCGTAGTAGGCGTCCAGGTAGAGCTCCTTGATCTCGCTCATGAGCGGGTAGCGCGGGTTGGCGCCGGTGCACTGGTCGTTGAATGCCTGCTCGGTCATCTCGTCGAGGGTGTCGAGGAAGTACTGCTCGTCAACACCGTAGTCGGCGATGGTCTTCTTGACACCGATGAAGTCCTTGAGCTCCTCGAGCTTCGTGATGAAGTTCTCGAAGACCTCCTTGTCGTCCTTGCCCTCGATGCCGCAGTACTTGGCCATCTCGGCGTAGTTGTGCAGCGCGTTGGGGTAAGGATACTGGGAGAAGGTACCCATCTTGACGGGAGCCTCGGCGGCGTTGTAGCGCATGACGCGGGTCAGGATGACGGCGTTAGCGATGCCGTGGGGCAGGTGATGGAAAGCGCCGAGCTTGTGAGCCATGGAGTGGTTGAGGCCCAGGAAGGCGTTGGCGAAGGCCATACCGGCCATGCAGGAGGCGTTGTGCATCTCCTCGCGGGCGTGCGGGTCCTTGGCGCCGTTCGTGAAGCTGGAGGGCAGGTTCTCGAAGACGAGCTTGGCAGCGCGCTCGGAGAGGCCCTTGGTGTAGTCGGAAGCCATGATGGAGACGTAGGACTCGATGGCGTGGGTCATGACGTCGATGCCGGAGGCAGCGGTCAGGCCGCGCGGGGCGGTCATGCAGTTGTCGGCGTCGACGATAGCCATGTTGGGGAGCAGCGCGTAGTCGGCGAGCGGCCACTTGATGCCGGTCTCCTTGTCGGTGATGATGGCGAACGGCGTGCACTCGGAGCCGGTACCCGAAGAGGTCGGGACGGCGACGAAATAGGCCTTCTTGCCCATCTCGGGGAAGGTGAAGATACGCTTGCGGATGTCCATGAAGTCCATGGCCATGTCCTCAAACTTGCACTCGGGGTGCTCGTACATCATCCACATGATCTTGCCGGCGTCCATAGCGGAGCCACCGCCGACGGCGATGATGACGTCCGGCTCAAAGAGAGCCATCTGCTTGGCGCCGCGACGTGCGCACTGCAGCGACGGATCGGGCTCGACGTCGTAGAAGCAGTCGTGGGCGATGCCCATCTCGTCGAGCTTGGCCTCGATGGCGCGGGTGTTGCCATTCTTGAAGAGGAACTGGTCGGTGACGATGAAGGCGCGCTTCTTGCCCATGACGGTACCGAGCTCGTCGAGGGCGACGGGCGTGGAACCCTTCTTGAAGTAGACCTTCTCGGGAGCGCGGAACCACAGCATGTTCTCACGGCGCTCGGCCACAGTCTTAACGTTGATCAAGTGCTTCACCCCAACGTTCTCGGAGACGGAGTTGCCGCCCCAGGAGCCGCAGCCCAGGGTCAGAGACGGCTTCATGCCAAAGTTGTACAGGTCACCGATGCCACCGTGCGAAGACGGGGTGTTGATGACGATACGGCAGGCCTTCATGACGTGCTCGAACAGGCTGATCTTCTCGGCCTGGGCGGGGTGCACGTACAGAGAGGCAGTGTGGCCCGGGCCACCGGCGAGCACCAGGTGCTCGGCCTTGTCGACGGCCTCCTGGAAGTCCTTGGCGTGGTACATGGCCAGGACCGGGGAGAGCTTCTCGTGGGAGAACTCCTCCTTGGCGGGGTCGGTGGAGGTGACCTCGGCGATCAGGATCTTGGTCTTGGCGGGAACCTCGATGCCGGCGAGCTCGGCGATCTTGGCAGCAGCCATGCCGGGGATGCGGTGATCGAGAGCGCCGTTCTTGAACATGGCGGCACGCAGAGCCTCCATCTCGGCACCCTGCTTGACGAAGTAGCAGCCGCGCTTCTGGAACTCGGCCTTGACCTGGTCATAGATGGTGTCGATGACGGTCACGGACTGCTCGGAAGCGCAGATCATGCCGTTGTCGAAGGTCTTGGAGTGGATGATGGAGTTGACGGCGAGCAGCACGTCGGCGGTGTCGTCGATGACGACCGGGGTGTTACCGGCGCCAACGCCCAGGGCAGGCTTGCCCGAGGAGTAGGCGGCCTTGACCATGCCCGGGCCACCGGTGGCGAGGATGATGTCGACGTCGCGCATGACCATGTTGGTCAGCTCGATGGAGGGGACATCGACCCAGCCGATGATGCCCTCGGGGGCGCCGGCCTTGACGGCGGCGTCAAGCACGAGCTTGGCGGCGGCGATGGTGCACTTGGCGGCAGCCGGGTGCGGGGAGATGATGATGGCGTTGCGAGTCTTCAGGCTGATCAGCGTCTTGAAGATCGCGGTGGAGGTGGGGTTGGTCGTCGGGATGACGGCGCCCACGATGCCGATGGGCTCGGCGATCTTGGTGATGCCGTAGGCCTCGTCGCGCTCAAGGACACCACAGGTCTTGGTGTTCTTGTAAGCGTTGTAGATGTACTCTGCGGCGTAGTGGTTCTTGATGACCTTGTCCTCAAGAACGCCGCGGCCGGTCTCCTCGATGGCCATCTTCGCCAACGGGATACGAGCCTTGTTGGCGGCCATGGCGGCCTCATAGAAGATCTTGTCGACCTGCTCCTGCGTGTACGTAGCAAAAAGCGCCTGGGCCTCTCGCATCTGAGCGAGCTTAGCCTCAAGCGCCTCTACGTTGTCCACAATTGCGGGAGTAGTGTTTTCCGGTGACTTTTTCACCATTTGTGTCTCCTTGCGATCGGAGATTTACCCTACGCCTTGCATGATAGCAAGAAATTATTCGGCGAACGGTAAGATTCCTCTAAAAGGCACACTAAAACGCTTCAATAAAATGAATCGTTTTAACCTAAACTATCTGCCTGCTGCATCGCCCCACTCATTGGGGACAGACTTACATGAGTGCTTTCACTCATTGGGGACAGACATCGATTTGCCATTTTGCCGTTCTTGACCTATTTTTGCCGCTCATTGGATATAAATAGGTCACAGGCTCAGCATTTCGCGTTCCTTCTCTCCTTTTAGGTGTTGCCTGTTCAGTTTTTGAAAGGAGAGATTATGCCCCGATGCGCCCGCGCCGTTTCGCTCACCGGCTATTACCACGTCTTTGACCGTGGTAACTCTAAACAGATTATTTTTGAAGATGACTCCGACCGCTATCGTTTCCTATCGGATATCTCGGACAGGTTTGCGCGCCATGAAGTGGCGGTTTTGGCTTGGTGCCTTATGGACAACCACTTTCATTTGATGGTTGATGATCCGTTCGACAATCTTTCAAAGGCGATGCAGTGCGCATTGACGGCATATGCTAAGTATTTCAATGGGAAAACGGGGAGAACGGGGCATTTGTTTGACAATCGCTATTCGCGGGTCGCGGTCGAGTCGGACACACAGGCGGTGCAGCTACTCGATTATATCCATCTCAATCCTGTGAAGGGTGCAATTAACTCACTCGAAGCATACCGCTGGTCAAGCTACAAGGCATATCAGCTGGGCTATGATCCCTTTGACATCTGTGATGCGGCCCCTATGCTCGATATTGTCGGAGGCTCCCGTTGCTATTGCGAGCATCTCGAGGAAGTTGCCGGGCGCATCTGGTCAATGGAGGTTCTTCCACGCCGGCGGATCCCCGATGAGGAGGCCCTTTCCGTTGCGCGCGAAGTTCTGCCGAGCATAGATCCTGCACTGCTCAAAGCCCTGCCACGCCCCGAACGCGATGCGTGTCTGCTGAGGCTTAGGCGGGCGCATCTCACGGTCAAGCAAATTGCCCGTATCACCGGCATCGGCGCTACAAGCGTGACCAAGGCAACTGCAGGCTGGAAGGATGCTGCGTGAGGCTGGGGCCGGAGCCAGTCAGTGCGTCGCATGCGTGCTTCATGTCTGTCCCCAATGCGTGAAAGCACTCATGTAAGTCTGTCCCCAATGAGCGCCCAATGAGCACAAAAAAGCGCCCTCCGTAGGGGGGCGCCTTTGGTAAGTTCTATATGAACGCGAGGTCTTTGACCCGGAGAGTCCGAGGTACTTGTTGGTAAGACCTTATTTAGGAGCGCGCAACCTTGCCGGACTTGAGGCAGGTGGAGCAAACGTTCATCTTGCGACGGTGACCATCGACGACGACGTAGACGCGCTGGATGTTGGGGCGGAACTTACGGTTGGTGACGCGGTGAGAGTGGCTGATGGAGCGACCGGCAACGGGGTGCTTACCGCAAACTTCGCAAACTTTGGACATAACTGACCCTCCTTGGGCGACAAACGAACATGTCGCGTTAACAAACAAGCCTGAACTATAGCACAGAAGCAGCTCCCTGTGCGTAATCTACACAGAGATATTTCTCTTTTGGCGATAGTGCCCACGCCACGGCCCTGGACGTAGATCCGATTTGCGTGCGGCAGAGGGGATTATGCCAGCTCGCAACAAGGTTTTCAAGCTCGTCCCACAAATATATATAGGTTTATGGTGCGTTGGGCTCCGTTTTCGGATTGCTTTGTATTTATGCTCGCAATTAGGCTCGAGGTTGGCTACACTATCACTTGACCATTAAAGGGGTACGAGATACCCACATGGAATTACATAGCTGCCAATGAGCAGCCCTTCCTGTGGGTGTCTGGTCCGCTTTGAGCGGTCGGGCATCTATTTTTTTGACTGTGTCAGCAGTCAAGACATGTGAGGAAGGAGATCGATGGGCACGACTTCCCCCAAGGCGGTCATCATGGACGAGACCGCCGTCAATCGAGCGATGACCCGCATCGCGCACGAGATTCTCGAGCGCAACGAGGGCTGTGAAGACCTCGCTCTGGTCGGCATCGTCACGCGCGGCGACCTTCTGGCAAAGAAGCTCGCCGAGGAGATCAAGGAGATTGAGGGCGTCGAAGTTCCGCTCGGCAGCCTCGACATCAGCTTCTACCGCGATGACTATGCGACCAATTTCGCTCCCGCGATCCACGCTACCAACATTCCCTTCAGCGTCGACGGCAAGCGCGTCGTGCTGGTGGACGACATCCTGTACACGGGTCGTACCATCCGCGCCGCTCTGGACGCCGTCATGGACCTGGGCCGCCCGAGCCGCATTGAGCTGGCAGTTCTCGTTGACCGCGGTCACCGCGAGCTTCCTATCTCGCCGGACTTTGTCGGCAAGAACGTTCCCTCGTCTCACGAGGAGAACGTGCACCTATATATGAAGGAAGTCGACGGCCGTACCGCTGTCGAGATCAACGACGTCGCGCCGGGTTCCCACGTGGGCTCCGCGCCGCTGGGAGGTGAGTAGTACCGTGGCGTTCAACCATAAACACCTGATCGACATTACCGAGTACTCCGAAGAGGACATTAAGCTCATCCTCGAGACCGCCAAGGCGTTCTCCGAGGTCAACGAGCGTGCGATCAAGAAGGTCCCCACGCTCAAGGGCAAGACCATCGTCAACATGTTCAACGAGCCCTCGACGCGTACCCGCAGCTCCTTCGAGCTCGCTGAGAAGCGTCTTTCGGCCGACAGCCTCAACTTTGGCGGCTCCTCGACCTCCACGGTCAAGGGCGAGAGCCTCGTCGATACCGTCGAGACCCTCAACGCCTACAAGATCGACTGCATCGTCGTGCGTGACAAGCACGCCGGCGCGCCCTACATCGTCACGCAGAACTCGCCCGCGAGCGTCATCTGCGCCGGTGACGGCAAGCACAACCACCCCACGCAGGCCCTGCTCGACCTGTACACCATCTGGGAGCACAAGGGTGACTTCCACGGTCTGAAGGTCGCCGTCGTCGGCGATATCGCGCACTCCCGCGTCTGCGGCTCGCTGATCCCCGCCCTTAAGATCATGGGCTGCGAGACCTACGCCGTCGCCCCCGGCACGCTGCTGCCGCCGGCGCCCGAGGTCCTGGGCTGCGACCACGTGACGAGCGACCTCGATTCCGTCCTGCCCGAGCTGGACGTCGTCTACATGCTGCGTGTGCAACAGGAGCGCCTCGAGGGTGCCCCGTTCCCGACCATTCGTGAGTACCACAAGCTCTTCGGTCTGACCAAGGACCGCGAGAAGCTCATGAAGCCCGACGCGATCATCTGCCACCCGGGCCCCATCAACCGCGGCGTCGAGTTCGATTCCTATATGGCCGACCACCCGCAACGCTCCGTCATCCTGGAGCAGGTCTACGCCGGTATCTGCGTGCGTATGGCTATCCTGTATCTGCTGCTTGGAGGTGCCGATAATGGCCTTGCTTCTTAAGAATGCCCACGTCGTCGACCCGTCCGTCGAGCTTGACGGTGTCGTTGACGTCCTGATTGACGGCGACAAGATCGCCGAGGTCGGCGAGAATCTCGCCGTCGAGGGAGCCGAGGTCCGCGACCTTTCCGGCAAGTACCTCGTCCCCGGCCTGGTGGATATGCACGTTCACCTTCGCGAGCCCGGCTACGAGGTCAAAGAGGACATCGAGAGCGGCACCCGCGCAGCTGCCAAGGGCGGCTTTACCGGCGTGTGCGCCATGCCCAACACCGATCCCGTCACCGATAACGGCACCGTCGTGGAGTTCGTCAAGTCCCGCGCTGCCGAGGTCGGTCACTGCCGCGTCTATCCGTCGGGTGCCATGACCCGCGGTCTTAAGGGCGAGGCCATGTCCGAGATGGGCGATATGGTCGCCCACGGCGCCGTCGCCTTCACCGACGACGGTCGCGGCGTGCAGGGCGCGGGTATGCTCCGTCGTTGCATGGACTACGGCAAGATGTTCGGCAAGGTCTTTATGAGCCACTGCCAGGACGAGGACCTGGTCGGCCATGGCCAGATCAACGAGGGCAAGGTCTCGACCCGTCTGGCTCTCGAGGGCTGGCCGGCTGCCGGCGAGGAGCTCCAGATCGCTCGCGACATCGAGATCGCCAAGCTGACCGGTGCCAAGCTGCACATCCAGCACATCTCCACCGCCCATGGCCTGGAGATCGTGCGTGCCGGTAAGGCCGCTGGCGTTCAGGTCACCTGCGAGGCCACCCCGCACCACATGTTCCTGACCGAGAACGACCTGGACGAGACCTACAACACCTCGCTCAAGGTCAATCCGCCGCTGCGTACCGAGGAGGATGCCGAGGCCATCCGTCAGGGCGTCATCGACGGCACCGTCGACGTTATCGTCACCGATCACGCTCCTCACACCCCGTGGGAGAAGGCCCGTGAGTTCGAGCTTGCGCCCTTTGGTATGATCGGCCTCGAGACCTCGCTGTCGCTCGTACTCACCGAGCTGGTCAACACGGGCAAGATGAGCATGGGCCGCATGGTCGAGCTCATGGCCATCAAGCCGCGTGAGATCCTGGGTCTCGACCAGGTTCAGGTCAAGGCGGGCTCCGTTGCCGACCTGACCGTGTTCGACGCGTCCGCCACCTGGACGGTTGGCGAGGACGGTTACGAGTCGCGCGCCGAGAACTCCGGTTTTGCCGGCCGCACGCTCACCGGTCGTGCCACCGATGTGTTTGTCGGCGGTAAGCAGACGCTTGCCGACGGCTGCATCTGCTAGCATAGCCTTATCGCTTTTGTGCGCGGCGCCCTTGCGGTGCCGCGCTTTCTATTCGTTTGGACCATGCAACCGCATGGGGGATTGGAGCGTCTATGCCCACACCTTCCACTGCACGCATGCACGACTTCGAGGTCGTCTCGAACCGGGAGATCGCCGATGGCATCTTCTCGCTCGTCATCTCGGCCCCCAAGCTTGCAAGTGCGCTCAAGCCCGGCCAGTTTGTGAACATTGCCGTGCCCGGCGATGCTTCCTCGCTGCTTCGCGTGCCCCTGAGCTTCTATCGCGCCGACGCCGAGGCCGGCACTGTCGAGCTGTGGTACGCCGTCGTGGGCGACGACACCCGTCGCCTGTCGCAGATGGCCCCCGGCTCCAAGTCCAACCTGTTGGGCCCTGGCGGCCGCGGCTGGCTTGTTCCCGAGGGCACCAGGAAGGCGCTGCTCGTGGCGGGCGGCATCGGTGTTCCGCCCGTGCTGTGCCTTGCCGGCAAGCTTGCCGAGCAGGGTGTGGCCGTCGACGTGTGCCTGGGTTTTGGCACCGCTTCCAAGGCCGTGGGCATCGATGAGTTCCGCGCGCTGGGCGCCACGGTCAACGTTTGCACCGACGACGGCTCGCTCGGCACGCACGGTTTTTGCACCGACCCGGCAGCCGAGCTGCTCGGCGAGGGCGGCTACGACTACGTCGCCAGCTGCGGTCCCGCCGTCATGATGAAGAAGGTCGCCGCTGCTGCCGCCGAGGCCGGTGCGTACTGCGAGGTGTCCCTCGAGCGCATGATGAGCTGTGGCTTTGGCGCCTGCAACACCTGCAATGTCGAGACGGTCGACGGTATGAAGGGTGCTTGCATGTGCGGCCCCGTGTTCGATGCTTCCAAGGTGGTGGTCTTCTAGTGGGTACCGTGAACATGGCCGTCGATTTCGGCGGCGTCAAGATGCAGAACCCCATCAACACCGCAGCCGGTACTTTTGGCTACGGTTGGCAGTTCCAGAACTTCTTTGATGTTTCCCAGCTGGGCGCCATCACCACCAAGGGTTGCGCAGCCGAGCCCTGGCCCGGCAACCCCGCGCCCCGCATGGCCGAGATCCCCGGCGGTATGATCAACTCCGTGGGCCTTCAGAACCCCGGCGTGGCCGCCTTTGCCCGCGAGTCCGGTCCGTGGCTCGAACAGCTGTCCAAGGACGGCTGCCAGGTCATCTGTCAGGTTGCCGGCCACTCCGTTGACGAGTTTGTCCGCGCACTCGAGATGTATGTTGAGCTGTGCCCTTGGGCTGCCGGCTACGAGATCAACGTGAGCTGCCCTAATATCGCCGCCGGCGGTGCCGCCATGGGCTCCACGCCCGAGGGTGCCTCTTCCGTTATGGCTGCCTGCCGCAAGGTGACCGATAAGCCGCTGTTCGTGAAGATGGCGCCGGTCAACGTCGCCGAGATCGCCAAGGCCCTCGAGGCTGCCGGCGCCGACGGCCTTTCGGTCATCAACTCCATCCAGGGCATGGCCATCGACGTCCATACCCGCAAGTCCCGCGTGGCCAAGCCCAAGGGCGGCCTTTCGGGCCCGCTGTGCCACCACATCGCCGTTCGCATGGTCTGGGAGGTCGCCCAGGCCGTCGATATCCCCATCAACGGCGTCGGCGGTGTCATGACGGGCGAGGATGCGGCCGAGTTTATCCTGGCTGGCGCCACCTGCGTGTCGGTCGGCATGGCCAACTTCGTCGATCCGTGCGCTTCGCTCAAGATTGCGCATGAGCTCGAGGCCTGGGCCGAGTCCCAGGGCGTGAAGGACATCAACGAACTGGTAGGTGCGTTCGAATGCTAGAGACCGATGCCCGCGACCGCGTAATCGTCGCTCTCGACTGCGACCGTGAGCGTGCGCTCGAGCTCGCCCACGAGCTTTCGGGCCATGCCGCCTGGCTTAAGGTTGGTATGACGCTCTATTACGCCGAGGGTCCCCAGATCGTCAAGACCTTTAAGGACCTAGGCTTTAAGGTCTTTCTTGACCTTAAGTTCCATGATATTCCGCATCAGGTTCGCGGTGCCGCCCGTTCGGCCTCGCTTGCCGGTGCCGACCTGCTCTCGGTTCACGGCTTGGGTTCGGGCGCCATGCTCGCTGCCTGCCGCGAGGGTGCCGAGGAGGCGCGCGACGACCGCGCCAAGCTCGTCGCCATCACCGTGCTCACGAGCATGAATCAGGATGCCTTGAGCGAGATCGGCGTCGAGTCGCCCGTGGCCGAGGAGGCCGCCCGCCTGGCAAAGCTCGCTCAGGCCAACGGCATCGATGGCATCGTGTGCTCGCCGATGGAGGCTCACGACATGCGTGAGCTGCTGGGTCCCGATGCCCTGATCGTGACTCCGGGTGTGCGTCCGGTGGGTGCCGCCTTAGGCGACCAGTCCCGCGTGGCGACGCCTTCCCAGGCTATCGAGCGTGGCGCAAGCCACATTGTGGTGGGCCGTCCCATCACCGGCGCCGACGATCCGGTTGCCGCCTTTGACGCTATTGTCGCTGAGCTGGTCGAAAACGTCGCGTAAAAGATTCCCCTAAGTCACCACTTTTGGGTCTCATTAGCACAAAATAGCCCCTGTGCCTGCGTAAACTTTCCCATCCTTTGTGTGGAATCGCAGGTCAGGGGCTTAACTTTGGGCGCAGTATATTGCACTTTTTGCGGGTATCGTCTAACCTATGGAGCCGCGATTGGGCATTTTGTACGTTCTACGTGCTAAAATGCCAATTATTGAATCAGATATAACCCAACTATTTGGAGGTACGAATGGCACTCCCTCAGCTTACCGATGAGCAGCGCAAGCAGGCTCTTGAGAAGGCTGCTGCCGCACGTCACGCCCGCGCTGAGCTTCGCGAGCAGATCAAGAAGGGCGAGAAGTCCCTCGAGTCCGTGCTCAACTCCGATGACCCCATCGCTTCCCGCATGAAGGTTTCCACCCTCATCGAGTCTCTTCCTGGTTATGGTAAGGCCAAGGCCGCCAAGATCATGGAGGAGCTCGGTATCTCCGCTACCCGTCGCGTCCAGGGCCTCGGCGTCCGTCAGCGCGAGCAGCTCCTCGAGCAGCTGACCAAATAAGTGAGCGCTCAGGATTCCAAGCTCTTTGTGATTTCTGGACCGTCAGGCGCAGGCAAGGGTACGCTCGTCACTCGTGTGCGCGAGCGCCGCTCGAACCTGGGCCTGACGGTTTCGGCTACCACGCGAGCACCACGCAAAGGTGAGGTCGACGGCGTCAACTACTTTTTTCTGACGCGCGAGGAGTTCGACCGCCGCGTGGCAAACGGTGAGTTTGTTGAGTGGGCCGAGGTCCACGGTAACTGCTACGGCACGTTGGTGAGCGAGGTCCAGTCCAAGCTCGCCTCTGGTTCGTCTCTCATCTTGGAGATCGATGTCCAGGGTGCCCTGCAGGTGAAGGAGCGTTTCCCCGAGGCCGTGCTGATCTTTATCAAGCCACCTTCGCTTGAGGTGCTCCGCGAGCGTCTAGTCGGTCGCGGTACCGAGACGCCCGAGACGATTGAGCTGCGTATGGCAAACGCCGCCGATGAGCTTGCCCTTGCCGACCGCTACGACGACGTCGTGGTGAATGACGATCTCGACCGCGCGACCGATGAGCTCGTTCGCGTTCTCGATATGCATGAAAGGATCTGAGGTCCGTGTCCGTTGTAAAGCCTTGCATTGACGATCTTCTGGAGAAGACCGATCACAACCGCTTCCTGCTTGCTTCGCTTGCCTCCAAGCGCGCCTGCGACATTAACAGCATGCTGCGTGGCCAGCACAACCGCGTGCTTGCCGTCCAGGATGTCGATGACATCACCATCGGGCTTTCCGGTGCCGACACTATCTCGATGGCTATGGACGAGATTGTCGACGGTGACATCTCTTACGACGAGGCCCGTTACGAGAAGGCGCTCGGCCACAAGGTTGCTGAAGCCTAAATGGCGGCTCGCGTCTGCCTGGTCCACTATCACGAGGTTGGACTGAAGGGCAAGAACCGCGCACATTTTGAGCATATCCTCATGGATAACATCAAGGCGGCCTTGGCCGCCTTTTCCGTGAATGCCGTGTCTCGAATTTCCGGTTATATCCTCGTGACCTTTAACGAGCATCAGGCCGACGAGGCGGCGCGTGTCATTCGCACCGTTCCCGGCGTTGCCCGTGTGTCTTTGGCGTACCACACCAACCGCGACCCGCAGGAGTACTGCGCCGCCGCCGTGAAGGCGCTGCGCGAGTTTGGTTCCTTCGATTCGTTTAAGGTGCACGCCAAGCGCTCCAATACCGACTATGAGCTCACCTCGATTGACATCAATCGTCAGGTGGGCGAGGTGCTGTGTGAGGCCTTCCCCGATAAAAAGGTTCAAATGCACGACCCCGATGCGATGGTGCACGTACTGGTGGTCCAGGGTAGCGTCTACGTGTATGCGCGCTCCGAGCGCGGCGTGGGCGGTCTGCCGGTGGGTTCTGCCGGCAAGGTCGTGACGCTGCTGTCGTCGGGTATCGATTCTCCGGTGGCGACCTGGATGCTTGCGCGTCGCGGCGCGGTGTGCGTGCCGGTGCATTTCTCTGGTCGTCCGCAGACGCCCGATACGAGCGAGTATTTGGTGCAGGACATCATCCGTGCGCTTGAGCCGGGTGTCCAGATCGGCCGCCTGTACGTGGTGCCGTTTGGCGACTGTCAGCGTGAGATTTCGGTCACCTGTCCCAGCAACCTGCGCGTGATCATGTATCGCCGCATTATGTATTCGGTTGCCGAGCGCATTGCGCACATCGAGGGTGCCAAGGCCATCGTTACGGGTGAATCGCTTGGGCAGGTTGCCTCCCAAACGCTCGAGAACATCATGGCCGTTAACGAGGCTGTGAAGATTCCCGTGTTCCGTCCGCTCATTGGTTCTGATAAGCAGGAGATCATCGCGCGCGCCGAGGAGATCGGCACGTTTGATATCTCGACCGAGGCGGCTCCCGATTGCTGCACGCTGTTTATGCCGCGTCGTCCCGAGACGCATGCCAAGCTCGATGCCGTGCATGAGGCCTGGGAGCTGTTCGATCACGAGGAGATGATCGAGCGCCTGCTCAAGCAGACCGAGTACATCGACTTCGAAAGCAACACGTATAAGGCCCCTAAGACCTTAAAACGCAAACATTCGGAGCTTGCTCCGCGTGAGATTTACCAAGATCACGAGTAAATTTGTGCATAGACCGACGATGCGTCTGCATCGTCGGTCTTTTGCTATCTGGGCATTTTGCGGCTAAGTGTTCATTTGCTGACGTGTGCCTGAATAAATGGACAGATTTGTGCAAGGTTTTGGTCGGTTTTTGGTTTGACCGAGAAAACCGGTTTTGGGGCGTGGCTGTTGCGGAACTCCTTTCCTGACACGATGGTGTTGGGAGGTTTTGCTATGGCGCAGCGCGAACAACACGAACGGGTCAAAAAGATGGACCGCTGGGCGGACAGGCTGCTCGGTCATAAGGCAGTGGTGATGGCGATACTGGTCGTTATTGCGATGGCGAGCGGCTTGGCGATGGCGAACCTTGGCGGCGGTGCCGGCGGCGTGTCGTTTGAGCGCACTGACGGTTCGGGCTCGTTGGTGGAGCCGGGATCCGGCGATGCCTCGAGCGGAAAGACATCCGAAGGCTCTTCGCCTAAGGCGTCTGCTGCGGCAGAGGTTTATGTCGATGTTGATGGCGCCGTTGTGTCGCCCGGTGTATATCGCCTCAAGGACGGCGCGCGGGTGGCTCAGGCGATTGATGCCGCCGGCGGGCTGGCGCCCGAGGCAGACGTTACGGGGCTCAATCGGGCATCTAAGGTTGTCGATGGACAGAAGATTCACGTTCCAACGGTAGGGGAGCAGCAGGCGTCCATTGCGGAAGCCGGTGTTGATGGTGGGGCTTCCGCATCATCGGGCGTGAGTGGCGCAACAGGCCTAGTAAATATCAATACGGCAAGCGCAGCAGAGCTGCAGACGCTTTCGGGCATCGGTCCCTCCATGGCCCAGTCGATTATCGATGAGCGGACAAGGAACGGTGCTTTTGCCTCGGTTGACGATCTGATGCGTGTGTCGGGAATCGGCGAGAAGAAGCTTGCCAAAATCAAAGATTGCATCTGCGTATGAGTGCGACCGAGCGCGAGCATGTGATGCCTCCGCGGCCCCTGATACCGTGGACGATGGCCCTGTGTGCCGGCATGTGCATGAGCTGCGCCTTGGTGCTCAACGTGGCCGCTGGTGCGCTGCTGAGGGAGCAGGCGCCGGCGGTCGGGCCGCTATGGGCCATTCCCGTTGCGGCGGCGGTATTCGTTGTGCTGGCTCAATCTTGTGCGCGGCTTGCCCCTTGGAAGCGGTGGCTGTATGCCGCGTCCGTCGGTCTCGTGGCGGGAGCGGTCGTCTCGGCGTGGTGGGCTGTGGGTGCGCTCAGCGCCTCGAAGGCGCTCGGCGGTCGAGCGGCAAGCGGCCTCGAGTTTGTCGTGCAGGGTGATCCATCCATAAACGACGACGTGTATTCCTATACCTGCGAGGCGCGCACGGACGGTAAGAACTTGGCAACGGTTCGCCTATCGTGCGACCACGATCTCAAGGTCGGGGCGCACGTGCGTGTTATCGGTCGCGTTTCACGTTTTGAGAACGATGCGTATGGACGATCGCGCGTGCTCCGAGGCGAGGTGCGCAAGGTTAAAGCCGTTCGAGTTGTGTCGGTCGATGAGGGCTCTCCGGGGCCGCTGCTTCGGCTGCGAAATGGGCTGCTTGCGTCCATCGCGCCTGCGACCGACCCGGCGCGTGCGCTCATAGCCGGTGTCGTCTGCGGTCGTTCGGCCGAGCTGCGCGCCCAGCCGACGGGCGACTGGTTTTCGGTGACGGGAACGGCGCATCTTATCGCCGTCTCGGGCAGCCATTTGGCAATCGTGGGGTTTGTAATCGAGGGTGTATTGCAAAAGACTCGGTGCTCACGTGGTCTTCAGCGGGCGATACTGGCGATAACGCTTGTGGGCTACGCTGCCTTTACGGGCGCGTCTCCCTCGGCCGTGCGCGCGTGCTGCATGGTGTTCGCGACGCTTGTCGTAAACGGCGCGGGGCGTCGCCGGCACGGCGCATCGGCGCTCTTCGTAACCATGTCCATCTTTGTGCTACTGAGGCCGACGGTGCTGTTCGAGATGGGCTTTCAGCTTTCATGTGCCAGCGTCTTTGCCATCCTGTGCTTGTGCCCGTATGCTACCTACGCTTTGGGTGAGCTGAGCGTGCCGTCGGGCATTGCCAGCATGCTCTCCGTCACACTGTGCTCGCAGTTGGCGACGCTCCCCATCACCATTCCTGCCTTTGGTACGTTCTCGCTCATTGCTCCGTTGGCAAATGCGGTCATCGGTCCGGTGGTGAGTGCACTGCTTGCTGTGTCGATCGTGCTGGTTCCCTTTTCGCTCGTGGCGCCGTTGCGGACTTGGGCGCTCGTTGTGCCCATGATTGCCGCCCGTTGCGCGCTTTTTTTCGAGCAGCTCTTTGCTGCCGTTCCGGGTGCATCCGTGAGCGTGCCGCCCGATAGCGTGTGGATTTACCTAGTGCCGTGTTTGCTGGCGGTTCTGCTGGTCTGGTGGCCGCGTCTCCGTGCACGTCCTATGGCGGTGGGGCTTTCATGCCTGGTGCTCTTGGCTGCGATTCCGTACGTCTACTGGGATCGATTCGCTCCGCCTTCGGTGACGGTGCTCGATGTGGGCCAGGCCGATGCGATTCTTATCCGCCAGGGCGGCGTAGTAGCGCTCGTCGATTGCGGGCTCGACGAGCGCGTGGTAGCGGCGTTGGTTCGCAATAACGTGCACCATATCGATGCCGTCTTTGTGACGCATTGGGATGAGGACCACTGGGGTGGTCTGCCTGCCGTGCTCGAACAGTTTTCGGTCGGAACGATTGCCGTGGCGGCGGATGCGCTGGAGGATGCTCCTGCCGAGGTATTGAACCGACCTGGCGTGGAGTATCGGCAGGTGCGCTGTGGGGATACGGTCGACATCGGCTCATTTTGCGCCCGCGTGATGTGGCCATTCGAGTCCGTGGATGGCGAGGGAAATGAGGACTCGCTTGTCCTGCTGCTCTCTTATGTTCAGGAAGGCAAGAGCCTGCGCATACTCCTCACCGGTGATGCCGAGCTCGACCAAGAACGGGAATTCGTGCAGGAGGTGGGCGATATTGATGTCCTTAAACTTGGGCATCACGGCTCCAAGGTTTCAGTCGATGGTGAGTTGCTGGACGTCCTGAGACCCGAGCTTTCCCTCGCGAGTGCGGGCGAGGGCAACCGCTACGGCCATCCATCCGATGCCTGTATCGATGCCGTTCACGATGCGGGCGGCGCGTTCGCATGCACTATCGAACTAGGAGACATTACCGTCTCGCCGACCGCAACCGGTTTTGCCATGCGATGTCAGCGACCATGATGCTGCCGTTGGCGCGGGACCAACCCGTGGGCTAGAATGGCACGGTACGAACACGAGAGCCTGCGGGAGGGGAGCGCAATGTCCGAAACCGGTCTGCTGCCGGCATATCTGATCGTCGGTACCGATGGGGTCAAGCGCGACCACGCCGTCTCGCGTATGAAAGCTCGCTTGGAAAAGTCGGGTATGGTTGAGTTCAACCTCGATGAACGTGACATGACGAAAGATCCCGATATTGAGTCGATCATCGGCTCGCTCAATACCTTTCCCATGGGCAGCGAGTTTCGCCTGGTGATCCTCGACGGCTGCTCCAAGCTTGCCAAGGCGGTCTCGGAACCGCTTGTCGAGTACCTCGCAAGTCCCAGTCCCACGACGGTTTGCCTCATAATCGCCGATTCGCTTGCCAAGAACACGCGCCTGTACAAGGCGATCGCCAAGATTGACAAGAAGGCCGTGATCGATTGTTCGGGTACCAAGCGCTGGGAGCTCCCACGCCGCGTGCAGCAGATGGCGACGCAGCACGGAAAGTCCATCTCGACGGCCGCCGCCGAGGAGCTCGTCTCGCGTTCGGGTGAAAACACTCGCATGCTCGATAACGATTTGGCTAAGCTTGCCCAGATGGTCGAGGCGCCCCAGATTGAGCTTGCTGATGTGGAGCGCTGGATTGTGCGCACGGCCGAAGTCCAGCCCTGGGACTTCCTCAACGCCGTCTCGGCTCGCGATATGCGCCGCTCGCTCGAGCTCTTTAAGCTTCTGCCCTCCAAGAGCTACGTGTGGACCTACACGCTGCTGTGCGGACGCATCCGCGAACTTATTGTCGCCAAGGCGCTCGACTCTCGTGGACAGGGTCGCGAGCTCGCCGCGACGCTCAAGCTTCAGGCCTGGCAGGTTAAGAATCACCTGACCTGGGCGCGGCGTTTTTCTATGGCGGAGCTTGTCGGTGCGCTCGAGGGCGCGGTCGATGTGGAGCTCGCGCTGAAGGGCTCGGCCGATTCTGAGACCGCGCTTTTGCTCTGGATTACGAACATCTTGAGAAAATCGTGATGATACCTGCCTATTTGACAAATTCGTTCTATCCCTTTGAGGGGGAGCGTGCTATAGTAGGCGCTTGCATGACCTCACCGTGTCTCAGAGGTGTCATACATTTTTTGCAAGGAACTCGAAAGGAACTCCAGAAGTGGCAAACATCAAGTCTCAGAAGAAGCGTATCCGCACTAATGAGGCAGCTCGCATGCGTAACAAGGCTGTCAAGTCCGAGCTCAAGACGCTGACCAAGCACGTCCAGTCCGCCGTCGCCGAGGGCGACGCCGAGAAGGCCCAGGCTGCCCTCAAGACCGTCACCAAGCGTCTCGACATGGCTGCCGCTAAGCATGTCATCCACAAGAACCAGGCTTCCAACCGCAAGTCCGGTCTTGCCAAGCTCGTGAACAGCATCAACGCTTAAGTTGTAAATTTCACACCACACAGATTGCGCGCATAAATGGAGCCTGTTTTATGGAACAGGCTCCATTTTTTGTACCGCTCGGGTAAGATAGTCCGCATGAATACTTCAATTGACATTTCCCACATCCGCAACTTCTCGATCGTTGCGCACATCGACCATGGCAAGTCCACGATCAGTGACCGCATCCTCGAGCTCACCCATACCGTCGACGAGCGCGACATGGAGTCGCAGCTGCTCGACACCATGGATATCGAGCGCGAGCGCGGCATTACGATCAAGTCCAATGCCGTTCGCGTCTCCTATGACGCCGACGATGGCGAGACGTATCAGTTCAACCTGATCGATACGCCGGGCCACGTGGACTTTACCTACGAGGTCTCGCGTTCGTTGGCTGCCTGCGAGGGCGCGGTGCTCGTTGTCGACGCCACGCAGGGCGTCGAGGCGCAGACCGTCTCCAACGCGACGCTCGCTATGAACGCCAATCTGGATATTGTTCCTGCCATCAACAAGATTGACCTGCCCTCGGCCCATCCCGACGAGGTCAAGACCGAGATCGAGGATGACCTGGCGATTCCCGCCGATGATGCCGTGTGCGTGTCGGGCAAGACCGGCGAGGGTATTCACGATCTGCTAGAGTCCATCGTCTTTTTGATCTCTCCGCCTAAGGGCGATGCGAACGCGCCGCTCAAAGCGCTCATTCTGGATTCGTACTTTGACGAGTATCGCGGCGTGGTGGCCACGGTGCGCGTCTTTGACGGCTCCATCAAAAAGGGCGATACCCTGCGCATGATGCAGGCAGAGGGCGACTTTTTGGTCGACGGCGTGGGCGTCAAGCGTCCTGCCGAGACCCCGGTTGACGCGCTGACGGTTGGCGAGGTCGGCTACGTGGTCACGGGCCTGAAGGACCCCGAGGCCGTTCGCGTGGGCGACACCCTTACCTGGGCGTCGAACCCCTGCCCCGAGCCGCTTCCTGGTTACCGCGAGGCCAAGCCCATGGTCTATACGGGCCTGTTCCCGATCGATAACAAGGACTACGAGAACCTGCGTGACGCCCTCGATAAGCTGCACGTCAACGACCCGTCGTTGGTGTGGGAGCCCGAGACCTCGGTGGCGCTCGGCTTTGGCTTCCGCGTGGGCTTCCTGGGCCTGCTGCACATGGAGGTCGTCAAGGAACGCCTGGAGCGCGAGTTCAACTTGGACCTCATTGCCACGAGCCCCTCGGTGGACTATCACGTCTACAAGACTGACGGCGAGATGATTGATGTCCGTAGCCCGCAGGATCTTCCCGAGGCCACGCGCATCGAGCGTATCGAGGAACCCTACCTCAAGGCTAAGATCATCTGCCCGCCCGAGTATACGGGTGCCGTCATGCAGCTCGCTATCGAGCACCGTGGCATTACAACCGACATGATCCATCTCACGAGCAAATCGGTCGAGATGCGCTTTGACATGCCACTCGCCGAGCTCATCCTGGACTTCTTTGACCAGCTCAAGAGTCGCACCAAGGGCTATGCCTCGCTCGACTACGAGTTCAACGAGTACCGTCCATCCGAGCTCGTTAAGCTCGATATCTTGCTTTCGGGCGACGAGGTGGACGCGCTATCGTTTATCGTCCATAAGGACAAGGCCTATGGCCTGGCCCGTGGTCTGTGCGACAAACTTAAGGAGATCATCCCGCGTCAGCTGTTCGAGGTTCCCATCCAAGGTGCTATCGGCAACAAGATCATCGCCCGTTCTACCGTCAAGGCGCGTCGCAAGGACGTGCTTGCTAAGTGCTACGGCGGCGATATTTCGCGTAAGCGTAAGCTGCTCGAGAAGCAGAAAGAGGGCAAGAAACGCATGAAGGCCATCGGCTCGGTCGAGGTCCCTCAGGAGGCCTTTATGGCGATCCTCAAGGTGGACGAGTAGGTCTATGGCGCTTTCCGAATATAGTCTGCGGCTGCTGGGCACCTATGCCGAGCAGCCGTTCCTTATGGCTCCCATGGCGGGCGTGACCGACCCTGCCTACCGCATCATGTGCCGCCGCCGCGGTGCCAACCTTGCCTACAGCGAGATGGTGAGCGTGGCGGGCCTTGCCTATGCCAGCAACAAGACCTGGCGCCTGGTGCTACCGGCCGACGAGGAGCAGCAGATTTGCGTGCAGCTCTTTGGCTCCAAGCCCGAGCAGTTTGCGAGTGCCGTCGCCGCCGTCGAGGAGCGTGTGGGCGATCGCCTGTCGCTCATCGATATCAACATGGCCTGTCCTGCCCGAAAGGTTGTCACCAAGGGCGAGGGCTCAGCCCTTATGCGCACGCCCGATTTGGCCGAGAAGATCGTCGAGGCGGCCGTGGGCGCGGCGCATGTGCCCGTGACCGTAAAGATCCGCAAGGGCTTTTATGCCGAGGACCGTAATGCCGCGACGTTTGCCCAGATGCTCGAAGGCGCCGGTGCCGCCGCAGTCGCCGTGCATGGTCGTTGCGCCACGCAGCTCTACACGGGCCAGGCCGATTGGTCGGTCGTCGATGAGGTGGCCGACGCCGTCGAGATTCCCGTTATCGGTTCGGGCGATGTGTTCTCGGCCGAGGACGCTGCTGAGCATCTGCAAGGTTCGAGTGCCAGCGCGGTGTTTATCGCGCGCGGCATCTACGGCAATCCGTGGGTGTTCGGTGATGCTCGCGCCCTTGCGCTCGATGGCACACCGGTGCCGGCGCGCAGCTCCGTCGAGCGCCTAGACGCCCTGCGTGAGCACCTAACGCTGACGCATGAGCTCCTGCCGCTCATGTCGCGTGCACGTACGTACGCAAGCTGGTACTTAAAAGGCATGCCCCATGCTGCCGCTTGGCGTGCCCATGTGGTGCGCTGTTCCACATACGAGGAGTTTATGGCGCTGGTCGATGAGATCGAGCGCGATGTGGTGGCCTGCGAGGCCGCACTTGCCGCCGGCGAATCGGTGCCCCCTCATCCGCTGGAGGCTTAAGGGTGGCCGTTACCGCGCTGTACGTGCACGTGCCGTTTTGCGCTCAAAAGTGCCGGTACTGCGACTTTGACTCGCGCAGTTTTGCTCCGTGCGACCTGAGCGCTGCGTTCGATGCCTATTTTGAGCAGTTGTACGCGCGCCTCGATGCTTTTGGCAAAGCTGGGGCCCTTGACCAGATCCGCACTGTCTATGTTGGCGGCGGTACGCCGTCGCTGGCGGGGGAGCGCTTGGTGGAGCTGGCGCGGCGTATTCGTGCGTCGTGCGCCCCTGTTGAGTTTACCTGCGAGGCCAATCCTGAGTCGCTGACCGCCGAGCTTGCCGCTGCGCTTGCCAAGGTTGGTGTCACACGCGTCTCTCTGGGCGTGCAAACGCTCGATAACACCGAACTTACCGCCATCGGCCGTATTCACGATGCCGATCGGGCGCTCGCCGCCATCGCGACGGTCAAGAACGCTGGGCTTGACGTGTCGTGCGACCTTATGTGCGGACTTCCCGGGCAGACTGCAGCGAGTTGGAAGCGCACGCTCGATGGCGTGCTGGCGGCGGCTCCGCATCATGTTTCGGTCTACCCGCTCACGCTTGAGGAGGGGACGCCCCTTTATCGCATGGCGTGCCGCAACGAGTCGCTCGAGCCTGATGAGGATTTTCAGGCCGCCTGCATGGATGTGGCGCGTGAGCATCTGGGTGCGGCCGGTTATCACCCCTATGAGGTGGCGAGCTACGCGCTCGACGGCCATGAGTGCGCCCATAACATTGCCTACTGGACCGGCCAGGGCTATTTGGGCCTGGGTCGCTCTGCCGCCGGTATGCTCGACGCCGAGGATTTTGATCGCTTGGCCGGGCTGTTTCCCGGCGTGTCTGCTCGCGGCGATGCGTACCGCGTGCGACTGGTGCAACGTGACGATGCCGCGACGGCGTTCGAGGCCGAATATCTGTCGCAGCGTGAGGCTGCGGCCGAAGACCTGATGCTCGCTTGTCGCATGACGCGCGGTGTCGCGTCTGACCTGTTGGTTCGCGCGGCTCGTGTCATCCCGGCCGATGGGCTGACAGCCGCTTGCGATCGCGCGCTCGAATTGGGTCTTGCCACTTGGGTGCCCGAGACGCTCGGAGTCCATGAGGGACCCTTCACTTCGGCAGACGTCCTCGCGGGCCATGTTCGAGCTCGTCTGGCGCCGACACACCTGGGCTGGCTCGATGGAAATGTTCTGTTCGAGCTGTTTTGGGATCTAGCTTAGGTCGCTCGGGTAGAATTACCGGAATATATACGCTGCTGTGAGCAGGAGGTTGCCGCGCATGGCGACGATGAACGAAAAAGATTACTACGAGATTCTGGGCGTCTCCAAGGACGCCACCTCGCGTGATATTCAAAAGGCCTTTCAGCAAAAGGCCCGCAAGCTCCATCCGGACGTCAACAAAGAGCCGGATGCCGAGGAAAAGTTTAAAGAGGTTTCCGAGGCCTACGCCGTGCTTTCGGATGAGCAAAAACGTGCGCGCTACGACGCCATGCGTTCTGGCAATCCCTTTGCCGGTGCTCCTACGGCTTCGCCCTATGGTGGCGGCTACGCCGGCAGCACGGGTTATGGCAATCCTTTTGAGGGCGGCTTTCCTTTTGGCGGTGCCTGGGGCCAGCAGCGTCGTGGACAGACTGCCTACAATCCCGAGAACGGCGCCAATGTGGTCGTCGATATCAAACTCGACGCCAAGGAGGCCAAGGGCGGTGCCCGCAAGACCGTCCGCTACACGCGCTTCGATACGTGCGGACATTGCGGCGGCTCGGGTTCTGTCTCCTCCGAGCATGCCCATACCTGCCCAAGCTGTGGCGGCCGCGGCCACATCGACGTCGACCTGTCCTTTCTGTTTGGTGCGGGCACGTTCCAGTCGGTCTGCCCCGAGTGCGGTGGTTCCGGTAAGGTCGTAGCCGACCCCTGCCCTGATTGTGGTGGCAGCGGTCGTACTCGCGTAACCTCCGAGCAGACGATTGAGTTTCCTGCCGGCACGCACGATGGCGACGAGGTCCGCATTAGCGGCATGGGTCATGCTGGCACCAACGGTGCCGCGGGCGGCGACCTGGTCGGTCGCGCCCATGTTGAAGCCGAGCGCTTGGAAGGCAAAGCTCGTACCGGTTTTTACCTGATGGGCATCGTGGCGCCGTTTTTGGTACTCTCGGCCATCTCGGGCGTGTTCTCAGCCTTTGCCGTGATGTGCTTTATTCCGTTTACCATGGGCCTGTTCATGGTGCTTTCGGACGGTGTGCTTCATCGCAGCCTGCTGTGGTGGAAGCGCGGTGCGATGCAGTTTGCCAACGGTTTTGCCAACGGCTTCATGTTCGCGCTCGTGTCGGTTTGGTTCGCAAGCTGCTCGCAACGGGCCATGCTTTCGCCGTACCAAATGCAATAACATCAAACCCTTTGTTTGCGGTCGGCCCAGCTTGGGTATAGGACGCACTGTGACAATAATGAAAGTCGGAAGGATTCGGTCGTGTCGGTAAATAGGGATTACTACGAGGTGCTTGGCGTCGACAGGGATGCCGACGCGCGGACGATTAAGCGTGCGTTTCTAAAGAAGGCCCGTACCGTACATCCGGATGTTTCGGACGACCCCGAGGCCGAGGCCAAGTTCAAGGAGCTCAACGAGGCCTATTCCGTTCTTTCCGATGAGCAGAAGCGTGCTAACTACGACCGTTACGGCACTGCCGACGGCCCTGGTGGTTCGGGCTACGTCGATATCAACGATATCTTTGGTGGCATGGGCATGGACGACTTGTTCTCGTCGTTCTTTGGCGGCGGTGCCGGCGGTGGCGCCCGCAGCCGTCGTGAGCGTCGTCGTGGACGTGACATGGCCATCTCGCTTTCGGTGACGCTCGAGGAGGCGGCGCTCGGCTGCAAAAAGACGATCAGCTATGACCGCCTTGCTCCTTGCGAGGACTGCAATGGCACCGGTAGGGCAGAGGGCGCACAGGAAAAGCAGTGCGGCCGCTGCCACGGTACGGGCTACGTCACGACGGTTCAGCGATCGTTTTTGGGCCAGGTTCAGTCTTCCTCGCCTTGCCCTGACTGCCATGGCGAGGGCACGGTCATCGATCATCCCTGCGAGACCTGCGACGGTCAGGGCCGCACGCCTTCGCATGAAAAGATCGACATCGATATTCCCGCCGGCGTTTCGACCGGTCGCCAGCTGCGTGTGAGCGGCTTTGGCGAGGCTGGCCTTCGCGGCGAGCCCTCGGGCGACCTGATTGTCAACGTGCGCGTTGCCGACCATGAGCGCTTTAAGCGCAACGGTGACGACCTGTACCTGGTGAGCGATATCTCGATTGCGCAGGCTGCGCTCGGCTGCGAGATTGAGGTCGAGGGCATTATGCCCGACGAGGTCGCTAAGGTGACGGTTCCCGCCGGCGCCCAGTACGGCGACACCGTGAACGTCAATAATTACGGCATGCCGCGCATTGGCGGTGGCGGTTCGCGTGGCCGCCTGATCGTGCAACTGCGCGTGGTCGTTCCCACCAATCTTTCCAATAAGCAGCGCGAGCTGCTCCGTGCTTTTGCCGATGATATGGGCGATGATGTCGCTTCCGGTAAGAAGTCGGTGACCGACCGTATCAAGAGTGCCCTCGACGATATCCTCGATTAAGGAGCCCGCGTGCTCGCACCCCATATTTCCGTCGTCAACCTCGGCTGCCGTGTCAACCGGGTTGAGTCTGACCGTATCACTGCCGATCTTATGCGCCTGGGCTTTGCTATTGTGGAGCCCCAGGATGCCGATCTGATCGTCATTAACACTTGTGCCGTTACGGGCGAGGCTGAGGCCAAGACCCGTAAGGCCGTCCGTCATGCGCTGGCCCATCCAAACGAGCCCTATGTGGTCGTGACCGGATGCGTGGTCAATTTGCATCCCGAGGAGCTATCGGAGCTTTCGGATCGCGTGATTGCCGAGCCGTCCAAGATCGATGTCGCCGAACGTGTTTGCGAGGTGCTGGGTGTTGAGTCCGATAGCGTTCCCGCCTGCAGCGATGGCGAGGTGGTCGATGCGCTCGGTCGCTCTCGCCTGGGCGTGAAGATTCAGGATGGCTGCAACCATCGCTGCACCTATTGCATTGTGTGGAAGGCGCGCGGCCCCGAGCGTTCCGTGCCCGTCGAGTCCGTGCTTGAGCAAGTTCGCGAGGCCCAGGAGGCCGGCGTGCCCGAGGTGGTACTGACCGGTGTGAACCTGGGTGCCTACGATGGCAAGAGCGCGACCGACGAGCATGTCGAGATCGATGAGCTGCTCGAGGCCATCATGGAGCGCACGTCTATTCCGCATGTGCGCATTTCATCGGTCGAGCCCATGGATATCTCTGAGCGCCTGCTTAAGGTTATGGCGCGCTATCCGCAGCGTATCGCCCCGTTTTTGCACCTGCCCGTGCAGTCCGGCTGCACGGCGACCCTGCATCGCATGGGCCGTCCCTATAGCGCCGAGGCCTTTGAGGACACGGTGCGCATGATTCGCGCCAACTTGCCCCAGGTGTCTCTTTCGTGCGATGTCATCGTCGGTTTTCCTGGTGAGACGGACGAGGAATTCGAGGAGTCGCTGGCGCTGTGCCGTCGTGTGGGTTTCTCGCGTATGCACGTGTTCCGCTATAGCAAGCGTCCCGGTACCCTTGCTGCCGACATGCCCGACCAAGTGCCGCCCGAGGTTATGGCCGAGCGCAGCCGCCGTATGCGGGCCGCCGCGCAGGAGCTCGCTATTGCTGACGCTCGTCGTCGCGTGGGCACCGTCGAGCGTGCCGTCCTCGAGTACGGCGACAACCTGACGCTCGGCTCGTTCCATCATGCCCGTCTTGACGATACCTGTGGACTCACAGCCCCGTGCCTGCTCGATGTTGCTATCATCGGAGTCG
>ERZ824488.1103-NODE-1103-length-31739-cov-3.883979_pt1 | contig 31739 bp, 27 predicted proteins | sample MGYA00519936_ERZ824488 | MGnify/ENA primary metagenome ERZ824488 (study PRJEB31778, sample SAMEA3449153) | human gut metagenome | biome: human gut; feature: human-associated habitat; material: faeces | place: United Kingdom | collected 2010/2012 ... | reverse complement strand
CGAATCTTGCCCCAACTATTGAGCACTGCCACCTTTTTCACGCAATATGGTGTCGTTCCCTTTGCATTTTCATATAACTCACGAAACTCATTACATACATCCTCAACATACTGTAAAAATTCAGGGAAATCGAGTGTCAGTTTTAAGTAGCCGCCATATCCGATGCGATCAATCGGTTTTCTTAAAATCGCACGCCTTGCTGTAATCCAGTTTTCCTTTGCTTCCTTCACTGGATCTCCATTCTCATGGAATGTATCTGGGAAGAAGTAAGGCAGGAAACGGCCTTCTGTATATTTTACGCCCTTAATATCAGAAATCAGACGCAATGTACTTCCATTTCCAACGCTTCCTACAACTGCATCGAGTCCAATTGTAGCAAACTCTTCCATAAACGGTTCTGTTCCAATCCAATGATCGCCTAAAAACATCATGGCTTCTTTACCGCACTCGTGAGTAATATCTACCATTTCCTTTGCCAGCTTTGCTACTTCTCTGCGCTGGAATGCCTGGAAATCTTTAAATTCCTTGCTCGGAACGCGATACTGGTTATTATAATATCCCTGATCGATTATATACTCCGGACGGAATGGATAACCCACCTCTTTTTCAAACTGCTCTAAAATATAAGGACTGACTGATGCAGAATAACCATACCAATCCACATATTTTTCTCTCTTTAACTCGTCAAACATAAGAGTAAACTGATGGAAAAATGTTGTATAACGAATAACATTCACATATGGATGTTCTTCACAATACTTGCGAAGACGCTCTAATGAATACTTATGTGTCTTTGGCTGGCGCACATCAAAAGTAATCTGATGCTCAAAATCCTTCCATTCATTTGTTACTGCATTATACATATGAACTGGGTCCCAGATAATATATGCTAAAAAGCTAACCGTATATTCATGGAATGGCACAGCGTCGCAGATCACCACATAGCCAGTCTCTTCCTGATAATTCCAATTCGTTGTCGGCACGATCTCACCTGTTGAACGATCAATAACTTCCCACCATCTTTTGATATCATCTCTTGTATTGACCTTCATCAGTTCATATGATATTCCCTTCATAAGCGGGATGGAAAGTTCTTTGTCAACCGCTGTATAAAAGGCTGTCATCACATAGCACTGCTGCACCTCATCTGGATTTGCCTTTGCCCACTCATTATCGTTTCTTGTTGTATAATAAGTCGCATAAATTTTTGCACCCGTTTTTGTCAATTCCTCTGGAAATTCAGTTCCATCACAGTCACGTATTGCATCCGCTCCCCAGCGTTTCATTAGTTCAATTGTTTCTGGTACAACGTCTAGATTGGTCGGAATCGTAACTCTTCCCTTTGTCTGGCTCATCTTACGTTATCCTCCTATCGAAAATTTTCTCATTCTCTTTTTGTTTTACTGCTCTTATTTCAACACAATAATTTGGTTTTCTTCCTCAGTATAGTTTCCGCCGCCCATCTGATTTCTCACAAATGGAACACCTTCTCTGACATAGAAAATATTATGAGAAAGCAATGCATCAGGATTCAAGGATGGACTTATTGTTCCTCCAAGATCATCATAACTTACATTGTGACTGAAAGTATTATGAATTGCTTCATCAAGACAAAACATCACACATCCGCCTTCATTTTGTCTGCTGTAATTATATTCATATGTCGTTCCATCTCCAGAATCTGCATCATAAGCCATTCCATCCTGATTTAATCTCGTATCCGCTGATTCATTGTAACGAAACAGCGCATCCTTACATTTCCATGGCCAAATGGCTGCCGCTACCTTTCCTGCACGATTTTTTGGACAACAATAAATACGATCATTAATTTCCTGTGCTACACAATCCGTCATATTGTGTTCCACAAGCGGACGAAGCGCATACATAGCTGTAATGCCATCTCCGCCTGCTTCCTTGACATAATTATTGCGAACCACCACATGTTCATGACCATACTTAAGAAATGCTTCTTCGTCCAATATAGCTCCCTGAAATTTATCATGTGCATATGTATATCCAACTGCAATTCCCCAGCGGCTTGTCCGGTAGACAAAGCAGCTTTCTACTGTAATATCACAAAAACGAGCTGCGCCTGTAATATCTTCATTTGCCGGCTTTAATGCTGTCATGTAAATGCCGCCATTATTCATATGCTTATCGTAAACATTTCCATTAACGTCATGAACATAAAGATTCTGCAGGTGAATACCACTTCTTACTCCCTTGTCCCTTGCAGTAACAGCAACTCCTGTGCGATTCATCTTATAAGGTGCACTATATGTTTCTCCAATGATGTTCTCTGCACTGTTTGTAATCTCAATATCATGAATCCAGATATATTCTGCATCGTACAGCAGCACTGCTGATGACACATATCCCTGATACACATGTGTTGGCGAATCTAATTCTGTACCATAATCCTGATACCAGATTCCCTGTCCATTTGCTGCAATCACCGGCAATACTTCCTCATAAAATTTCTCGCCGCCTTCTGGCAAATATGCACCAATCTCAATCGGAGATTCTTTTGTTCCACTGTCTTTGATCTGTAAAAACTGTCCTTCAAAAACAGATCCCCTGGCTAAAAGCACACGATCTCCTGGCTTCAGCGTCAAACGGTTAATAGCAAACAAAGTTGCAAATGCAGATGATTTGCTCAAACCATCATTTGTATCATTTCCGTCAATCTGACTGACATAATATGTTTTGAATGAGTTTGTCATATGCTTCCTCTCTCAATCTTTTCTCAATGATCTGCTCTACATCCTCAAATGGGAAATAATCTCCATGGTAACGTCCAAAAAGATCATGATTATTTTCATAAAAATTCAGTCTTTCTTCCCGTGTAAAGGATGGACAAACACCCAGCTGTTTGATTTTTTCAGATGGCTGTACAAAATCCAGGCGAAATCTTGTCAGCTCATATTGAAGATACATAGGTGGCGTATAAAAACATGGCCCATAAAACAGTTCCCCTTTTTCCTGCTTATGCCTGTTCTCTTCATTTTTTTCTTTGCGGCGCTCTTCTAACGCTTCTAAACTGTCGTCAAGAATCAGACCAAAGTTTTTTGCCAGCAAAAGCGCAGCCTTTGCCTTTTGCCAATCTTTTTCATACAGACAATACTTATTTTTCATTATTTTACTGCTCCTGCAATTCCATTTGCAAAGCTCTTCTGCAGACAAAGGAAAATAATCGCTGTTGGCAGTGTACAGATCAGTACACCTAACATCAGCATTCCGTAATCTACACTATAGCCACTCTTTAAATTTGCTACTAACATCGGCATTGTAACCTCATTTTTATCCTGAAGGATAATTGTTGGCCACAGATAATTGTTCCATGCATTCATAAATGTTACCGTCATAGCTGCACCATAGGTAGATTTCATAACAGGAATAAACATCGTAAAGAAAATCTTAATCTCGCTTAATCCCTCTAATCGTGCAGCCTCAATAATATCATGAGGGAAAGATCTTGCTGCCTGACGAAACATCATAATCAAAAATGGCGTCGAAATAGAAGGCAATGCCAGTGCAATCCAAGTATTTACAAGCTTCCATGATGCAAACAGCTTAAATAATGGAATCATAATAGCAACAAACGGAAGCATCATTGCAAGCAGAAGGATATTCATTAAAATATCCTTTCCCTTATCATGATAAATCTCAAAACCGTAACCTGCAATTGAGCAGACAAGAAGTGAGATTACCGTTATTACAATCGCATTTCTAAAAGAGTTAAACATTGCAAGACCTAAATTTTGTGTCTCAATCAATGTCCTATAATTTTCCAACAGATGAGTTCCAGGAATCAGTTTTCCTCTAACAATGTCGATGCTGGCGTTTGTCGCACCTGATATCATATAATATAGAGGAAACGCTGACAGAAAACTTGCAAGAACCAAAATCACATAGGATATTGTTGTTTTTACTTTAGTCACGTTTATCACCTACTTTCATCTGAATTGCTGACAGAATTGCCACGCTTACCAAAATAAATACCGAAATTGCTGCGGCATAATTAAATTTTGGTGTCTCTACAAAGGAAATATTATAAACATAATGTGCCAGTGTCATAGTCGATTTTCCTGGACCTCCGCCCGTCAGGTTCACTGACTCATCAAACAACTGCAATGTTCCTGATGTGGACATAATTGCAGTTAACAAAATGGTCGGCTTTAACAGTGGAATGGTGATACGTGTAAACTGCTTGAATGGACTTGCACCGTCAATGTAGCTTGCCTCATAGACTGAATAATCAATATTCTGCAATCCAGCAAGATAAAATACCATATTGTAGCCAGTCCATCGCCAAATCAATGCAATTACAATTACAAAGCGTGCTGCCCATGCATCCTGGAACCAATTTACTGGTGTCAAACCAATCGCTGCAATAACATTGTTAACAAGACCATCCTGTGCAAACAAGGATTTGAAAATCATAGAATATGATACAAGTGATGTCGCACATGGAAGGAAAATCAATGTACGGAAAATACTTTTTCCTTTAATCTTTGGATTATTCAGAAGCTGAGCAAGACAAAGTGCCAAAATTAACATAATCGGCACTTGGATCAAAAAGTAAAATACAGTATTAAACAAGCATTGTTGGAATGTTTTATCTTTCAAGATTCTCTTATAATTTGCCAATCCTGCAAAAGTGCTTGCACCACCTGTACCCTTTTTTGAAAAAGAAAGCACAAATGCCTGCACCATCGGATAAAAGCAGAATATAAAAATGAGAAGTGCGGCTGGAATTAAGAAAAACCATCCTGTAAGATTATGTCTTTTTTCCAGGCTCATCTTTGTTTTTTGTCTTTTCACGTTAACCACGCCTTTCTATTTTGTAATTATTCAGAGCCATGCAAAAATGCTTTCTGTAGATGTCTGTATTAAAGCAGAAATTCAATTTTTATGGCAAATATGGTGATAAAAATATACCGGGAACGCACTGCATTCCCGGTACCAGAATTTCCTTAATTACTCGCTAATGTTAAACTCAACGGTATCCTGTGCATTCTGAATCTCTTCATCAATGTCAGCATCATTCTGAACCACATTTGTAACAGCATCCGTCAGTGCACTTCTGATATCAGAATAATATGCGCCATAATCAATTCCCGGAACCTGTCCTGCAAATTCAACGATATCCTTATATACAGCCTGTCCGCCGTAGAAATCAGAAGTCTCATTGTATACATCAGACTCTGCAGCTGGCAGATAACTTGCGATTGCACCTGCATTTACAAGCAGATCATCGTAAAGATCAACATCTGCGCCAAAAGTAGAGTTCAAGAAATCAAAAGCAAGTTCTGTATTCTTGCAGTTAGAAGATACTGCCCAGCTCGCACCGCCACAGTTTGCGTAGTTTGTTGCTCCCTCGATATCATCAAGTGCCGGCATATTTACGATCGCCCACTTACCAGACTGATTCTCTGCTGCCTGAATGGAAGACATGATCCAGCATCCCTGAATAACGCCTGCTGCTGTTCCCTTGTTCATGGAAGCGATATACTGATCCCAGTCAGTGTAGTCTACCATTATACCCTCATCGATCAGTTGCTTATATACTTCAATTGCTGCCTTCAGTGCTTCGTTATCTACAAGTTTTACTTCGCCATCTACAATCGGAGATGCGCCTGCAGACTGCAGCATCTCAATTACGATCTCTGAACCGCCTGAGCTTGTCAGCATCGGAACATCATTTGCTTCTACTACCTTCTTTGCCAGCTCGATAAATTCAGACCATGTAGTATCCATGAAATCTTCTACCTTAAGTCCAGCCTTCTCTACCATATCAGAACGAATTGCCATGATGGTCGCACCATTATCAAACGGAACACCATAATTCTTTTCATCTACTGTAGAGTCTGCAAGCTTACCTGCTGAGAACTGTGAAAAATCAATTCCTGAATCTGTTAACTCAGTGAAAATCTCCGGATAATTAGTTACATTCTTATGGAAAGAATAATCCTGCATTAAAAAGATATCTGGCAGTGTATCATATGTACCAGCCTCTGCTGCTGTAATCAGGCTCTGCTCAATATCAGAGTAAACCTTCTCCTGAATGTCAAGCTTGAAATTCGGGTGATCCTTCTGGTATGCAGCCTCAGCCTGCTTCATTGCATATACGTTGAATGTAGGATCCCAACACCATACTGTTAATGTCTCCTCTTCATCTGCTGCGTAAACATTCTGTGCAATTCCTGTAGTTCCTGCAAGCGCATATGCAAACATAGCTGCTGCCGGAAGGACTGCTGTTAATTTCTTTCTCATAATAAATTCCTCCTTAAAAATTTGTTTTTCTGTTCTTGATGATCTTATTATAACTTTCCCATCTCCTTATTTCTACTTTTATATTGCTCTGTTTTGTTATTATCTTGCTATTTCAAGCGTTTTTTTGCGATTTCACGTCTATATTTTTCAGCATTTTATATTCTTTCTCAGGATAAAATCCTATTTTATCGTATATTTTAACAATTTTTTCTTTTGACTTTATTGATATTGCTCAGCAATATTCTTTAAATTTATAACAATTTATTATAAACTTTTCTTTTTTTCTATGCTATCATAGCATTACGACGATTCTTTTTCACTGAAAGGAGATTTTATGGCAGATGAACGTTACGACATCTCAATTACAAAAGAATATTTAATCCGAAACAAGGCTAAGCTTCTTTATATTTCCTCCGCTACCTACAGCGGCGACTGGCTTAGCACACCTCATACTCACTATTGTTCTGAGCTTTTTTATGTTCTTGAAGGCATTGGACAGTTTCAGGTAGAAGACAAAATCTTCCCTGTTAAAGCAAATGATTTAATTATCATCAATCCAAATATTTCACACACTGAGCTTGGACTTCACTCCCATCCAATGAAATATATTGTACTTGGCATTGAAGGTCTGGAACTTTCCTCTGAAAATGATCATTCTAATTTTTGTATTGTTAATTTTAAAGAAATTAAGGATACGATGGTTTTCTATTTACAGATGATGCTAAAAGAAATTGAAACACGTGCACCTGGGCATGAAGCTATATGTCAGGATTTAATGGAAATTCTTATTGTTCTTTTTGGACGCCAGACAAATTTCTCAACAATTCTTACTCCAGCAAACAAGAAAGCTTCTCACCTATGTGATTCTGTACGCCGGTATCTCAACCAAAACTGTGAGGAAGATATCACACTAGAACAGCTGGCAAGATTTTCTCATGTCAACAAATATTATCTTGTTCATGCATTTACTAATGAATATGGCATTTCTCCAATCAATTATCTTATGCAGGCACGTGTCAAAAAAGCTGAAAAATTGCTGGCCACAACTGATTATTCTATGTCCGTAATTAGCAGTTCCTGTGGATTTGCTTCATCCGGCTATTTCTCACAGACATTTAAGAAAATTACAGGTCTCTCTCCGAGTGCATATCGAAAGAAAAGCAAATCAGAACACGAAGCAAATAATTAAAAATAAGGTGTCAAAAACAGACTTTAAACTGTTTTGACACCTTTTTCTTATTATATAGATTATATTTTTATAGATCAGTTTTCACTCGCCAGTCTAAGCGGTTCCTGTCCTCTAAGTTCTATCACAGGTCCGCCTGTATGCTCCACGTAAGCGCGTGTAATACGTACACGGCCAATATTATCGTCCTTTGGAATCTCATACATGATATCGAGCATAAAATCTTCAATAATGGCACGAAGCGCTCTGGCTCCCGTATCCTTTTTTAATGCCTTTGCAGCAATTGCCTCAAGTGCATCCGGCTCAAATATAAGATCTACTTCATCCATTGCAAGAAGCTCTCTGTACTGCTTTAAAAGTGCATTCTTTGGCTCACTCAAAATTCTTGTCAGCATCTTCTCATCAAGTGCATCCAATGTAAAGACAATCGGAAGACGTCCCAAAAACTCTGGAATCATACCAAAGTTTCTAAGGTCCTCTGTCTCAACATAGCGAAAAATATTCTTCTCATTATCATAGTGATCTTTAAGCTCTGCATTAAAGCCCATCGAAGATTTCTTTGCCAGACGCTCGCGAATGACCTGATCAAGATCTGGAAAAGCGCCGCCACAGATAAATAAAATATTAGTCGTATCTACCGTTACCATAGGCACCATCGCATTCTTGCTTGATGCACCAACAGGAACTTCTACCTCAGCACCTTCAAGAAGCTTTAACAGACCCTGCTGAACACTCTCACCATTTACATCACGATGATTTGTCTCTCTTTTTCTTGCAAGCTTATCAATCTCATCAATAAACACAATTCCCGTCTGTGCTTTCTCTACATCATTGTCTGCTGCTGCAAGAAGCTTACTGATAACACTCTCAATATCATCACCGATATATCCAGCTTCCGTAAGAGATGTTGCATCTGCAATAGCAAGCGGCACATCAAGAAGCTTCGCTAATGTCTTAACTAGATATGTTTTACCGCTTCCTGTCGGTCCAATCATAAGCATATTTGATTTTTCAATCTCAACATCCTTTTTTTGCTGAAGTGCTGCCACTCTCTTATAGTGATTATATACAGCGACAGACATAACCTTCTTTGCGTGCTCTTGGCCTACGACATATTCGTTTAAGCTTGCATGAATCTGATGCGGAGACGGAATTGCCTTTAAGTCAATTGGCTTTACCTGATCATCTGGCTTCTTTTTCTTAATTTTTTGTTTCTCCGGCATTCCCATATTCATGCCGCTCATCATATTCATCAGATCATCTGGCATACCAGCAAATGGAAATCCCTCTGGGATTCCAAACATTTTCGGGAAATTACCACTGTTAACCTGATTAAATGCTTTTTGCATACAATCATTACATATAGTAATATCCGGAGAGATTGTGATCATCTTTCCTGCCTTGCTCTCTGGTCTGCGGCAGACATAGCAGACCTTCTCATATGCATCATTATCATCATTTCTATTGCTATTGACATTGCTGCTATTATTATCCGCATTTATTACATTTGTATCATTATCATTTGCATTCTGATTTGCCATAACGAAAACTCCTCAATCTTTCTATTTTATTGACTGATCAGCAGCCAGCCTGCTGCACAAATAGATCCAGTCATTACCTATCGGTTTTTTCATATCCCTTGTAGTATACTTGATACACGAAAGAAAAACAAGATTTTTCGAAAAAAAGACTGGCAGATTTCTCCACCAGTCCCTAAAATTTTTATAAAGTGAGTTCAACTACATATTAAAAAGCTCACCCGCGCCTACCATGCGCAAAACCGCCCCTTAGGGCTTAATCGCTGCTTTGCAGCTGTTTTGCTTATGAAGCGGCGCTCCTTTCTAGCACAACATTCAGAAAAAACATGCAAGCATGTTTTATTCTGAACGACTGTGCTAGAATGAGCTGTTGTATCAAATCAGTTGTCGATCAGCTTCTTTGTATCCTTCCAGCTCATCAGACTTCTTAACTCCTCGCCAACCTTCTCAACTGGATGCTCAGCCTGCATACGTCTCATAGCCAAGAAGTGTGGCATACCAACCTTACTCTCTAACAGCCATTCCTTAGCGAATGCTCCGCTCTGGATATCAGCCAGAACCTTACGCATTGCGTTCTTAGTATCCTCAGTAATGATCTTCGGTCCAGTGATGTAATCACCATACTCAGCAGTATTGGAGATGGAGTATCTCATTCCAGCAAAACCAGACTCATTGATCAGATCAACGATCAGCTTCATCTCATGAATACACTCAAAGTAAGCTGACTCTGGCTCATAACCTGCCTCAACAAGTACCTCATAACCAGTCTTCATCAATGCACAAACACCACCGCAAAGAACTGCCTGCTCACCGAACAAGTCAGTCTCAGTCTCCTGACGGAATGTTGTCTCCAGAACACCTGCTCTTGCGCCGCCGATAGCCAATGCGTAAGCCAGTGCCAGATCATGTGCCTTACCAGTAGCATTCTGATGAACAGCGATCAGACACGGAACACCCTTGCCTTCCTGATAAGTAGAACGTACTGTGTGACCTGGTCCCTTCGGTGCGATCATTGTAACATCAACATCTACCGGCGGAACGATCTGATTGAAATGGATTGCAAAGCCATGAGCGAACATTAACATCATACCTGGTCTTAAGTTCGGAGCTACACTCTCATTGTACATAGCTGCCTGCTTCTCATCATTAATCAGAATCATGACAATATCTGCTCTCTTAGTAGCCTCTGCTGCTGTATATACTTCAAATCCTTCTGCTTCTGCCTTTGCCCAAGACTTGGATCCCTTGTACAGACCAATAATGACATTGCATCCAGATTCCTTTGCGTTCTTTGCATGTGCATGTCCCTGGCTGCCATATCCGATAATTGCAATGGTCTTACCCTCCAGTAAAGACAGGTTGCAGTCCTTCTGATAATAAATTGTTGCCATAACTTTATCCTCCATATAGTGTTGTAGAGCAGTTGCCCCACTAAATATGCAAAACAAGACTCTAATATTAGAGAGTTGCAATGTCGCGTTTTAATATAACTATTGATATGTTTTAAAGCATTTCCATTAGGAAAGGCTATTTTCAGAACCTCTTGACAAACCTGTGATACCGGTTCTTGCTAACTCAAGTATCGTAAACTTCTCAAGAAGCTTTGTGCAAGCATCCAGCTTGCTTTCATTTCCGGTAAGCTCAACCATCATAGATTCTTCTCCGACATCTACGATCTTTGCACGGAAGATATCTGCAATCGCAATTACCTGCGCTCTTTCCTCCGGTTTTGCTGCTACCTTAATCAAAATCAATTCTCTACAGACAGACGCATCAGCAGGCAGCATCTGAATCTTTGATACATCTACCAGCTTTGCGAGCTGCTTTTCAATCTGCTCAAGCACCTCTGGCTCACCCTCTGCCACAACTGTCATTCTGGAGTGACGCTTATCCTGTGTCTCTCCAACCGTCAGGCTGTCAATGTTATAACCTCTGCGGCTGAATAATCCGGCAACGCGGCTCAGCACACCGGCTTCATTATCTACCAACAATGAAAAAACAACTTTATTACTCATGTAATCACCCTTGTATCCTTCCGATTCAACGCTTTCGCTGCAAACATCCCAAATATTTTTTTGGCTGCCTGCACGACTAATCATAACAATGTTTAGTTTCATTGTCAAGTGACAAATTTAATGTTGATCCGTGCGAATTTAATCTCTTTTGCCCTTTAATCTCATTTAATTTGATGTGCAATCGACTTTTATTGATTTTTTGTAACTTTCTACTACATGTGTAAAATCTTTTTTCAACTACAAATCACCGACAAATTTTATTCCATATTTAAACATTTTGTCCAAAATGGAAAATGATTCAAAGCATATTCGCTCCAAATAGGTAAAAACTAAAACAAGATCCACTAGAAAGGACTACAATTATGGAAAAACTTTCAAAAAATATAGATATCAACATGAACTATCTTTCCAAGCTTCTTTGTATCAACAAAAGCTTTGATCTTATCACACGTGTCATTGAATTAAAAGGGCACAAAGCTGCTATTTACTGCATTGATGGCTTTGTCAAAAGCGACACACTTGAAAAGCTTTTGGAATTTATGTTTAAAAAAACAGACTCCTTCAAACAGCCTGAAGATTTTCCAACGGATGCATCTTCTTTTTTGACCCTCTTGCTTCCCTACTGTGAAATCAAACTGGAAGCAAACTTTGCGCCTGCCGTCACCTCGCTATTAAAGGGAATGTGCCTTCTTATTATAGATGGCTATGATCAGCTTTTTATAATAGACTGCCGCAGCTACCCTGCAAGAAGCATATCTGAACCTGACAAAGATAAAACCATGCGCGGCTCTCGCGACGGTTTTGTTGAAACACTTGTATGTAATACTGCCTTGATACGGCGGCGAATCCGCGATCCGAAGCTAATCATGGAAATGCAGCAGGCTGGAACACGCTCCAAAACAGATATCTGCTTATGCTATTTAGACGATCTTGTTGACCAAAAGCTTTTATCATCTATACGGAAACGGATTCAAAATATCACTGTACAATCACTTACTATGAACCAGGAAAGTTTAGCTGAATGTATTTTTCCATACAAATGGTTTAATCCATTTCCCAAATTTAAATTTACAGAACGCCCTGACGCTGCATGCGCTGCCGTATTTGAGGGCAATCTGATAATACTTGTTGATAACTCTCCAAGTGCCATGATTCTTCCTTCTTCTTTGTTTGATATTGTTGAGGAAGCAGACGATTATTATTTTCCTCCGCTCACCGGCACCTACCTTCGCCTAACAAGAGCTCTGATTGCACTCATGACATATTTTGTTCCCGTTTTGTATCTGCTTTCTACAATGCACCCAACAATGCTTCCTGATTGGTTATCATTTATTGCTATAAAAGATAATATCAATGTTCCCATCATCTTGCAGCTTCTTATTTTAGAGCTGGCGCTTGATGGCCTTCGTCTTGCAGCTGTAAACACACCAAATATGCTGTCCACACCTCTTAGCATAACAGCTGGTATTGTCTTAGGTGAGTTTTCAGTTAAATCTGGCTGGTTCAATTCGGAATCTATGGTCTATATGGCATTTATTTTTGTAGCCAATTATACACAATCAAGCTACGAATTTGGTTATGCACTCAAATTTATGAGAATACTGACTCTTATTTTAACTGCTATTTTTGACTTCTGGGGCTTTGCAGCAGGTGTTATTTTATTTATCAGTTCTATGATCTGCAACAAGACGATAAGCGGCTATCCTTATCTGTATCCAGTCATTCCATTCTCATGGAAGGCACTTTCAAGGCGATTTTTCAGGTCACGGCTTACAGACGTTGAATCCAAATAAATGACCACTGTTTTCAGGAATCTCTTGTCTTTTTCTGTCTACTCATGGTATACTGACTGCAGTTTGTAAGCGCAGACAGATTCCTATGGTATCTGCTGCAGAAAGGTTAAAGGTATTCCATGATTAAAATAAAAGAATTTACTGAATTGACAGAAAAGGATAAAGCTTCCATCCGTGAGCTTATTGATGACTGTATCCGCTATGAGCAGCTTGAACTTGCCGTACCAGATTTGAATGAAGAAGACGGCACTGCATATTTATATTATAAGTCTTCAAAAAACCCAAAGCTCATCAGTGTACTTTTTTGCTATGATCTTGAGGATTATCTCGAGGTTAGCGCCTTCACAAGTCCTGCCCATCGCTGCCAGGGTGCTTTCACAAGTCTGTTCCAGAAGCTTATGGAAGGATACGAGGAAACTCCAGTATGCTTCTATCCAGATGGAAACAGCTATGATGCGCTGATGACAATGGAAGTATTAGATTGTGAATATAGTGGAACAGAGCATTTGATGAGGTTAGAGAAAAGACCTGAGGTGGCTGGGGATGCTGCAATTGCAGAAAATAATGCCACCGTTACTCTTTATCCGGCAACAAAAGATGACTTACTTGCACTTGTCGCAGTTCACAGTGCCGCCTTCGATATGGAAAAAGAAGATTCCATCGCATTCTTAGAGCAGTCATTTGATACTGGAGAAACCATCTGGTGCATTGCTGCAGGCGGTACAATTGTCGGCCTTGTATTAACTTCAATCCAGCCAGACCAGACAAATCTCTATGGACTTGCAATTCATCCTGAATATCAGGGAAAAGGCTATGGCCGCGATGCAGTAAACGTGCTTTTGCAAAAGCCAGAGATCACCTTCCCAGTTACACTACATGTGACAGAGGAAAATGAAGCTGCATTTAAGATTTATAAAGGGATGGGATTTGTTACTACACAAGAATTGATGGAGTATTGGTATTAAAACCATTTTATTCTTTTCAATTCACATATGCCATACGTATTTATACAGAAAGAACATGCCCCAGCCATATAGGCCAGAGCATGTTCTTCTCTTCACTTTCCATTACTTTCCAGACTTACTTTTAACAACAATTACTACCGCATCAACAACCGCATGACCCAAAACACTTAATAACTCGCCTGCCATAATTACACCCCCTTTCTAGTATTATCAATTTTATCAAAAACTTTAACTTCCTGCTACAAATCATCTTTATATTTTAAATAGCTATGAACTCTCAACATTTCTCCTACGATGCATTTTGTTTTAATGTCACTATTTTGAGCTACATTTATATTTACTGTGATATTGGTATTGGCTACATTTTCATTTTTTCCGCGTATTTTAGTATTACCTTTACTCGTAACATCAATCTTCCAAGTACTTTGATTTCTCTTTGAAGCCTTTGCTGACTCATTCTTTGTATTCTTCTTCATTACATCATCCTCCTATCTTTTTCCTTACTCATTAATAATACTCGTCATCGTCCTCATCATCGTCATCGTCCTGACTATTATTTCGTATTTCAGAAAGGGTCAGTTCAACTGCAGTTGTCGCTGCTACTACAAATCCTGCCCATGCTGCTTCCTTTGCAATTTCTACTGCGCATTCTTTAAAACTCTTTGACATATGTTTGTCTCCCTTCTCTTTATTTGATGTTTTATCCTTAACTGTGAGTTCATTATATTGGATTTCCAATTTTTTCGCATTTCAATATCAGGAAAAAACGGTATCCAATTTTCACATAGAAAAAGCAGCTGCATTTTTCTTTTACAGCTGCTTACAATTATCTTCACTTGCATTCATTTTCTGCCATATGCTTCAATTGGCATTCAAGCCTTCTTTTGGTTTCAATATAGATTGGATCGTCTTCCTTTTTAAATTGAATTGTTGATCCATATCCCATAAGACGAATCACCAAATCCAACTGATCTGATTTTTGATAATCAATTTTGAGCTGATAAATTCCACTATTTTTATCATATGTGCATTTCTTCTTCCATGGGGCAAGTTCTGTCAAAATTCGATCCGCAGTATTCTTTTCATCGCTAAACTGAATTTCTGTAGAAAGCCCTTGCCAATTCAAGTAATTTTGTAAATTCATCTTAGCCTGCTCAATATCGAATTTTTCTTCAGTATCCTCAACATTCTGTATATTCGACAGATTAAAAATCACTATTTTATTTGTTTTAGAAATTTCAAAATATCCCTGAAAACGATTATGGTCCTTTGAGAACTCTAATAAAATTGGGTTATAATTTCCTTCCTTTATCTTGCCAGTTAATGTATGATATCGAATAAAGACGGTTTTTCTATCTATAATCGCCTTGGCTAACATCATCACATACTCTTTTTCCTTACGGTTATCCTGTATATGATACTGATCAAAACATTTAACATATTTCATAGGAAGCACTTCCATATGAATATGTTCAGCTTTATCATAAAAAGTTTTATCAGTAAAAACATTTTCCTGTATGCTTTTTTTAACTGCATTTATTTCTTCTCTATTTAAGAAATAATCGACTTTTGAATCATCTAGTACCGATAACAACCACCTTTTTTCTATTTCTGATAATGGAATAATATCTTTATAAAAAGCAGGCTCCTCCATATCCAGAATCTTTCCTGTTAACTCATAAAAATTATATTTTTCACTGTGCTTTCTGTCATTAACTGACTCTTTGCTGTTTTCCTTCTTAATCACAAACCCATACTGAGGATCTTCCAGCAGAGCTTTCACATCCCCATTGATATTACGTCCGGTATTCTCCCCAATTTGCTTTTCACATTTTCTCACTGCCGCTCTTATAATTTGTTTGTTCCTCTTTTCTTCTGCGAAACTGTCACCACTCATATTATATCTATATTTTTGCATTAACGACTCTGCTATAATATAATATCGAGCACTGAATATTTCATGAAAAATCTTACTATGTATCTGAGCAGGAGTCCCTTTTGGAAATACTGTTTGAATTTCATTTGGAATCTGCCATCTATCCTTTTGTAACTTCAATTGTGATATCATACTGCTAGACAAGTCTTTTCTTTTTTCCTCATAGTCCGGCTTTATCCTTTGAAGCATCATTTCTACATCTTTTTTCATTTCGAAGCGATCCTTTGGAATACCTTCACAAGAAATAATTCGACAGTAAAAACTCCTCACCCATGGAATTAATTCTCCTGCATCCGTCACCTCAACTTCAAAATCAATATAACCCTCCGTCTCATTTACTACTACCTGTCCCAAACGGCACTCCCTTTGCAAACGTCTTCGAATAAAGCCTTCCATCTTCGGATCAAATGCAATTCGCATCTTTACCTTATGCAAAATGGCTGGAGTCATTGCATTTTTCTGCTGACCAACTGTAGTTGATATCCCCCATGAGTTTTTGATAGATCTTCTGGCGTTTTCTATTTCCATATCAATAAATTCATTCGTATAACGCTCATCATATTTTTGCAATACTTGTCTTATCTCCTGATCTTCACAATAATAAATTGACTCGATGAATTCCAAACGTAATGTCGTATAGCACTCCTTAAACGGCTCATAATAAACTAGTGATTCTCTTCCATTGCGAAATCCAACTCTGATCTCAATCGGATAACAAAGAAGCTCTATTTTCTCTCCATTCATTCCATGCTTATACTGGATTCTACACCACTTGCCTTGCTCAATTGCATAAAGCAGATCAATACAATTATAATCATTTAATGCCTGCATATAATGTTCATGCTTCAAGCGAAACGGACTCATGCTACTATTTTCCATTCTGTCTAGCAAAAACACACCAACCTCACCAAACATGTAATACTTCGAATAAAAATCAAGCAGACACTGCAAATGGAATTCAAAATCTTTGTTTGCCTTTTTTCCTTCATCTAACAATCTTCTCATTGTTGGCAAGCCATCTACACTCCATCTGCGGTCTCCCTTTTTCCCTTTTAGACCGATGCGCTGTGTCTGTCTGATGATGCCAAGTGAACTTAATTCCTGTAATTTCAAATTATACTTTTTATTGATATTGTTGTCATTTGCTGTTTTTCCCTTTACTTCCAATATTTTTGGATAAAAATTGATCAAATCAGACGTTTTGTACTCTTTCTTTTTCAAATCTTTTTTTCTCATATACTCGTATTCTGACAAGAAATCTTCTCCAGATTTCGTGGTCTTACCTTCACATTCTCTATTTCTAGCAAGTATCTCATATGCATCATCTCCCACACATAACTGATCGCTTAAAGCCGCCATTGTATGAAAGAAAAATGCAGAATCTTCTGATTTATATTTGCAAAAATGATATACCTTATGGAACGGATTTACGTTCATTTCTTGCGAATATCTTGATGTAGTAAGACTAACCTTATCTCCAGAATTTTCCCATTTCATATCATCTCGAAATATATTGCTCAAGCGCTCTCGGTCTATATCCTGAGTTGATTCCTTCACCCCGTTTTCATTACTCAAACGGCCAAAACCGTAACTATAATAGTCACGTAAAAGATTTTTAAATTTTTCATCAAAAAATGTGACCTTAATTGATTCCTTATCTGCCGGCATAATTTTTCCTCCAATATAAGAATGCAACTTTTACATAAAATTTTGCCCTCGTAAATTTACGAGGGCAAGCACCTATTTTTTACTTTTTCAATACTTCAATTAAAAGTCCTGTCTGACCATTGCGTAATGCATTTTCCAAACGTTCAAAACCATTTCTTCTAATACCTTTTGCATTCGTCTTTGTTTTCATATAATTAAGTAAATCAGCTTCAGACACTTTTCGATTTGTTTTTGATGCTTGAAAATCTGACTCGACCCATAATTGAATTAGCCTTTTTACCATTGATACAGATTTTAAATCTATCAAACTCAAATCCGATCCTGCATTACATTTTCTTTGAATAAACAGTAACTGTTTTCGAAGTTCCTGTATCTTCTCCAACGAAATATTGGCATTTTTCAAAGCCGTCTGTATTGCTTTCTCATGTTCTGGACAAGTTTCATCCAATAGATTCCATTCACCTTTTTCTTTGCCCTTAAAAAAGTCAGACACAGCCTTTTCATCAGTTGCCTTCTTGTCCACAGTAAAATCAGAAAATAATTCTGCAAATCCAAGACTTCCATTTTCTATTGCTAAACACTTCATATCCTCTCTCAATAGTCTCTGAGATTCTGTTAACCACTTTTTAATATCAGCTAGCTTTGGAATTTTTTCTCTTGGAATCATGTGTGATTCCACATTGCGAATATTATCCTTTATCTTCAAATAATATTCCATAAAAATTTCCATTCTACTTTGATTTAAGCTTTCCTTAGTTGCATTTACTTTGCGATCCCAGTGATCCTTAACGGGCTTACGGTTATTGTATTCCTGCAGATACTTACCATAGGCATCCTCAGATAAATCAAGTGTATCCATCAAGTACCCTTTTACATAGCGTTCCATAAGATATGTGATAATAGCCTCTTGAAATGCCACCGCTGCCACACCATATCTTCCCTGTTCAGTAAACAACTCTGACAATTTTACTAAAAGCCATGTGTTACTATAAATTTCCTCTTTTTCAAAACGATGCGAAAACTCATCCCTTAAGCTACCCAACATAAGTTTCGCAGGAGCCGAAATTGGAAGGGATTCTACATCAAGTGCTATTATGTACTGAATACCATTTTCCAAATAATATGGATTATTCACATTCCATGCATAGTCAAACTGCTCGAACTGACGAATCACATATTTTATTTGTTTTTGCATTTCCTGGTCGCTTTGCTTGGTAACCTCTCTATTCAAACATTCACAAAGTCCCTTTACACTACCAAGACTTTGAAATTCACTGATTGCATTGACCCAATCTGTTAATTCAGATACAGCCGAAAGATCAACAAGCGGTGTATATTTACCATCTCTTGCCTCAAACATTCCATAGTACATTGAATATTTAATTTCACTTCTGCTAATCATACCTGCATATCGTACAAACATAGTAATATACAGTGGCATTGAACGAAATCCATTTGAAATATCAAATACAATCTCTGTATTTCTCTTCTGGTCTGAAATACTCTTAAATGCATTCAATAAGGTCTCGGGATACTCCTCTAACTGAGTTTGCGTACTTCCTGGCTCGACAATAGCTACTCGCACATTTTCAAAATGTGCGGATTCTTCTATAAAATTCTCAACTTCACTCCAGTCGATAGATTCACCTCGCTGATCCACAATTTGTTTGCCAAGTTTATCCGCCTGTACCTTTTTTTCCTTTGGCATATGAAGACTATACCACTCAAGCAACTCTGCCCAACCAGATGTTTTTGTTCCAATTAACAATAACTTGTTTGGATTTACTTCCTTTACAACAGCATCAAATACATAACCAGTCGATGCGATAAATTTGCCGTTTTTATTTACATAATTTGTGTTTTGGTATCCGCCTTTTCCCAATTGAGTGATTAAAATTTTATCGTTTGTTATGAGACGCGTATTCAAAACACCTTTCTCATAAAGAGCTGGCTGTAAGTTTGAAGTATCGACAACGTTTCGTCCGTTACTATATTCGCGAAAACCTTCAAAACAAAATTCTGACTTTTTCTGTGTAACATCTCCCTCAATAATTTCAATTACTTTTCTCTCAGAAACTGCGCTTACAACCTTCAGGTTACGAAGTCCACTTTCCCATCTATGTGCACTTAATTTTTTATTTAAAAGGCTGTTTACGAGCATATACGTAAATCCTGATTCTCCCTGGCACAATACAGCACTTGGATCATCACTCTTTACTAATGCTATTATTTTCTCAGTTTCTCCCTTTACAAATTCATTCATTTCATGAACTGTCATTTGCGGAGAAATATCAGGAAAGTGAATATCTAAAATTTCTCCATATTTACTTGCTTCTTCCCTCTGTTTTTCACCCCAAGCGTCAGAAGGATGATTAGTATAATTAATGAACATCTTTTTTTCCTCGTTTCTTTTTATTGTTATCATTTAATTTTTTTTAATCACATCACCCACTTTCGGCAATGGCTGTGTTCTTTTTGCATATTCATCCCCCAGACACATGTAACGAATTGCATCCTTATTCGGTATTTTTTTAGAATCTTTCATAGCCAGAAAATCACGAATGCGTGGACTATCCTCGATTTTCTTAAGGTTTTGATTTTTTGCCATATAAATTTTATATGCCATAATCTCATCATCCACAGCAATATCTTCAAATGGAGATAAATCTAGCTTCTCCATGCATTCATACGCACTTTGAAGGTTAATTTTCTTAGCACTCTTTATGTTTAATGCGATCCTTCCATATCCATATGCCTTTGCTTTGCCTATATTCATCTGAGAATCTCTTTCCAAACGCATTGCCCAAAGAAGCAATCCCAGTTCTTGTTTTGTCAAATTCTTAAAACGTACCTTTCCGACAAACACTGTCTTTTCTGGAAGTGCATGAATCTCTGATGTTATATTTTTATTATTATTTAATCCAACATTTTCTCCTGCCGATTGATGCAACCAATATTGTTTTACACCTCGCAAACGAAATTCATTAGAATTATATGTAACTGTTCCTTTCCTATTGCTTTGTTCCAAATAATCCATATAGCTAGTTGGCTTTGGCTCCGATAAGATTACATTCGCTGATCTTTCACTCTCTGCTACTGTTTTCTTTACAACTGCATCTGAAAATGACAGTCGTGACTTATAGCTTTTCTGATCATTGCTATATCCAAACATAGCTCTTGCAAAATCCAGCTTTCCTGTTCGTTGATTTTCTGGAAGACCATCCTTTACGGTGTGTGTATAGAACACTCTCAATCTTGGTGTAAATCCAAAATATAACCTTCCATCTACTCTTGTATAAAAAACCGGTTTCATCTCGCCATTTTCTGGAAGAGAAAAAAATGTTTTCTTTTGTCCCAACGTATTCTTTCTTTTTTCAAAATCAACTCTAAAGGCCTCTACATCACTTGGTAAAATATTAATTGGATCCTTCGTTTTATCAACAGCAGGAATAATATACACCACCTTCTTATTCTTCATATAACCAGAACTAATTGCAAAACCCTCATTTCCATTTTCTCTATATTTTTCTGGATTTCCTACAGCAGTAATCGTCTGCTGACCTATCTTTAAATACGAAACAGGTTCATAATACGGTTTATATTCTTTATTTTCTTCTCCTATGCATTTTTTACCCTCAGTTGGGAATGTACATGTTTTTGTGTTTTGTAAATATTGATTTTTCTGTGTAAAGAAATCATATTGAAACTCTGATTTCTTGCCCATTTTCTTCATCTTTTGATATTTCTGGTATTCTCCAATAATTACTCTTTCACTTAAAACATAATAATTTCTTTCTTCAAATTCTTTGCTAATTCTGTCTACACATGTCTGGTAAATGCGATATTGTCCATTCTCTTGGCAAATATATCCAGCCTTTACCTTATTTAATACATTAACTTTGATTTCTTTTTTTTCATTATTTGGATTCTTTCCAACAGAAATCAAGCTACTATCCCCTACTGCTGAATTATACTCTTTTTTATTTGTTTCTTTTTTTCCTGCAACATTTCGGTACATTAACGCATAGTCATCAATGTCATCCTCAAAGCTGGAAAATCCAAGAATTTGCACATTATTGCGAATCAGTCCCCTTACAGAACTTCCTGGAATACAATACTTACCATTTTCATTTTTACGAAAATGATGATCCACAGTTCCATCATCTACAAAAATTGGGGTTTCAGCAGTTATCTCATATTCAATCTCTCCTGATGTCAATTCGTTTTTCATACAGTCATGTGTTGGCAGCAAATCTTCTGGATACTCATATTGTTTTTCTGTAAACTCAACAAAATTATATGGTGCGCCTACATAGAAATTACTTGCTGCTTTATTATTAATATTTTTATTTGTTTCTCTTGGCATATTATTATTCCTCTGCTGTCTTTCAGAAGAATACGACTTTTGCTTAAAGTTATCCCTTATTCCTCCGCCTGACATGCTTTTCATTAAATCATTAAGATTGATTTCAATTTTTTCCATATTCATATACCTCATTCAATTCCAATAAGACGAGTCCGCACAACATTTACCTGTCCATCTGCATCATATTCCAAATATTCTTTTACCAAAACATATTTTCCAAGACTACGAAAACGGCTGGCTAGGCAATATTTTTTCTGCATACTTTCCATTTTATCCTCATCTGGATTATCTGAAATTTCTACCACCTGCAGGTTTCCATCCTCGCGAAAGAAATGAAGTTCCCCGCTTGCAGAAAAAAATCTGGCTTCCTCACATTCATCCCAGTTTATCTGATTCAGATCAACTGTTTTTTTCAATATCAACTCACTGATCATATAAATCAATGCATATTGAAACTGCGTTATTTTTTTCTTTGCTTCCTCTGCATTAAGCGTCTTTTCTCTATAAGCCATATTTCTTATCCTTTCTGCAATGACATCAGACACGTCTTTATGACTCCGTTTGGATCTGATGTTCTTCCCTGCTTTAAATCAATAATTGCCTTTTGTTCCGGTTCATGTGCCTTCTTTATTGTAATTTTTTCAACTGTAACAATTCCTTTTCCAACACTATAACCGCTTCCAATACTCATTGCCCCAATAGCTAAATCTCTGAGTGCCATCATAAGAAGTCCACATACTTGATTTGTTTTCTCCTCTTCTTTGTTACTTTTAACAGAGATTTTCAGAGTCATTTTTCCGGCAATATTTCTTTCTGCAAATAAGCCACCATGAATTACACCGCCCGTGAATTTGTCAATATGAATGCGGTGAGACAGAGGCATCATATCATTGTCTTCCTGTGTTCCCACTGGAACATCAAAAAAGTATAAATTTCCCATACACCCTATTGTTTTATCATCTCCCTTTTTACCAAAAGCTTCTTCTATTAAATCAGAATCTTTTTCTATTAGTTTTGAACACTTCAAATATGCTAAAATCTGCTCCATCTGTGCGCGTACTGCGCCTTTAAATGAACTTCCTGGAATAATATAATCTCCATTGCCATTTCTGATATTTTCACTATCAGGTGCACCTGCTCCTACACCACCAGACACCGCAATACTCTTTATAAGCAATGATCCCTCTGTATATCCGTCTACTAAAATCTCATACGCATCTTTCAGTTTGCTATTCTTATTTAACATATTAGTAAGATTTTTATAATCATTTTTTGTCAACTTATCTTCTCGAATCCATAGTTTTCTATCAGACTCCCGTTTCATGTCAAACTCTTTATATAACAAACAGGTAATTTCAAAATATCCACAGCCATTACTTTTCTGTCCACCTAACTGAAGCACACCCTGATGAAATGCTGAAAAAATATCCTCTATTTCTATTTTTTGCTGCTGATCTGCACCAAATAAATATAGATCAAACTCAAATTCTGCTTTTGCGCTTATATATGCCATATTGAATTTTTGACCTGATTTGCGCTTTGTCTGTTTATCTGTACTTTCTAAACAAGTACCTGTTTCATGATCAATACTAACTCGTGGTCGTAATTCAAGCATTGGATTTTTCTTGCAAAATATTCCATCCGTAAATCGAACCTTGCTTGCACAGTCAGCGTTCTCTTCACCATCTATATCTGTCTTATCTCGAAAACGTCTGCTGCCAAATAATTCTTCTGCTTTTAATTCTCCATAAACTTGTTCATAATATTCCCGAAATACACCAGCGATACTTGTTGCCTGTATAAAAGGATTTCCCGTTACAGGATGCACCAAAATCTCTTCTGTGTCACCAGATACACTTCCTACATGGAGGGGTTCTGTACATTTTGCTGTCACTGAATATTTAACTATTTTATCATAAGACTCGCTTCGTGCCATTTATTTTTCCTCCTTGTTCTTAAATCGAATTAAGTTAATAATCAGCTCAATTTTCATTCGATCTTCTTCATACTCTGAAAGCAGCTCTGTAAGCGGGATTCCCATAATCTTTCCAGATTCTCTGCCATCAAACCCAACAATTTCATTTATTTTCCTGCCAAATATGATTTGTACAAAATTCTCCATATTTGTCAAGCTATTATGCACCTTATGCGTATTATTTTTCTCTTTCTTTTCATTTTCATGTTTCAAATACATCATAAGTTCATTTTTTGCTTTCGACGGCTCATATTGATATTTCGTCAAAATAGAATCCATCGTTCCTAGCTGACTATTGCTTGTCCGCAAATTTAAAAACTGTTCTTTCTTATTTGATCTAGCTTTATTATCAAACATAGAAAGAACGTATTCCTCCATCTTAACCTTCAGCATATTTTTATAATAATTTTTTGCTGCCATTTTGATTGTCTTCTTATTATCCTCATCTAAAATCTCTGATTCTACTGCTGTTTGGACATCTTCAAGCTCTTCGAAATATTTTTTTGATTCTTTATATTTTACATCTGCATAATCATTCAAAAACAATACCCTTCCAAATCCACTGTTTTTCTGAATGCCAATACCTTCATTCATAATCATGCGCATTTTTTCAGCTGTTAAATGACCTTGAAATTTCAAATGAAATAGACTTCCACTTTCGTATGCCATCATTGAAGGCAGTTTGGTTCCCCATGTTCGATTATATCCCCGTACATTTACAGTTGATGTTGAGCAGTATTGGATGTTCAAATCACGAACGCCCATTTTTTCTTCCAGTCTTTTCAATATATCTGATGTAAAACCGCAAAGTTCTCCCTTTGAATTTCTTAAGATTGTATTCGACAACAGCATCATATAACATTCATTGCTTTGATCACGATATGGAATATACTCTTCATAAGGGATTTCGTTTACCAATTTACAGCTTATCACCTGACATTTACCAAAACCAGATGAACGCGCATTTCCCAAAATAAGTTCTTCGCTAAACAGATCTTTAATCCTTATCACTAATTCCTGCATTTTCTTTGATTCTTCTGATCCATCGTTTTTTATTGCAATATATCCTATAAAATAATGATCTTTTTCAATATATTCATTTCTAAATACACTCTGATCAGCAGTTCCTTTTTTGTCGATCTTAATTTTCATGTCTGATCCCGTGCTCACATTGCAATAATAAATACAGCCATCCTGAATATAGCAATATCTGCCCAGTGCAGCTCGTTTCATACCATCTGAAAACTCCCCATTAATCACCACATTTTGCAACTCTTTTTTTCCAATAGCTTCTGTTTTATCTTCATAAAATCCTTTTGGAGATGGCATCAGTGCTCGTATCTGCGTTCCTCTTTTTATACACAAATATGCATTCAAATACTTAATATCATCTGAAAACAGTTTTGCTTTTATCTGTTCAAAATCTTTCTCCTGTGCCAACTGATTAACCACATATCCTCTAATCGTTGTGCCTGGTATGTAGCGCAAAGTTACGGTCTGTCCACTCTGACTTGTACTATCATCAGCGATTCGCAATGGTTCTTTATTTCTTACTACATATTGAATGTACTTTATCATTTTTTCTCCTCCACAATCGTAATTCGAATCTTCCCAAAGCCTCGATTTCTCATTGTGCCGATCCATTTGATCAATTCCAATACCTGCTTTACATCCTTTTCATCATCTTTCTTGCAAATTAGGTCACTATAAAAATACAATCCCTGATTTATACATCTTCCCATTCGCAAAGTTCCCTCTTTTGCTATTCCACCATCTGCAATACTCGTAAAAGTTCTTAAATGTGAAAAAACGCTCAACACCTGTTCTGGATTGTTTTCCCCTATTTCAGCAAGTACCCTTTTTTTTACTCCATTAGAAAGAGAAAAGTCTGAAAATACCATTTTTCTTTCATTTAAAATGTTATCATCTCCGCCAAATCCAAGAAGTACCTTAACTTTTTCCTCTGGATTTGATTCTCCCTGCCACTCGTAATAACGCTGCAGTTCTTCTCTGAATACACCCTTAAACGTACTTCCCTTAAAATATGGGAAACCCTGCGCATCCTTTAAAACAGAAATATCCTCACCTCCAGGAATACTCAGCCCGTTTCCAAAAATCGCATCTGATAACAGTTCCATTCTAATTTTCACTGTCGTTCCTCCTTAAATCCAATATATGTATCACAAATTTCCAGCGCATCAAATATAACAGAATGCTTTTCTCCGTCTGTGCTATCGTTCTTTCCTTCCTTTATCTTGATAAACAGTTTTCGTTCCAAGCCTTCTCCGCTTGCAATCTGATCACAATGGTACGTATTTTCCTGAAGGTTTTCCAGCATAACATCTTCCATCTTGTTAAAATAAACAAATGACTCTGCTGTTCTTTCTCCCTGCTTTAAAGCATTTCTAAGCTCCTTCATCTTTCCACGTGCATAGATGATTTCATTATTTTGTACTCTATTTACTAATTTTTTAAAATTTGAGTACTGTCTTACTGGTTCTTTCTCTAATATAGATTTCCACCCATTTTGTTTTTCTTTCTCTGGCTCTTCTTCCGTAACCGTTACAATATAAGGGCGCATCTCCAGTCTGCCATCTGGTGTTTGATACTGTTGACGAATTTCATCAAGCGAATCCCCCATCTCGCCAAACTCGATATGCCAATCAATTGCAGAAATATCGCTTCCACTTCCGTCACTGCTCCATTTTGCACCAAATCTTTTTGCGTTACTGCATAAACTTTCTGCCAACTCATATGCCCTATAAAATGGATATTTTTGATGAACAATTGCTACACCAGCACAGGCCGCATATCCCATTTTATCTACTTTATTTTTCTTTTTTGTTAATGCCTTAATAAACGAAACTGCACACTCAATGCCAATTCTTCCCTCTGCCACAAAACAAATATCATCACCTGCTGTAATAATTCTCCTCACTGGAAAATCATTGTCGCTCAATTTTAATTCTTTCAAAGTGCCCGACTTCAAATTACTTCCAACCTCATTTGTCATTTCCTTATAAGCAGCTTTGAAGTCATCATCTATTGTTTTGCTGAACTCCTGCAAATGCTTTTTAAATTCGTTCCATGAAAGACTGCTATTCTTATAGATATTTTCCACGCGCTTTCCCATTGCATTTCCATCAATATGTACTACTGCGATAAAATTTGATTTATCCTTAGAACCTCCTAGCTTTCTAAATTCATCTACCTGCTTATATCCATCAGGTGAAAGCTTTTTCTCAATTTCTCGTTCCTGTTTTGGCATCTCATCATTTTTATAATTACCGACCAGTTTAGGATCCAACGTTTTGGAATCAATCTCCTCAATCCCAAATGTTCCCTGATGAAAAGAAGCCAGACGAACAGATTTTTTTCGTTCCAAATTAGCAGTCAAATTCTTCAGACATTCCCCTGGCTCCTTATCTAATTTTTGCTGGTCATATTCTCTGGTCACAGAAAACACTTCGATCCCTGGATATTCACTGCGAATCTGAAATGTAACTATTTTTACAAACGTCCTTGCAGTTTCTTCGTTTTCAAACTCTAATACTACATGGCCGCCACCTGAATAAACAATATTTTTCTCTTCATCAAATATTTCTTTCTGGTTTACCGTATCAGAAAAATATTTCGGACTCATAACCCACGCAATTACAGCTGAGTTTGTAACATTATCCTTCAGCGAATTACTCGAAAAAATATAAGCCTGTTTTTGTGACACTTCCAGTATCGTTAAAAAATGTGCCATATGCAATCCTCCTCGTTTGAACTCTTAACTTGAATTGGAAATTGCTGTGCATTATAGCTAATTTTCCATTCAAGCCAAGAGTTCTATTAGATATTTTTAATATAACACTATTTTCGCTTCTATTCAATATTTTTTTACTCGATATGCGCCTTAAGACCCTCTAAAATCAACTTTTTTACATTATTAAACTCTACTTCTACCGAAATGTTGTTTCTTTTTTTCAGAATCTCCGCTGCCGTTTGCTCATCTAAGCTCATATTATTTTCGCTAGCATGATTAATCCGATTTCTTATCAATTTTAATGCACAGTAATATGTCATCATCTTACATAATGTCTCACGTTTTACATTACTTTCTTCAACGCCTTCTGAAGAAGATCTGACTTTTTCTATTGCCTCTAGCTTCTTCTTATATATCTCTTTTGATGGCTTCTTATATTCCTCATTATACAGAAAATAATAGGCTCCTGCATTTGTTCCTCTAACTTTATTAATAAATGCAGCTGCGTCTTTTGCTTCTATGTCTTTCTTTCCAAAAGGATTTGTCATCATTTGAGTTCTATTACGCTTCTGTACTCCATTCACATAGTATTTCTTCAAAAACGTAATCAACCGATCCATTGCTTTTCTACATTCACTGCTTACATTCTTCTTTCTTCTAGTCAAATCTTCCAGAGAAAATGTCTCGCTTTTCACATCAATAGTACTCAACGCTTCTTTAAATTCCACCATTTTTTTGTCCACGAGACGATCATCAAACAATCTTGTATAAAAAGCAAATACTTCCTTTGTAGTTCCAAATGGAGGATTTTCTAAATTCTTCGGAAGATTAAGCAACTTTTTTTCATAATAATACACCGGCATTTTTTCTATATATAAGGTCAATGCTTGCTGCACCATGTTGTTATCTAAGCACCAACGAATTAAATCCTGATATGTAAGTGAAGCATCTTCCTTTATATACAGTTTTTTTCGTATAATCTCAATCATATCTGCAAACATTCTAAGATATAAACTTTCCTGTGTTATGTTTTTTCCATAATTTTGAAGCCCTGTTCCAATCTTTGGTAAAAGCTGATCCAATTCCTGAATGTTACAAATACTGATAACCTGTGAAAAACGAACAATTAATGAAAGAAGATTTCTCGTTTCTTCATCTTTTTCACTTTCATAACATTTTTCAAGAAGCTCTGCATTTCCGGTTCTAACGAATTGATCTACGCCATTAATCAGTGTAAATAAATCGTATACGCAGTCAATTGAATGAAGCATTCCTTTTTCATTATCCTTTCTAAGATTACTATATACAATTTTCTTGCACGAAAAATTCATATACTCCATATAACGTGTGATTACCGTCATTAAGAAACTTATATCTCGCAGTCCACCAGTATAATCAATATACACATTTGCAGATTCTGAACATAATAATTCCTTAGCAACCTGACTATACACATTTGCAGCTCTTTTTGCTGTTTCTTCCACATATTCATTATACTCAATCTGACAAAACTGTGGCATTTTTTCTTTATACAATTCTTTTAATTTTGGCTCTTGAATAATATAATTAGTAACCATTTTCTGAAACTCTTCATCAAAGCGATCTGCCTTAACTTCCTGTGTAACAATATAAAGAATTTTACTAATTTTCTCTCCATTAGATGCTGCACAATCAATCAAGTACTTCACTGGTGCATCATCTGTCTGTATTCCCTCATAATCCTTACCATTCTTATCATTTTCAATCAGATATTTCTTTTCTTTGCTGTTACCATTACGTTTGCTTAAAAATAATAATAAGATTCCTTCATTCATAGTGCTCTCCTCTCTTATGTCATCATTTTTTTAACATATATTGCAGTACGTACTGTAGTTGTATAAAAATTATAATGTTCGTTAAAATCTTTGTCAATCCTTTTTCTTATCTCTTATAAAGCAAGCCAATAGTCAACTCTTTTTTGTAATTTTTTTTGCCAATCCTCCCTTAATCATATTTCCTACATTTTCCTTCGATCCTTTTGCAATTGTTCCTCTCGCTTTTGGTGCATATTTATCCTTTGCCTTAGTAAATTCTTTTGTTAAATGTCCTGCCTGATTACTTGTAAGTCCGCTTATTACAACTACCATTGCCTTATCTCTCTTGTTTTCCATATTCGTATCCTCCAAATCTTTAACCTTTTCTCTAATTACTTAAAATGTCATAATTGTTACATCACCATCTGCTACACTATCTTCAACTGTATTGTTTCCATATCCAATTGTTACTACATGTTCCTGATCAATTCTCCACACATTTCCTTCCTTGCAAAATGGAATCACATCAACCTCACCGCTGCGTCTCTTTACTACTACCATGTTCTCTGTTACGTTTAAAATAGAATCGCCCTTCTTCATTACATTCACTCTCATGCGAATCTCCTCCTTAATTCTTAATAATAGCTACAACACTTGCTGCACACTCCACACATATAACCACTACCTTCAATGCCTTATCAACTTCCATGCTTTACCTCCTTATATGCCGTCTCTTCAGGGAAGATTGTAATACGTATTGTTCTTTTGTGATTCACAGTATAATACGTATTGCAGTCTTTGTCAATACTTTTTTTAAAATTTTTTATTTTATCTTGTATTTTATCTTTTCTTATGTTATATTGAATTTAGCAAAACATGCAGCTTATAACAGAGTAATTGTTAATTTGAAACCATTAACTGTTTTCCCTATAAGGAGGTTGCATATGACATTTTGCAGAATCAAGAAGATTTTAGAAGCTAACGGTTGGTGTTTAGTTAGGATTCGTGGTTCACACAACCAGTTCCGAAAGGCTGGTAATCCTTACGCTGTCACGGTCCCTGATCATGGCAGTCGCGATATTACTATTGGTGTTATAAAAGATCTTGAAAAAAAGACAGGTCTATCTCTCCGGAAGTAGGCCTGTTCTTTTATTAACCGTAACCATTTTATAGGTCGGATCATATTGCATAAGAATACAAACATAAAAAGCCCTGCCAGATGACAGGGTTTGCTTTTTAGAACTTTATCAAATCTATATTTCCACGATGCACTTGTTTATGACACTTCTGACACAATGTTACTATATTATCCAATGTTGCCGCTCCTCCATATTGATAATCGATCACATGATGTCCTTCTGGTTTTTCCTTATTTCCACACACACAACAGGTTTCATAATCTCTCTTCTTACCTTCACGCTGCACTCTTTGATGTTCACTGCTTCTTCCCATTGTAATCTCCTCCCAAATCTATTCTGCTTTCACTAGTTACATCTGTACATTATGTTATTCTCCATACACATCAGCAACCACCTGCACAACCGCCATTCCTACAATAACAAAAATCGTAATCGCTAACATACCTTTCTCCCTTCGTTCTAAAAATACTTATTACCGATCAATTGTTTCTTATCATTTGCTGCCAACAGTTACTATTATGAATCGCTTTCTCCTTCCTTCTTTTCATTTCTGTCTTTCCAGATCTCTGCTACAACACTAACCAATGCCTCACCGATTACTACAATTGTATCTCTTTTCATAGTCTTTCCACCTTTCAGTTTGGGATTCCACTCAGGCAACTGCCATAAGGAAGTATCAATAGGTTTTGTCTTTACAATACTTATTGTAATACGTATCAGATGTTTTGTCAACGCCTTTTTTTATTTTTTTCAAAAAAATTCCATACATGATATATGCATGGAATCACATGTTATTGCCCTACCAGGCTGTTACCTCATTTCTACAAGAGATCTTGACAACAAAAGCACTGCAATATTATCACTGTGTCAATGCCCTCTCGGGCTGTTACCTCATTTCTACCTTTACAAGGCTCTTTCTAAGGACGGATCCTCAATCGAAAGTGTCAATGCCCTCTCGGGCTGTTACCTCATTTCTACAGCATTGCAGGAAATTAGCACTGCTATTCAGGAGACATGTGTCAATGCCCTCTCGGGCTGTTACCTCATTTCTACAGAATCGATGAGAATGTATAAAAGAAAAGTTCCATCTGTGTGTCAATGCCCTCTCGGGCTGTTACCTCATTTCTACTGAGGACGATCGGAAGGCGATCCTTAGCTATTGGGATCGTGTCAATGCCCTCTCGGGCTGTTACCTCATTTCTACTTAGGAAATGCTTTGACAATGTCAAAGACATGGAAATGTGTCAATGCCCTCTCGGGCTGTTACCTCATTTCTACAGTACCCCTTCAAAAACCTAGGTTTTATGCGGTTTCCAGAGCCTGTTTTTGCAGGTATTT